>Ga0180008_1000437_pt1 | contig 36206 bp, 33 predicted proteins | sample MM_PW_MetaG_FD_121121 | JGI IMG/M metagenome (GOLD analysis project Ga0180008, IMG submission 121121) | Groundwater microbial communities from the Aspo Hard Rock Laboratory (HRL) deep subsurface site, Sweden - MM_PW_MetaG | ecosystem: Environmental > Aquatic > Deep subsurface > Groundwater... | reverse complement strand
GTTGTCGCTTAAAAAGGTGGCTTTTAAGACTGATTTGTTTGCGGATGTAGTATTGCACAGTGGTACGCAGCTGCTTTCGCTAACGGCTATGGCCGGTTTCTTTCGCGAATGGCCCGATGTGCTTTTATATGGCGAATACCAGTTTAGGTGGACAGAACCGCAGGCTTTTACCCACGATGCCGCGCTTGCGCTCGGTTTTAACAACATATTCGGCACCCCCCTGGATTTTGGCGTGCAGGCCCGGCATAATTTTATGGACCATTCCGGCAGTGTAACCCTGGGACTTACCCAGCCCCTGTGGCCTTTTGTAAAGCTGGAAATCGGTTTGCCAATAGTGTACGGCGCGGAGGGCTCCAGCGCGGTGCTGGCCAACGTCGATCCCGGCGGACGGCGCATTCTGCTGGCTGTGGCGCTTACTTTAAGTGGCGGGTTTTAACAAAAATGTTGCCTGGAGGCTGTATGGCAATACGTACGAGTGAGTCATTATTGGCTCTTCTGGCCGAATTGAATGGCGATACATCCGAATTGCAGCGCCTGTATGCTTTAAACCAGCGTGCCTGCAACGTATTCAGGCCGGGGCAAACGATGTTCTGGATTGGGGTGCTTTGGGCTTTACCATTCACAGCTTGTATGGTGTTACCGAAAATTACTTTTTGCGCATCTCTAAATATTTCGAAAACAACTTGTCGGCCGACCGTTGGCATAGTGCTTTGGCTGCAAAATGGCACTGGAAATACCGGGCGTACGGCCAGCCTTGCTTTATGACAGTGATCAGGTGAAAGTTATTACTGAAATTTTAAAATTCCGGCATCGCTTTTGCAATCTTTATGGTGAAGCCCTGGATCCGGTTAAAACTACGGATATTCAATCACGGGTAGTCTTTTTTTATGTTGCCTTCCCGCAGATTCATGAGTCGTTTTGCTCCAAATTACGCAGTATAGCCGGTTTGCTTACATGACTACCGCTTTAGATCCAAAATCCTATGCCGATGGCCTTTCGCGTATTAACCAAATGGAACGGGAGAAAATTGACCAAAGGATGCTGGCTGGCCCGTAAGGAAGCCAGGCGGCTGGCTTCCTTACTGAAAGCCAAAGACCCGACTATTCGTACTGTATATCTTTTTGGTTCTGTAACCAGAGGTGAAAGCGGCAATAGTAGCTTTGATCTGGATCTAGCCTTGGATGGAGGCGATTTGTATGCCGCGCTGGACCTTACCGAAAACTCAGAATTTGAGGTAGATTTAGTAGAATTGGCTTTACTGCCCCCAGCCATGCGTGAATCTGTGCTAAACACCGGTATTTCTTTATAAGGATTAGCGGTACAGAGCAAATCTGTAATCTGGAATGATTGCGTTACAGCCTGAAAATCAGCTATAATCGGCCTATACTAATGCTGGCAGGAATTATTAATTAGTTCGAAAGGGCACTACATGCAGATAATTCTGCCTGGTCTATTGGCCGGGCTCTTAAATACCCTACTTATACCCTTTATTTTGCTCGTAGCCCGCAAAAACCAATGGTTCGACAAGCCCGATCCACGCAAAATCCATACCGATAAAATTCCGCGCCTGGGTGGTGTAGGCATTTTTCTGGCCTTTATTGGCAGTATTGCTGTAAGCCTTATTTTTAGCGGCAGCTACCGACAGGAAATTCTGCTGTTCTGGCCGGTGCTGGTTTCGATGCTGGCTGTACATCTGCTGGGTCTGGTTGACGATTTTTATGATTTAAACGCCCGTTTTAAATTTATCGTACAGGTAGGGGCTGCCGTGTTTGTGGTGGCTATGGGCTACCGTTTTACGCATATCTGGCTGCCAGGTTTGGGTAGTTTGGCTATAGGCTGGCTGTCCTGGCCGCTAACCTTGTTCTGGATAGTGGGCGTACTTAATGCCATAAACATGATAGACGGTCTGGACGGGCTGTCCAGCGGCATCAGTTTGATTGCGGCACTGGGTATCGGTCTGCTGCTTATGGAGCATGGTGCGGGCTTTCCGGCCCTGATGGCTCTGTGTCTGGTAGGTTCGCTGGCCGGTTATTTGTTGTACAATTTTCCGCCGGCAAAAATATTTATGGGTGACTCGGGCAGTACCTTTTTGGGCTTTACTTTGGCAGTGCTGCCTTTGCTGGATACCGGCCATGTTGCCGAAGGCCTGTGGTTCTGGGGGGCGATAACCCTGCTCTTGGTACCGGTTTTTGACGTTTTTGCTGCCATTCTGCGCCGCAAGCGCGGCGGTGTGCCCATGATGAGCCCGGATAAATGGCATATCCACCACAAGTTAATGCATTTTGGCTTTAGCACCCGCACCATTTTAGGCATTATCTACGCCCTTTGCATGCTGGCTACCTTGGTGGCCATCTCGGTACTGGCCCTTCCGGCACTTTGGTATTGGCTGCTAACCGTGGTAGTATGGCTTGGATTCGGTGCCTTTTTTATCGTGTTGCATTACGCCAAAGAACGATCGTTACGCAAAGCACATACAGTAAAAAAGTAATAGAACGACGATCGAACTCAAAACAGGTATAAAATCCGGGTGCGAGCGTGTTTCGGCCGCCGCCGCCAGTTTTTACCTATAGTTTTATTTTTTCCGGGCCATTGGTTCGGATGTTTTATTACGCTCTAATAATTTTCTGATTGAGCAGGTTGTCTATTATTACTAAATTAGTTGTTGCACCGATCATCATATTAGTGCTTTGGTTGCTATCGGCAGGACCGCCGTTGGTAAAATCTGCCAGCTTGTTTGGGTTGGATAAACTACTGCATGCTCTGGCTTATTGCTTGCTAACACTGGGGTGTGCCTTGTGGGTTAGGGCCACGTGGTGGCATAAACACCCATGGTTAACTCGAGGACTGCTGGCGGCTGTGGTTTTGGGTTATGCAGCGATCGACGAAGTTCATCAACTGTTTGTTCCTGGCCGTTCGGCTAGTATTCTGGACTGGCTGGCTGATGCGCTTGGGGCTGCTGTGGCTATTGGGATAATAGAATTTGTGCGGGCTTTAAAGCGGCGGGGTGTTATAAGCTTGCTTTAAATTGTCCGAGCATGTGCTAATCATTAGTAATAATATATCAAATAAAGATTATGGATAAAAAATGATATTAACTGCCATAGTACTTGTAGCTGCGTTGGTCTTGCTCATGCTGGATATTGCAGGTACCGATGTTGTTTTTGGCGCAGCCTTGATAGTCTTGCTGTTCGGTGGAATTATTTCGCCGGAAGAAGCTTTGGCAGGTTTTTCGAACAAAGGCATGGTAACTGTCGGCTTGTTGTTCATTGTTAGCCAGGCAGTAGAAAATACTGGCGCATTTCAGTTGTTGTCCGGCATATTTCTGCCCCGGCCGAAAAATAAAAGCAGCAAAAAATCGATAATAAATGTTTCTTTGTTTCGTATGTTACTGCCTGTTTCGTTTTTATCCGCTTTTTTGAATAATACTCCCATAGTTACAATTTTTACTCCTGTAATAAAACGCTGGGCAGCTGTTTCCAAATTGTCGCCATCTAAGTTTTTAATACCTTTGTCGTATGCTACTATTTTAGGCGGAACTTGTACCCTTATTGGTACCAGTACCAATCTGGTTGTACATGGCATGATGTTGGAGAGCGGTAATGGTGGTTTTTCGTTTTTTGAGCTAACAAAGGTGGGTTTGCCGGTAGCCTTGGTTGGACTTCTATACTTGATCCTGTTTGCTCCTAGGCTGCTTCCCGATCGTGCTGATACTTTTACGAATATGGATCATTCGCCTAAAGAGTACTTTATCGAAATGTTGGTTCCCGAGAGTTCAACCTTACTAGGAAAGACGATAGAACAGGCCGGATTACGCAACTTGCAGGGGGTGTACCTAACGGATATCGAGCGTGGTGGTGTGCATTTAGGCCCACTATCACCTGACCGCAGGTTAGCTGTTGCTGATCGCTTGTTTTTTGCAGGGCGTACCGATTCGGTTGCTGATGTTGTAACCTTGTCTGGGTTAGTACCAGTTGATCTTGAAACTCTGCAGCGTGATACCCGGCGTTTAAGTACACATCTGGTTGAAGTTGTTGTTGCAGAGGCTTGTCCTGCTGTTGGCCATACAATAAAAGAATATAGTTTTCGTAGCGTTTATGATGCTGTTGTTGTTGCAATTAGCCGTAACGGCCATCGGGTAGATAGCCGTCTGGGAGATGTAATTATCAGACCTGGTGATACCATGGTTCTGCTTACCAAAAGCGGGTTCGCTAAGCGGTATAGAAGTTCCCGAGATTTTTATCTGGTAAGTCATTTGGATAAAATTCAGGTAGCATCCGCAAAAAAAGGTATTTTTGCCTTGGTAGTTGTTTTGGCCATGATTTTTACGGCCGCACTAGCAGAAAATTTAACTATGTTTGGCCAAATCCGGTTTGACATGTTCTATGCAGCAGGGGCTGCTGTTTTTATGCTCATTCTTGGACGCACGATTACTGTCGCACAGGCGCGGGGAAGTATTCGCTGGGATGTTTTAGTTGCAATCGGAGCTGCTTTTGGCATAAGCAAGGCAATTGCCAACAGCGGGCTTGCGGCCTTGGTCGGGCATGGCCTTGTGGAAGTCTTTGCTCCTTTGGGGGCATTTGGGGCATTGTCGGCAGTATATATGGTTACTGTCCTTTTTACGGCGGTTATTACAAACAATGCTTCGGCGGCTCTAATGTTTCCGATTGCCTTATCGACAGCAAGCCAGCTTGGGGTAAAGAGCATGCCATTTTTTATTGCGGTTGCCATGGGAGCTAGTAATAGTTTTGCAACACCGGTCAGTTACCAAACTAATATGATAGTACAGGGTGCTGGTGCCTATCGTTTTATCGATTTTGTACGTACCGGCATTCCCTTGGCGATCATTTCAGGTATTGTTGCATTGATTACTATTAAATTCTGGTATCCTTTTTAAAGAAAGTGAAAAGCATGGAACATGTCAATAAGGGTGATTCTACAGCAATGCTAGATGCAGCTTTACAGGCTGCCCTGGCAGCGGGGCGGGAAATTCTTGATGTATATAATGGAGCAATCATTGTAGAATATAAGGATGACCGCTCGCCTTTAACTGAAGCCGACAAGCGGGCTCACGCGGTTATAGCAAAAACATTAAGCACGATGGTACCGGAAATTCCTGTTTTAAGCGAAGAAGCTAAGGCCCTGGATTATATAAGCCGCCAGGTCTGGGAGCAGTATTGGCTGGTGGATCCGCTGGATGGAACCAAAGAGTTTATTAAGCGCAATGGTGAGTTTACGGTAAATATCGCTTTAATGCATCCAGAAGGTAAAACCTTTGCTCCGTATATTGGTGTTGTGTATGTTCCGGTGCAAGATACTTTATATGCAGGTATTGTCGGTATGGGCGCATGGCGCTGTCGCGGGGCTTCTAAAGTAAATATGCTGGATTTCGGATTTCTGGAGAAAAATGCAGAGCCACTACCCTATTCGGGCTACAACAGTGGAGCGATTAAGGCTGTGGTAAGCCGGAGTCATAACAGTGCGGAAACCGAAGCACTGGTTGCGGAACTGGAACAAAAATATGGTTCAATCGAACGTGTGTCCAGCGGTAGTTCAATCAAACTCTGCTTGGTTGCCGAAGGTAGCGCCGATATTTATCCGCGTTTTGCTCCTACAATGGAATGGGACACTGCTGCTGGTGATGCGGTATGCCGGGCTGCTGGCTGTCGGGTAACCCAGCAAGACAGGAAAACTCCTTTGGAGTATAATAAAGAGAATCTTTTAAATCCTTGGTTCCTGGTTTTGGGGCCGCGGATACATTTGTAAGGAAAAGGTATGCATTCACAAAAACGTACTCATATTCAGGAAATTGAGTCCGAAGCCATCTATATTTTGCGTGAGGTAGCCGCCCAATTCGAGCGTCCGGCTATGCTTTTCTCCGGTGGCAAGGACTCTATATGCATGGCGCACTTGGCAAAGAAAGCTTTTTGGCCAGGGAAGATACCGTTTCCCCTTTTACATGTAGATACCGAGCACAATTTTAAAGAGACAATAGAGTATCGTGACTGGTATGTGAAAGAAGTGTTGGAAGCAAACCTTATTGTGCGATCTGTGCAGCATTCGATAGATAATGGCCGTGTAGCCGAAGAAAAAGGTCCCAAGGCCAGTCGGAACGCTTTGCAGACAACAACCTTGCTGGATGCGGTTAACGAGTTCAAGTTTGACTGTGCTATGGGCGGGGCAAGGCGAGACGAAGAAAAAGCCCGTGCCAAAGAACGGTTTTTCAGTTTCCGCGACTCGTTTGGTCAATGGGACCCAAAAAACCAGCGACCGGAACTTTGGAACATATTTAACACCCAGCATGCCCAAGGAGAGCATTTTCGGGTTTTCCCCTTATCCAACTGGACAGAGCTAGATGTATGGCAATACATAGCAATGGAAAATATCCCGCTACCTTCTTTATACTTTAGCCATGAGCGTGAAGTGTTTGAGCGCGACGGAATGGTGCTATATTTTGATCCATCTTTTATGACTCTGCTGCCAGGCGAAAAGCTGCAAAAGCGCCGTATTCGCTGCCGGACAATAGGTGATGTAACCTGTACCGGATTGACTCTCTCCGAAGCTAGTACTTTAGATGACATTATTGCCGAAGTGGCCTACACCCGTACAACAGAACGCGGCGGTCGGGCCGATGATAAACGCAGCGAGGCTGCTATGGAAGATCGCAAAAAGCAGGGATATTTCTAAATGATTGCTACCTTGGAGGATATACCTGAGAATTTTTATTCGGATGTTCAGAAGGCAATAGGATATCTAAAGGAAATTGGTTGTTCGGAGATCTTTTTGTTTGGGTCACTTGTTTCCGGGAAGACATCTGATTCTTCGGATATTGATATAGCGGTCAAAGGTATTCGTCCGGCTGATTATTTTTCCATTTATGGTGAATTAATGTTAAAGTTGTCTCATTCTGTCGATCTTGTCGATATGGATATGCAACCTGGTTTTAGCGCAAGTCTTGAGCGGCAAGACAGTCTTTTTCGCGTAGCATAAGGAGACAGCGTGCTGGATATTGCTGATGAAATCAGTCGTGTTAAAAAGGAACTCGGTATCATTTCTATTATTGATGCCAAAAAATGTGTATCCGGTTTGGATGAAATAGAAATAAGAGGAGCGGCACTGAGTCTGGCAACGCTGTATAATGGTCTGGAAAAGCTGTTTATCTTGATGTTAAAGAGCCTTGAGGTATCTATACCCAATGACAATAATTGGCATGCCAATCTTTTGAAGCTAGTACAAGAACATGGTATCATTAACGGCGATTTGCTGTCGGAACTTGCTAGGTTTTTATCTTTCAGGCATTTTGTCCATCATGCGTATAGTTTTGAAATAGACCCTGCTGCAATTTATAGTGTTTTGGAAAAAGCTCCTGCTATCACTGAGAAAACTATCTATATGATTGAGCAATATATTACCATTCATGGTAAGAATGAGGTTGTATGAATACTGAAGATGTAGTTAGTAAAAAATTCGACGTACAAGAGTATCTAAACCGCGAGCTGTTGCGCTTTACTACCGCCGGAAGTGTCGACGACGGAAAGAGTACTTTAATAGGCCGTTTGTTGTATGATAGCAAGGCTATTTTTCAGGACCAGATGGAAGCGCTGGAGCATTCCAGCAAGCTGCGCGGCGAGGAAGGTGTAAACCTGGCTTTGCTGACCGACGGCCTTCGTTCGGAGCGTGAACAGGGCATTACCATTGATGTTGCTTACCGTTATTTTTCCACACCAAAACGCAAGTTCATTATTGCCGACACTCCCGGACACGAGCAGTATACCCGCAATATGGTAACAGGCGCATCTACCGCGCATCTGGCTATCATACTGATCGATGCACGCAACGGCGTACTCACCCAATCGCGCCGGCATGGCATAATAGCCAGTCTTTTGCGGATTCCACACGTGATTATCGCAGTTAACAAGATGGATGCGGTAGGCTGGTCACGAGAGGTATACCAAAATATTGTAGATGAATATACCGACTTTTCCGCAAAGCTGGACATTCACGATATTACATTCATTCCCATTAGCGCGCTATTAGGTGACAATGTGGTAGACAAAAGTAGCAACATGAGTTGGTATGACGGTCCAACCATCATGCACCAGCTGGAAAATGTTACTATTTCAGCCGACCGCAACCTGATAGATTTCAGGTTTCCGGTACAGTATGTGGTGCGCCCCAATCAGAATTTCCGTGGTTTTTCAGGACGAGTCGCTTCCGGTACGGTTCGCGTAGGTGATAAAATACTAGCATTGCCCTCCGGTCAGGAATCAAAAATAAAAGAGATATTTTCCGCTGACATGTCTGTAAACGAGGCCAGTGCCGGCGAGTCGGTTGTGCTTACTATCGCAGACGAGCGTGATATCAGCCGCGGTGAGATGATAGTACGCAAGGACAATATGCCGGTTGTAGGTCGCCATTTTGAAGCTACTATCTGCTGGATGGATGATACGCATGTAATGGAAGTTGGTCGGCAATACAAGATTCAGCATACAACCAGGCTGGTAAAAGGCATGATTCGTACCTTGCGTTACCGGCTGGATGTAAACAGCCTGCACCGTCAGGAAGATAAAGAGCTCAAGTTTAACGAAATTGGCAGAGTTGAAATAGAAACCGCACAACCATTGTTTTATGATCCGTATAGTCTAAACCGGGAAACCGGCAGCTTTGTAATTATTGATACGGCCAGTAACCTGACCGTCGGTGCAGGCATGATTCGGGGAGCGATAAGCCGGGATGAACGAGCGGATGAACAGCGTATCGCTCGTGAGCGGAATATCAAATGGGAAAATTTCCCGGTAACCCAAGCTATGCGAGAACAGCGTAATGGCCACAAAGGGCACTGTTTGTGGCTTACCGGTTTGTCCGGAAGCGGAAAGAGCACTATTGCAAAAGAGTTGGCTAGACGCTTATTCGATGAAGGCAGGCAGGTATATGTGCTGGACGGCGACAATATACGGCATGGCCTGAATGCCGATCTTGGGTTTTCTGATTCGGAGAGGGCGGAAAATATCCGACGGGTGGGGCATGTAGCGCGTATTCTATTCGATGCCGGCTTTATTGTAATTTGCTCTTTTATAAGCCCCGGTATAGCAATGCGTATGGCAGTACGGGAACTGTTTCCTAAAGGAGCTTTTAGCGAAGTTTTTGTAAAATGTGATATAGAAACATGCAAGACAAGAGACCCTAAAGGTCTGTATGCCCAGGCAAACCAAGGTAAAATTGCCGATTTTACTGGTGTTACTAGTGATTATGAAGAACCGGTGGAACCCGAGTTGATTATTGATACACGGGGGCACACGGTCTTTGAGTGTGCTGATTTGCTTGCCGATTATCTTAAAAACTAATGTTTGTACAGAAATTTTCATCATTAATGCACCGCGCAGGGAAAAACAGTATAGTGCGTGGTGGAGCACTTTCTCTTACTTTAAAGATATTGGGTATGGGATCGAGCTATCTACTGTTTTTTTTCTTGTCCCGCACAGGCGGAGCCGAAAGAGTTGGTACGTTTTCGATCGGTTTCAATTATTTGACACTGATGGGGCAGTTGGCCACCATAGGCTTGCCGATAGCTTTATTACGGTTCGGAGCCCCTTTGGCAGACAAAGGTCAGTGGGGTGCTTTAAGAGACTTACGGAATAAGGTATATCTACTACAAGGTAGTAGTGGCTTGTTCTTTATGATAGTTTCGTTAATAGTTGGCCCTTATCTGTTGGAACTGATGTACCATCAAAGTATCCCGTATGTTTTTGTGCTTATGCTTTCGATTGCTATTCCCTTTTTGGGGTTAAATCTGGTTAGTGCCGATTTAGTGCGTTCGTTGGGTTTAATTCAAATATCAGAAGTATTTAGAAGCATTCTGGTGCCGCTTGGTACTTTTATTGCAGTTTTTATCATGTATACTGCAGGGATAAATCGTGATGAATTGACGGTTTATACGGTGTTAATTGTTGTAACAGCCATCTGTGGCATGGCTGTGTTCGAGATAATACTTAGAAATAAACGGGAGAAATTCGGGAACGGGAGCGCTGATCAAGAAGCTCCTAGCATTAACAAGCTGCTTACTACCGCATTGCCTATGACTATTACATCATTTGCGATGCTGATTATGGGTAAGGTTAATGTGCTTATATTAGGTTATTTCCATTCTGTGGAGGTAGTAGGGCAGTTTACTATCGCGCATAAGTTGGCTATGACTACTAGTATTATTTTAAATTCTGTAAATATAATTATTGGACCTAAGATAGCTGCGCAATATTGGAGTAATAGCTATAAAATGGTTAATAGTACTTTAAGAATAGGTGTAAGATTAGCATTTCTAGGTGGTCTGCCGCTAATATTATGCTTTGTTTTTTTACCGGGTAATATATTAAGTGTGTTTGGTAAAGAATTTGCAGGCGCAAGTAATATTTTGATAATTCTTGCGTTTGGAGAGTTGATTAATGTAGTTACAGGGTCAGTTGGTTTATATCTAAATATGACAGGAAGGCAACGTTTATATATGCGTTTTACATTAATATCATTGTTTCTATCTTTACTTTTGTCTGTATGGTTAGTCCCGAAATATGGGGCAATCGCTTCAGCTCTATCATTGGTTATTGCAATAACAGTTTTAAATATTGCGGCAACAGTATTTGTCCGTTTTAAATATAACGTTATTTGTTATTTGCACTAGAGGTTAGTATGGTTTTGCCTAATTTTATGTGTATTGGTGCTCAGAAAGCTGGTACAACAACGCTTTTTGATGTATTAAAAAATCATCCAGATGTTTTTTTACCTGCTAGCAAAGAAGCGCATTATTATGATATTGATGATCGTTATTTTAAGGGTTTGCAATGGTGGAGTGAAACATTTTTTAAAAACTATAATAATCAAAAAGCTGTTGGTGTTATTACCCCGGAATATCTTTTTTATCCAGATGTTCCAGAGAGAATTCATCGTGATTTTAATAATAACATGAAATTTATTGTTTTATTAAGGGACCCGGTTAAAAGAGCATATTCTCATTACCTTATGACAAAGTCTAGAGGTTTGGAAAGCGATAGTTTTCAAGTAGCTATTAATAAAGAAGCTATAAGAATAAAAAATGGTGATGATAGTTTTAATCATTATAGTTATACTTCCAGAAGTTTTTATTCTGAGCAAGTAGCAAGGTATTTTAAATTATTTCCCGTTGAGAATTTTTTATTTTTAATCTTTGAAGAGGATATTGTAAGTAACTTATTAATTGGTGTTAATAAAGTGTGCGATTTTCTTGAGATAGAGAAGTTTAATAATATATCATTAGTAAGAAGTAATGAAGCGTATTTGCCAAAATATCCGAGTATAAACAAATTGCTGTACACCCAAAATATTGCTAAAAGAATTATTCGGTTACTTATTCCTGTAAAAAGAGTAAGAGATGCATTTTCACGGTTTATTGATAAAAACAATCGCAAACCTTTTTTTGATAGTAAGTTAAAATATGATGAATATAGAATGGTTAGAGAAGATTTTTTTAGTATTGAGATTAATGCACTGGAATCACTGTTAAAGCGCAATCTTCATATTTGGAGAATATAGTGATAAAGAAAGCCAATTTATTTATTGTTGGTGCCGCAAAATGTGCAACAACGTCGTTAGTGTATTATCTCTCGCAACATAAAGATATTTTTTTCTCAAAAATCAAAGAGCCTCATTATTTTTGTGAGGATATAAACAGACAGCATTTCAGGAATAATTATAAGTCATATATTAATAGAGAGCGTAAAAAGTATTATAAAAATGGTTGGGCTCATATTTTGCATATTAGTTCAGAAAAAGAGTATAATGCATTATATGATTTAGTTAGTGGAGAAACTGTAATTGGTGAGGCTAGTACTGGTTATCTATTTTCAACTGATGCAGCAATAAATATTAAAAAATATAATAGTAAGGCTAAAATTATTATAATATTGCGCGACCCGGTGGATAGAGCAGTATCGCATTACAATATGGATATACGTGATGGAAGAATTTTTAGTAAAAATATGTTGAAAGAAATGATGAAAGATTATGGTAAGAAAAAAAAAGGCTGGGGAATTTCTAATTTGTATATAGAGTTAGGGATGTATTCGGCGCAGGTTATGAGGTATCTCGAAGTTTTTCCGAGAAAGCAGATAAAAATAATTAATTATAATGACTTGATGGTAGATGCTAATGGTGTAATGAATTCAATATGTGATTTTCTGGAAGTAGAAAGATGTGATTTTCTATTGGAAGAAAAGCTAAATGTGGCAAGTAAGCCTAAAAATTATTTCTTGTTTTATATTGCTTGTAAAATAAAAGGAGTTGTTCCAGCATTTTTTAAGAAAAATATTAAAAAACATTTAACTGAAAATGGTGGTGTTTTTCTTTCATCTTCTGGAAGGTCGGAATTATATAATATTTATCGAGAAGATATAAATAAGTTAGAGGAGGCTGTGAAAATTAATTTTAATTGGTGTAAAGAAAATGAATGATTTGTATGTCATTATTATAAATTATAACTCTGCAAGTGATTCGATTGAGTGTATATCTGAATTTGAAGGTTTTTTCGATAAACGTATTAGGTGTATTGTGGTTGACAATGAATCTACGGATGATTCAAGGTTTGTATTAAAAAAAACAGGTTTATTTTCTGCTGTTAGTGAAAATTGTAAGAGTAAAATTGTAGAAACGAGTGAATATAATAATTTTCTTGTTTTGGCTAATAAAAATTATGGTTACGCAGGTGGTGTTAATATAGTTTTAAGCGTGTTGTTGGAATATAATATTACATGTCAAGTGTTGTTATTAAATCCTGATATAAGAATAGATAAAAAATCTATAATGGAAATGGCTAGAGTCAATAACAGTATTCCTGATTCATGTGTAGGTGCCTCGGTGTATAGTTATTGTAATAGAAGAACTCTATGTTATTATGGTGGGGCTTATTTGACTTTTTATGGAAAGCCAAAGTATACTAGACAGAAGAATAAAACAAATGATTTTCTTGCCGGTGGATGCATTTTATTTCACTCTGATGTAATACGTATTAATGGTTTATTTCCCTGTGGGTATTTTTTATATTGGGAGGAAGCTGACTGGTGTGTTAGTTTTGTACAAAAAAAGGGAAAAATGCTAGTAGCATATAACGCAATTGCTTATGATAAAGGTGGTGTAAGTATTAATAGAAAATCTTCTTTTGCACATTATCACTATACTTATGGTGCCATTCTTTTTATTACTAAATATAGAAAGAACCGGTTAATTTATTTATATGTATGGTTATTTATAAAGATATTAGCAAATTTATTACTAGGGAAAAAAGATGTATCTAGCTCTTTGATTAAGGCGATAAAAGATTGCAACTAATTTATGTGATACTAATTCTGTTTAATTTATTGCTATCGCTATATATTAGCAGCAATATATTTAGCTATATTACTTTGTCTCAATTTTTTCTTTTTCTTAATGGAATTGGCTCTATATTTATAGAAAATGTTAATAGCTTCATTAGTTTTTATCCAGTTATTTTAATTATAGTTTCTGGCTTAATATTAAATATAGGTTTTTTAATTGCTGGGAAAAGTAATAAAGATCTTATTAATAAGATGCATATTAGTCAAAGCGTTGTTTTTTCAGTTAATGTTTGTTTTATTATTTATGTTATTATTGTATTTTTATTTTTTGTGTTATATGGAATTCCTTTACTATATGATGATATATATACTGCAAGACGAGCTGTTCAGGTTTTGCCTGGGGTTTTTTTGTTTTATAAGGTTATGTTAATAATGGGTCCAATGTTAAGTGTAGTTTATTTGTTAATATTTAATGATTCTGGTAAAAAGAGTTCTAAGAAGAATTACATTTTTGTGGTTTTTGTTAATGTTTTAGTAAATTTTTTGTTGGGGTTTAAAGCTTATGTTGCTTGGTTTGTAATTTTGCAATTAATAGCGTTTAGTTTATATAGTAATAATAATAAAAAAACTATTGTAGCTATAATATCTGCTATAATTTTGTCCATTATTTCTACAATGATAATGTATAATCTAAATTTTTTTGAATCCATACTAAAATTTATATATAGGGCTACGGTAGAAGGTGGTTATGGATTAAAAATATTGGTTAATGAATTCATGGCTATAGAAAGTTCTAGCAAATATTATTTTAGTTTAGCTGAAGAGTTAACAAGATGGAAATACGGGAGTACTAGTATGCTTGTGAAAAGCGATCTGTCATTAACTATTACAAGTGTTGGTGCTTTTTATTATTATTGGGGTTGGCTTGGTTTGCTTTTAGGCTCTTTTTTTTATGGTTATATTGGGCGAATTTTAGAAAAAAAGAGCAAAATGAACTCTAGTATTTTTGTACGTACTTTCTATATATATATATTGTATGTTATGGTGACTTTTACTAATAGGGGCTATATTTTTAACTTAATCTATGAGTCACTTTTCTATGGTGCTTTTTTTATTGTTTTTATAATATTGTTTTTTTTTGTTATTAATTATTCTAAGAGAAAAAACAACTTTACATGAATGTAGTCTTAATAAAAAATTATAGCTTGTGCTAATACTGAGAACATGTGCTGGGTATATTGATCTCCTGAATGTTTATTGCAAGAGGTTATTATGAGATTGTTTATAACTAAGTTAATTGGATATTATAAATATATCAAATACTTTAAAAAATTAGGCGTGGATAAAAATGTAATTATAGGTCATAGGGCAAAGATTGTTTATAAAGTAGGTTTAGGTGAAAATAAGCTATTGGTTGGAAATAATTCTATTATTCTCGGTGTTTTGCACTATGAGGGTCTTTCGGGAGAGATAGATATTGGTAATGGTACATATATTGGTGCAGGCACTCATTTAGTTTCATGCAAAAAAATATTTATAGGCAATAATGTGATGATATCTTTTAACGTTTGGATATACGATAATAATGCTCATTCACTCAGGCAAGATTTTAGGGCAGAAGATATAAAATTGATGATACTTAATTATAAAAAAGCAAGATCACTAGAATATAATAAAAATTGGGATGTTGTAAAAAAAGACGATATTATTATCGAGGATGATGTGTGGATTGGATTCAATTCGATTATTTTGCCTGGTGCGCATATTAAAAGAGGAGCAATAATTAGTGCAGGTTCGGTTATTAGAGGTGTAATACCTGCAGGCAGTGTATATAAAGGAAGTAATAATAGTGGTTACCATGAAATTTGATAAAAGATATTTTGTTGATTGCCATGCCTTTGATAAAGGGGGGCAAGGCATGGTTACCCATATTCTTGGTATATATAAATCTCTTATTCCCAAGTGTCAAGATATTCAATTTTTTTTAGCAGCAAGTGATATTTTACGTTTAAAATATAATTTTTCTGATAATAATAATATTAAATTTATAAAGTATAAATTTAAGAATAAGTTTTTGAGAATGTTAGTTGAAATTCCTTTATTGATAATTAGGTATAAAATATCGACAATTCATTTGCAGTATTATATGTTGCCATACTTTTTTGTAAAAAAAGTTACATCAATACATGATTTATTGTTTATAGATTATAGAAAGTACTTCCCACTATTCTATTCTTATAAAAACAAAATATTATTCTATTTTTCTATATTGTTTTCTGATTATATTATAACTGTATCAAACTATTCAAAAAAACAGATATATAAGAATTATCCATCTATTTGTCATAAGAAAATAGAGGTAATACCAAACGCAGTGGTAGTTGAAGAGTGTGGAAAATTTGCTGAATTAATGATTAAAACTAAGTATATTCTTTATGTTAGCAGGATTGAAAGACGGAAAAACCATATAGCATTATGCAAAGCATTTCTACGGTCAAGGTTATTAGAAAAATATAATCTAGTAATTGTGGGTCGTAATGATTTAGGATCAGTGTTATTTAATAAATTTCTTGATACACTTAATGCTTGTGATCGAAATAGGTTGTTGATTTTAGGAGGTGTTTTAGATGAAGAGATAGCTTGTCTGTATAAGAATGCATCTTTGTTTGTTTTTCCCTCTTTATGTGAAGGGTTTGGTATTCCTCCTCTTGAAGCAGTAGTTTGTAATTGTTCAACTATATGTGCATATAATACTGCTATGAAAGATTTTTATTTTTTTAAAGATAGGTTTTTTAATGCGTCCTCTGTCAAAGAGATTGCGGAGAAAATGGAGAAGTATGTTGATAACAATGAAAATATGGAAATAATAAAAGAAATTGTATTAAGTGAATATAATCAAAATAAAGTAAGTGATATCTTTATCAGTCGAATAATTAAAAATATTTATAATAGCAGGGGAAACTATGAAAATAGCAATAATAAGTACTAGAGGAATTCCTAATAATTATGGTGGATTTGAGCAATTTGCGGAATTTATTTCTGTTGGGCTAGTGCGGAAGGGGCATCAAGTAACTGTATATTCTCCATCCTATCATCAATATAAAGAAGGTAGTTTTAGGGGTGTTAGAATCAAGCATATATATAGCCCAGAGCCTTGGATGGGTGGTGCCATCGGTAGCTTTTTTTATGATTTCTTGTCATTAAAAGATGCCTTGAAGAATAAAACCTTTGATATAATCTACGATTGTGGATATACAAGTATTATTCCGGCTTACATCCTTTTGGCAATTTCTAAGATTAAAAAACCAATTATTATAACAAATATGGATGGATTGGAGTATAAGCGGACAAAATTTAATCGTTTGGTGCAATCATTTATTTTTTGGGAAGAAAAGCAGGCAGTAAAACTAAGCCACGCTATGATAGCAGATAACATGGGTATCAAGGAGTATATAAAGTTCAAATATAAGAGAGATTCTGAATTTATCCCATATGGAGCTAATGTTCCTAATAATTTTACGCACACCTGCTTAGAATTATTTGGAATAAAACCTGATAAATACTATTTGCTAATAGCTAGAATGGAACCTGAAAATAATATCGAAATGATCATTGCAGGCTATGAACAATTTTTTGATGATAAGCCGCTAGTAATTGTTGGAAATACCAACACAAAATTCGGTAAAAAAATGAAAAGAAAATACTCTAAGTTAAAGCAAATCAGATTCGTTGGTGGCATATATAACGTGGAGACATTAAATGCATTACGGCATTATTCAAGTGTTTATTTCCACGGACATAGTGTTGGTGGAACAAATCCTTCCTTGCTCGAAGCAATGGCGGCTAAATGTTTGATAGCTGCACATGATAATGGCTTCAATCGCTCAACCTTGTGTGATAATGCATTATTTTTCTCAAATGCAACCGATGTTACTAATATTATTAGGCTAAGTGTATCTGAGTTAGGTGAATATAAACAGAAATTTGTACCACCAAATCTGCATAATATAAATACTATCTATACATGGGACAATATCGTTGACAAACACGAAATGTTTTTTAAAAATATCATGCAAAGGATGTAGCTAAATGAAAGCCATCATATTCGCCGGGGAGGTTCCGAAATATCTACCAAATTGCCAAATAAAGTGGCATTACTAGCGCAACAATAACCGACTGGATAAAGCAATATGAAATTTAAAATTATATTGCTGAATAGGCGTAACATAATTTAATTATCAAGTGATCAGCGCAATACTGGCTCTTATTGACTAATCTGCTGTGTGAGTGTAGTTTTAATCCTCTCAATATCCTGTTAGATGCTATTACTAATAGAATTTGTACCCAGAGTTATTTTAATATATTTATCTACTGTAATTTTTTTTTGGTGGAATCTTTCATGACTCATTTCTATTAAAACTCTTCCCATATTCCCATTCATCTTTATATCTGGTTCAACTTCAATAGAAACAAAAGACCCGGCTGTACGTACACGCTTTACTAGTGCCGATAAACCTTCCTCATCTGCTTCCGCAATACGTAGATCATGAGGTCTAACGTATACCGGATTGTCTTCCGGCCCAAAGCGGTTGGCCTTGCCGATAAAGTTCATCACAAAAGGACTTATTGGCTGATGGTACACTGCCTCCGGCGTTCCAATCTGTTCAATCCCGCCTGCATTCATTACCACTACCCTGTCGGCTACATCCATCGCCTCTTCCTGATCGTGGGTTACGAACAGGCTGGTAATATGTATTGCGTCATGCAGTTCCCGCAGCCAGGCGCGCAATTCTGCTCGCACCTTGGCGTCCAGGGCTCCAAAAGGTTCGTCCAGCAGCAGAATTTGCGGCTCTATAGCCAAAGCTCTGGCTAGAGCCACGCGTTGGCGTTGACCGCCGGAAAGTTGGTGCGGATAGCGGTAAGCCAAGGTTTGTAGCTGGATTAACTGTAGCAATTCCTCGACTTTGGTGTTAATATGTTCCTTCGACGGTCGTTGTTTTTTAGGTTTTACCCTTAAACCAAAGGCGATATTTTCCCGTACCGTCATGTGGCGGAACAGCGAGTAATGCTGGAACACAAAACCAATATCGCGCTGACGTATATGTCTGTCGCCTACAGCGATATCGTTGAATAGTACTGCCGCCGGTCCATGAGGGTTGTGGTCGGCTTGTTCCAAGCCGGCAATAATGCGCAGCAGCGTGCTTTTGCCCGAGCCGGAAGGCCCAAGCAGGGCAACTAGTTCGCCGCTACCGACTTTGAACGATACATCACGTAGTGCTACAGTCTGGCCAAAGTGTTTGTTGATATTTCGGACTTCAATGCTCATATTCAGGTTTCCTTTTCTTTACGTCCCTTGCTTGCTTCGGCAAAATGCTTGGCTATTAGCGTAACCAGAGCCAGCAATACCAGCACCGAGGCGATGGTAAAAGCTGCCGCAAAACGGTATTCGTTGTACAGTATTTCCACATGCAAAGGTATGGTGTTTGTTTTGCCTCGGATATGGCCTGAAACAACCGATACCGCCCCGAACTCGCCCATCGCCCGGGCATTTGTCAGGAGTACACCATACAGCAACCCCCATTTTATATTGGGCAACGTAACCATAAAAAAAGTTTGCCAGCCGGATGCTCCAAGCGTAGTAGCGGCCAGTTCGTCTTCTGTACCTTGGGCGTGCATTAGTGAAATAAGCTCTCGCGCTATGAACGGGAATGTTACAAATAATGTTGCCAGGATAATACCGGGGGTGGAAAAGGCTATCTTTACACCCCAGGTCTGCAAAAGCGGACCAAAAATACCACGCGAACCGAAAAGCAATAAAATCATCATACCGATAATGACCGGAGAAACTGCAAAGGGCAAATCAAGCGCTGTAATGAGCAGCGTCTTTCCGCGGAATTCAAATTTGGATACCGACCAGGCCAAGATGACACCAAACAAGGTATTGATAGGCACCACAATTAACGCCGTGCGTACTGTCAGCCAAATGGCCGAAAGGGCATCCGGGGAGCTTAGAGATTCAAAACTTTTGCCAAGACCGCCACTGAGGGCGTAGCTGAAAATCAGCACCAAGGGTAGAAATAATACCAAGCTCATGAATATCCAGGTTGTCACCTTGAGAACAGTTGGTACTAGCTGACTTGATTGCACTTTACGCCGTCGCATATCTTCTTCTCATCCATTGGCCAATATTGATTATAAGCAGCAAAACAAACGCCGCCAGCAGCATGACAGCGCCAATGGCTGCTGCCCCCTCATAATCATACTGTTCAAGTTTCATAATGATCATTAGCGGAGCAATTTCCGTTTTAAACGGCAAGTTTCCGGAGATAAAATAGACCGAGCCGAATTCACCGAGTGAGCGGGCAAAGGCCACGGAGAAAGCTGTTAAGATTGCAGGTGCCAGTGTTGGTAACGTGATTTTGGCCATGATCTGACCCGGCGAAGCGCCAAGACTAGCGGCGGCGGCCTCAAGCTCGGTGTCCAGTTCCATAATTGCCGGTTGCATGGTGCGCACGGCAAATGGCAGGCTGATCAGCATTAGGGCTATTACAATTCCCGGTAAAGCATACGAAACCTGAATACCCAGCGGAGCCAGCCATTGGCCTATCCAGCCGGTACTGGCATACAGCGTTGTTAGCGCAATACCTGATACGGATGTTGGCAAGGCAAAGGGGATATCAACAGAGGCGTCGAGCATACGCCTTCCGGGGAAACGATAACGGATTAAAACCCACGATACAACGAACCCGAACAAGGTAATTAGCACAGAAGCGGTAAGTGCCGAGCCAAAGCTTACCTGGTAGGCAGCCAGCACCCGCGGATCCAACAGGGCCTTAGCGCTGAAACCAGTCCAACCCATGCGTAGTGCGGCCGCAATTAATACGCCGAACGGAATAACCATGATCAGAGTCATGTAGCCAAGCCCCAGACTCATGCCGAAGCCGAAACCGGGCAAGACTCTGGTTTGCTTATGGCTTTTGGAAGATGCGGTCAAAATTGCCTCCATCGGAAAAGTGGATCGCCGTAGCCGAATTCCATCCACCAAATACAGTGTCGATTGTAAACAGTTCCAATGAGGGGAATTGCTGCTGATATTCACGCATTACCTCTTGGTCGTATGGCCGGTAAAAATTGCGGGCGGCTATTTCCTGCCCTTCTTTGGAATACAGAAACTCCAGATAGGCCTTGGCTAAAGCTTCGGTCCCATGCTTTTGGGTGTTGGCGCTTACAATGGCTACTGTTGGCTCGGCCAAAATACTCACAGGAGGCGTAATAATTTCCAGCCCGGGCTGATCTAGTTCCTTGCCGCCAAGCAGAATTTCGTTTTCCCAGTTAATCAATACATCGCCGATACCACGTTGGATGAAGGTGTTGGTGGCCGCACGCGCTCCGGAATCCAGTACCGGAACATTGTGGAAAATCCGGCTGACGAACAGGAAGGCTGCTTCCTGAGCTTGCTGAACCCGGGATGAATCGGGCTCGTCCCGCACCAGCCTTGCAAAGTCTGAACCTAGGTGCTCGCGCAGCGCATAACCCCACATTGCAAGATAGTTCCAACGGGCAACGCCTGAGGTTTTTGGATTGGGGGTTATAACCTGCACTCCGGCTTTGGCCAGGTCGCTCCAGTCGTATATGCCTTTTGGATTGCCCTTTCGCACCAGAAAGGCCAAGGTGGAGGTGTACGGTGCGTTATTATTTGGCAGTGACCCTTGCCAATCCATAGGCAGCAATTTAGCCTGCGTTGCCAAGGCATCGATGTCCCAAGCAAGCGCCAGGGTAACAACATCGGCCTCGAGTCCTTCTATAACAGCTCGAGCCTGACTGCCCGAACCGCCGTGCGACATGCTTATGCTGATTGATTCTCCGGTTTCCTGTTTCCAGTATTCCTTGAATGTACTGTTGAATTCCTGGTAAAGCTCTCTGGTTGGATCGTAGGATACGTTGAGTAGCCCTTCTGGTTTGGTACCGTTCTGTTTGCTGCATGCCACAGCGCCAAACAGTATTAGTAGCGGCAGTAGTATTTTAAGAAATCTTTGTTGTTTCATATAGTCTCCTTGCTTGTTTAAAGCAATGAGCGTGCCAAATTAAACGAAAGCATATAAATGTTTATATTATATGCAATTATATTCTTAATAAAAATCTGCTTATCAGGTTAACTGCAATATTTAGCAGTTTTCTGTTTTATTTAGCGGAATGCATTGTTATACCGTGATATAATGTGGGTGTGGACAAGTTCATACCCTTATTACATGACATCTGGCGTGAAGCCTGCAAACATATCGAGCTGGATCATTCTTTAAATTCAATAATAACTATACTGCGCCGCTGTATGCCGCTTGACGCGGTGGCAATAATCAAAAAAGACGATAGTGCTAACCTGCTGGAAGCGGTCTATTCCCCGGAATTGGCTGGAAGCAGCCATCTCCATTGTGGTCAGGCTCTGTCGTCGTTGCAGGTTCTACATGCCGAGGTAGCAGTAGCGCTCCACACTGCAGAACTGGTTAAGGGCTATCCCAGTTGTCTGGCTGTTACCGCGCAATCACAGACTGGCTGCCGAATCGTGCTGTTGCTATCTGCTGGACTGTCTTTTACTCTAGCGCATGTGGCCATGGCGCGGCGACTTGCGGAGCCTTTGGCTACCGCCATTGACAATGATAACCGTTTTCACGAGCTGCAGCGCCTGCGGGATGCCGCTTTGGCCGATAAGCGGCATATCCTGCAAAAATTGGGACGTGAAACCGTAGAAACCGAAATTGTCGGTCTCCATGGTGGCTTGGCCGCTGTTATCGAGCGGGTTGGTTCCGTTTGCGTTTCTGAGGTACCGGTTTTGCTTTTGGGTGAAACCGGGTCCGGGAAAGAAGTAGTTGCCCGTTACTTGCATGATAATTCGCCTTGGAAAGATGGTCCTTTTATTCGGGTTAATTGTGGTGCTATTCCGCCCGAGCTGATTGATTCTGAATTATTTGGCCACGAAAAAGGCGCATTTACCGGAGCTGCTGCCAGGCGTAGGGGATGGTTTGAACGCGCCAACGCAGGCACTCTTTTCCTGGATGAAATCGGCGATTTGCCTTTGTCGGTACAGGTTAGGCTGCTGCGGGTTTTACAGGAAGGTAGTTTCGAACGGGTTGGCGGTGAAGAAACAGTACATATCCATGTCCGCTTGATAGCCGCTACACACCGGGATCTGCCGAATATGGTAGGTTTGGGGCAGTTTCGCGCGGATTTATGGTATCGTATAGCGAGCTTTCCTATTTTGATTCCGCCCCTGCGCGAGCGAAGGCAGGATATTCCCGAACTCGCCAGCTTTTTTTGCCGTAAGGCCTCCAGACGCTTTGGCTTGCGTGCTGTAGAGCCTCTACCTGCCGATATCGCACTTTTGTGTTCGTATTCTTGGCCGGGTAATGTACGGGAGTTTGCGTCGGTAATAGACAGGGCGGTCTTGCTCGGCAATGGTGAACATCTGGACTTTGAAACTGCTTTGGGTAGCTTCCCGGGAATCGGGCATGGCAAGCAGGATCTCGCGTTAACTCATAGTTGTTCGCCGTTAGCCGTGACAAATGCAGGTGGCGCTAAAGGCTTTCCTACTCTGGATGAGGCTATGGCTGAACATATCCGCGAGGCATTACGTCAGGCGCATGGTAAAGTTGAAGGCGCTAGAGGAGCTGCTACGCTGTTGGGGTTGAATCCGAGCACCTTGCGTTCCAGGATGCGCAAGCTGGGGATACAAAAAAATGAAGCAACTTGAGTGTAATGTTGTTTATGTAAAGGAGAATAAGGACGGATAACTGCCGGAGTTTGATCTGGCTGTTACCCAGTTTGAGGAGACCTGCTATGATTTGGGTAGTCGGCAATAAAGGTATGCTCGGTAGCGAGCTGTGCGCATTACTGGCCACCGAAGGCGAGTGCGGTGTACAAGAAGCAGCCCTCGACCCGGTTATTGCCCATACCAATGCTATGAAGACCTTACCCTGTTGGCTGTAGCATGCACATTCTGGAAGGCAAAGCCTTGTTTGTTTACCGGCCGTGACTGTGCCCGAACTTTCAATAACGGTAACATGATTATTTAAAGTAAGCTTTGTTCATACAGGAAGCAAAAGATGAGAAGGAAATGGAGTATCATATGAAGAGGTTTTTGATTTGTCTATTGATTTGTTTTCTTCTTATCAGCTGCAATTATCCTGATCCTGATACTATTGAAATAATCGTTAATTTCAATACATTCCCTCCTGTTTGTACTGAGAGTGATATAGAAATACAAGTTTATGGGAGGCTTTACACAGGTTTTGCTGTGAGTGAGATAAAAAATATTGGCACCATACATCAAATTCAAGGAAGTTCAACTAGTCCTATTGCAATCATGTTCAATCCGCATTATGAATACCTGGCAATATCATTAATTGATATTGTAGTAATGGAAAATAGTAATGCAGCATATAATGGTATATATAATGATATGTTAACCGGTGATCCCATTAAAATTGAAATTATTGATTGGAAAAAACTAGATGAATAAAATTTCAAAAAATGATGTATAAAAAAAATAATACTAATACTATTTAAATCAAATTATATCATTAATTCCGATCACCGTAGAACAAACGCTTCAAACTGATTAGCCCTTTGTCACGATCCTTGCATGCGCAACAATCACGGCAAGCCTACGCTTTCAGCTTAGACACAGGCAGCACAGGTTAAGCAAATGTTCTAGCGAGAGAGTTCGGCCAGTCTAAATCTAAAGGAAGCAAACATTGATTTCAATTATTGGCCATGATGGAATAGTAGCAAAAGCCGGTCGGAGGTGATGACACTTTATGCAGGTTGATATCATTCTGCCCACGTACAACAGTGCCAGGTTTCTCGATGCCCAGATCGAATCGATTGTAGGCCAAAGGCATCAGGATTGGTGTCTGTATATTCGTGATGATGGTTCGTCCGACCAGACCTGTACACTGATAGCGGACTGGGCGTCTCGCGACCATCGTATCCATTGTCTGAAAACTACAAATGGCCATTTGGGACTGAGTCTGGGTTTGCGGGAGCTTTTAGCGGCAACTACCAGCCCCTGGGTTTTTTTTGCCGATCATGATGATGTTTGGCTGGATAATAAATTGGCACGTATGCTGGCTGTCGCCATGGAAAAAGGTGTATTGAATTCAATGAGTTTCCCCGTGTTGCTACACTCCGATCTGGTTGTGGTAGACGCCAATCTGGATATTATTGCCCCGTCGCTGTGGCGGTTTTTGGGCATAGAACGGCAGTCGAACCATATTTTTAGTCTATTGCGGCGTAATAGGGTTACCGGATGTGCTGCCATGATCAATCGTTGTCTGGTTGACTTGCTTTTATCCACCTTGCATGAGAAATTAGTGCATGATTGGTGGATAGCGCAATTGGCAAGCCTAGAGGGCCGGATTGTGTCGCTGCCTGAGCAGCTGGTATTGTATCGGCAGCATGATGCAAACCAGATTGGCGCGGTACCGGCTGGCCTGGCAAAACTCCCTGTATTGCTCAATGCAGCCCGGTTGTCTGCCTATCGGCTTTCTTTGTTCAGCGCCTTGGGGCATTTGAAAAGCGTATCACACTCCGGACGGGCTGTTGCCATGATACGCCCCGTTTTATTTTGGGAAATCATCAAGCGGCAAACGCTTTATAATATCCTTGGTTTTTTCGAGTGGTTATCTACTCAATAGCTTTTTTGATCAGGTTTTTTACTGATACACGTGCAGTGCAATCCGTACAATTGAGGTAGGAAGTGACTGGTATTTTTAGGCATATTATTAAAGTAATCCATCGTTTCATCAATATTGTAGGTTCAATCTTTGATGCCCGGTATATTTCGAAAGATGTACCGTGTGCAGGGGATGTGAGTCATGCTCACTGGCAGGAGTATCTATATCAGTTGGCAAATAAACCTGGCTGGCGGATTCTGGAGATAGGCAGCCGTGAGGTAACCGGACAATCACAGGCCCGGCTGCGGTTTAATTTCGCCAGCTATACTGGTTTTGACATTTATCCGGGAGCTAATGTTGATGTTACAGGTGATGCCCATCGATTGGCTGACTATTTTTTGCCTGGTGAGCAGTTTGATTTAATCTATTCCAGTGCTTGCTTTGAACACTTGGTAATGCCATGGGTAGTAGCCCAGGAAATAGCCAAGCTTCTTAAAGTGGGCGGCTATGTTTTTATTGAAACCCATTTTTCATATTCATCTCATGAACGACCCTGGCACTTTTACCAGTTTAGCGATCTGGCTCTTAAAAGTCTATTTTCAGGGGCTTTGGGTTTCGAATGTATTCAGGCCGGGATGTCTAATCCGCTTGTAGGACGATTCTCGAGGCTGGCAGCTCCAACTTTGCGGTATAAACCTGTTCCTGGCTTGTACTGCCATAGTGAATACTTGGGCCGTAAAATTCGTCATGTTGCCGACTTTGATTGGCGAAAGGCTGATCTGACGAGTATTATCGGAGATACCTGTTATCCGCAGCCGGATGACAAATGATTCGCTTATATTAATTTGGGGTATTTTTCTTGGGGATTGTCCGATTGTTTTTCGGAGGTCCCCTTTGTTTTTTTGTGAGTCTCTCTATATAATCCCGGCTTGTAAAGCTGTTTTTCCGAATTTCTGTTGTTTTTCAAGGAGCTACATCCCATGAAAGTAAAACATTGGTTATTGATGGGTTCTTGTATCTGGTTTGCGGGATTTGGATTACCTGCTCAGACCCATCAAACAGTTTATAAAACACCGTCGATTACCGTTCCTGATGGCTCCAGGCTTGAGTATCTCTTTGCCAATAAATCTGCTGTACGGAGTCGGCCATTGCTTAATCTTCCGTATGGGGTTCAGTTGCGTCTGGAGCCATTGTGGTTTTTCGGCTCATATAATTCCAGTTTTCCATACGGCCCAAACTTGCAGGATTTGTGGGCAGGGCGCGGATTTAACACAATTTCCAAAACCGGCTTTACAGTCGAGTGGGGGCCTTTGCAACTGGGGTTACTACCGGCTTTTAGTGCCGCTCAAAACGCTGAGTTTGAGTTGATGGAGCCGATTTATGCCACTACCGGGGGGTATGTTAATCCTGGGCACCGAAACATCGATTTTCCGCAGCGTATGGGCGAAAAGTCACTCGCTAACCTCACTCCGGGCGAAAGTTTTATTCGCCTGACCTTAGGCTCTTTTTCTACCGGCTTTGGCTGGGAACCAATGTGGTTGGGGCCGGGTAAAGATATGGCGCTGCTTCTTTCCAATAACGCGCCGGCATTTCCGCATTTTGATATTGGTCTTGATTCAATGGTTACTCCGCTTGGCGGCATGGAAGCCCGCTTATTCTGGGGTTGTTTGGAGAGAAGCCCATGGGCGGTGGATTACGCTTGGCCAGATGATTTTCCAGAACATCAAGAACAGCGTCTGCTTACCGGTCTGGTGCTTGGGTACAGTCCGGCTTTTATTCCTGGCTTAACCCTGGGATTTGGACGAATCTTTTATAGTTATCTGGACTCGGTGCTAACAGTCGACCAGTTGTTTTCGCCGATAGTACAGCGGTTTTCGCGTATCTTCAGGCAATCGGAAGGTGATACCGACGGGCAGGATAATCAGGACCAGCTATTAGGCGTTAGCTTCGGATGGGCTTTCCCTGTTGTAGGTTTTGAATTGTGGGGCGAATTCGGCCGTAACGATTCGTCGGACTATCATCGTGATTTTATGGGTATGCCTGAACATTCCCGCGCTTTTTTATTAGGAGTCCGGCAACATTTATTCTGGCCGGAAGCCTGGCGTTTTTCCGTACTGGCAGAAATTGTGGAACTGGGGCGTTCCGGCACCCGCACGGTACGCCCAACCCCACCTTGGTATGTGCATCATATCATTCGCGAGGGTGCTACTCAGCAGGGTCAGTTACTGGGTGCCTGGATAGGTCCCGGCTCCAACAGCCAACTTCTGGCACTTGATGCCTATTACGAGGATATGCGCTTTGGTCTATATTTTAGGCGTGTTGGCTGGGATATGGATACTTTTTACAAACAATGGGATGGTCAAACAGGTACTTTCTTATTTGTCGATACCAGGCTTCATGCAGGGCTTGATGCCAGCGTGCGTATTTGGCAATTTGACCTTAGCGGAGGGATTGATTTTCTTTATAATTTAAATCGTTATTATTCCAATCCAGACTATGAACGTGGTCTATTCGGAAATGAACATGACACACTGAACATAAATATTTATTTAAGTATCCGATGGGTGCCGGCTTGGTAGCACGGATATTGGAGTTTGAAAATTTGCGGCAGGTATCTCTGGTAGTTCTCTGCCTTGATAGCTCTACAGCTCTATGATAGGATAAAATGCATGAGTGTATCAAATACGGGCTTGCTGCCTGTAGCTGTTTCGGTTGTATTATATAATACCAGTCAAGAGTATGTTCAAGGCGTAATGCGTTCGGTTCTGGCTTCCTCTTTAGTAGGTGTATTGTATATCGTTGATAATTCTGAAAGACCGAGTTTTAAAAGTGATTTTAAAGAAAAGCGAATCCGATATATTGTGCCCGGACATAATCTCGGGTACGGAGCAGCTCACAATCTGGCTCTTGATTTAAGCCGGCAGGAAGGGTTTCTTTATCACCTGGTTCTCAACCCTGATATCTGGTTTGAATCGTCAGTCATTGATGGCATTTGTGCCTGGATGGATAAACACCCGAAAGCAGGTTGCGTGATGCCCAAAGTGTTATACCCTGATGGACGCTTGCAGCGCTTGTGTAAACTGTATCCAACGCCTTTTGATTTAATCGTACGCCGTTTTATACCGCTTCGAGGCTTGCAGGAATACGTAAATTATAAGTATGAGCTGCACTTTTTCAATCCTGTCAAGGCCACCGAAGTACCTCTACTGGCTGGCTGTTTTATGTTTTTACGTACAGCTATTGCTGAAACTAAAGTTGCTTTTGATAAGCGTTATTTTTTGTATCTGGAAGATTATGATTTGTGCCGCCAGTTGCGCCGGCGGGGGTGGAAATTGTTTTATTTGCCTCAATGGCAGATCTATCATGGTTTCGGAAAAGGCTCCCACCATACCTTTAGTTTGTTCATTCATCATGTGTTTTCGGCTTTTCGTTATTTGACTAAGTGGGGTTGGTTTTTTGACAATGAACGTCATGCGGTAAACGCCCGGTTTTTGGCACGTTATTGGAAAAGGTCAGCTGAACAAACTGATGGGGTTCTGCCCTGCCACCCGGTGGCAAGCCAGGATAACGGGCATGAGACCTAATCAACCTGGCTTTCTTTATAATGCTATCCGATTGATTCGTCGTTTACGCGAACATGTTTTCTTCTTGGCATATTACTGGAGAGAGCGTGTCAGCAGGCAGCATTTATTGCTTCAGCGGAAGACCAGCCTGGCCTTGCACGAGCCATTATGTTTTTCACTGATTGTCCCGGTATACAGGCCGCGTCCGTCTGAATTTTCCGCTATGCTTGCTTCGGTATTCGCTCAATCATATCCATATTGGGAACTGGTATTAGCGGTAGCCGATTTGACAACGCGTCAGCACGATCGTTTGATAGCGTTGGCTGCCGCCGAGCCGCGGTGTCGTATTGTGTGGTTGAGCCAGAATAGCGGGATAGCAGCCAATAGTAATGCCGCAATCGCTGAGGCCACTGGTGATTATATAGGTTTTCTTGATCAGGATGACAAGCTGACTCCAGATGCGCTGTTTTATATGGCCCGGGAGCTCCTGGCCAAGGACTTGCCGGAAGTTGTCTATTCTGACGAAGCGCAGTTAAGTTCCAATGGCTGGTTTTTGTCTGCCCCCCACTTAAAACCGGACTTCGCGCCTGAACTGCTATATAGTCAAAATTACATTTGCCATTTTTTAGCGGTAAAAAAAACGGCCGGACATAGGCTTGGTTGGTTACGCCCCGCTTTTGATGGCGCGCAGGATCATGATTTGCTGCTGCGTCTATCCAGGGCAGGTTGCCGGTTTGTTCATGTGCCGCGAATTCTTTATTTCTGGCGCAAAAGTCGACACTCGGCCGCCAGGCATATAGCAGCCAAACCATGGGCTTTAGAAGCTGGCCGAGAGGCGATAGCAGATAATTTGATTCAATGTTCATTAAATGGAACTGTCGAGATTGATCCTTCTACCGGTTATTCTTATATCACTCAGCTCCAGCCACGTGAATGGTATGTGAGTGTTGTTATTCCAGACAAAAACCAACCTGCCTTGTTGTCAGCATGTCTCACATCGCTGGAGACTTATCGAGGTTCAATTGTTTATGATCTTATAATCGTTGATACGGGTTCTGATAATCCAGGCAGCATTGCCTTGTATCAAGAGTTGGCTGATTCCGGACGAGCCCGTATTTTCAAGCTGCCAGGTCCTTTTAATTTTTCGCAGGCTTGTAATTTCGGAGCCTCTAAAGCCCGATACGATTATTGCCTTTTCTTGAATAACGATGTGGAAGCACTTCATCCTGGTTGGTTGGAAGCCATGCTTGGTTGGCTTGCCATACCTGAGATTGGCGTTGTAGGTGCGAAATTGCTCTATCCGGATGGCAAAGTTCAGCATGCGGGTATTGTAAGCGGTACAGAGCGTGGGGGGGGGATGCATGTATTGGCAGGACGCTGGGGAGGAGAGAAATCCTTCCATGCCTTTTTGCATACAACACGAAACGTAACGGCGGTCACAGGGGCCTGTCTGCTGACGCGAACGGCTTTGTTTCGCAGTTTAGGTGGTTTTGACCCCATTTTTGCTTTAGCATATAATGATGTTGATTATTGCTTCAGGGTGCGCAAAGCTGGTTTCCGAATAGTCTGTCATTGTGCCAGTCGCTTGTTACATCATGAATCACGCAGTCGCGGTCCGGATACTGGTACCTCAAAACAGATGCGCTTATTGAGCGAAATGGATCTGTTCCAAAAGCGGTGGCAAGCCGAGTTGCTGGCCGGAGATCCATGGTATCATTTTGCCTGGCGTAGAGATCGCGCCAACTTCAGTTTCCCATTATGGTAATGCGATCTGCTTTTATTCAAGCCTCAGCGGTGATGGCTAATTCAGTCTTTGCTATTTTACTGTTGCCATATCTTGCCAGAATGCTTGGGCCGGAGGCCCTAGGTAAGATTGATTATTTTGTAGCTGTATCTCAACTATTGTGCATGGTTGCTGGTGTGGGTTTACCTTTATATGGCTTGCGCGAAATCGGTGCCGTCGCACACGATGAACTACGCTTGAAAACTTTGGTTGCCGAGCTTTTTATCTTGAATGTATCGATGGCTGTATTGACCATCGCAATCTACATACCTCTGGCGCTTTTTTCACCGATATTATCTGAAGAACCTGTTTTGGCATTTGTTTTTGGTTTGCATATTCCTGCTTCGGTAATTGGTATGGAATGGGCGGCATCCGGATTGAGTGCTTTTTCTTTTTTAGGAATACGTTCCATAGCCACACGGCTGTTGTCGGTAGTTGGAATTCTTGCTTTGGTTAAAAGACCCGAGCATTACCTGGTTTACGGAATTATAACTGGCGCCTTGTTTCTAGCAAACCAGATTTTGACTGCTGTTTGGTTATGGAGCAGGGTGCGCCCGATATTCAGCCAACTAAAATTGACCAGGCATTTACGTCCTTTGGCTTTTTCCTTTGCAACAGTGTTGTTTACTCGTCTGTATATTGGTCTAGATAAAATTATGCTCGGACTAATGGCCACTCAGCGGGCACTTGGTCTGTACAGTTTATCTGAACGATTGATTCGAGTTGCTATCGAGTTATTGGGTAGCCTTTCTCTAGTACTAATGCCACAAATCAGCAGACTTTTCCGGCAAAGGAGTTACAATGTAGCCAATCGGATAATGGCATACAATGTCAGTATAGTTCTATATGTATGTTTTTTAGCAGTAACTTTGGGCTTGTTGTATGCTGATCCTGTGTTGGTCTGGTTTCTGGGGGGCGATTTTGAAGATGCCGTCCCGGTTTTTCGTCTGGGATTGGGGGTACTTTTCTGCGTCTCGCTAGCACGAATATGGGGAGGGCATTTACTTTACGCTGCTGGTATGGAAAAGCGGTATCTACTAAGTGTGTTGATATCGGGGATATTAGCTGTTGGTCTTAATCTATTATTGATCCCTTCTATGGCTGAACAGGGGGCTATGCTTGCTACCTTGTTTGCCGAGGGGGTGGGGCTGGGCCTGCAGATTGTTTTGGCTGGAAAACGCAGTTTTTCTGTGTTGGGGCAGCCTTCTGTATACCAAGCTCTGCTTGTAGTTTTTGCATTCGCTGTAATTATTATCATTGCGACCGGACTTGGCATAATATGGGTGAGCCCAATCGGCGTTTTACTCATAGCAATGCTTTTTGTGATGATTGTTGTGGCAATAGTACGTCAAGTTTGGCAGTATAATCACAGTAGTAGCTGGTAGAAAGGCAAAATTTTATTTATATTATGGATTTGGTATGCCATTAGGCTATGGTTTTCTTCAGTGCTTTAAGGGTTCTCATGGTCATCTCCATAAATCAACACCTGATAGAGTGTACTCATAGAACCAGCTTTCACTTATGAGTCAATGCGGATTATTGATTTCATATCCTCTATACGTTATAATTACAGCTATGAATATACAAAAAAAGTTGATGTTTCTACTGTATCATATAGCTATGTTTTTTCTTGCCTTGCTTGTACTTAAAACTGGATACAGACTACTTGCGGTTCAGTCTATGGCATGGTTCCGGGCAGAGACCTGGTTCCTGGCCTTGTTTTCGCTGCTGTACTACGGGCTGATGTGGTACGATTTGTATCGCAAGCCTTACAGTTTTTATCTGCGCTACACCTTAAAAGTTGTACTTAAGAATTTGGTGTTGTCGTTACTGAGCACTTTCCTGGTGGCTGTTCCGGTTTACTTTGTATTTCCTTCACTCGGCCTGCAAAATGACCGCTTGATGCTGTTTTTACTGGTAGAGACAATCGCTTTTCTAATTTTACACCTTGTTCATTATGCCTGGATTTTGAATCTGGCACGGCTCGGCCTGTTTCATAAAAGGATACTGTATATAGGCCGGCCAGACGACCGTTTCCCGCTTAATATGTTGTTGCGCGACTCAGGCGGCACCAAAGAGTATGGCGGAACCGGCGTATACAAAAATGGCGTTTGGAATTATCAGAACCCGCAGAAACTGCCACATACTTATAAGGACCTCGAAGGCTTGTTTTTCCGGAACCAGATTTCCGAAGCTATTATTTTTCTGGGGCGGGATATGCACGGGCCGGAAGTAGCCCAAGTTACCGATTTTTGCCGCAATAATGCTATCAGTTATTATCTGGTGCCGGATATCAAAGCCCTGCCACGCTTAAGCCGTTGGTCGCATAGCCTGCCGTATATACCTCTCATCGAGCAGTATGCCACCCGCCGTGATTCCATTACACGTATCAGTATAAAGCGTCTGGTAGATATTGCTTTTTCTTCGCTGGTTTTGCTGGCGTTTCTGCCGTTCTGGCTGATCATTGCTCTGGCTATAAAGCTGGAGGACCGGGGGGCAGTGCTGTATTTAAGCACACGTATTGGTAAAAACGGCCAACCAATAAAGTTTTATAAATTCCGTTCCATGGTTCCCAATGCCGAGGCACTGAAAGCCCAGTTGCTTGCCCAAAACGAGCGTAAGGATGGGCCTTTGTTCAAAATGAAGAACGATCCCAGGATTACCAAGGTGGGCAAAATACTCCGAAAATTCAGCCTGGACGAGATTCCCCAGTTTCTTAATGTGCTTAAGGGAGACATGAGTGTGGTTGGCCCCAGGCCTCATTTGCCGTCCGAGGTTGCCTGTTATGTTAACGAAGATTATTTACGTCTTGAGTGTATTCCCGGCATCACCTGCATACCGCAGGTGACCGACCGCAACAATCTGTCATTCCGGGAATGGGTGGATCTGGATATCAAGTACCGTAAGGAGTGGAGTCTGGTGATGGATTTTATTTTGATGTTCAAGACTGCCAAGGTTGTGCTGCAGCCTTTATTCAAGCGTGAAGGGCATGGCTATTGATTGAACTGTAATTTTTATTGCAGTGCACTAACCTTACAAGGTATACTCCCAGTGCAAACCCGAAACTTGTGGTAGAGTACTTACCTTCTGCAAGTCTATTTTATTCAAGGATATCAAATGGACACTAATCCCGATCTTACGTCGGTGGCTGTAAAGCAGGAAGATGATGACGAAATTTCTCTGCTGGACCTATTGGCAACCGTGCTTAAGTACCGTAAATTTATAGTTGTAAGCACAATTGTTGTTGCAGTGTTGACTGTTTTGGTAATGTTGGTTTCGCTGTTGCTGCCGCCGCAACTTAGCTATTTGCCAAATTTATTTACGCCAAAATCTACCATGCTTATATCTGAATCGCAGAGCGGCATGTCCGGAGCGCTCAGTTCCAGCGGTCTGGGTGGGTTGGCTTCGCTGGCCGGTATTAATGTGGGAGGTAGTACCAACGGCGAGCTGGCAACGGTTATCGTGCGCAGTAATACTACGCTCGACGAGCTGAATGACGAATTTGATTTTACTACCCGTTACAAAATAAAGAAGAGCGTTAGAACTGAAACCCGGGCTAAAGTGTTGACGCATTTAAGTGCTACTTTTGATGATACCACTGGTATCCTTACCATCAGTTTTGAGGATATCGATCCGGAGTTTGCCATGCGCGTTGTTAACCGCACGGTGGAGATTCTGGACCGGCGTTTTATGGCCATCAGCGGCAGCCAGGCCCAGGGCGAAAAGCGCGTGCTGGAAAACAAACTGGTGGATGTGCAGGCTGATATTAACCGCCTGCAGTCGGAAATTCAGGATTTTACCATCCGGCACGGGGTGCTTAGCGTGGAAGCCCTGGCCACGGAGCAGATTACCGTACTGGCCAGGCTGCGTTCCGAGTTGATCATGAAAGAAATCGAAATCGAAAGCTATACCCAATTTTCCACGATTGAAGATCCGGTTATAACCCGCCTGCGTACCGAGCGCAGCAGCATCCAGAACGCCCTGAACTCGCTGGAAAGCGGCAGCGGCGGCATGTTGCCCGGCCAGAAAGACATACCAGCCCTGGCTTTTGAGTATACAACCCTACAGCGGGACATTATGGTGCAGACCGAGATTTTTAAGCTGCTTACCCAGCAGTACGAGCTGGCCAAGCTGAACGCCGAGGGTCAGGCTCCTTCCTTCCAGGTGCTGGAACCGGCAGAAGTGCCGGACAAGAAGAGTGGCCCGGGCCGGGGGATGATTACTATCATCATAACTTTTGCGGCTTTCTTCTTGTTTGTTTTGGCTGCCTTTGTTTTGGAAGCCGTTAAAAACATCAAGAATGATCCAGTGGCCATGGCCAGATTGCGGGGTAAGGCATGATGGCCACTAAATTGCGGACAGTTTTGTGTTTATCGTTGTTGCTGTGGGGAAGCCTGACGCTAGTGCCGGCCCAGACTACAGCGGCCGAGGCGGATGCAAGTGCCGATACGCGTATGCTAGGCGCGGCAAATTCTGCCTATAGTTACAGCGAGCTGGACCAGGTGCCCGAAGGCCGGGCCTTGCTGGCCATGACCAATCCCGAATACCCGGTAACTCCGGGCGATGTATACACCCTGGCTTTTCTGAAAGCAACACAAGTGTCCAGCATATCTCTGGTTGTGCCTAACGATTTTAACGTTAATCTTGGCGTGTTCGGGCAGCAAAACGCCAGGGGTATGAAATTCCTGGAGTTTAAGAAGCGCATCGAAGATGTGGTGGCCAGGGCCTATCCGGGCTCTTCGCCGGAGTTGGTCATACGGTCTACAGGTGTTTTTGATGTAATTGTAATGGGCGAAGTACAGACCAGTAAACAGGTACAGGCCTGGGGCCTAAGCCGGCTTTCATCGATTTTTACCGCTGTTAAAACTGAGTATTCATCTTCGCGCTCTATCCAAATAACACGCGCAGGCGGGCAAACCGAACTGTTTGACCTTTTTGTGGCTCAGCGAAACGGTATTTTTACGCAGGATCCATTATTGCAGCCCGGCGATAAAATTACTTTGGTACGAGCCGGCAGACGCATCGACATTGGCGGACAGGTGTACAGACCCGGAAGCTACGAAATTCTTGCTGGAGAGAATCTATTGGATGTGCTAGCTGCCTATGCCGAAGGTGTAACCGAGCTGGCTGATATTTCCAGAATAAGGCTTTCCCAACCTTTGGCGGCTTCCAGTGACGTGGGTGAGGTTTCTTATGTTGATTTGGACGAACTGCAAGCGGAAAGTGTGGTTCTGCTGAATATGGATTCGGTCTATGTTCCGTCGAAACTGGAAAGCTTGCCTACGGTTTTTTTTGAAGGGGCAATCAGTATCGAGGACAGGTATACTCAGGACGGAAAGGCTGTAGCTGCAAGCTCCAATAAAAAGCGCTACGTGTTTACTCCGGGCGAGAAATTGTCATCAGCCGTGATTCAGCTGCGTAATGCATTTTCCGATATTTCTGACCTTAAGAATGTCTATGTGCAGCGATTCTCCGATGGGGTAAAGATTCCGGTTAATTTGGAAGAATTTTTGCATAACAGCAACTTTTCGGATGACTATCTATTGCAGCCCAATGACCTTATTGTGGTGCCGTTCAGACAGTTTTTCGTTTCGGTAAGCGGGGCCGTGTATCAGCCTGGCCGGTATCCGTATGTACCGGACCGTTCCATGGCGTATTATATTGGCTTGGCCGGCGGTGTGGTGGCCGAAAAAAATAATGGTAACGGACACCGAATTACCGACATGGAAGGTGCTGCGCGGCCTACAGCAGATTTTATCCAGCCGGAAGATACCATTTTTGTGCCCGCCAATAGTTTTACCTACTATTTCGGGCAAGTAGCGCCGGTGCTTACAACGGTAGTATCGGTTTTCAGCAT
>Ga0180008_1000436_pt1 | contig 36210 bp, 28 predicted proteins | sample MM_PW_MetaG_FD_121121 | JGI IMG/M metagenome (GOLD analysis project Ga0180008, IMG submission 121121) | Groundwater microbial communities from the Aspo Hard Rock Laboratory (HRL) deep subsurface site, Sweden - MM_PW_MetaG | ecosystem: Environmental > Aquatic > Deep subsurface > Groundwater... | reverse complement strand
TATTGAAGACTTAATCAGCACCATTCGTGCAGCTGGCGTCACTAAACCTTTGTTTTACAATACCAGTGAGCAGGGTGACGATCAGCCTTTTGCCAAAGCTTTATGCAATACCAGCATAGATGGTGTGTCTTATCAGTGGTATCCAACAGGTTTGGTCAAAGGCAGTACTATTCTGGCGAATATGTTGCCTGCGGTAGCGCATTACACCAATCCTTTTGCGGGCATCAGTCAATGTGCCACTAAAGCCAAAATGGTGTACGAGTTTGATGCGGCCGATGTGGCAAGCTCTGTGATGTACCCTGCTATGGCGCGTAGTTTTCGTGAAGCTGGTTTTCAGTGGGCCACTCAGTTTGCTTATGACGCTGCGGCTGTGGCTCATACCAACTCTGAATACAATACTCACCACCTGAACCTGTTGTATACGCCTTCAAAAGCTATCAGCTTAAAAATTGCCGCTGAAGTGTTCCGTACGCAAAAGCGTGCTGAAAAAGTAGCGGATTATCCGGCCAGCAACAGCTTTGGCGCTGTGACTCTGGATTATCAGCAGAATTTATCTGTGCTTAATACCCCACAACAGTTCTTCTACAGCAATAGCACCAAAGCACAACCAAAAGCTGCAGCTAAGCTAAGCAGCATTGCAGGTGTTGGCTCGTCTTCTGTGGCGAAATACAGCGGTACTGGTGCTTATTTCCTTGATAAAGTAGTGGATGGTGTCTGGCGACTGGAGCTTTATCCTGACTTGCTGACCTTGCAGGATCCTTATCAAAATTCCAGTTTAAGCCGTGAAGTAGGGCGTTTATATCCTGCTGCTCAGCAACTGAAACTGACGCTTGCTGATTTGGGCAAAAACTATCAGCTGAAAGCTTTGAATACTGGTAATACAGCCACAGCATCAGCCGTTGATGGCGAAGTGACAGTGCGCCCCGGTGTGTACTTACTGACTGCCAAGGCCGCATTGGCACAGCAGTATGCCAATAAAGTCGAGACAGATTTTTATCTGCCAAAGCCGCAATCGACAGAACTGGCTTTAGTGCATCAGAATCAGCGTCAAAGCCATTTGGGAGACCCCTTTAGCTTTGAAGTTGATATTGGTGCTTTGGTTAAACCTGAAAAAGTCCAGTTGATGTTGCGTTATCTGGGCGAGAGCAAGTTTACTGCTTTTGATATGCAACCAAGCCTTGATGTCAGCAGTCGTTACCAGCTCGCTATGCCAGCGGACTGGACTCAGACAGGTCTGCTGGAATATGCCTTTGTGGTCACAGCTAATGGCAAAACCAAAACTTTCCCTGGTGCAGCAGCTGGTTCGCCCCAGGATTGGGATTTTGTCAGCAAAGCACCGTACTGGACAATGGCGGTGAAATCACAAGGCCAGCCTGTAGCTTTGTTTGACGCGACTCTGGACAGACAAAACAGCCTGTATCCAAAAGATGCGACTGTGACTCAACGTTTTGTTGCTGACAGTTCAGGTGCGGGTTTAGCTATGCAATTGGGTGTGGATTCTTTGGAAACGCCTAAAGCTGCGGCTATCCTTAAAACCACTTTGTCTGCCGATAACAGCTTGCTAAAACGCAACCTGAAAGGTTATGACACAGTGGCACTGAAAATTCGTGCGGTCAAACAACCGGAACAGTTGAAGTTCGCATTGCTGGATAAAGGCGGTATAGCTTACGGCACAGAGCTGAAAGTAGGCACTGACTGGCAGTATCTGTTAGTTCCGCTGCATAAGTTAAAACAAACCGACACTCTGCTGACTCAGGCTTACCCTATGTTTATGCCGCTGTTTGCACCAGGAGCTGCACCAATAGGGACACCAAGCGTTGCAGCAGGTTCAGGCCTGAAGCTGAATGAGCTGAAGCAGTTGCAAGGGTTACAGCTGATGTTTAATCAGAGCGCCTACAGCCCTGCAGAAGCGAAAGGCTGGCACGGGGTAGAACTTGCTGAAGTGAGTTTGATTCAAAAGCCATGATGGTTCGGGCATTGGATTAAATCATAGACGGGCGGGGATAAACCCCGCCCCTGCGTTTTGTGTATATAATCTTTTGCATTTCATCCTCAGCACAGGAGTGCTATGGCAAAGCCACTGCACCAAAGCACAACAACATCTGCATCGGCATCAGGATCGATACGGGTTTCAGGAACTCAAAAGCTGGCGCTTGGTGCCGGCTTTTTTGCTATGTTTTTTGCCCAGCAAAGTGTCAGTGTACTGGCTATTCCTTTTTATCAGATGACCTTGGGCGTAGACCCGTTTTTACTGGGGCTTGCTCTTACTTTACCTCTGTTGCTTGGTACTTTATTAGGCCCCTGGGTTGGCCATTTATCTGATCATCATCAAAGCCGCTTTGGCCGCAGACGGCCTTTTATTCTGGTCGCCAGTTGGGCCTGTTGTCTGTTTTTTGGTTTAATCTGGATGGTACCCACAGGCTGGGGTGAACTGGCGCATCTAGTGTATTTTGTTATTTTTTCCCTGCTGTTTTATGTAGCCGCGACTTTTATGTCTGTGCCTATGACCTGTTTATCTTATGAAATGAGCCCGGATTATCATCAACGCACCGAAATTATGGGCTTTACCACCTATTTTCTGAAGTTGGGATCCTTGTTGTATCAGTGGTTATTTCCGCTGGCGCAACTGGCGATATTCAGTTCGGTTTTTGTTGGGATACGTTATGTCGGTTGGGGCGTCGCCTTGTTTATTTTTGGCCTGCTGGGTACTTTGGCTGCCTGTTACAGCAAAGAAATAGTCCAACGCTCTTCCGTGGCTTTTCCACCTGTTACTTTAAGACAAAGTTTAAAAACCTTGAAAGCAAACAAAGGCTTAAGGGTGTTGTTATTGCTGACTGTGTTACAGATGGCGGGCGGCGCTTTTACCGCCAGTATGGATTATTACCTGTTGGTGTATTTTATTGCCGATGGCGACATAGCTCAGGGCGCAATTTTTAAAGGCTGGTTGTCGATGGCTTATGCCGCTTTTGGTTTTCTGACCGTGCCTTTGATTACCGCGTTATCCTCCCGCATCGGCAAAATTAAAGCGGTGCAGCTGATTTATGTCGTGACCTTAGTGGGCGGTGCCTGCAAGTGGTTTATTTTCACGCCCCAAGGTTACGGCTGGATTTGGCTGGATGCGTTATTGTGTACCGCTGCCTGGACAGCTATGACCATGTTAATCCCCTCTATGATGGCGGATTTATGTGATGAAGATGAATTAAAACATGGTCAGCGCCGCGAAGGGGTGTTTGTTGCTATTCATAGCTGGGTGACCAGTTTAAGTGCAGCGCTGGCGTTATTGCTGGCCGGTTTATCGCTGAATTTGATTGGTTTTGATGCTCAGCTCTCTGCAGCACAGCACCCTGATAGTATTCTGGCGATGCGGGTTATTTTAGCGCTGGGCACTATGCTGTTCGCCTTGTGTTCTTTGCTGATAGTCCGGGGTTATCATCTGGATGCTCAAGGCAGCCAGCAGATCAGCCAGGCCTTAGCTAAAACAAAAAATCAGGGTTCCGAATCCATTTAATTCGTTGTTGATACGCAAACAATAAAAAAGAAAAAGCAGAAATTATGGTCACAATTAAAGATGTCGCAAAAGTAGCTGGTGTGTCTATAGCTACAGTGTCCCGGGTGATCCACGATGGTCATCAGGTGGGCGAAGCCTGCCGTGCGCGGGTGAAAAAGGTCATTGCTGAATTAGGTTACAGACCCAACAGCAATGCCCGTGCTCTGGTCAGCAAAACCACCAATACGCTGGGGGTCGTGACACCCAAACTGTCGATGCCATTTTTTGGCAGCTTAGCTAGTGGTGTCGAAAAAGGTGCGCGTGAAAACAACTACAAACTGCTGATGAGTAACTCGTTGTACGAGACTAAGTCGGAGCAGGAAGCTATTGATTCACTTAGAGATCACAACTGTCAGGCTATTATTCTACACAGCGAATATTCAGATGAAAAAACCTTGCTGAAGCTGGCCAACGAAATTCCAGGCCTGGTGCTAATCAACCGCTATATGCCCGCTATTGCCAACCGTTGCGTCTGGCTGGATAACGTCGCAGGCGCGCGTCAGGCGACGGATTATTTAATCAATAGAGGCCATAAAAACTTTGCAGTGATCACCAGTATTTACCAAAACGGCGATCCGGGTTTTCGGCTGCAGGGCATTCGTGAATCACTCAAACTGGCCGGTTTGCAGTTAGCTGAAGCTGCTATTGAAGAGTCCACCGCCAATATGGAAGGTGGCGAGCAAGCTGTTCAGGCCTTACTGAATAAAGGCATTAAATTCACCGCATTGTTGGCTTACAACGACTTAATGGCGATAGGTGCCATTCACGCCTTATTTGCCGCTGGCCTGCGCGTACCGGAAGATGTATCTGTGATAGGTTTTGACGATCTCATCGTCAGCCGAGCCTGCCGCCCCCGTTTAACCACCATGCATTATCCGATAGAAGAAATGGCCAGCTATGCCACTAAGCTGGCAATACAACTTAGTGATACCAGCATAGAACCAGAGCACCGCACACATTTATTTATACCGCAGTTGGTAGAAAGGGATTCGGTGGCGGATGCGCCTAAGTCTTAAAAGATCACTTGTCAGCAAGGTTTCAGGCTGGCAGCATCATAAGGCGATAAGATTTTGTTAAGTAGTTTGCTATGAATCAGCACATGGAAGGGTTTTTACCTGAAAGACACAAAGCTTATCGTTTGAGGCGACTGGCTGGTGATTTGTATCAGCGCTCGCAAATAGGCCCCTTGTTTTATATTTTAGGTGCGGCACTGATTTGTTTACCCGATGTCTGGTTGAGGCCGCATTATGGTGTTTACGTGCCTGTCATGCTGTTGTTTGTGCTGATGATGGTGTTGCGCAGACTCAACAAGGCCCCTGTTGATCCAAAAGTTGGGCAGTTCAGGCGCTGGTATTGGAGCCACTGGCTGTTGATAGGTGCTGGCTCCTTGCTTTGGAGTTTATTTGCCGTCTTTATATTGAGCTTTGACGAAGGTATTTCTTCCGGCGCGATTCTGGTGGTTTATCTATGCACCATAGCCTATGGTTCTGCCAGTGTTCAGGCTTACGCTATGGACTTACGTTTGAATTTATTCAATATTGCGCTGCTATTTGCCCCTGTCGCGTTGTGGTCTGGCTTTACCTCTGATGGCTGGCAAACTTCGTTAACACTGATCTTGTTTTCACTTTACCTCTACGCTGCCGCTAAAAGAGCCGCTGCAGAATATAAGCAGCAAATTCAGGTGGAATATGACTTGTATTGCAGTGAAACTGAATTACGTCGCCTTACCTTAGTGGATGAATTAACAGGGCTGTTTAACCGTCGCCATTTTCATGACGTCATAGAAGAAGAGTGGCCAAGAGCTAAACGCCAGCAAAGCGCTTTCACTTTGGCTATTGCCGATCTGGATCATTTCAAACTGATCAACGATCAATATGGCCATCCTGTAGGTGATGAATGTCTTGTGTTATTTTCAGCCATGCTGCGTGGTTATTTCACCGAAGAACAAGCTCACCTGATGCGGTTGGGGGGCGAAGAGTTTGTGCTGGTATTGCCCGGAAAAACTGAAACACAAGCGTTAAAACCTATCGAGGACTTGATAGGACTGATTAGTCGCCATGTTTTTCATAGCAGTGTTGGCGAGCTGAAACTCAGTGCCAGTTTTGGTATTGCCAGCGCAGATTTTAACTGTGACTTGAATTGGTCTGATACTTTAAAACGCGCTGATGCAGCTTTATATCAGGCCAAAGCAGCTGGCAGAAACCGTGCTGTAGCAGCAGGGAATGGTGTCAGGCTGGCCCATTAAGGTACTGCTTTATACTCACTTCATTCAGCCGGTATCCAGTTTTGTTGGCTATGCTAAAGAACAACTGGATCTTTAGGCTAAACAACATGAATGCACGAACTACATTGTGGGTGGCTTTAATTGCCCCCTTATTAACGCAGCAAGTGATAGCGGCTGACGCTGACAAAGAGCATGAACATAAAGGCAAAGCGGCGGAAAAGCATGCAAAACATCAGGGCAAAAATAAGGTTACTGAACTAAACCCGGCTGATATCACCGTCAGTGCAGGGATTAGTGTGACGGATGCACGCGCCCTGGCAAAACGATATAAGCTGACTGGTCAAAGTGCGCTACCGCCAGGTATCCGTAAAAATCTGGCCAGAGGTAAACCGCTGCCACCAGGTATTGCGAAGAAGTCTGTGCCTGCGGCTATGCTGGCTGAATTACCGCAACATCAGGGGTATGAATGGCAAGTGGTTGGCACTGATGTGGTATTAGTGTCTATCGCTACAGCTGTGATCACTGATGTACTGATTGATGTATTAAACTGATTTAAACCAAAGCCCGGTATCACAACCGGGCTTTTGACTTTATGCACTCAACTCACTATGCACTCAGCCCAATCCACCCAAACACAAATACTTTAATTCAGTAAAATCATCCAACCCATAGCTAGAGCCTTCGCGGCCTAAACCTGACTCTTTGACTCCACCAAAAGGCGCGGCTGCGTTGGAGATTAAACCTTCATTGATGCCTATCATGCCGTAGTCCAATGCTTTAGCGACACGGAAAATCCGGCCTATATCGCGGCTGTAAAAATAGCTGGCAAGGCCTGTTGGTGTATTGTTAGAAAGCGCTATCGCTTCTTGCTCGGTATCAAACACACTGATACAAAGCACAGGGCCAAAAATTTCGGTCTGACTGATTTGCATATCGGCTGTGACGTCTGTGACTATAGTGGGCTGGAAAAACAACGGCCCTAAGTCGGCATCTATAGCGCCACCTAACAGCAGTTCAGCACCCTGATCCAGAGCCTGATCCAACAAGCGGGTTATTTTATCCACAGCGGCCTGATTAATCAGTGGTCCTATCTGGCAACCTGCTTCCAAACCTGGCGCTAGTTTTAGAGGCGCAGTGGCTTTAATCAATTGAGCTAAAAAGGCATCGTACACAGGGCGCTGCACAAACACTCTATTGACGCAGACACAGGTTTGACCGGCATTACGGAATTTGGCGGCCAGTAACCCCTGCACCGCAGCGGCTAAATCGGCATCATCAAATACAATAAAAGGTGCGTTGCCACCCAGTTCCATCGAGACTTTTTTTACGGTAGAAGCGCACTGGGCTAACAAAGTTTTGCCGACAGGGGTGGAGCCGGTAAAACTGAATTTGGCCACACGACTATCTTTGGTCAGTACCTGACCTATGGCTTTGGCATCTGTACCTGTGACAACATTAAACACACCTGCCGGAATACCGGCACGGGTCGCGAGTTCAGCCAAGGCCAAGGCCGATAATGGTGTCAGCTCTGCAGGTTTGACTACAAAAGTACAACCGGCAGCCAAAGCCGCAGCGGCTTTACGTAAAATCATCGCATTGGGGAAATTCCACGGCGTAATAGCGGCCACTACTCCTATGGCTTGTTTTAGCACCAGTATTTGCTGGTTAGCTTTAGGTGCCGGAATAATGTCACCATTCATACGTTTGGCTTCTTCAGCAAACCAACTGACAAAAGAGGCGCCGTAGCTTATTTCGCCCGCGGCTTCATCTAAGGGTTTGCCTTGCTCCAGAGTTAAAATACGTGCTAAGTCATGCTGATGCTCCAGCATCAACTGACTCCAGCGCATAAGCTTGGCAGAACGTTCAGCCGCAGTAAGACCAGACCAGCCAGGAAAAGCAGCAGTAGCAGCTGTGACCGCTTGTTCTGCTTCTGTGGCTCCGGCTTCAGCCACTAAGGCCAGCAAACTGCCATCAGCAGGATTATGCACAGCGAAATGACCATTGCGGCCACTCTGAAACTGGCCGGCAATATAACTGCTGTGATGCACCAAAGCGTTGTCGTTAAGCTGGGAGAAAACGCTATTTGTTTGGTTTGTCATGAGCTTAGCTCCGGAGTAGGTCTGGTTTTGCCAGTGTAGCCTGAAAGCTGGCCGTTGGCATAGGTCCTCGCAGTCTTTGGGCTTAAGCTATCTGCTGTTTTTCATATACTGATAACGCACAGGGTTTTGCAGCTGGAGCAGCTGCTTGTCTTCAACTGCTCGTTTTAACCATTGGTTAAGTTGTGATTGATGCAATAAAGTTCGGGCGGACAGCTCTTCTGCAGTAACAGGATTTGCGGCCAGTTTTGATAACGAAATCACAAAAAATTTATAAAAATCAGTGACCGCAAGTTGTTCCGTTGTATCAGCAGGCGCAAATAGTTGCTGCTGTTCTTCCGAAACGCTGTGTTCCATAGCTGCAGATGCTGGTGCAGAGAACAGCGCATCGGCATTTAAAGACTGGCTATCAGTAGTGTACCAATGGCCACCTTTGGCCACTAATAGTGAATTTGTAGATTCTGGGTCAGAGCTTGGTTTCACCCAAAGTGGCACCCACTGATGTTTCAGATTTTCTTCGGCGCCATTTAAGGTTCCGCCTTTTGGCCCTGAATGGATGACTAAAGCACTGTCGGCCAGACAATAGATATACTTATTCCGTGCCATTGCATTGCCGGCATTAAAGCCCGCTTCAGGATAAAAAGGTGAAACCAGAACCAGTTGACCATCCATCAGAGCCTGACGCCATTTTGCACTGGTTGCCGACTGAAGTAAGCTGTCCGCCATCACACCAACGACTTTACCACCTTGTTTAATGGCACCGAGCATAGCTGCTTCATCCACACCACGTGCGCCACCAGATACCACAGTAATAGCTTCTGCAGCAACTTTGGCTGCAAGCTGTTGGGTAAATAGCAGGTCGGCTTCCACCGCATTACGTGACCCCACCACAGCTAAGCCACCGCTATGAAGTAACTCTTTGTTGCCACAGCCAAACAGCACGGGTGGGCAGTCGTTTTTTAGTTTGGTTTTGAGGCGTTTCGGGTATTCAGAGTCAGAGCGTGTTACTACCCATAAACCTGCTCTGTGCCATTTTTCCATGGCCAGCGCCAGACTATGACCTCTGGCTAATAACAACAAAATACGTTCGGTGGTGATGCGGTTGTCATTCCAGCTTGTTAACAAGGGCTGTGGGTTTGCTACCAATAAGTCGGCGGGCGATAGCATGTTGTCTTTCAGCCATAAGGCAAAACGACCCCATTCACCATTACTTAATGGTTTTACGCTTTCATTGCTGGCTTTGCCAAAGTAGCAAGTGAGCAACAAAATGGCCTGGGCTGCACTGGATAAATTCATTAATCATGTACCGAAGTCGAAGCTAAGGCTGCCGGGTAAACAGGTCCGCAGCCATGTTGTCTGAGTAAGGCTGCGACCACTGTCAGTGTCCAGCCTGAGTCCACTATATCATCGATCAAAAGCACTGGGCCATCTGGTAGTGGTTGATGAACGGCAAAAGCACCATCCAGATTACGGCATTGGTGAAAACTATTTTGCTGTCCCCTTTGAGGCTGATTGTTTTTCACTTTTTCCACACAGTTGAAAAACGGCAGCTGTAATTGCTCTGCCAATCTGGAAGCAAAATCAGGCACTAAATGTGGATGCCGCAAAGAGGGCACTGCGCAAATCCAGGTCGGAACAGGATTTGGCTGCCAGCGCAGCCGGATCATATCGGCCATGGCCTGAACCAGCTCGTCACTAAAGTGGCCTGCATGTTTTCCGGCTGCAACCAGCTTTCCCCAGCCCGCATCGTTCCACCTGGATAAGATCCGACCTTCTTCTGCGGCGAGTTCACCCAATAAGCGTGGAAATTGATAAAGAGGGAAAGCCCTTACTGTGTCGGCCTTAGAAGGTGCAACCTGTTTTCTTGGCTTAAACACTATTTCTGCTTGTTTCAGAAAAATACCCGCCTGATGTGCGAGTTGGCTATCAAGTGCTATGTTGATCACTGGATAACCAAGGCAAGAACTGCATTTGCCACAAGGCTCAGGATAGAGGTCATCCAAAGCTGTACGTAAGTAATTCATTTTGCAGCCGCGCTCGGCCAGGTAACTTTGTACTTGCTGCCATTCCTGTTCACGTTGCTCTGTTAAGTGTCGCATTCGGGCATGATCCATCCGATAAGCAACGGTAGTTCTGCGCCATAAGCTGCCTATTTTGATCACCGGAGCCGGGTTTTCCACGCTGAGTAACTTCAATACTTTTTCAATTTGCGATTGCCGCAGGTTGGTTTGTTCTTCAAGAGCCCGGATAGTCAAACCATCGCTTGTTGTTAAAGCGTGCAAAATATCATTGACCTGGGCTTCACCAGGAAAAGCTGAGTGGCGGAAAAACTCGTGGATATCCTGATCTTCACCACCTGACATCAGCACACCTACTGCATTGGCTATGCCCCTGCCTGCGCGGCCCACTTGTTGATAATAAGCCACTATAGAGCCAGGCGCCTGATAGTGAATAACAAAACTCAAATCAGGTTTGTCGTACCCCATTCCCAAAGCGTTGGTGGCGACCAATACTTTTAATTGATTACGAAGCAGCTGTTCTTCCAGCTGTTGACGATACAAGTTACTGTTTTCAAAGCCTTCTGCTTCAATGCTGCCATGGTAGGCTTTGGCGTCTATGCCATTTTGCTTCAGCCACAATGCTACCTGCTCAGCGTCTCTGATGGTTAAAGTGTACACAATACCTGTGCCGGGCAAAGTAGGGATCACTTGCGCCAGCCAGGTCAGACGCGATGCATGATCAGGCATCCACATGCTTTGCAGCGCCAGACTTTCTCTGTTCAGTGGTCCGCGCTGGATTTGGATATCACCGAGCTGAGACTGAATATCTGCTACTACTCTGTCATTGGCTGTAGCTGTAGTTCCAAGTACAGGGGTATGGGCTGGCAGCTGGCGCAGGATATTAACGATACGACGGTAGTCAGGGCGAAAATCATGTCCCCAGTCGGATATACAATGGGCTTCATCAATCACCATTAAAGCGATGCGATCTGCGATAGGGGTTAATACGGTTTCAATAAAACTATCGTTGGCTAAACGCTCCGGAGAAATCAGTAAACAATCCACCTGATTAGCCAGCACCCGAGTTGTGACAGAGCGCCAGTCTTCCACGTTGGTTGAATTCATGGTTTCTGCCACCAGCCCGAGTCGTTGTGCTGACTCAATCTGGTTACGCATTAATGCCAGCAAAGGGGAGACAATAATGGTCGGCCCCATGTTGCGATCACGGAAAATTTTGGTACTAATAAAATAGACAGAACTCTTGCCCCATCCCGTGCGCTGCACTACCAGTAACTTTTGGCCTTGATTAACCAGTGCATCAATAGCTTGCCATTGACCATCCCTAAACTGCGCTGCGGGATTAGCCAACGCAGTTTTCAGTAAAAGTTCTGCCTGCTGTCTGTTCATAATCAATCCTTTGACTTTTAGAAAGCCAGCTTATGGGTTCAGATGAATCATTGTTATCGAATGGTTAATAACTATAACAAATCAGTGCTGCTTTTGGGTCACACCTTCAGTTGTTCTTTGCACCGGTTTTATAGTGCCATCCTGATAAAAATGCAGATACTCAGCTGCACTATGGCGCTGTCTTTTGTTGCAGCCTGACTCCGGTGTGTCAAGCCAGCGATGATAAAACAGCAACCACTGATTTTTATACTGCGCTATGGAATGATGGTTATTGCTGGCGTGTTCCTGCTGCATAAAAGGGCCGCGGTAAGTCCAGGGGCCAAGTGGAGAAGTAGAGGTATAGTAGGTTAAAACTCTGTTATTTTCCGGCATAGTAAAATAATACAAGCCGTTGCGTTTAAATACCCATGGACCTTCCATTTTGGGTTCAAAACCGCCCATATCCATTTTGATAAAGTCGCCTTGAGTACCGAGCATATCGTCGCGCATTTTGATCACATGGTAATCAAAGTTGATGCCATGAAAATACAAATATGCCTGGCCGTCGTCGTCGATAAACAACGCTGGGTCGTTGGCATAAGGTGTTCGCCACAACGGGGCACCTATTGCATCTTTAAAGGGGCCCGCAGGGGAGTCGCTGACAGCTACACCTATGCCCATCCATTTTGTGCTTTTTTCTGGATTTTCGCGGTTTTTTACCCCGGTGCCGGCCGGAAACACCAGGTAGTATTTGCCATTTTTGTAAGCCGCGTCCGGTGCCCAAGCATAGTTATCTGCCCAGTTTAGCTGTTGCACCGACAATACGGCACCATGATCCGTCCAGTGGATTAAATCGGCAGAGGAAAATACATGCCAATCTTTCATATGAAAATCAGCCTGACATTCTTCGTCATGCGAGGTATACAAGTACAAGCGGCCATCCTGCCATACGTGAGCTGAAGGATCTGCAGTACGGATAGCACTGCCAAAATTCAGTGGGTTTTGTGCCTGTGCACATGCAGTGGTAAAAAGCAGGATCATCAGTACTCTATTCAGTTTTGGCATTTTTGTAACTTAATGAAGGATTTAAAAGCTTAAACTGAGCGAAAAACAGTGGCTTGCGCCAGTCTTATCAGCTCTTAGAACTCAGTTTTTCCGCATATGAACCTGCTGAACTGATTAAGCTAAATTCTGCAGGCGCTTTTGCAAAAACCGCTGTTCCGCCTGTTGTGTGGTTTTACTTAATGCGTGCTGATAATAAAGCCGAGCCTGTTGGTTCAGGCCGAGTTTTTGGTGCAGATCTGCTAAAGCGGCGTCGAGCAGGTGGTACTGCGCCAGTTCGCCACTTTGCTCCAGCGCCAGTAAAAGTGGTAATGCAGCAGCGGGGCCTTGTGCCATGCTGATGGCTACTGCGCGGTTTAACAGCACCACAGGCGAAGTTTCAAAGCGATATAACAGATCATACAAAGCGACAATTTGTGGCCAGTCGGTACTTGCTGCATCTGGGCTTTCGGCATGAAGTGCAGCAATAGCCGCCTGCAAACCATAAGGGCCAATACGACGGCCAGTTAAAGATCGTTCAACCAGTTGAACCCCTTGTTGGATCAAGGATTGATCCCACAAGCTTCTGTCCTGATCGGCCAGTAAAATCAGGTCGCCCTGTTGATCGATGCGGGCAGGGCGCCTTGATTCCTGCAACAGTAACAAAGCCAATAAGCCCATAGTTTCAGAGTCGGGTTGTAATTCCAGCAATAAAAAACCAAGTCGTATGGCCTGAGCTGACAGTTCTGCACATAAAAGCTGGTCGCCTGAACTTTGGCTATAACCTTCGTTAAACAGCAGATAAATGACTTTAAGCACCGTATCCAGCCGCTCTGGTAATTGCTCTGCAGTGGGGATTTCGTAAGGAATAGCGGCGTCACGGATTTTGTTTTTTGCCCGCACTATACGCTGGGCTATGGTGACTGGGCTGGTTAAAAAAGCTTTGGCAATTTGCTCTGTGGTTAAGCCACAAATTTCGCGTAAGGTGAGCGCAATTTGGGCTTCGGTGGACAAAGCAGGGTGGCAGCAGGTGAATATCAGTCGAAGCTCATCGTCATGCCAGCTTTGATGATCTGCTTCATCAGCCTGAAAAGCTTCCGCGTCTTCACCTTGTTCAAAAAGCCATTGCTGTTGATATTTACGTTGGGTTTGCTGCTGACGAATTTTATCTATGGCTTTAAATCGCCCTGTTGAAACCAACCATGCCCTGGGTTGTTCCGGTAACCCATCGACTGGCCATTGTTGTAAAGCGCAAGCAAAGGCCTCCTGCAGAGCTTCTTCGGCCAGTTCAAAATCACCCAACAGCCGGATCAGGGTGGCCAGCACCCTGCGGCTTTCTTGTTGGTATAAAGCCGAAATAGTTTCGGCTGTAACCTGGCTATTCAACAGCTTACGAACTTTGCATGCTGGCAAAGTCTGCTGCAATGTGCTGAATATCTTCAGGGAAATCTTCCATGTCCTGAATTTGCCGCACTTCTATTACTTCGTTATCACCAGCCGGACATAAACTGGCCCAGTGAATAGCTTCGGCTCTGGAATTGACTTTTATCATCCAAAAACCACCCAATACTTCTTTGGTTTCAGTAAAAGGCCCGTCTGTGACCAGTGGCTTACCCGCGTTAAAGCTGACGCGAGCTCCCATAGAAGGCGGATGCAAGCCTTCACAGCTCATCAAAATACCTGCTTCCTGCAGTTTTCTGTTGTAGTCCATCATCACTTCTACAGCTGCAGCTTCAGGCATAGCGCCTGGTGCTGCGCTTTCATAGCCTTTAGGGATCATCAGTAACATAAAGCGCATCTTATATCTCCAGTTGCCGCACAGGACGAACTTCAACAGAGCCAACACGAGCAGCCGGAATACCAGCGGCCAGTTGAATGGCTTCGTTTAAATCTTTGGCTTCCACCAGATAAAACCCAGCCAGTTGTTCTTTAGTTTCGGCAAAAGGGCCATCGGTTAATAAGGTTTTACCGGCACGAACCCGCACTGTGGTGGCTGTATCTATAGGTTGCAGCGCTTCAGCGGCCAGCATACGGCCACTGTTTTGTACGCTAGCTGCGTAAGCAAAACATTCTTCGTCTTTCGGGCTTTCTGGCAACGAATGCAGCAGTTTTTCATCGCTGTAGACTAAACATAAATATTTCATGGCAGCTTTCCTTTTTCCGGCCTTTATTAAGCATCCGGCGTCTTAAGCATCCGGTGTCAGTTCAAATAATACGGCGCCAGATACCATATCAAAAGGCACAGAAAAATGGTCATGAATAATACGCCACTGGTCTTGTTGTTTTTGCCAGCCTTGAGTCAGACGCATCCAGCAGCCCTGAGTTTCGCCTTTTTCATTGCTGCCCTCGCAGTAGACTAAAGCATGGCTGAAGGCTATTGGGTCGTTTTGCTGTAGTTTAAAATCGCGCAGTTCAAACTTCGAATGGCCTCCTGTGCAGAATTCCATGCATTTTTGCCAGTGCGCTTGGTAGGCAGCTTTACCGCTAAACTGTAATTGTGCGACAGCGTCATAGGCAATCAGTTCATCGGCATAAAAAGCCATGATTTGTTCCATATTCTGACTGGCGACTGCAGTTGCCCACTGGGCCGCTAACTGTTGAATAGATTGAGTCATGTTGTGTTCTCCTTGGGTTGAATTATTCAGTAGTCGAAGCGGCCTGAATGAATTCGACAGCCTTTACAAAAAAAATTGTATTTATTTGCTCTTGCTGGCCAAAAGCTACGTATAAATTCTACATGAAGCAGAAAACAGTGCTAAAAGGAATGCTAAGTCCTGCAGCCGACCAGAGTAGTTATGCCACAACGTCAAAGTTATACCAGTGTAGCCCTCGAGCAAGCTGCCCGGCCTTTGTTACTGTTGGTACAGCATTTAACAGGGCTGGATACCACATTTTTAACCCGTATTGACTGGAAAGCTCTGACTCAGCAAGTGGTGCTAGTGGAAGGGCATAAGACAGTGCCGCTGCAGGAGGGGGCTGTGGTGAACTGGTCTGATTCAATGTGCCGTTTGTTGTTTGATGCAAATCTGCACCAGTCTGACGCTGTACCCTCGTTATTTCCTGCTTCAACTGGAGCAGCTTTGGGCATGCAGAGTTTTTTTGCTTTGCCTGTTTTATCCGAAGGTAAAACCATAGGCACCTTGTGTGGCGCCAGTACCGATGCAGTGTTGATCACAGAGCATACATTCGGCAGTTTAAAGCTGATTGCAAATGCGCTTGCGTACCAGATGGCGCTGGATCAACAAATGCAGCTGCAACAAAAAAAGGCCAAAGTAGCCGAAAAGACTATAGACAAGCTGTATCAACAAGCGCAGCAAATGGAAAACTTAGCCCATACCGATGTACTCACCGGGCTTGATAACCGCAGAGCTTTCCAAATTAAATTTGAGCAATACCAACTTCAGTCAGAAACTCAGGGCACTGCTTTAGCCTTGATGATGATTGATATCGACGAGTTTAAGCAGCTGAATGACCAGCATGGCCATGAAACCGGAGATTTAGCTTTGCAGCAACTGGGTTCTGTGTTGGCTGCAGCGGCAAGGCAAAGTGATATCGCTTGTCGTTTAGGCGGTGATGAATTTGTATTGGCTGCAGCAGATACCACAGCCCAAGGCTTATTGCATCTGGCAGAGCGTGTACAGCAGCAGTTTAAGCATCAGATGCAGCAGTCTGGTTTGGAAAGCAGTCTAAGTATAGGTATCGCAAGCACAGCGGACAGCCCATTGGATCAGCTGCTACAACGTGCTGATCAGGCCTTGTATAAAGCCAAAGAGCTTGGGCGGGACAGAGTCGAGATTGCTGGTTAAGGCGCTGCGACAGATTTTTGGCCGTTGTACTGGTGCTGACGAAACCAGTGCAACATAGCCTCACGTTCCTGTTCTTTGTAGTCAGTTAATAAGTGGTCAGCGTCCTGAAATTCAATCAGTTTTACCTGGCGCTGCAGCTCTGTCAGTTTAGCAGCCAGTCGTTTTGAATTGTCCGGGTGCACTCTATTGTCTTTGCCACCATACATCAGCAACACAGGTAAGTTCGCAGGTAATTCTTCCGCCCAATACAACACAGAACGTTGTTGCAGTTCCTGCTGTTTGTTTTGATCGTAATTGGGGATCAGGCTGCGGAAAATAATCTCCATCTCTGGCAAACGTGGTAGTTCCGTAATTAAATCTGTCGGCGCACCAGTGATCGCCATAGCACGAATATCATCACGCTTACGCGCCGTCAGATAACTCATGATGCCACCTCTGCTGATGCCGTATAAAAAGATATTATCTGTATCAGCCGCCGGCAGCTTTTTCGCCAGTTCAATCAGTTGGTGAATATCATTGACGTCAGCCCCGCCAAACTGGTCTTTGCCATAAGTCTGTTGATCCTGTGGCACTGAACCCCTGTACTGACTGGCCAGCACAATAAAGCCTTGTTGGGCTAAAGGGCTTAGCTGGCGTAACACAGAAACAAAATCTAACCGGCCTAAAGCGGCATTTCCGCCTCTATTGTAAATAATCACAGGCCATTTTTTTGTCTGAGTGGTTTTAGGTTGTAAACCCCAAGCCTGCACTGAAAAATCGTCAGATTGGTATTCCAGCTGAGCACAATCCAGCTGTTGTTGGGTGGTTTCGAACTGTTGTTCTGGTAATAACCAGGGGGCGAGCCAGTGATCCAGTTTGTACCAGGGTGTTTGCTGGCGAATATCATCGACCAGTTGTGGATAAGTGGGATAAAGTTCAAGGCAGGATTGTTGTTTAGCGAAACCAGGCCAGCTGTGGGCGAGGGTTTGGCCTTGATAAGAAAACAGCAGCACCAACCAAAACAGTCTCATAGCCAACCCCGTGAATATTTGCTGTCTGAGTGTAACGCTTTGGCGGGGTAATTTGTGCTTGGTTTTGTAACAAAAATTAAAAATGGGGTCAGATCACATTGTTAACTGTTAACAATGTGATCTGACCCCATTTTCAAGAAGATTAAGATTGTGGCCAGTCCCATGACCCTACATGCAGCTGGCCTTGCCAGTCTTCGATTAATAACCAGACTTTATCTCCGGCTTTAGGTGCGGCTGTGGCTTTGGCGTGCACATGCTGGGCAAAAGAGCTGCCGTGCAGGATACTCAGGTCGGCTTCGGCGAAATCTTCGATCGCTGGCTGTTCTGCAGCTATCGCCATATAAGCCTGACGGATATTGGCGACACAACCTTCACAAAATTGCAGGCTGAAATCTTTGACCCAATCGCCATGGTGCTGATAAGGCGCATCCAACGTCAACGGAGTAGGTGTGACTTCAAAAGCGCCAACTTTCTGTGTTGGCCATGAAGGTGGAAATACCGGATTCATCGCTTCGTATAAAAACCAGAATGGCAAAATCAGCACTAAAGCATTGAGTTTAAATTTATTACGTTGCCACCAATTATCTGAACGTTGTGCCATCAGGAATTTACCTCTGAAGTTGTGTAACTGGTTGCTGGTTCTGCACGGGCTGCTTTGATGGTACGACTGCCCCAAATCATAAAACCTGTAATAGACATGCCGGACAATAGTAAGCCAAACAGGAACCAGATGATTTTGGTCCAGATCCCTCCTAAAGTGCCGTAATGCAGCGGGTCGGCGATATGGCTCAGTACTTCAAGGCCACCCATTTGATCCGGTGTATGCACATCAGTCACCTGGCCTGTCCATGGATTGACCAGTACAGAATAAGAATACTGATCAAAGAATATGGAATCCCCTGAACCTGAAATACGGTATAAATCGCGGTTATGCTCCGGCATCATAATGTAAGCAGGTTGCAACTCTGGTAAGGTTTGTTTGGCTATCACCAACGCATCTTCCAGTGAGTATGGTGGCGTGTGTTTTTGACCAGCTGCCGGTACTTCAGCGGCCGTCAGAATTTTAGCTTCGTGATAAAAATCAATGTCGTTGTGCCATAAGATAGCCTGCACCAGATACCACAACCCCGTCAGACTCATCACCACTAAAAACCAGATTGACCAGACGCCAGCTAAACGGTGTAAGTCGGTCAGCAGCGTTTTGCGGCCCTGATTCACCCGCACTTTAGGTTGGGTAAAAGATTTCCAGAAGTTCTTATAAATCACTAAGCCTGTGATTAAAGACACCAGCATCAGTATGGCCATACCACTGACCAGATAGTAACCCACGCTGTAACTACTCTCCCATGGGAACAATAACCAGCCGTGTAACGAACGCATAAAGGTAATAAAGTTCAGGCCGTAGTTCAGCTCTTGTACTTCGCCTGTGTATTGGTTGACATAAGCTATGCCAAAAGGCGCTTTGGCTGTAGAGAAGACAATGGCGTTGACCAGATAAGGCTCCATTACCAGCACTGTGCCAATTTCTGCGTCCGGCACTTCAGCTTTAACCGCTACAATCAATTCAGTAGCGGGCTTAACTGGCAGGTTTTGTGGATTTTCCGCTCTGGAGTTGGCATTGGTCAGCCAGGTCAGTTCATGACTAAAAACAGCAATGGTGCCCGTTAAACACACAGCGCAAAAAATTAACCAGACAGGTAAACCTACCCAGCCATGTAGTAGAAACCAGAAGCGTTGTTTGAGTTTAAACACCGGACATTCAGCCTTATTCAGCGAGCTATTAAAATAGGCCCAATAATAATGCGGATAAGAATAGTTATCAATAGTTGATTGGTTGAAGTGCCCCTGTCAAAGCGGACACTAAGGCGGATATTAGTGAGCTGAACTTTCTTCTGCCAGGCGCTTATCCAGCTTTAGACTGGCTTTAGCTGCATAGTCGCGACAGCCGTTTGGGTTGACTAAAGGTTGGCTTGGATCAGGGCCAAGTCGTTGCCACATCGCGCTGGCTCCAGGATGAGGTGTCAGCAAAATGTCACAAGGCAACTGGCTGATTTGGTTCAGTGCAGTGCGAAATGAGGCGAGGTAACCTGGATGGCTGTTGTCGTCGCTATAGCGGTATTGGTCGTCTGAAATCGCGGTCAGGCTGTCAATGTAGGCCATGTTACGGCATAACGTTTCGTCGCATGACGTCCAGGTCCAACTGGTGCTGCCTGGGGTATGTCCAGTTGTTGCAAGAGCCTGTATCTGCAGTGAGCCAACATTCACTTTTTGGTCATCTCGAATCGTGGTCACTTTGGCCACGGCTGGCATTGCTGGCGATACTAAGAATTGTGGGTCGTTTCGGCTGGCTTTACCGCTGCGCATCACGGCATCTGCCGGGGTTCTGGCATACAGAGGTGCAGCTGTCACCTGTTGCAAATAAGCCATTCCGCCTGAGTGGTCATGGTGCTCATGGGATAGCAATAACAGGCGCACATCCTGTAATTTAAAGCCGAGTGCTTCGATATTTGCTGCAACCTGTGGTGCAGCTTTTTCAGTGCCACTGTCAATCAGGATATGGCCTTGTGGCGATGTGATTAAAATAGCGCTGATGCCACAGGTACCAACGTACCAGCTATTGCCAAAAATCTGCCGTGGAGTGGCAGGGTCATCCCAACCTGCATCATCTGCACAGCTGATCGGATCTGTGGGTTGTGGCACAGTTTCAGTGGCGACAGGGGCGCTGACGTTTTGTGTTGAACAAGCAGATAACGCTGCGGTAAACAGTAAAGCAGCCAGATGTTGGTTCATGTAGAGCTCCATAGTGACGCAGATCCGACGATATTCATGCGTTTGATTTAGCTGAGTTTATATGAGGCGTTACTTTAGTTACAGAGCTATTTTGTCGTGCAGGAAAACTGGGAGAGTTCGGATCGGAGTTGTGTGACCAGAAGTTAAAAAAAAGGGGCGTCCGTTGGGAATGGGACTAACCGGACGCCCAAAAGTTACTCTTTGATAAAGGCAGGCGGGGGAGCCAGCCCAGACTGCTTTACTCTTTCACTAATGCCAATTGTTGACTGTCTTGATCCAGTTCTATGCCACCTGAAAACGCACGGTAGACAGAGACTAAACGCTGGAAGCTCTGAGCGGATAGCACGGCCTGCTGGTCGCGGGCGGCTAACCACTCACGTTCGGCGTCCAGTAAGTCCAAAAACTCAGTGGTACCTGCTTCGTACTGAGCCCGGGTCAGCTGCACTGCCTGTTCAGTGGCAGCAACTTGCTGATGGGCACTTAACTGCTGCTCACGGCTGGTTCTGTAACCTTGCAGTGAGGTCTGCATTTGAGCCAAGGCATCAAACACCGTCTGCTGGAAGCGGGCAAATGCCATTTGCTGTTCTGCTTCAGCACCGCGAATACGGGCCTGAATAGAGCTCAGTTCTGTGGCTTGCCAGCGTAAACTAGGCGCTATACTCCAGGCTTCATTTTGTGAACCCAGGCTCAGGCCAGGGCTGGAAATAAAACCTAAGAAACCACTGACAGAGACTTCTGGGTATAACTCGGCTGTGGCCACGCCTATATCTGCAGTGCTGGCTGCCAGTTCGCGCTCAGCTACAGCTACATCAGTTCTAAACTTTAAGTAGTTGTGCTGATTGGCAAAAGACAAAGGTTTATTCAGTTCAGGCAAAGCCTCTGCTTTAGAGGCAACCACAAACTGCTCTGCAGGTTGCGCCACTAAAGCCGCGAGTGTGGCGTTGGCTTGTGCTTTGGCAAAAGCAAACTGAGGCATTGTACTTTGCAACTGATAAATCTGCGCGTCGATACGGCTGATTTCCAGATCTGAAGCTACACCTGCATCACGGCGCGCCAGAATAATCTGTTTGGTGCGACGTAAATTGCCCAGGTTTTGCTCAGCCACAGTGAGACGAAGTTCAGCACCACGGTAGTCGCCATAACTGGCGGCTACCTGGGCTAACAATTGCACTTTTGCTTCCTGCCATGCCAGTTCAGCACCTTGTGCTCTGGCATCGGCGGCTTCAGCTGCGCGGCGTAGTTTGCCAAACAAATCCAAATCCCAGCTTAAAGCGCCACCTAAATTCGCCTGACGCTGAATTTGACCGGCGTTTTGTGCCGCACTGTCCGGTACCTGATTGTTTTGCTGGCTAGTCGTGATATCCATACGAGGCAGACCATCATTGTCGCTGTCTTCAAAGGCGGCATAAGCACGTTTTACGTTGACTTCTGCCGCAGCTAGGGTCTGGTTATTCAGCAAAGCCTTTTCTATCAGTTGGTTTAACACCGGGTCATTAAACTGCTGCCACCAGTTTTGAGCTTTATCCGCAGCTCTGTATTCAACCGGCAGTTGCACCTGATTTGCAGCTACTGGCGCTGCATAGCTTGGTCCTACTGAAGCACAACCAAACAATAATGATGCTAATGCCATACTGATAGCGGTCAAACGAAGAGTTTTACGCATGATGAGTGTCCTCCATTGCTACTGTATTGCTTGTCGTGGCAGGGCCTTGAGCCAGTTGGCGATCGCGGCGTTTGGCCAGAGCGTAATAAAACAGTGGTGTTAAAATCAGACCGAAGATAGTGACGCCAATCATACCGGCGAATACGGCTACACCCATGGCCTGACGCATTTCTGCACCTGCACCGGTCGAGAACACCATTGGCACCACACCCATGATAAAGGCGATGGAGGTCATTAAAATCGGACGCAGACGTAAGCGTGCTGCTTCCAGAATGGCATCCATAGTTTTCATGCCATGGTCTTGCAGCTCTTTGGCAAATTCGACTATTAAAATCGCGTTTTTCGTCGCGAGCCCCACCAGTACTATCAAACCTATCTGAGTGAAGATGTTGTTATCCCCACCGTAGATCCACACGCCTGTCATGGCCGACAACAAGGTCATAGGCACAATCAGGATAATAGCGAGCGGTAAAGTTAAGCTTTCGTACTGAGCTGCCAGCACCATAAACACCAGCAGTATCACCAGCGGGAACACCAAAAGTTCGGCATTACCAGCCAGAATTTGCTGATAGGTCAGTTCTGTCCACTCGTAGGTCATGCCTTGCGGTAAAGTTTCAGCCAGAATTTTTTCAATAGCAGCCTGAGCTTCACCTGTACTGTAACCAGGTGCCGGACCACCGTTAATTTCTGCTGTGGTGTAACCGTTGTAGTGCATAACACGGTCAGGGCCAGCTGAGTGTTTCACGTTGATGAAGGAACCCAGCGGGATCATTTCACCTGCATTGTTGCGCACTTTCAGCTGACGGATTTGTTCAGGGTCCTGACGGAATTGTTCGTCCGCCTGCACATTCACCTGATAAGTCCGGCCAAACTGGTTGAAGTCGTTGACATAAGCCGAGCCCATATACACCTGCAGCGTCTGGAATATCTCGTCCAGATTGACGCCTTGTTGTTTGGCTTTGGTACGGTCTACGTCTAAATCCAGTTGCGGTACATTCACTTGATAACTGGAGAACACACCAGCCAGTTCAGGCGTTGCCCATGCCTTTTGCATCACTTGCATAGACACTGCTGCCAGTTCTTCATAACCCAGGTTGGCTCTGTCCTGAATTTGCAGACGGAATCCACCTATAGTGCCTAAACCTTGTACTGGCGGCGGCGGGAATATGGCGATAAAGGCGTCCTGAATACCGGCAAACTTCTGGTTTAACGCTGCTGCTATAGCATTGCCTGATAATTCAGGTGAACCACGTTCGCTAAAGTCATCCAAACCTACAAACACAATACCTGCGCTTGGGCTGTTGGTAAAACCGTTGATAGACAAACCCGGGAAGGAGATAGAGTTCGCTACACCAGGATGTTCAGCTGCAATACGAGACATTTCTTTAATCACAGCTTCGGTTCTGTCTAAAGAAGAAGCGTCCGGTAACTGAGCAAAAGCCACTAAGTACTGTTTATCCTGGCCTGGTACATAACCAGTTGGAGTTTGCTGGAACTGCACAGCAGTTAAACCAACCAGACCTATATACAGAATACCGATAATGCCGCCAAAACGAATCACTTTACGCACCATCAGGCCATAACCTTTAGACGCTTTGTTGAACAGACGGTTAAAGGGATCAAATAACCAGCTGCCAAAGGCTTTGTTCAATACGCGGGTTAAAGCGTCTGGTTTAGAGCCATGAGGCTTTAACAGCAGCGCAGCCAAAGCCGGGCTTAAGGTTAATGAGTTCAGCGCCGAGATAAAGGTAGAAATAGTGATAGTTAAAGCGAACTGTTTATAAAACTGGCCTGTTAAACCTGACATAAAAGCGGTAGGAATAAATACAGCTGCCAGTACTAAGGTTGTTGCGACAATTGGACCTGTTACTTCTTTCATGGCTTTTTGTGTGGCGGCCATTGGAGATAAGCCATCAGCGATATTACGCTCCACGTTTTCTACCACTACTATGGCGTCGTCGACCACTATACCTATGGCCAATACCAGACCAAATAAGGATAAAGCGTTTAATGAAAAGCCCAGCAGATGCATAAAGGCAAAGGTACCAATCAGAGATACAGGCACAGCCACTAAAGGAATAATAGAAGCACGCCAGGTTTGCAGGAACAACACCACCACCAGAACCACCAGCAATATGGCTTCCAGCAAAGTTTTCACTACTGCTTCAATAGAGCCCCGTACGAATACCGTAGGGTCGTAGACGATGTCGTAAGTTAAACCTTCAGGGAAACCTTTCGACAGTTCTGCCATAGTGGCGCGCACATCATCAGAAATCTGGATAGCGTTTGAACCTGAAGCCTGGAAAATCGGAATAGCGACAGCGTCTTTATTATTCAGTAATGAGCGCAGTGCATAAGACTGAGCACCTAATTCCACCCGGCCAATATCACGGATACGGGTGACTTCGCCGTCTTCACCGACTTTAACGATAATGTCAGCAAATTCCTGCTCTGTGGTTAAACGGCCTTTGACGTTGATCAGAATTTGGAAGTCGCTGTCACCCGCAGGTTGAGCACCTAAAGAACCGGCAGCAGCCTGTTGGTTTTGCTCACGAATAGACGCCAGGATTTGGGCAGGCGATAAACCTACAGCTGAAACTTTGTTTGGGTCCAGCCAAATACGTAAGCTGTATTCGCTGGCACCAAATAAACGTACAGCACCTACACCTTCAATACGGGCTAATTCATCTTTGACGTTCAGCGCCGCATAGTTAGACAAATACAACATATCGTATCTGTCATCCGGTGACGTTAAATGCACCACCATAGTTAAATCCGGCGATGATTTTTCAGTCACTACACCTAAACGTTGTACTTCCTGCGGCAGGCGAGGTCTGGCTCTGTCAACACGGCTTTGCACCTGAGTTTGAGCACGGTCAACGTCAGTACCTATAGCGAAGGTGATAGTCAAGGTCATACGGCCATCAGAAGTAGCCTGTGAAGACATATACAACATGTCTTCGACACCGTTAATTTCCTGCTCTAAAGGGGAAGCGACGGTGTCAGCTATGACTTTAGGGTTAGCGCCCGGATAGTTAGCCGTCACTACGACTGTAGGTGGCACCACTTCAGGGTATTCAGTGATGGGTAATTGCCAGACGGCTATGGCGCCGCCGATAAAAATTAGCAGCGACAGCACGGCGGCAAAAATAGGTCTTTTGATAAAAAATTGCGATAACATATCCGTTCCTTAACCCTGATTAGCCGTTGCTTGCTCAGCAGCAGCGGTAAGTTCTTGCTTGCTGTCTGTCTCTAACTGCTGTTGTTCAGCTTTTAAACTGGTTAACTGCTGGCTTGTTGCCATCTCTACCAGTTTAGGCTGGATTGTCATGGATGGACGTACACGTTGCAGGCCGTTTACCACAATGCGGTCATTGGCATCTAAACCTTTGCTGATGATGCGCAGGCCGTTAACCTTTTCACCTAAAGTGACAGGGCGGTATTCCAGTTGATTTTCGTTATTCACCACCAGTACAAACTTGTTGTTTAAGTCTGTGCCTATGGCTTTGTCGTCGATCAGAATGCCTTGGTAGGCGCTGCTGCCAACCAGCTTTAAGCGGGCGAATAAACCAGGGATTAATTTGTTATCAACATTCTCAAAGGTAGCGCGGGCACGGATAGTACCGGTCTGCGCATTGATGCTGTTGTCGATAAAGTCGATGCTGCCGACATAACCAAATTCACTGTCACCGGCCAGTGCCATATAAACCGTATTATGGGCAGTGCGCTGTTCAGCTCTGTTGCCTGCCGTCGCCAGTTGCACATACTTCAGATAAGTTTGCTCATCGGCATCAAAGTACGCGTACATTTTGCTGGTGCTGACTAAAGTAGTCAGTTGGCTGCTACCGGCCTGAACAAAGTTACCCGCTGTGATCTGAGCGTAAGAAACACGACCTGATATAGGCGCTTTCACCTGAGTAAAAGACAAGTCCAGTTCAGCGCGTTGTAACGCGGCTTTCACAGAAGCGACAGTGGCAGCTGATTGCAGTTTGCGGGTCTGACGGGTATCTAACACTTCTTCAGAGATAGCGCGTTGTTTTTTCAGTGCTGCGGCACGACGGTAATCGTTATCAGCCAGTTTTTGAGCTGTTTCAGCATTGGTTAATTCAGCTCTTAAGCGCGCTACTTCAGCGGCAAAAGGGCGGGCGTCAATCTGGAACAACAAGTCGCCTTGTTTGACTAAAGCGCCTTCAGTGAAAAATACCTGCTCGATGTAGCCAGAAACGCGTGGTACCAAAGTGACAGTTTCTGGTGCTTGTAAGCGACCAGTAAACTCATCCCATTCAGTGATTTTTTCATGTACTACTGTCGCCACATTGATTTCCGGTGCTGCCATAGCGCCCGGAGCTGCGGCTTCCGGAGTGCCACAAGCGGATAACACTAAGGCGGCGATGCTTCCCAATACAAAGGTACGAATAGTGCTGTTGCTGCTCATGACATTTTCCTCGTTCAGTTCGATCAATAAAGAGATTTGGTTTCAACTTTTGTTGTACAAACTAGTTTCATCTGTTAGTTTTGTACTGGTCGGTAAATATATAGAAGTTCAACTAAGAGTCAATCATTATTTTGTACCGAGTGGTAAAAAACTATAGAGTCTTTTGAACTAGCGAAAAAACTTTGGTTATAAGCCGAAGTTTGTGGGTTAGCAGCAGCTACTGCAGGAAGGTCTGTTAACGGGATACAGCATAAAATGCGCTGTATTTTTACTGAATATCTAAAAACCGCTTTGCATTGCCTAAAACTATTTCACAGTGACAGAGTCAAAAGCAGGGCAGGCAACTGGTCTGTCAAGATAAGTTGCTATTTTACACTGTAATGTACCGATTGGTAAATATTCCTTTCTGGACATGTGCTGCCAAGCAGTTTAAGCTAGTGCATCGTTTTTAATCCGGAGTCTGAAATGTCAGCAACAGCGGTTACACCAGCGCCAACAGTGGGACGCCCGCGCGCTTTTGACATGGAAAAGGCCTTACAAAAGGCATTGGAAGTCTTCTGGCGCAAAGGTTACGAAGGCGCATCCTTGCCTGATTTATGTGAAGCCATGGGCATCAACAAACCTAGTTTGTATGCCGCTTTTGGTAATAAAGAACAACTGTTTTTAAAAGCTATTGAGCTGTATGAAAACCGTCCTTGTGCGTTTTATTATCCAGCTTTGGAGCACGCGACTTCTTACGAAGTGGTGAAACATATGCTTTGTGGTGCAGCCAGTGCCAACGCCGATCCGAATAATCCGCCAGGTTGTGTCATAGTGCAGGGTGCTTTGGCTTGCAGCGAATCTGCGGCTTTTGTTAAAGAAGCATTGATTATTAAACGCAGAGCCGGAGAAACGGCTTTATGCGAGCGTCTGCAACGAGCTAAAAACGAAGGCGATTTACCTGCAGATTCTGATCCTGCAGCTTTAGCCCGCTATATAGGTGCAGTACTACAGGGGATGGCGATACAAGCCACCAGTGGTGCAAACTGTGCTGAATTAAAGCAGGTTGCAGAAACCGTATTGAGCGCCTGGCCTGGTAAAAAGCCATAACATTAAAATGGGGTCAGATCACATTGTTAACCGTTAACAATGTGATCTGACCCCATTTTCTGGCGCTCTTAATTCCCTCTGCTAGTGTTTAACCATAGCGGTTACGGCAGAGGTTGTTATGCCATTCTCTCAGCAGATGTTTCAGCAAAAACTACTTGAATTTATCGAAGTCTGTAACGATGGTTATGCCATTTTAAGCGCAGATGACAAAATGCTTGGTTGCAATCAGGCTTTTTGCGATATTTTTTATCAGGACCAGCGAACTATTCAGGATATCTCCTTCGACGATTTAATGCGTTTGTCTTATCGTGAGGGCAAAGGGGTTCGTTTTGAAGCGGACAATATTGAAGAATGGCTGGCGCAAGCTCAACAAAAAAGGCGGCAAAATCCGTTCCGGTTATTTGAAGTGGATTTAACAGACGGCCGCTGGTTTTTAATGTCCGAACAAATTCTTCCCTCTGGTGAAATGCTGATCCAGGCCAAAGAAATTACCAAACAAAAGGTGCTGGAACATCAGCTAAACAGCAAAGTTGCAAGCTTAAGTGAGTTAGCGCTGACAGACGAGTTGACCAAAGTAGCCAATCGCCGCTGTTTTGTTGATTCTGTTGAAGCTGAGTTAGCTCGTTGTCAACGCACGGATAAACCTGCCGCTTTATTACTGCTGGATTTAGATTTTTTTAAGTCAGTCAACGACACCTATGGTCATCAGGCCGGCGATGAAGTGTTGAAAGCCACAGCCAACCGAATTAAAAAAGCGCTGCGTGAATACGACATTTTTGGCCGTATTGGTGGCGAAGAGTTCGCAGTGTTTTTGTCAGAAACTGATCCGGCAACAGCTTTACATGTGGCTGAGCGGATACGAGTTATTCTGGCGGATTATCCAATTAAAGCTGGTATCGCTGAGTTATGCGTGACCACCTCTATCGGTATTGCTTTGACCCATGGTGAAAGTAACTTTGAAGAGCTGTATTTGCAGGCAGACTCAGCGCTTTATATGGCGAAGCGTAATGGCCGCAACAGAGCTGAGTTATTTGCGTTACTTACTGAATAATAGTGTCAAGACTGTTAGCTGGCCCCGCATTATTCTGCAAGCAGTTCTGGTAAAAACTATAGAATGCGCTCAGAATCCCAATTTTTCAGACCAAATATGTTTAGATTTTTGAGCCCGGAGGCTTTTTGGTGAATCAGCTGTTAGTGCATTCGTTGTATCGTGTCTTTGGATTAGTCGTCTTTGGTTTGTTGTTATTATCTCCTGTGCTGGTGCAATGGCCGGAGCAGGATTTAATGCCCTATTTGCAATGGAAGCTGATCGCCGCTGTCTGGTACTATATGCTGCTGTTGTCGTTGTTCCGCTCCTTATGGCCAGGTTTAGTTTTGTTGTTGCCTGCTGCGTTATTGGTACCGCAGGAAGTGTTTTATTTACTTACCTATCAAAAAAATACCGATGCCCATGCCATTGCCATAGTGGCTGAAACCGATCTGAATGAAGCTTTGGGTTATCTGACTGGTATAGGTGTATTTTTAGCTCTGGCGGTGCTGGCTATCGTGGCGCTTTGGTGGTATCTGGTTCGTAGTGCCTGGCAGCGCAACTGGCAGTGGGAGCCTGGTGTGCGGCCTGTAATATGGCTGATTTGCATAGGTGTACTTGCCAGTTTAAGCTGGAACGAATGGCAGTATCAGCAGATCAATAAGGCCAAACAGCGTAGCAATCCGGAAGAAAATGTGTTTGTGCAACGGCCTTTGCCTTACAGCTATGAAAAGTTTCACGCCACTTATCCACTGAATATGCTGTTAGCTGTGAATGAATTTGCCAAACAAAAACAAGCTGTGGCAGATGTAGCAGAAAGCACAGCTCTGTTTAAATTTTCAGCCCGTCAGGCTGACGTACCGGCTCAGCGGCAAATTTATGTGCTGGTGATTGGCGAAACCTTAAGGCCTGACCGTTTGCAACTGAATGGTTACAACAGAGCCACTACACCTCGTTTGGCGGGTACAAAAAATGTTGTTAGTTTTACGGATATGGTCAGTCCATGGGCCTGGACCCGTATGTCTGTGCCTGTGATTCTGTCACGCAAGGCGGCCACCGATCAGCGCTATTTTCCGACTGAAACCTCACTAGTCGCAGCATTTAAAGAAGCAGGATTCAGTACCAGTTGGCTTTCAACACAAAGCCCATTGGGGGTGCATGATTCTTCTATCGCTTTGCATGCCAGCGAAGCCGATCAGGTGCAGTATTTAAACCCTGTGGGTTATAAAAAAGAAGGCTTTTATGACGATGTTTTGCTACCGGCCTTTGAACGCGTACTAAAACAAAATCAGCCAAAACAATTGATTGTTTTACATACGCTAGGTAGTCATTTTAGCTATGCCGACCGTTATCCGGATGCTTTTGACTTATTTACCCCTTCAGGTAAAGGCCAGTCGGTGAGCATGCATGATCAGAAATCTAAAGCATTACTGAACAATGCATATGACAACAGTGTGGCCTACACCGACTTTATTTTGTTTAATCTGATTAAGCAGCTAGAGCACAGTCAGAGCATCAGTAGTTTGTTTTTTGTCTCGGATCACGGTGAAAATATTTTTGACGGCCAGTGTGGCAAAAGTGGTCATGGTCACAATACAGAACGTGATTACAGGGTGGCTTCTATTCTCTGGACCTCTGAAGCCTATAACCTGCAATACCCTCAGAAAAAGGCGCTGGCTGAACAGCGTCGCGAGCAGCCGCTGATCACCAGTAGTGTGTTTCATAGCATGCTTGATCTTGCTGATATTCAGTATCCGGATCAAAAACTTAGTAAAAGCTGGTTAAATCCGGACTGGCGTCCTGTTCCACGTATTCTGCAACAGGGGTTGGATTTTGATAAAGCCAAAAGAGTCGGAGAATGTCTGGAGCTTAAAGTTCATTAGCTTTGTCATAATATTGTCATTTATTAGTCATAAAATAGACTTCGTACAGTCATGTAATCGAAGCTTTATTGTCATATTTCAATAATTCAGAGACTTACGAAGAGACAAATAAATGGGGGCAAAAGCTGGACTTTTGCTCCCAATGGTTATAATTCAGCTAAACAGAAGTCCTGTTGTTAGCCCTAAGTCCCTACCACGAAGGAAAAAAATCATGTTTGCAAAAACTTTCATAAGTATTGCATTGGCTTTAAGTTGTGTTGCAACGGCGCAGGCCAAAGATTGGGAAATCTATGGAAAAATTAACGTTTCAGCACAACAGTCTGATGAGGGCGAAGGATCGTTCGGCGAATTAAAAAGCAATCTCTCGCGTTTTGGTATCAAGGGAGATTACGCATTAGAAGATGGTTTGACAGTGGTGTATCAACTGGAGTGGGAAGTTGACCCGTCAGACGAAGCCAATGAAAAAAATATCAAATCCCGTAACCAGTTTATTGGTCTGCAAGGAGCCTTTGGTACTGTGACTGCCGGTCGTCATGACACTGCGCTGAAAATGTCGCAAGGCAAAGTGGATTTGTTTAATGATTATGAGGCTGATCTTAAAACCTTATGGAAAGGCGAAAACCGTATGAGTGATTCTATCGCTTATACCTCGCCATCCTTTCAGGGCTTTAAGCTGATGCTGAGTCATGTGATGGAAGATGAAGCCGATGCCAAAGATGCTCAGTCTTACGCCTTGGTGTATGGTGATGACAGTTTAAAAGAGTCCGACTGGTATGCGTCCATCGCTATGGACAGTGAAATGAATGGCTATGATGCGACCCGGGCTACTGTGCAGGCCAAAGTCGCAGGCTTTAAACTGGGTGCTATGGTGCAGCAACAGGAAGACGTGGAAACCGGTGAAAAATCGGATGGTTATCTTGCCAGTGTCTCTTACCCGCTGAATAAGTGGGAGCTGAAAACCCAGTACCAGACGTTAGAAGACGACAATGGTGTTTCCGTTGGTGCTGATTATTCGTTAGGTAAAAACACTAAGTTATTTGGCTGGTACAGCAGCTTTGATTTTGAGACTAAAGTCGACAGTAATTATCTGGCTGTGGGCATTGATCACAAGTTCTGACCCGGTTTTTGAATAAAACAGGCAGCCATGGAGCTGCCTGTTTTGTTTTGGGTCAAAAGTGTGTGAGAAAAGCCAGATTTAAGCCGGAGCTTACTATTTAAATTGTAAATGCTTGGTTATGATAAATACAAAGCCGTAACGTAAATTAGAGTAGGCTCTGATGTGGAAGTGGTGGTGTTTGCTGTTGCTGTTCCCTGAGCTGGTTTTGTGTGCTGAGCCTTTACGTGCAGTGGTCAGCCAGACCAACACTGCACCTTATGCTATTTTTGATCAGCAGCAACGTTTAACTGACGGAATTGCAAAAGAGCTGCTGGATACACTCGCAGCCCGTTTGAGCAGGCCAGTGCAGTATCTGGATTTACCCCGTGGCCGGGTCGTCGAATGGCTGGTTACAGACCAGGCTGATATCAGTTGTTTCCTCAACCCTGCATGGGTGCCTGCGAATTACAAGCTAAGCTGGACTCCGGTGTTATTTCACACTCGTCAGTATATAGTGCGCCGGTCCGGCGATAGCCCGGTGCTGTCAAATCAGGACTTATTTCGTAAACGTATAGGTACCACCAGAGGTTTTGCATACCCGGAGTTACAGCCTTTGTTTGAAACCAATAGTGCGGTGCGTGATGATGCTGAGTCACTGGAAAAGAATATTCAGCGTCTTGAGCAAGGTCGGGTCGACTTAGTGATGACAGTCGATTTAAGTTATGGCTACTACCAGCAACATTTTGACACGTCAAAACTGTCGGTTGACCCGCTGTGGGCCGAACCCGCAGCAGTGTACTGTGCCCTAAATCCAAAACACCCACTGCTGGTGCAACAGATCCAAGACCAACTGAAACTGATGCAGCAACAAGGTGTGATCAACAAAACCTTACAGCGTTTTGAACATTCATCGAATTAAAGCGTATTACCAGCGCAGATCCGCCACTGACTTCCTTGTCGCTTCACCACATAAAGTGGGGTGCTACACAGGCCTACTTTGTGCTGTAGCCCTGATCCTTGTTGAGTACGTTGCCAATGCTGTTCTGCGTTGATTAAAAAGGTATCCAAATCCAGTTGCTGTACATGAAGTAACTGATAAACCCAAACTCTGTCCTGATACATATCAATCAGTTGCTGCTGATAGTGTGTCAGTTCTGCCTGCCCTGTCAGACGCTGGCCAAGTAAATTCACCAGTACCACCTGCTCGGTAAAGCATGAAGCGAATAGCGGCCAGTGACGCTGATTGATGGCGCGTTGTAACCGGTTTAATAATTGTTGTGCACAGTCTTGTTCGGATTTACAGCCAGATCCTATTGCATAAACAGCATGCTTCAGCATAAAAACTTCCCCTATGGATGAAATTACGGTTATGCTAAAACCTCAAGTAAGGTTAAGGTCAAGTGTTTTTTATGGCAGCTAAAAACGAAGTCAGGGATCAGCAAAAAAGTCCGGTCAAAACAGTCTTGTCTGTAGGGGAAGTGGCAAAACGTAGTGGGGTGTCGGTAGCGACTTTGCATTTTTATGAGCAAAAAGGTTTGATCCATAGTCAGCGTAATGCCGGCAATCAGCGCCGTTATTCGCGGGATGTGTTACGACGGGTGGCCATTATTAAAGTGGCGCAGCGCACAGGTATCCCTCTGGAGCAAATAGGTAAAGCTTTGTCGGTATTGCCGCCCGGACAAAATGCTGATCAGCAGCATTGGCAGCGGATGTCGGAACAATGGAAAACTGAGCTGGATTTACGCATAGCTCAACTGACAGATTTAAGAGATCAATTGAGTATGTGTATAGGCTGTGGTTGTTTATCTATGACGCATTGCCCCTTGCGGAACCCACAGGATAAGCTGGCCGAACAAGGGGCTGGTGCGCATTTTTATCCGCTGCCTGGAGAGGTTTTACCTGAACAACTCCCCTGACAAAAAATCCTGGCCCAAAAGATTAAGGTTTCAGCCTTAAGGCGTTTGGGCTAGAATACCGCTGTTTTTCCCGTCTCTGACCCGTTTACCTTAAGGAACTTTGTCGCCGATGTAGTGCTTAAACCGTTTTTTCCATCTATAAAAGTGAAAACGCATTCTGGGGCGTTACAACTTTTATGCCTGAAAAAATGCGTTTATACAGACTCGACTACAAAGGAATTCCTGATGTTTTTATCCATACGGCAGCACTGGCTGTCCAATGTTCGTGGCGATATTTTATCCGCCATAGTGGTGGCTCTGGCTCTTATTCCAGAAGCTATTGCCTTCTCTATTATTGCTGGTGTTGACCCTAAAGTAGGTTTATACGCTTCTTTTGCTATTGCTGTGATCACCGCTTTTGCCGGTGGTCGTCCGGCGATGATTTCTGCCGCTACTGGTGCTATGGCGCTGTTGATGATTACCTTGGTGAAAGAGTATGGTTTGCAGTATTTACTGCTGGCTACGTTGTTAACCGGTGTGCTGCAAATTCTGTTTGGTTTATGCAAACTGGGTGAACTGATGCGTTTTGTCTCGCGCTCAGTGGTAACAGGTTTTGTTAATGCGTTGGCAATTCTGATCTTTATGGCGCAATTGCCTGAACTGACCAATGTGACCTGGCATGTCTACGCCATGACAGCTGCGGGTTTAGCCATTATTTACCTGTTTCCTTATGTGACAAAAACAGTGCCTTCACCTCTGGTTTGTATTGTGGTTTTAACCTCTATTGCGCTGTATTTCCAGATTGATATACGCACTGTGTCTGATATGGGGGCTTTGCCGGATAGCCTGCCGATTTTCTTATGGCCTGATGTGCCTCTTACACTGGAAACTCTGCAGATTATTTTTCCTTATGCTTTAGGTCTGGCCTTAGTTGGTATTCTGGAGTCGTTAATGACCGCTACTATTGTCGACGATATGACAGATACCAACAGTAATAAAAACCGCGAATGTATAGGGCAGGGCATTGCCAATATAGGCTCAGGTTTATTGGGTGGAATGGCAGGTTGTGCCATGATTGGTCAGTCGGTGATTAATGTTAAATCCGGTGGTCGCACCCGTTTATCCACCTTATTAGCAGGCGTATTACTGCTTATTTTTGCGGTGTTTTTGGGTGAGTGGGTCGGCATGATCCCTATGGCGGCTTTGGTTGCTGTGATGATTATGGTGTCTATTGGCACCTTTAACTGGCAGTCTGTTTTGGACTTAAAAACCAATCCTAAAAGCTCCAGCCTGGTGATGATTATTACCGTGCTGGTGGTGGTCTTTACTCACAATCTGGCTTATGGCGTTTTTGTGGGTGTATTAATGAGTGCATTATTTTTTGCCAATAAAGTAGGGCAATTACTGGCAATCCAGTCTGAACTGTCTGAGGACGGCAGCAGTCGTCGTTATCTGGTGACAGGGCAAGTGTTTTTTACTTCTGCTGAGCCTTTTGTTGCGGCTTTTGATTTTAAAGAGCCACTGCGTGTTGTGCAGATTGATTTAACTCATGCGCATTTCTGGGATATCACAGCCGTCAGCTCGCTGGATAAAGTGATTTTAAAATTCCGCAAGGCAGGTGTGGAAGCAGAAGTGATAGGGCTGAACCATGCCAGTGCAACTTTAGTCGACAAGTTCGCTATTCATAATAAGCCAGAAGCTATAGAACAATTAATGCACTAACTTTAGTTCATAAAAAAGGTCAGAACTGAGATTCATAAAAAAGTCAGAACTGAAGCTCATAAAAAAGGGGTCAGAATAAAGTTCTGACCCCTACATAAAAACACTAACTTAGTACTTGTAGCTGAAGCTTAAACCGTAGCTTTGGCCTTCAACGCGGCGTTGTAATAACTCGCCTTGTTGCATAATTTCGACATCTTCATCCAGTATGTTTTTCATCGACAGCTTGACTGAAGTCGATTCAAACGGCGTGTAAGAATAGACAAAATCTAGCGAGTTAAACGGCTGCTCATAGGCATCGTCTTTGTCATTCACACCAGCAAAAGCGATACGTTTACCAAAGACGTTATAGGTCAGAGTGGCGTTATGTTCATCGTTATCAGAGTCAAAACCTAACTGGAAGTTGACCACATGTTTAGAGTGACCACTTAAAGGGCGTTTTAAATTTGTCAGATTGGTACCAGCAAAAGGCTGAATAGTAATTTCAGATTCGCTGTAGGTAAAGTTACCGGCCACAAAGAAGTTATCCAGCCAGTTATCGCCTTCCAGCACATTCAACTGTTGCAGGAATTCAGCTTCCACACCATAAACTTCACCTGTATCGCCATTACGGAACGACATCAGTAAGTTACCGTCTGAACCACTTAACTCAATGGATTCAATTGGCTTGTCCAGATCTTTATAAAACACACCTACGCTGTAGTTACTTTCGTCGTAATACCATTCTAAACGGGCATCGTAGCTGGTGACATCTGTACTTTGCAGACCAGAGAAACCTGTGACTTTAAAGTCAGTCAGAGGGTCGATAAAGAGTACTGGTGTGACTTCACGTAAGTCAGGGCGAACTACAGTGCTGCTGTAACCAAAACGGGCTTGCAACTCTTCACTGACAAACCAGGTGAAAGACACAGATGGATAAAAGCCATCTTCCTGCAGAGGGAACTCTTCAATGTTACCGCTGATTTCACCGTCTGCGTTTAATGGGATAGAAATCTGACGGAAATCTTCGTAACGCACACCAAAGTTCAAACGATACAGGTAGTCGTAGTTCATTTCCATGCCGATATAAGCTGCATCCGTCATTTGTGCTGCTATGTAGTCATCGGCCTGAGTCGTAACGTTAGATACCTGAAAACCATTGGCAGTATTAAGAATGCTTTCATCAGAGAATATGTCTGAGAAGTTCTGACTTAACTGCTCCAGGCTATAACCTACCGTATTGAAGTTAAACAGGTTCGTTTCTGATTCGCGGGTCCGCTCAAAGTAAGAGTAACCACCGTTTAACGTCATTTCTGCTTTACCTAAGGTAAAAGGCAGTTTCGCATTCCAGCTGGCGTTTTCAGTGTTATCTTCCATGTTGCCAAAGCTGTAGTTCACAGCATTTTGGTTACGGCGCAGGAAAGAGGTAACAGAGCCATCGTCCTGAATTTCGTTTAAGTAACGGTATTCAATTTCACCCGGTGCATCACGTTCAGCTTTTGCATCCGTATATTGCCAGTCGAC
>Ga0180008_1000435_pt1 | contig 36217 bp, 30 predicted proteins | sample MM_PW_MetaG_FD_121121 | JGI IMG/M metagenome (GOLD analysis project Ga0180008, IMG submission 121121) | Groundwater microbial communities from the Aspo Hard Rock Laboratory (HRL) deep subsurface site, Sweden - MM_PW_MetaG | ecosystem: Environmental > Aquatic > Deep subsurface > Groundwater... | reverse complement strand
GGCGTCACTGATGAGCAGATAATGGCTTTTAAATCGGCATCATAACGGCCAGACTGGTTCATCCAGGACATATAACCGACCGGAAAATACGGATACAAGCTTAAGCGCCGGCTTTGCGTTGAATCATTGCGTACCGTCAGTTGCCATAACTCCAACGGTTGATCCGGGGTTAAGGTCAATAGCCATTCCACAGTTAAACCAGAGTCCAGCGTCAGCTGCCAGCGGATATCCGACTGGCCTGCTGAAAACACAAAGTTTTGAGCTTCTTTGCGCACCGGCTCGTAAGGCACAGACCAAATTTCACCGCTGTTTTCATCTTTGATATAAACAAAACGACCCGGATGATGAGCGTAATACGGCTGCTCCGGCTGCATAAAAGTTTTGGCTTCTAAGTTTGGCGCATGGGCATATTTGGCTGGTTCTGGCTGCATAAACTGCGCTGTGGCATAACCACGGCAGTTTTGCTGGATCATCATGACCTTGTTCCATAAAAAGCCCGCAGCCTGTGGCATCGCAGTGGCGCTGTACAATTCATAACGCTGGCCGTTTTCTGTGGCTTGCATCAACTTCTTCATAGTTACTCCGACACTCCGACTACTGCCGCTTCTGTCTTATGGGATGGGGCATGTGCTGTTTTGCGCTGATCCAATTCCTGTTGAATGGTCAGCAATTGTTTTTCATCTAAATGGTAAAAGCGCATGACAAAAGCAGCCAAAAAGGCCACTAAGCCAGGGATCACAGATACCATCAATAAAATCCCCATTTGTGAGCCCGCACTTTGTTCAGTGTTGGCGACATAACCTATCAACGCCAATAACCAGCCAATCACAGCAGAAGCAATAGCACCGCCGAGCTTTTGTGAAAAGGTAGCAGCTGAAAAGGTCATAGCTGTGGCACGACGGCCAGTGCGCCATTCGTTGTAATCTGCAGTGTCGGCATACATAGAAAAAGCTAACGGAGATTTAGGCCCTAATACAAAACCTATAGCCAGGTTGATGGCAAAAATTAAGCCCACCTGATCAGCTGGCACAAAAAACAAGCTGATAGAAAACACACCGGCCAGGCTCATTAACAGCATCATCAACGGCTTTTTATCCATAAACTTCGTCATTAAAGGCGTAGATGCAGCACCTAAAGCCAAAGCCAGCATGTAAGAAGATAAAAACTCGCCGACCAGCTCAGGCCGCATTACATAGTATTTAAAGTAATAAGTGCCACTGCTGGCGCGCATGGTGATAGTGATCATAATGATCAGCGCCAGACTGAACAGCACCAGCCAGGGTTTGTTGTTTTTTAAATCGAGCAAATCCTGTTTCACGGCGTTGTTGGTTTCGCTAACAGGCTGAATACGCTCTTTGGTGCTGGCAAAAGTGAATAAAAACAGCAAAGCAGCAGCTATACCAAACACGCCCATAGTCAGCTGCCAGCCTAAGATTTCATCACCCTGACCTAATAAAACCACTAGCTTAGGGGTTAAATAAGTCACCAGAATACCGCCGGTAAAACCACCGATAAAACGGAAGCTAACTAAAGTGGTTCTGTCCTGGCTGTTGCGGGTCATCACGCCAGACAAGGCTGAATAAGGAATATTAATGGCGGTGTAGGTCAGCATCAGTAAGCTATAGGTGCAATAAGCCCATACCAGTTTTCCGCCTGGTCCTAAGTCCGGTGTGCTGTAGGTTAATACGCCAGCACCAGCTAAAGGCAAAGCCAACCACAACAAATAAGGCCGGAATTTGCCCATCCGGGTTTTGGTTCTGTCCGCTATAGCGCCCATCATAGGGTCGGTAAAAGCGTCGATGATTTTGGTGATCAGCATCATGGTGCCGGCAGCAGCCGCTGAAATACCAAACACATCGGTATAAAAAATTAATAAAAAGGCCGAAATATTAGCCCAGTAGAAGTTAAAGCCCATATCGCCGACGCCATAGCCGAGTTTTTCACTCAGCTTGAGCCGGTCTTGAGGTACCGCAGTTTCTGTTGTCACTTTGTCACCCTGTCGTTGTTCTGTTGTTTTGATTATTTGTCGTTTTAATGAGCGGATTGAATCAATCCTGGCCCGTCGTCATAGCGCGGGCACTTTTTATAGTCGTTGTTCTATTTTTAATGCGACTTGCAGCATCAGTTGGTTAACGCTTTGGCTGATATCCAGACACAACACGTCAGCTTCCTGCTCGACAGATTCCATAGTGGCCAATTGGCTTTGCAGCATAGACACAGGCATAAAATGGTTTTGCCGCTGCGCCAGTCGTTCGGCCAGTAATTCAACACTACCTTGTAAATACACAAACTGTGGATTGGATGCAGCCTGACGAATACGCTGACGATGTTGGCGGATTAAACCTGAATAACTTAACACCACAGAGAGTTGTTTTGCTGCGCACTCTTGCAATGCTGCACATAAACGGCCTACCCATTGATCACGCATTTCGCTGGTAATAGGAGTGCCTGACGCCATCATGTGTTTAGCTTCAGGGCTGTGAAAATCATCCCCTTCCAGATAGTGCCACCCCAGTTGCTCTGCAAGACGCAAAGCCAGCGTAGATTTGCCGCTACCGGCCACGCCCATAATGATCAGACTTTGGCAGTTTGTAACATGACTTGCCTGCTTCTGAGCTGTTAGATCCTGTTGCATCAGATACGATCACACCTGCTGTAAAAATGTGGCCTCAGCTTAATTCAGATAAAATGATAGCGCAACCATTTTGACTCAAACTGAGCTTTCAGTTATTGTTTTTTAAAAATAATGAGAATGGTGCGATGAATAAAAAACCTAACCTGAAAGATGTAGCAAAAGTAGCAGGTGTCAGCGCTATTACTGTGTCCCGCGTGCTTAGTAATCCTGATAAAGTCTCAGAAAAACTGCGGGCAAAAGTTGAACAGGCTGTGCATGATATTGGTTATATCCGTAACCATGCTGCCAGTGCTTTGGCTTCCCGTCGATCAGGTGTGATAGCGGTTATCATTCCATCATTATCTAACATAGTTTTTAATGATGTCTTGCAGGGTATATACAGCGCTGTAAAACAACATCATCTGCAGGTGGTATTAGGTGATTGCCATTATTCGCCACTGGAAGAAGAAAAGCTGATCGCCACTTTACTCAGCCAGTCGCCTGAAGGTTTTATTCTGACCGGCACAGATCAAACCGATTACGCCCGTAAATTGCTGCAGCAATCCGGCATTCCTATAGTGCAACTGATGGAATTAAGTGACTGCCCTATTGATATGAATATTGGCTTTTCGCACTTTAATGCAGGCGTGGATATCACCAACCATTTGCTGCAAAAAGGCTATCGTAAACTGGGATTTTTGGGTGCCCGCATGGATACCCGTACTCAGCAACGTTTAGCTGGTTTTAAAAAGGCGATAGCGGATTTTAAACAGCCTTGTCAGAGTTATGTGGTGACAACCACTCAGTCTTCATCCATACGTTTAGGCGGTCAGTTATTGCAGGCTGTGATGGCAGAATCTCAGGGCCAGTGTGATGCGGTGTTTTGCTGCAATGACGATTTAGCCTTAGGTGCTTTGTTTGAAACCAAACGGATGAACCTGAAAGTACCAGCAGATATTGCTATTTGTGGTTTCAACGACTTAGAAGCTTCAGCTTTGGTCGAACCCGCCATAACCAGCGTCGCCTCACCGCGTTTTGAGATGGGCCAGCAAGCAGTTGAATTACTAATGACAGCATCAGGTCAGGATAAAACCCATAAGCCACCTATAGATGTGGGTTATCGCATAGTGGAACGAGCTTCGACTTAAAACCTCAGTTAATTCGGGTCAGAGTAAAATTAAAGCCGCTGGCTTAATTTTACTCTGACCCGAATTAGTTATTCAAAAGCTACGTTAAAACGCACACCAAAGGTACGTGGTGATTGCCACATAAAGTTAGGTACTGCGTCACCGTGAGTACGGCCTTGATCGCTCTTAATATCGCGGTCAGTGACGTTATTGACAAAAGCTTCTGTTGACCAGTTGCCTTCTGAAGGTTCAAACGTCAGGCTTAAATCCACTTTGGTATAGGCATCCTGACGGTCGATATCAGCAGCGTAAGGCAGATTTTTGAAACCTGCAGGTCTGTCACCACGGTTAGCCGGGTCAAACCATACTTCGCTGGTATAACCCACACGAACTCTTGGTTTTAACGTAGCGCCGCTTTCCAGACCTACGAAGTGTTCGTAGTTCGCGGAAGCAGAGAATTCCGGAGCCATCACTAAATGGTTACCGCTGAAATCCAGCAGGTTAGGCAAAGCAGGGTTACCTGCTGATGGGTTAAAAGCTAAACCATCACGGCCATATTTAGAATCTGTGGTCAGGAAGTCATCGTAAGTTGCATCCAGTACAGACATAGAACCACTTAACTCGCCATTTTCAGTCACTAACCAACGGGCTTCTAGTTCCAGACCATTGATAGTAGCTTTACCAGCGTTAGTTTTACGCAGTAAGTCAGCACCAGTATTGGTGACTACGTTACTGGTGACCTGTAAATCTGTGTATTCAGTCGTGAATAACGCAGCAAACAACTGCAGGGTGCCGTCCAGGAATAAACCTTTCATACCCAGTTCGATACTGGTGTTTTCTTCCGGTGCTACATAAGCGGCAGTACCTGCAGATTCGTCGTTATTACCAGCGATAATGGCGTCCAGATCAGCTTGAGTGAAAGGGCCTGTGCCTTTGTAGGTGCCGCCATCCTGAATAGTACCGGACTTAAAGCCAGTGGCGTAGGAGGTGTAGAACATCACATCATCTGTCATATCCCATTCAACACGAGCCATACCTGTGGTTTTGCTCCACTCCGGGCTGGTATCGTTGTAGGTATCAACCCAACATTGACCTGGTTGCACCAGGAATTTGTTTGGTGCCAGACCGTTCAGTAAGCCATCCGGGTCTAATGCACCTATGTAATCCTGATTCGGTTCCGTCACTTCGGTACGTTTTTCGTCAGGACACATGATGTTACGACCACCTTTGTCCCAACGTTTATCATTGGTGTAACGTAAACCAGCACTCAAGCGCCAGTCGTCAGTCAGTTTATAGGTAGACTGAGCATAAATACTGTTCGATTCTAAACCACGGTCAGGCTGACGGTAAGTTGACCATAAGTTTTTGTTGGGTGTAGCACCACCTTCGTAATCCACGTCAGGGTGCACTATGTCAAAAATAGTTTTGTTGTTTTCTTTGAAGTAGAAGTAACCCACCATCCACTGTAAACGTTCAGCATCATCATTTTTGAACTGTAATTCGTGCTGCGTGGCTTCGTGATCACATTCAACACAACCACCCCACTCATACTTAGTCAGGCTCCAGGTTCTGTCCCATACTGAAACACGGGATGTATCTGTGTAGCCGCCTATGTAAGACAGCTGCAAGCCTGAATCAAAATTGTAGTTGGCTCTGGTACGGAAACTGTCGCTGGTTGCATCGTTAAAACCAGGTTCCTGCACATAAGAGCTACGGTCAGAACCACCGGTAATAGTTGGGATATTGCCCGTGCCATTGTCGGTAAAGTTTTCGTAGGATAAGGTTAAATCAAACTTGTCAGACGGCTGGTAAAAAGCACTGAAACGCGCAGCGGCCAGATCGGTTGAACCGTATTTCTCACCCATGGCTGAACCTGGCAGGAAATCCACTACACCTTCAGATTGATCAACAGCAGCTGCAACACGCACAGCTAAGGTATCGCTTAATGGAATATTGACCATACCACGCATAGCGCGGCGGTCGTAATTGCCTAAAGTGATTTCAGCATTCGCATCAAAACCATCCAGACGGGCTTTGGCAGTGTGTAAGTTCACTACACCACCAGTGGCGTTACGGCCAAATAATGTGCCTTGTGGACCACGTAAAATTTCAGCGCCTTCTAAATCAAACATTAAAGCTGAAGCGCCCTGAGAACGTGCTGAATACACACCATCAATATGGAAAGCTACAGCAGGGTCACCACTTTCAGTTTGATCAGAAGAACCAATACCACGCACATACACCATAGGCGTATTTTGAGTACCGTTTTGAGCGATTTGTAAACTAGGCACTATGCCCTGTAAATCATCCAGCTGTGCCACATGGTTGTCGTCCAGAGTTTTCTGGTCAAAGGCAGTCACAGCAAGCGGTGTTTCACGTAAGGTGGTTACCCTTTTGGTCGCGCTGATTTGAATAACTTCAATAGCACGACCTTCATCATCTTTGCCATCGCTGGTTTTTGCAGTTTCAGCGACTTGTGCAGCTACACCAAAAGCACTGCAGAGTGCCAGCGTAGTCAGTAAGTACGACGGTTTTAATTTTAAGACTTTCACTTTGATTCCCCTATCCTGTCTGGATGTTTTTGTCAGCATGACAGCGCTAACACCTGTTGATTTTTTTTATTTGGTATCAGTTCAAGCGAAAAGAAATCCAGGGCATCTCCCCTAGGGATTGCTATTTGAATTGATTTCTTCCGCTTGCTTTTCATACCAAGGCTAAGCCTGGGCGATAAATTAGCCCCAGATAAATGATTGCGCAACCATTATTTAGATCTTTTTTGTGAAAACAAGCTGAGATCCGGATCTTTTGCGATAGGATACGACTAAAGAATAAGCTGAATTAATGGGCAGTTTTTGTGTTTTTTTTAATCAGAATGATGAGGGAAGTACAGAATTTGTAAAAATGATAGCGCTACCAGTTAATTCGGGTCAGAGTAAAATTAAAGCCAAGGACCTAATTTTACTCTGACCCGAATTAGTTATTTCTTTTGCAAGAAGGCTTTATCTAATGCGAGGAACACAACAGGAGTTGTCAGCAGCGTTAAGACCTGACTAAAAGCCAGCCCCCCTACCACTGCAACACCTAAAGGCACACGCAGTTCTGCACCAGTACCAAAACCCATCATTAAAGGCACAGCACCTAAAATAGCGGCTAATGTCGTCATCATAATAGGACGGAACCGAACCAGACAGGCCTGATGTATTGCATCTTTAGCGGACAAACCTTGTTCACGCTGAGCTTGCAACGCAAAGTCGACCATCAGAATACCGTTTTTCTTCACTATACCTATCAGCAGGATAATGCCTATAAGCGCCATAATGGAGAAATCCAGTTGCCAGGCCCAGAGCAATAAAATGGCACCAATAGCAGCTGAAGGTAAGGTAGACAAAATCGTCAGGGGGTGAACAAAACTCTCGTACAACACACCTAAAATGATATAAACCGCCAATAAAGCAGTGAAAATCAGCAGAGGTTGAGTAGCCAAAGAATCCTGAAACGCCTGAGCTGCGCCCTGAAAAGAACCAACCACTGAGGCTGGCATCTGTAATTCTATACGGGCTTGCTCCAGAGCATTCACTGCATCGCCCAACGCCACACCAGCAGCCAGGTTAAAGGACAAATTCGCGGCAGGTTGCATGCCATTGTGCGCAATAACCACAGGACCACTGGTGGCAGGCAGTACTTTCGCAAAAGCCAATAAAGGCACCATTTCACCTGTAGTGGGTGAACGTAAGTGGAAATAGTTGAGGCTTTCTGCTGTGCCACGCTGCGCAGGATCCAGCTCCAGTATCACATTGTACTGGTTGGTTTCTGTCTGGTATTCGTTAATCTGGCGCTGACCAAAAGCATCGTACAAAGCCTGATCCAAATCAGCAGCGGCAAAACCTAAACGCGCTGCTTCCTGCCGGTCCAGCTCCAGCTTGATAATATTGGCGTCCCACTGCAAGTCGTTGGATAAATCGGTAAACATAGGGTTTTGCCGCAGTTTTGCCGTCAGTGCCTGAGTCCAGGTTGCCAGTTCTTCACTGCTTAAGGCTTTGAGTACATAACTGTATTGAGCCCGACCAGGGCCAGAACCCAGGTTAATATCCTGAGCGGCCCGTAAAAACACCTGAAAACCTGGTATTTGTGCAAATTGCGGCCGTAGACGGTCGATAATTTCACTGGCGCTGGCATCACGATCATCAGGATCATTTAACACTACCCAAACACGGCCTGAACCGGTGGAATTGTTGCCCCCGACCAGATGGTTAAACCCTGTGATATCCGGATCATTTTTCAGGATAGCTTCCATTTGCTTATGTTTAGCCACCATATCTTCATAAGAAATATCAGAAGCAGCCTGAGTGATACCTATCACAAAACCCGTGTCCTGCAGTGGAAAAAAGCCTTTGGGTATTGCCATAAAGCTGGCGACACTGCCTGCGACCGTCAGAAAAAACACACCAAGCATAATGCGCTGATGATCCAAAGCCCAGGTCAGTACTTTGTCATAACCTTTGACTAAGCGGTCAAAAAAGCCCGGCTTGTTTGGATCATGAGCTGGCGCTTTATCCATAAAAATCGAAGCCAAAGTCGGTGCCAGCGTTAAACACACCACCACTGAAATCAAAATGGCGGCAGTGGCAGTTAACGAAAACTCTAAAAACAGCTTGCCTATAATGCCCCCCATAAATAGCAGCGGAATAAAAGCCGCCACTAAAGACACACTGATAGACACCACGGTAAAACCAATTTCCTGAGCACCTTTCAGCGCTGCAACTCTTTTGGTTTCGCCTGCTTCTAAGTGGCGGTGTATGTTTTCAATCACCACTATGGCATCGTCGACAATAAAACCAACAGCTATGACAATAGCCACCAAGGTGAGGTTGTTCAGGCTAAAGCCTGCCAGGTACATAAAAGCGCAGGTACCAATCAAAGACACACCAAGCACAGCGGAGACTATTAAGGTGGCGGACCACTGGCGTAAAAACGCCGCCATCACAGCTATAACCAGTATCACAGCGATAGCTAGTGTTAGTTCTACTTCATGCAACGAAGAGCGGATAGTCCGGGTTCTGTCGTTAAAGACTTCGACTTTAACATCAGCCGGTAAAGCAGCGGTCAGTTGAGGTAAAGCGGCACTGATACGATCCGCTGTGGCTACTATATTGGCACCAGGCTGGCGGCGAATAATTAAGGCAACACCAGATTCGCCATTGGGCCAAATTTGTACAAAGTCGTTTTCAGCGCCGAGTTTCACACTAGCTACATCGCGCAAATACACAGGAGCGCCGTCGTTGTAACTGACGATTAGATCAGCATATTCATCGGCAGAAAATATCTGGTCATTCACTGTCAGAGTCGACACTCTGTTATCACCAAACAAGGCACCTTTAGGTAAATTGACACTGGCGCGTTGCACTGCGGCACGAATATCCGCCAGGGTTAAACCAGCAGCTGCTAACACTTCAGGTTTGGCCTGAATCCGAATGGCTGGTTTTTGTTGGCCACCAATAAAGACCTCACCCACGCCGTTAATTTGGGTCATTTGACGCGCCAGTACGGTTTCGGCTAAGTCGCTGATTTCAGTGCGGGATAAAGTTTCAGAGGTGACACCAATAATTAAAATAGGACTATCAGCCGGATTGACCTTACGCCAGGTCGGTAAATTTGGCATATCAGGCAAACGGCCTGCCGCCTGATTCAGAGCAGCCTGCACTTCCTGCGCTGCAGTATCGATATCTTTTTCCAGCACAAATTGCAGCGTAATTTCTACCGATCCCAGGGCGCTGCTTGAGGTCATTTCGGTAATACCGGGCACCGAACTTAATGCCACTTCCAAAGGTGTAGCAACGGAAGATGCCATAGTTTCGGCACTGGCCCCCGGCAAACGGGCATTCACCTGAATGGTAGGGAAATCCGCTTCAGGTAAAGGTGCAATAGATAAACGCGGAAAAGCCAGAATACCCAATAACACCAAGGCAAAAGTAAGTAACACTGTGCCTATGGGGTGATCCATACACCAGGCAAAAATACTGCGGCTTTTCATTTTTATTGCTCCGCAGCTGCAGTTTGAGGCGCGTCAGTCAGAATTTTCAGTTCAGCGCCTTTACGCAAACGGCTCTGGCCATCCACTATTATCTGCTGACCTGCAGTGAGCCCAGTCACTACCACCTGATTTTTTTCCTGCAATACCACTTCAACAGCTGCAGTGGCCGCTTTACCTTTCTCGTCAAACCAGACAAAAGCGCCTTCAGGGCCTTGCTGTAAAGCTTTTGCCGGAATAGTTAAAGCTTTGTCTAACACTTTGCTTTGCAGAGCAATGACCACAGACTGGCTTGGCCATAAAGCCGCGTCCGGATTGGCAAAATCGGCCTTGACTCTGATAGTCCCAGTCGCTGAAGCCACTCTGTTGTCCACTACTGTCAGCTGGCCTTGTGCTAAAGGATCTGCACCTTCTTTTAAATAAGCCAACACAGGCACAGTTTGTTTCTGGCGGATTTGCTGCGTCAACAGCTGTAACTCTGGTAGACGCGACTGCGGCAAAGAGATTTCAATGCTGATAGGGTCCAACTGCACTACGGAAAATAAACTACTGGCGTCACTAATTCTGATGTAGTTACCTGCATCGACATTACGTATACCGACCTGACCTGATATTGGCGAGACAATTTGGGTATAAGACAACTCCACCTGTTGTGCATTGATAGTCGCCTGTACACTGCGCAGTTGTGCTTCCAATTGCTGCACTGTGGCCTGTTGCTGATCGGCCATCTGCGCCGATACCGCCTGATCTTTCCGCAGGTTCTGATAACGTTTTAAATCCAGTCGCGCCACATCGAGCTGCGCTTGCACTACAGCTAACTGAGCTTTGGCTTGTTCATAAGCGGCTTTAATACTGCGATCATCAATCACCGCCAACAGATCACCAGCTTTCACCAACTGGCCTTCTTCCACCAGAATACGCTGCAATATGCCATCGACCTGAGGGCGAATTTCAACACTTTGCTGTGCTTTCACTTGCCCTATGGCCCGGATCCACACAGGCACGCTCTGCTGTTGCACTAAAGCCGTTTTGACCGGCACAGCAGGGCCTTGTTGCGCCACCACAGCACAGCTCAGCCAAAGGCTGGATACCACAGCTAGCTTTACCAATTTCATGCAAAAAACTCCGTTTAATTTTGTAGTAAAAACAGCCTGTAGCCACCACTTAGCATACCGAATAGCGGCTAAAGTGACAGCACTGTTTCTTTTGCTGATTCAATATTTTGTAGCATTCTGACAAGCTAAACGATTTGGGTTCCCTAAAGGATCAGTCAATGCGTTCAGGCGCAAAAAAAAGCAGACCAGAGGAGGCCCCCCTGATCTACATTATCAACGACCAGCCCGCACTCTTTTAATGCGCTGCCACTGTTTTGTGTTGCAGCAGTCTCAGGCAGGTCGCGGCCATTATCCCAACAGTTGCAGCCAAAGCTAAAGTGAAAAATGTCTCGAAGTTTGGTGGCTGGTGCGACGCAAAAAAACTAACCAAGCCTAAAAATAACCCCAATAAATTGTTAATGACTGGCATATAACGCAAAGACAACACCACAAGAGCCACTACAAAAACCACCAGGCTCAAAGTCCCCTCTCCTGTCAGTGGTGTTAACACACTGGTCAGTTGACCTGCGGCTATACCAATGGCTATTCCTATCCAGACCGTTAGCAAGTTAATCACACCATCTTTGGTTGTCATACCGCGGGTAAAAAACGCAATCCAGCCGATAAACATAGCCCAGACTGGCACTTGCAAAACCAGCGCACATAAAGTGGCAGCTGCAGTGGCTATAGTCGCTTCCCGCACTACAGCTATTAATTTCTGATTTAAATTAGTCATAGTTCACCTCCTGATTATTACTAGTTGAATAGTGCAGGCATCAAATTGAAACCCTGAGTTTGTGGTCCACAGAAAAACTGCCGCTGCCACGCGCTGCGATATACAAAGCCAGAAAAGCCATCAGCGCCGGATATTCAATACCCCGATCAATCCAGGGCCAGGTAGGGCCTAGCGCATAACAAATTCCGATCATTTGAATAGTGATGGCCAAAGCAACAAGACGTGACCAGAGGCCGATAGCGAGCATCAATGCGCCGAGGGTTTCGAGCAGCATAACCAGAAAGGCTAACTGTGGAGCAAAAGGTAATCCCATCACATTTTGGATCAAATGGGTGGAGCCAGCCATAGGGTCAGCCATGGAACCATGGGAGATCCCCAATGCCTTGGGCAGGCCGTGAGTGAAGATCACACTACCGAAAACAAAACGCAGTAACGCATAAAAAACGGGTTCAAGTTTGCTGTAAAAGGCCCCCAACGAAGGAAAAATCAAGCCTTCCTGAACGTCTGTCTTATCGTCGGCCTTCTCGTCAATAAAGGCCGCTGAGTTGGTTTTAAATAGAGTCATTAGTTTTGCTCCTGAAGCTGTTGCTTTACACCATGCCGCCATTCACACGGATCACTTGCGAGTTAATCCAAGCGCCATCTGGGCCAGCTAACATAGACACCACAGCTGCAATATCTTCAGGCGTGCCTAAGCGCTCCAGCGGAGCCAGTTTCGCCATTTGTTGGATTAATTCGTCCGACTTACCATTTAAAAACAGCTCTGTAGCCACAGGACCAGGAGCTACAGCATTCACAGTAATGTTTAAACCACGTAACTCGTTAGCCAGCACATGAACCAAACCCTCAACAGCGGCTTTGGTGGCGATATAAGGACCGTAACTTGGTAAGGCTTTTCCTATCACGCTGGTCGATAACGCAATAATGCGACCGCCCTGGTTGATATGGCGGGCTGCACTGCCCAGCACACAAAAAGCACCGGTTAAATTGGTGCGAACTAACTGTGCAAATTGTTCGGTGCTGCAATCTGCTATCGACACATTCGTTAGAATTCCAGCGCTGTTCACTACTACATCCACCCGGCCGAAATGTAATTTTGCAGTAGCAAATAACTGCTCGACCGCAGCAGCGTCAGCCACATCAGCCTGTACTGCAACAGCGCGGCCACCCGCTTGCTGAATTTGCGCCACCACCTGCTCAGCTTTTTCCTGTCCTGCGGCATAATTCACTACCACAGCAAAACCATCCTCTGCTAAACGCAAAGCAATGGCTCTACCTATGCCTCTGGAGGCGCCTGTGACTAGTGCAGTTTTGATTGAGGTCTTCATAGCTGTTCTCCCGGTTAAGTCACCCTTGCGGTGTCTGAATGGGAGTTACTTTAGATTTGCCGGATAACTGGATAAATACACGAAAATTGATAACATAATTCAACCAGAGCGAACAATAACCTTAAAAGGCCAGAGAATGGACAAGTTCGATAGCTTAAAGCTGTACTGTAAAATCGTCGAACTGGGCAGTTTTACTCAGGCCGCCGGTGTATTACAAATCCCACGCGCTACCGCAACTTACGCTATGCAGCAGTTAGAGCAGCGTCTGAATAGCCGCCTGTTAGAACGCACCACCCGTCAGGTCAAACCTACTTTGGATGGCCAGGCTTTTTATCAGCGCTGTGTTCGCATTTTGTCTGAGTTAGACGACGCCGAAGCCAGCCTGAATACTGTTGCAGCCAACCCTGCCGGCTTATTACGTCTGGGCTTGCATGGGGTGCATGCAGCACAAATTATTATTCCAGCGTTGCCGCAATTCAGAGCATTTTATCCGCAGCTGGATATCGCCATCAGCACTGGTGACAGGCTGGTAGATTTGGTGCGCGAAAGTATTGATCTGGTGGTGCGGATAGGTGTGCCCAAAGATTCCACTTTAGTGGGCAAAAAGCTGGCTGCTTTGCCACAAGTGGTATGCGCTAGTCCGGCTTATCTGCAACAGCATGGTGTGCCTATGCAACCGGAACAGCTGAGCCAGCATCAGGCCGTGGGCTTTTTCTCCAGTGATCACAACGTCAGCTACCCTTTTAGTTTTTTGATAGAAGGTGCAGAGCAGGATTTTCCGGCTAAAGGCTGGTTATCGGTTAATGACGCCGAATCATACACCGCCGCAGCTTTGGCAGGCTGCGGTATTATTCAGGTCCCCAACTTTCGGATCAAACGTTATCTGGAGTCTGGCGATTTAGTGCAAATTCTAAGTCATCTGCAAAGTCCGGCTTTGCCTGTGCATGTGCTCTATCCGCAACATAACCAATTGTCGCCACGGGTAAAGGTATTTGTTGAATGGGTCAGCGCCTTATATAAACAGAAATTTTCTACCGAAAAATAAGCAGCAAAGCAGACAAAACCACCTATAGTTATTTAACCATTTATTAACAGGCGGAGTTCAGGATGAAACCGCTTTTGTGTTTGTTGTTTTGTTGCAGTTTTACCCTGTTGGCTCAAAGCCAATGGCCGGAAGCTGATTGCGAGAAAGCGACCAAAAAACTGCAGCAGCTGGAACAAAAAATCAGCTCGGGTTACAGCTTAAAAGAAGCAGAGCAGCTAAGTCTGGATCAGCGCCAGCTGGAAAAACAGCTGGACCAGTTTTGCCAAAAACCAGTCTCTGCTTCTGATCCGCAAAAACCCAAAGCCAAAAAATCAGAGGCCAAAAAAACAGCCAAAACTAAAAATCCCCCGGATGCCTTGGCAGATATTGCCAAAGGCCCAGAGCTTTATGTCAGCTCGATTTCAGTTAAAGCACCTTATCAGGGTAAAAAACTACAGGCATGGCTGGAGTATTACTCCGAACCTAAACAATGTTTTGGTGTACGCGACAGCAGACAAATGGTCTGGTGTGTCGAGCAGCGCCAACAAGCCAAAGCGAATTTTGAGCGACAATGGCAGCAAAAATTCGCACTATCGCAACCAGAATGATAAGCTCCGACCAGTTGAATTCTGGAGTCTCTTTTTATGAACGCCTTAACTAAAGCCAACTTACAACTCTGGTGGTTTGGATTTCGTTATATCCCGCTGATTGGTTTTTGTAAGCCAAAAATTCTGGAATTAACAGATGCACGCACTGTGATCCGGATGCCACACCATCGCCATACCAAAAACCATTTGGGCAGTATTTATTTTGGTGCTCTGGCCATAGGTGCAGATTTAGCCGGTGCTTTTTTAGTCTTTTACAAAGCACGGCAGAAAAAGCTGAATATCCATTTTGCCTTTAAAGACGTGCAAGGCGAGTTTTTAAAACGCCCTGAAGCTGCAGTGCATTTCATTAGCAACGACGGCGCTTTAATAGACCAGATGATCCAACAATCACTGGATACAGGAGAGCGGATTAATCAGTCAGTGACTATTGATGTCACCTGCCCTTCTTTGCATGGCGACGAGCTGATGGCGAAATTCACTTTAACTTTGTCGGTGAAAGCCAAAAGCCGCTGATAGATCTTTGCTCTAGCGCATAAAGTAAAAATCCACAGTTGCTCTGTGGATTTTTAGCTTTAAAGAGTGTCTTTTACTGACCCCGAATTAGTCCTTAATGGGCAGTGGCGCATCTGGATGCACCAGGCCTGCGTGACGCAGCTCACGCCAGAAGTCAGCAGGTACACTCTCTTTTAACGCCGTACTGTCTTCAATAATACGACCTGGTTTACTGGCTCCTGGTATTACAGCGGCCACTGCAGGATTTGCCAAAGCAAACTGTAAACCAGCGGCTTTCATACTTATGCCGTATCTGTCCGCCAGTGCTTTGATCTTCGCCACTTTGTTTAAGATGGCTGTTGAGGCAGGTGCATATTCAAAGTTCGGGCCTCCGACTAAAGCACCTGAGCTGTATGGACCACCTACGACTATACCCAAACCACGTTCTGTGACTTTTGGCATCACCCGCTGCAAAGCCCTTTCATGGTCCAGCAGGGTGTAACGTCCAGCCAGTAAAAAACCATCAGGACGAGGTTCCTCCAGATCCAGCAGCAGTTCTATAGGCTCGACTTTATTGACGCCTAAACCCCAGGCTTTAATCACCCCTTCATCACGCAGTTTATCCAGCACTTTAAAGGCACCTTTGCGGGCGCTTTCAAACATACCTAGCCATTCATCACCAAAAAAATCCTGTGCTACATCATGCACCCAGACAATTTCAATATGATCGGTTTTCAGCCGCTTCAGACTGTCTTCAATAGAGCGCATCGTTGCATCTGCTGAGTAGTCGTTGACGATTTTATTTGGGCGGCCGTATTTAAACACTTCGCCTTTTTCACCTAAATCACGGGCACTGACATCTTCAATTTCGTCCAGCACCAGCCGGCCCACTTTGGTGCTAATCACATAGTCCTGCCGTGGCTTGTCTGCCAGCGCATCGCCCATACGGATTTCCGCCAGACCTGCGCCATAAAAAGGCGCGTTATCAAAATAACGGATACCGTCATTCCAGGCTGCATCTACGGTAGCTCGTGCTTCCGGTTCAGGAATATCGCGGAACATATTGCCGAGCGGCGCCGTACCAAAACCAAGCTTGCCTGGAAGAATATCTTTTAATGCCATTTTTTGCTCCTTAGTCTTCAAAGAGACTCAATCTCTTTGAACCATTAAAATTCAATACAGGCAGTATGCCAGCACAACTATGACCTATTGATGATACTCGTTGCGCAACATCGCAGCGAAAAAACCTATCAGCTGTTGGCAGCACCACAACGATGCGGCTAAAATCGCCTTTTGATTGTAGAAGGTGGCAGGCATGCAGGACTTATTAGGTAACTTATTTATTATTTCAGCGCCAAGCGGGGCGGGAAAATCCACGCTGATCAATGCGCTGTTAAAGCAACATGCCGATATGCAGCTGAGTGTGTCTCACACCACCCGCTCGCCACGTCCGGGCGAAAGTAACGGTGTGCAGTATCATTTCACTGATGTTCCAACCTTTAAACAACTGATTGAACAAGACCAGTTTATTGAATGGGCTGAAGTGTTTGGCAATTATTACGGCACATCCAAAGCCGCTTTGGCCGATAAACTGGCGCAGGGTATAGATGTGTTTTTAGATATCGACTGGCAAGGTGCCCGCCAAATCAAACAGCAACTGCCTTTTGTCACCAGCATTTTTATTCTGCCACCTAGTGTCGAAGCTTTAGAGCAACGCCTGAATCAACGCGGTCAGGATAGTGCAGAAGTCATTGCAGGACGCATGGCGAAAGCTCAGGACGAAATCAGTCATGCCGATGAATACGATTATTGGGTAGTCAATGATGATCTGCAGCTGGCGTTGAAGCAGTTTTCCGGCATTATTCAAACTCAGCGCTTAAAACAGCAGAAGCAGGCGATACGGCAACAGAAGTTAATTTCTGGCCTGTTGGCGAACGAAACGAAATAGAGTAGACTATGCGGTCTTTATTCAGACCCAGATTAACCGGAGTGGCAGATGGCTCGCGTAACAGTTGAAGATGCAGTAAATAAAATTGGTAACCGCTTTGATTTAATTCTGGTGGCCTCACGTCGTGCCCGTCAGTTAGCTGTTGAAGGCAAAGAGCCAATGGTTGATCCTGAAAACGACAAGCCTACAGTAGTAGCTTTGCGTGAAATCGAAAAAGGTTTTATCACCAACGGTATTCTGGACCAGCAAGAACGCCGTGAACAGTTACAGCAAGAAGCGTCAGAGATGGCTGCAGTTGCTGCAATTATCGGTTCTGACGAATAATCTGAGCCTGTACCCCCTGCCAACGGTATCCGGCCGTTGGCAATAGCTTGAAATCCACGTATATTCAAAGGAACACGCCAAAGCGTTGTGCGTATTGGGGAGTTTCGGATGTATCTGTTTGAAGGCCTGAAAAATCAAATCAGTGCTTACCTGCCACCTGAGCAGGTCGTTCTGGTGCAACAGGCTTATGTTGTCGCCCGTGACGCGCACGCGCCACAAATTCGCTCCAGCGGCGAACCTTACATTACCCATCCTGTTGCAGTCACCAGTATCCTCGCCGAAATGCGGATGGATTATGAAACCTTAATGGCTGCGTTATTACATGATGTGATTGAAGACACCCCAGTCAGCAAAGAAGATTTAACCCGTTTGTTTGGTGAAACAGTGGCCGAACTGGTACAGGGTGTCAGTAAACTCGATAAAGTAAAATTTAAAGATATCAAAGAGTTCGAAGTTACCAATCTGCAAAAAATGTTTATGGCGATGACGCAGGATATCCGCGTTATCTTAATTAAACTGGCCGACCGCACTCATAATATGCGCACCATAGGTGCACTCAAACCAGAAAAACGCCGTCGTATTGCCCGTGAAACTTTAGAACTCTATGCTCCTATCGCCAACCGTTTGGGTATTCACAATATTAAAAACGAGCTGGAAAACTGGGGCTTCCGCGCTTTATACCCAATGCGTTATCGTGCTTTAGAAACTGCAGTCAAACAGGCTCGTGGTAACCGCAAAGAAATTATTGAACGCATTCAGTCAGAAATAGAACAGCGTATTAAAGCCGCCGGTATTGAAGCTGAAGTCGCAGGCCGCGAAAAACATCTGTATAGCATCTATCGTAAGATGAAAAGCAAAGAGCTGATGTTTAACGATGTGATGGATATTTACGGTTTCCGCGTGCTGATTAACAGCATCGACAACTGCTATCGCGTCTTGGGTGTAGTACATAACCTGTTTAAGCCAATTGAAAGTCGCTTTAAAGACTATATCGCTATCCCCAAACAAAACGGTTACCAGTCCTTGCATACGTCCTTAATTGGTCCACACGGTATTCCGGTGGAAATTCAGATGCGTACCCGTGAAATGGATGAAATGGCCGACAAAGGGATAGCAGCCCACTGGTCGTACAAAGGTGCAGGCGAAAATAAAAATACCACGGCGCAAATCCGTGCCCAGCGCTGGATGCAAAGTTTACTTGAGCTGCAACAAAGCTCGGGCAACACCTACGAATTTGTTGAAAACGTCAAATCCGAACTCTACCCGGATGAGCTGTATGTATTCAGCCCTAAAGGTCAGATTGTTGAATTACCTATTGGTGCCAATGCGGTCGATTTTGCCTACACAGTGCATACCGACATAGGCAATAGATGTGTCGGCGCCCGGGTTGATCGCAAACCTTACCCACTGAATAAACCTTTGGAAACTGGCCAGACGGTAGAAATTATTACCAGCCCAGGTGGTAAACCTAATGCCAACTGGCTGAACCACGTAGTCACCAGCCGCGCTATTTTAGGTATTCGTAACTATCTGAAAAAGCAGCAATTGAGTGAAGCTGTTGGCTTAGGCCGACGTTTACTGACTTCAGCTTTTGGTGACGTCAAACTGGAAAATATTCCGCCAGAACGTATTGAACAGGTACTGCAAAGCACCACGCAAAAATCGCTGGATGAACTGCTGGTTGAAATTGGTTTAGGCAATCAACTACCTATAGCTGTCGCCCGTCGTTTAATGGGTGGTTTTGATTCGGGTGAAGAAGCTTTGCCTGCAGAAAATCCGGCGAATCAGAAAACCAAAGCTTTTATTATTGGCTCTGAAGGTATGTTATTAACCTTCGCCAAATGTTGCCGCCCTATTCCTGGTGATGAAATTGCCGCCAACGCAACACCAGGTAAAGGCCTGAACGTGCACCGCGTTGAATGCCGCAATATTCGTGGCTGGGAAAAAGAGCCGGGTAAATACTTCCCGGTGAAATGGGATAAAACCGGCGATAAACAGTTTTTATGTGATATCCGGGTCTTTATTGTCAACCAACCCGGCGTGTTGGCTAAACTGACTACAGTGATAGCTTCACAGGATTCCAACATTCAGGACTTGTCGACCGACGACAGAGACACAGGCGAATATGTGATTAAAATCACTTTATCTGTGCGTGACCGGATTAATTTAGCCAACGTCATGCGCAAAATCCGTGTCTTGCCTGAAGTACTTAAAGTTTACAGAAGGAAATAGGTGTTATGTCAAAAGTGATCATCAGTACAGATAAAGCTCCTGCCGCTATTGGTACTTACAGTCAGGCCGTTAAAATTGGTACTACTGTGTATTTATCTGGTCAGATCCCTTTAGTGCCGGCCACCATGCAAATGGTATCTGAAAATTTTGCAGAACAAACACAGCAGGTGTTTGAAAACCTAGCTGCAGTTTGTCAGGCCGCTGGCGGCAGCTTAAATGATATGGTCAAAGTAAATATTTTTCTGACTGATCTGTCCAACTTCGCTACCGTAAATGAAATTATGAGCAAACATTTCAGCGCACCTTATCCTGCTCGTGCTGCTGTGCAGGTTAGTGCTTTACCCCGTGCTGCTCAGGTGGAAATTGATGGCGTGATGGAAGTGCCATCGACAAACTAACAGGGATAACTGCGGCTTCAGTCTGGTAAGGCGAACTGAGTGAATAAGATCCTGTGTTGTGTTTTGCTGCTGACTTTTTCACGCTTGGCAGCGGCTGCAGAGACACCAGTACTCACCTGGTGTCTGGATCATTTCTCACGTTTTCATGCCTATGAAACAGGCAAAGCCCCCTACGGACCTTCAGTTGATTTAATGCATGAACTGGCTAAACGTGCCGGTTTTCAGTTGCAATTCAGCCCTAAAACACCGTCCGCCCGCTGCTTCCGCCAAATGCAGACGGGCGAAGCGGATTTAATGACCAATCTGAATTTTACTGAAGAAAGGGCAGATTATATGTTTCTGATGCCCTACAACGAACGCATTCCTGAGTCTTTGTATTTACAAGCCGGTGATCAACGCCAAATCCGCAACTTTAACCAATTACCCTCTTTAACTCTGGCCACAGTGCGTAATTACGCTTACCACCCCAGCCTGATGCAATTGATCAAAACCTCAAAGCGCCATGTTGAAATTGACAGCATAGAAACAGGCTTTGAAATGTTACAACGTGGCAGAGTGGATGCATTAGTTGCGCCGACACAAAGCTCTTTGGATGTGATAGCTGACCATAAAGACCTGCATTTTCAATTTCAAAGAGCGCCGGTTGATTTTTCCGTGGTGGAAAAACGTTTTATCAACATAGGTTTATCGAAAAAGAGTTCACATCTGGCGTTAAAAGGCCGTATCGAACAAGCCATAGCATCTATGGTGCAAGAGGGTACAGTAAAAAAACTCTATGCTTTTGATCCCCTCAAACATGGCCCTACTTACCTTTCTGACTCACCCACTGAACAGCAAAAGCAGCCCTGACACAGAGCTAAAACAGTACTGTGGCTATGCCTCTTGGCTATCACAGGTTAAACTGCTTGTTATCAGTCACTTAGTTTGGTCTTTCTCTTGACAGTAACAGCACTGGATAGCCTATCCGTCAGCCAGCTAAAAGGTGTTGGCGCCAAAGTCAGTGAGCTGCTGCATAAGCTGGGTATTCAGAGTGTGCAGGATCTACTGTTCCACTTGCCTTTACGTTACGAAGACCGTACCCGCCTCTACCCCATAGCCGATTTATGGCCACAGCAAACAGCGACAGTGCAAGGCGAAGTGATCAGTAGCGAAATTACCTTTGGTAAAAGACGCAGCTGGCTGGTGTCCATTCGTGATGGTTCAGGTCATTTAACCCTGCGCTTTTTCCATTTTAATGCAGCACAAAAAAATGCCGTCACACCAGGTGTCACCTTAAGAGTTTTTGGTGAAGTAAAACGGGGGATGCGGGGTTTTGAAATGATGCACCCTGAATACAAAGTATTAAAAGACGATCAGGACCAGGATGTCGCTGAAACCCTGACTCCTGTGTACCCAAGCACCGAAGGTTTAAAACAAAACAGCTGGCGTAATTTAACAGACGCAGCTTTGCAGATACTGCAGCGCAGCAGCCCAACTGAATACTTAGCGCCAGTGCTGGGTCAGAACAGCTGGTCTTTGTCCGATGCGTTATTTTACCTGCACAGGCCACCACCGGATGCTTCCTTGCAACTGCTGGAACTAGGCCAACATCCGGCGCAGCAACGGCTGATTTTTGAAGAATTAGTGGCGCAGCAGCTGTCTATGCTGCAATTACGCCAGCAATGCCGGGGGCAACAAGGCCGTAGTTTTGTGGTGGATGAAACCCAGAACCAAGAGTTTTTAGCGGCTTTACCTTTTGCTCCAACTGGTGCCCAGCAGCGGGTCATTCACGAAATCCGCCATGATTTAGCCCAGACCGAACCTATGTTACGTTTAGTGCAAGGGGACGTTGGTTCTGGTAAAACTTTGGTTGCTGCATTATCGGCTTTAACTGTGTTGAGCCGTGGTGCTCAGGTGGCCTTGATGGCACCAACAGAGTTGTTAGCCGAACAACATGCCAACACCTTTAAAGCCTGGCTGGAGCCATTGGGTTATCAAATTGCCTGGCTGGCGGGTAAAGCCTCTGCCAAACAAAAACAGCTGCAACTGGCTGCTATTCAAAGTGGCGAAGCGAAGATGGTGATCGGCACTCATGCGTTATTTCAGCAGCAAGTGCAGTTTCAGCAACTGGCGTTAGTCATTATCGATGAGCAGCACAGATTTGGTGTACATCAGCGGCTGGAACTGCGCGAAAAAGGTGCGGATACTGGCTTTTATCCACATCAACTGGTGATGACAGCCACCCCTATACCCCGCACTTTAGCCATGACAGCTTATGCCGATTTAGATACTTCTGTGATAGATGAACTGCCACCAGGTCGTACTCCTGTGACTACTGTGGTATTGCCAGACAGCCGGCGTGGTGAAGTCACAGAGCGGGTGCGGCAAGTGGTGCAGAATCAGGGCCGACAAGCCTATTGGGTTTGTACTTTGATTGAAGAGTCAGAGCAACTGCAATGTCAGGCCGCAGAAATGACAGCGGTCGAGCTAACAGCAGCTTTACCGGATTTACGTATAGGTTTGGTGCATGGCCGTTTAAAAGCCGCTGAAAAGCAGCAGGTGATGGCAGAATTTAAAGCTGGTGAACTGGATTTATTGGTGGCGACCACTGTGATTGAAGTGGGGGTTGATGTACCTAATGCCAGCTTAATGATTATTGAAAATCCAGAACGTTTAGGTTTAGCTCAGTTGCACCAGTTACGAGGCCGGGTCGGTCGTGGCAGTGCAGTCTCCCATTGTGTTTTGCTTTATCACGCACCTTTATCCCCAACGGCTCAGGCCCGTTTGTCAGTGCTTAGAGAAAGTAATGATGGTTTTGTGATAGCGCAACGAGATTTGGAAATTCGTGGCCCAGGTGAGCTGCTTGGTACCAAACAAACAGGCCAGGTGAGTTACCGTATCGCCGATTTAAGCCGGGATGCACAGCTTATTCCTGCGGCTCAGCAGGCCGCTGCATTGTTATGGCAACAATACAACCAAAACTGCCCTCCTCTGATCCGCCGCTGGTTAGGCTTTAAAGAGATCTACGCTCAAGCCTGATTAGGTGTATATATACCTGACAACTCCATCAAAGAGCGCCTGTTATGTTTCGCATTTTGCAGTTAGACCATGTAGTGCTTAGAGTGAAAAACCTGCAGCTGATGCTGGATTTTTATCAGCAGGTATTGGGTTGTAGTTTAGAGCGGCAGGAAACAGAATTAGGTTTGTATCAGTTAAGAGCAGGTAATAGCCTGATTGACTTAGTGCCGGTCGAGCAGCCACTGGGACAACAAGGTGGTAAAGCGCCAGGCGCAGAGGGCCACAATATGGACCATTTGTGTTTGCGTATTGAGCCTTTTGACCCACCAGCTCTGCAGCAGCATTTTCAGAACAAAGGCGTAACAGCAGGGCCAGTGGAATCGCGTTATGGCGCCGAAGGTAAGGGTCCGTCGATTTATATTCAGGACCCTGAAGGTAATACAGTCGAAATTAAAGGTCCGCCCACCCTTCTTACTTAAACCCGCAGCGTTGTTGACTACTCTCTGTCGCCCCAGTCGCATAAGACCACTATGCTCTTGGGGTCGCCATCGCTTGTCGCCTAGCTGCTGCTTTAATTAATTTGGGTAATTTAAAGGACCTGAACTGCTGGTTTTTTTCGCAAGGCCAGATAGGCATCCAGTGAATAAACAATTAGCGCCAGCCAGATAAAGCCGAAGGTTACCAACTTAGCTGTAGTCAGCGTTTCGTTATACAACCAGACGCCAAATACAAACATAAAACTTGGGCCTATGTACTGGAAAAAGCCCATAGTCGACAGCTGCAAACGTTTAGCCGCGGCGATAAACAGCAATAAAGGTACTGTGGTAACAAAACCCGCCGCCATCAGCCATAAGTTTAAACTCCAGCTGTTTTGACTCAAATCAACTGCGCTGCTGTCGGCAAACTGCCACCAGTAATACAAAGCCAAAGGCAATAACAACAAGGATTCAATAAATAGTCCGGTAATGGCATCTATCGCCAGCTTTTTGCGGAATAAACCATAAAGCGCAAAGGTACAGGCCAAAGTCAAAGCTATCCAGGGTACTGAACCAAAAGTGACCAGTTGGATCACCACACCTGTAGCGGCCAGCAATAAAGCCAGCCACTGAAATTTGCGTAAACGTTCACCAAGAAAAAACATCCCAAGCAGCACATTCAGCAAAGGATTAATGTAATAACCCAGGCTGGCATCCAGCATATGATGGTTATTCACAGCCCAGATAAATAAACCCCAGTTACCACCTAAAATCAGCGAAGTACCCAGCAGAGCCAGCACCAATTTAGGCTGAGCTAAAATCTGCTGCACTTTGCCCCATTGCTGCATCGCAAAGACGATCAGCACCAGCAATACAAAAGACCAGACCACACGGTGGATCAGAATTTCCTGCGCTGGCACAAAGTCGATTTGTTTAAAATAAAGCGGTGCTATCCCCCACAAGGTATAAGCACCAGCGGCAAAGGCGCCACCCAGTTTTTGCGCCGGACTTAAGGTCATTTTTACCACCACTCGCTACTGCTGACCTTTGCCAGCTCAAGAAGCGCATTGTACTGGATGGCTATTGATTAAGTAATGACATCTGACGCATAGATTTAAAATCTGGCCTTAAAACAAAAGAAACTGGCCGGAACTTAGTTCATGCAATCGCTGGCAGTTGAAACCTCTTCACAGCACTGTCCAGTGTTCCTGCCATAGCTGTCAGTTGCTGACTGGCAGCGGCGACTTGCGTCACCAGCTCTGCATTATGCTCTGCCGCCTGATGCACCACACTGACACTGACGTTAATCTCTTCAATAGCACTGCTTTGTTGTTCAGCGGCACTAGCGATCTGCAAGCTCATATCCCGCACCTTATCAATAGAGGTATTCACTTTTTGCATCAGCTCGCTTGATTGACCGGAGAATGCGATAGTTTTTCCGCCTAATTCGCTGCTTTGCTGCATCTTCAGCACGGCTTGCTGAGCACTGAGACGGAAAGTACTGATCATAGCTTCGATTTCAGTAGTGGAGGTTTGAGTACGCTGTGCCAGATGCCTGACTTCATCGGCCACCACAGAAAAACCCCGACCTTGTTCGCCCGCTCTGGCCGCTTCAATCGCCGCATTTAAAGCCAATAAATTGGTTTGATCCGCTATGGCCTTAATCACCACCAATACGGCACCTATGTTCTCACTGTTTTTCTCAAGTTCGGATAAAGAGGCTGCGCTTTCAGTTAAGCTTTTCACAAGCAATTCAGTGCTTTGCACTGCTTGCGTATTGATGGCCTGACTGGAAACAGAGTTCTGTGCAGCTTCTTCATTGGCAGAATGAGTGGTGGCAACACTTTGCGCTACGTCATGGGCTGTCGATGACATTTCGTGCATAGCTGCAGCTATTTGCTCCATTTGCATACTTTGCTGCTGCACATTGTGCTGCACGCCATGACTGCTGTCAGCCAATACAGTTGCTGCACCTGAAACCTCCACTGTAGAGCTCTGCACCAGCACTAACAATTGTGCCAAATCCTTTCTCGTTTGTTCCATCAGTGTCAGCATTGCGCCAATTTCTGCTGGCTCATCCGCCACAACAGCAGTGGTCAGATTGCCTCGTTGCAATTCTTTTAAAGCAGCCATAGCTTTAGCCAAACCTCTTTGAATGGCATTGCGGGTTGAGCGATTGATTAGAATAGAGAGCAACATCACCAGCACTGCAGCTATCACCACCTGTTTTTCTAATGATTTAGTTTGTTCATCAATGCTCTGAATTTCTGCTGCAGTAAAACTTTCTACATTGTGCAATAAGGTTTTTACGTCAGCCATTAATGTTTTATCTGCCTCCAGCAGCTTCGCTTCCAAATCAGCCACATTTTTACCAGCCCCTGCAGCCTGGATCAGCTGTTTTGCCTGTTCAGTCCAGTCAGCGGCCATCATCTCGATTGAACGTAGCAACAAGGCATTTTCTTTCACCTGGATCAGCTGTGATTCAGACATAGCATCTGAGGGCTCTAAAAAAGGTTTAGTGGCTTGAAGTGCTTTATTAAGCTGCTGATAGCGTTGCTCTATCTCTGCCGCTGCACGCTGAAACTCCGCAGCAGTCTGTTGGTGTGAGGCAGGAATAAAACGCAGCTCTTTTTGCAACAATAACTCTTGTTCATACTGCTGCTCTGTCACCTGAATCAACTGCTCAATAGCAGGTGTATCTCTGTGCACCACATCATTAAGATGGGCCTCAATTTTGGCCAACTGGATAAACACAAAAGCAGTCATCACAACCACACCAACACAAATCACCCCAACTGATAACATCAGTCTTTGCTTAATAGACAGCTGCATAGAACCTCCTTTTAAATTAAAATTTCACTGAAAAACATCCATATAAAATTGAGTGACAACCAGAAAAGTCGGCTAAATGCCACTCATATCTCAGCTCGCTGACAGTCTCATTATTATCAAGTTATCTCATTTATCCAATCAAAATCAGCAAAGATCAATGTGTTGCATGAGAAAAGGCAACACAGATTATGTATAGCTTATAAGTACAAGCTAAGAGCAAAATAAAGAGAGGATTCTTGCGCGGACAAGTTGTTATTAGCCCACCAGATAAGTACCAGTGCCTAAAGCTATATGAGTGCCCTGCTCGTTATGCAATTCCATCCGACAGACACAAACCTTATTACCGGTGCGGATCACTTGTGCTGTAGCAATAAACTGCTGACCACGGCCAGGCCTTAGGTAATCGGTGCGAATATCTATAGTGCTCATTTTCCCCAGCTTTTCCGCCAGTTCAGCGTCCGCTATATCGCCCAGTCGGGTTAAGGCACTGGACACCGCCATTAATCCGCCTACCACATCCAGTACTGAAGCAATCACACCACCATGTAAAATCTGCTGCACCGGATTACCGACCAGCTGGCCTGCCCAGTCAAAACGTACTTCGGCTTGTTGTTCATCAAAACGGGTGACTTTTAAGCCCAACAAGCGATTAAAAGGCATTTGGTCAAAAGTATCGGCGATAAATGGTAATAACTGATCAGCGTGCATAAGGTTCCCAACGTCACTGGTAAGAGCAGTGAACAATCTACTCCAGCGCACCCGATGACACAATGGTCAAGACAGCTTCGCTGCTTTTGATTACAATGCGCCAGATTTTTCATAATGCAGCGCTGTCCTTTGCCACAAATTCTGTTCGACACCTTAAAACAAGCTTTTGGTTACAGCCAGTTCCGTCATGGACAACTGGAGGTGATCCAGGCTTGCCTGAGCGGTCAGGACACTTTTGTGCTGATGCCAACAGGGGGCGGAAAATCGCTGTGTTATCAGTTACCTGCGTTGTTATTGCCTTATGTCACTGTAGTCGTTTCGCCTTTAATGTCGCTGATGAAAGATCAGGTCGACGCTTTGCAAGCCAATGGTATAGCGGCTGAATTTATTAACAGCAGCCAAAGCAGAGAAGAAATTCAGGATGTGATCCGGCGTTTACGCAATCAGCAGCTGAAACTGTTGTATCTGGCGCCAGAACGTTTATTGCAACCGGACTTTATGGCGCGTCTTGCGGAAGTTGGTGTCAGTTTATTTGCCATAGACGAAGCGCATTGTATTTCACAGTGGGGCCACGATTTCAGGCCCCATTACACTGAACTGGCGCAGCTCAAGCAGTATTTCCCACATGTGCCTATGATGGCGCTCACGGCCACAGCAGATCCGGCCACGCAAAAGGACATCAGCCGCCAGCTGAATTTGCAGCAGCCTTATGTCTCTGTCGGTAGTTTTGACCGGCCTAATATTCGTTACACTGTGCAGGAAAAATTCCGTCCGCTGGAACAGGTGGTCAATTACCTGAAACTGCAGGAACAACAAAGTGGCATTATTTATTGTGCCTCACGCCGCAAAGTCGACGAGCTGACCGAGCAACTGGCGGGCAAAGGTTTTCAGGTAGCGGCTTATCATGCAGGCTTAACCAATGAGCAGCGTAATTCAGTGCAGGAAGCCTTTAAAAAAGACCAAATCCAGCTGATTATCGCCACTGTGGCTTTTGGTATGGGTGTGAATAAATCCAATATACGTTTTGTGATCCACTTTGAACTGCCGCGCACCATTGAAGCTTATTATCAGGAAACAGGCCGCGCTGGCCGTGACGGTGTGCCAGCCGAAGCTTTGATGCTGGTGGACCCTGCCGATATAGCCCGGATGCGCAGCTGGATAGAAAAAGATGAAAACAACAGCAGAACCGAAGTAGCTTTGCAGCGTTTTAACCAGATGGCAGCTTTTGCTCAGGCTCAAACCTGCCGACGTTTAGTGCTGTTAAATTACTTTGGCGAATCCAGCCAGAAACCTTGTGGCAACTGCGATATTTGTATCGACCCACCCAAGCAATTTGATGCCACTGAACTGGCACGAAAAGCGCTGTCCTGTGTCTATCGCGTCAATCAAAGTTTTGGTATGAACCATGTCATTGATGTATTACGTGGCAGTCAGACCAGCCGTATTCATGAACTGGGCCACGACAAGCTGTCTACTTATGCCATAGGCAAAGAACAGTCACATGACTATTGGTTGAGCATTTTGCGCCAGTTAGTGCATTGTGGTTTATTGCAACAGGATATCAGCCAGCATTCTGTGCTTAAGCTGCAGGAAGCCGCCCGTGCTGTGCTGCGCGCTGAGCAAAGTTTGCAACTGGCGGTGCCACGCTTAGTTCAAACCAAAGCCAGCAGTAGTAAAACCACAACACCACAAAACTACGACCGTAAACTGTTTGCCCGCTTAAAAGTGCTGCGTAAAGCCATTGCAGAGCGCGATGACGTGCCACCTTTTGTGGTGTTTTCAGACGCAACGCTAATAGAAATGGCGCAAGCCTGCCCAGCCAACAGCGTGGAATTTTTAGCTATCAGTGGCGTAGGCCAAACCAAACTAGGCCGTTATGGCGCTGATTTCCTTGATTTAATCAGCGATTATTTAGCAGGCGACTGAGCCGGCAAAGCAGAAAAATACGCCGCTAAATCCAGAATATCCGCATCAGACAAGCCAGCCGCCATAGGCGACATCACCGCATGTTTACGTTGACCATCACGATAAGCTTTAATGGAGGTCTCCAGATACTTCTGTTTTTGCCCTGCTAAGTTAGGGTAATCCGGTAATACCGAAACCCCTTCAGCACCATGACAAGCAGAGCAGACTGCTGCTTTGGTTTTTCCAGCTACCGCATCCTGCGCTAAAACTGGCGCAGACAACCCCACTAAAACTAACATTATCAAAGGTATAAATCGCATTATTGTTATTCTCCCTGAAGCTGAACTTTGGTTTATTTTTACTGTGTTTTTTCCATTAAAGACCTAAGTACTTGTTTATACAAGCTGGATGACTAAATTCAGCCAAAGTCACAACAAAAAAGCGCTTGAGCTAAGCAGGTACAGCAAGGACAATGGGCCATTGCCGTTTTGGGGTTTGTTATGCCACTTCTTTTAAGTTCCACCTATGCCTCGGGTTTACCTGACTTAGTCAGTCTTGTAGCCGTGACTCCTTTTGCAGAGCCTAAACTCTTAGCTTACAGCGCTGACACTGCGGCTTTACTGCAAATCCCTGCTGCATTTTTTCAGCAAGCTGATACTGCAGACTACTTAAGTGGCAAAAAACTATTTACAGGTAGCAAGCCGATAGCGCAAAAGTATGCGGGTCATCAGTTTGGGCAATACAATCCTGAGCTGGGAGATGGCCGGGGTTTGCTATTGGGGGATGTCAAAGGTGCTGATGGCAAAAATTATGATCTGCATTTAAAAGGCGCTGGCCGCACCCCTTATTCACGTTTTGGTGATGGTCGTGCTGTATTACGATCCAGCATTCGCGAATTTTTAGCCTCCGAAGCTATGTTTCATTTAGGTATTCCCACCAGCAGAGCTTTAAGTCTGGTCGGTAGCACCGAGCCTGTGCAACGCGAAACGATGGAACAAGGTGCTATGGTGATCCGCGTCTGTCCCAGCCATATCCGTTTTGGCCACTTTGAACACTGTTTTTACACCGGCGATAAAAGCCAGTTACGACGTCTGGTCGACTTTACTGTGCAGCAGCATTTCCCGGATTGCCTGGACGCAGAAAACCCTGCATTGGCGATGTTGCAACAGGTTGTAGTCAGTACCGCAGAGTTGATTAGCCAGTGGCAAGCTATAGGTTTTAATCATGGAGTGATGAATACCGACAATATGTCGATTTTAGGTATCAGCTTTGACTATGGCCCTTACGCCTTTTTAGATGACTATCAGCCGGGTTATATCTGCAATCACTCGGATCACAGCGGCCGTTATGCCTTTGACGAACAGCCTGGTATAGGTTTATGGAACCTCAATGCACTGGCTCATGCCTTATCGCCTTTGATTGAAGTAGAGGATTTACGAGCTGCGCTGGGGTTGTATGAGCCAACCTTAGTCAGCCATTACATGGCTTTGATGGGTAAAAAGCTGGGCCTTGCAACCATAGAGCCGACAGATCGCGCTTTAATAGGTCAATGGCTGGCGTTATTACAACAGCAAAAGCAGGATTACACTTTAAGTTTCCGTCGTCTTGCAGATTTTTCGGACGATATCAATGGCTCCTCCATCCGTGATCATATGCTGGACCTTGTGGCTTTTGACCAGTGGGCAGAATTGTACCGCGCTCGCCTGACGAAGGAATCCGCCACAACAGCTGAACGTAAAACCCAAATGAACAGCGTTAACCCTTTGTATATTCTGCGCAATTATCTGGCTCAACAAGCCATTGAAGCGGCAGAACAAGGGGACACAGCCCCTTTACATCAACTGATGCAGGTCTTACAAACCCCTTACCAATTGCAGCCTGATAAAGAAGCCTTTGCCGCACCACCACCGGATTGGGGCAAAGGTATGGATATTTCCTGTAGCAGTTAACGGAAACACAATGAAGAACAGCCATATAAATAGTTTTGTTGTACAAATTGAGCAGAAACAACTGCTGCTTACCTCTTTATGGCCAATGCGCTTTGAACAAGTCCAACAATGTAAGCAGTGGTTTGAACATAGCGCTGTTAAAGCAGGCACCTTAGCTTATGGTGCAGACAGGGTAGAGCTGGGTTTAAGTTTTGCTAATGAATCATTTACCTTTTGTTACGAAGACTACAGCGAAAGTTTTTGGGTCACAGCTGACAGTGCAGGTGGCGCTATGTTACTGTCAGAATTAGCAAAAGAATTCAGTAGCTTGGAGATTAAATGAAAGAAAAACTGCAGCGCGGAATAAAGTTATGGTGGCTAATGCTACTGATGTTCTGCGGCAGTGCTTTTGCTTTTCATGCTCAGGTAAATAGTTTTGATAAACAGCTCAGTCGTCTTGAGCTTGGGCCTAATTTGTATTTCCAGCAAACTCATAAAGCCTTACCGCTGGAAGAATTGATTTTTGACCCCGAAAGGCACCATGCCTTTCGTCTGGTCGCCGAATACAAAAAATCACTGCAAAACGCCGACCAGTCGCTCTGGTTATTTACCCGTTTACATTACACAGGCCAAACTCAGATTCAAACTGTCGTACATTACGATTTTCCGCTGGCGGATGTCGTCCAGGTCTATAGCTACAACAGGGCAAAAAATGATTTGCAGCTAGTAAGCAGCACCGGAGCTTCAGTGCCTTTTTATCAACGTGCCCTCGCCTATCGCAGCTTTGCTTTTCCACTGAATTTTGAACCAGGTCAGGAACTGGATTTGTTTATTAAAGTGCAGGATGCAGCTATTGCCCCAGTGCAGCTAACCTTATGGCAACACAACAATTTTGTGTTAGACCAGTTGTATAAAAACATTCTGGATGGTTTGTTGTGTGGTGTTTTATTGCTGATGGCGATTTACAACCTGTTTTTGTATTTCTCGCTACAGCAAAAGTTGTATTTGTATTACTCCGGCTTTTTTATTAATTGCGCTTTGGTATTGGCGATTTTAAACGGTTTGGCTTTTGCGATGATTTGGCCTGATTATCCGGAAATCAATCATGCTATTTTGTATGTGGCTACCGGAGCTACCTTTTCCTGCCTGACTCTTTTTAGCTGGTATGTGCGTCCTCAGCAGAGCAGCATTCTGGGTAGATTTGGCTTTTATCTGTGTTTAATCAGCGCTTTACTATTACTGTTCAGTCCACTTTATGCCAATAACCAATTACGGTTCTGGGGTCTGTTGGTCGTCACTGCTTTGTGTCTGGGCGTCAACACGCTGTTTGCACTGGTTCACGCCATTCGAGGCGATCGTACAGCTAAAACTTTTGCTTTAGGCTGGTCTTTTTTCTTTGGTTGTATAGTGCTGATGGCCTTATCGCAAATTGGTTATGTACCTACAGCTCAGGCCTGGCAATATCTGTTGTTGATGGCTGTGATGGGCAGTATGGCATTGATGAGTTTTAGCTTGCTGCAAAATATCAGAGGTACCCAACAACAAAGTATCGATCACCAACGTCTGGCCAATGCCCATTTACAGCAGTATTACGATATCTACCACAACGCAGTTGAAGGTATGTTTACCAGTACCTTGCAAGGCCAGCTGATCACCGCCAATCAGGCACTGCTGACTATGCTGGGTTATCAAAACCTGCAACAAATGCAACTGGATGTGGCAAAAACCGGTATGGCGCGTTATTACGCCAATCCGGAAGACAGAGCCCTGATGCTGAAACAACTGCAGCTGGGCGATAACAAGAACTTTGAAATTCGGGGTTTACGTGCCGATGGCACTGCATTTTGGGCTTTGATGTCAGCACGGCTGGCCGAAGGTGACAGAACACAAAGCGCATATGTGCATGGTTCTATAGTGGATATCACAGCGCACAAACAAAATACCGAACAGCTGGCGTATCTGGCGACACACGATCCACTGACGTCGTTGTACAACCGACATTATTTTATTGAACAACTGGAACAGACTCTGCGTTTTGCTCATCAAGCCACCTTGCTTTATCTGGATATCGACCAGTTTAAACTGATCAATACGACCTGCGACCACAGAGCTGGTGATGCCTTGTTATGCCAAATCAGTAACCAAATGCAAAGGGTACTGAATAACAGAGGTATTTTAGCCCGATTAGAAAGTGATGAGTTTGTGGTGCTGTTGCCCCACTTAACCAGCAATGAAGCCTTTGCCATTGCTCATCAGTTGTTGGATACAGTCAAAGAATTCCGCTTTATCTGGCAGGACAGCGTATTCAGTATCAGTGTCAGTATTGGCCTGGCTGAAAACCCTGACGGTAATCAAAGCACTGAACATTGGTTAAAACAAGCAGATTCAGCCTGCTTTGTCGCCAAAGAAAAAGGTCGTAACCGCATTCATATGTTTAATGCCGACGATGAAGAACTGCAGCGCCATCAGTCTGAAATTCAGTGGTTAAAAACCTTACGTCAGGCGCTTGAACAAGATAACTTTGTGCTTTTTATGCAGCCCATCACGGCGATTCAACAGGATCAGCCTGGTTTGCATTATGAGATCCTGCTGCGCTTGTCTTTACCGGATCAAGGTCTGATAGCGCCGGGCAATTTCTTAAGCTCTGCAGAACGTTATGGCCTGATGCCACAAATAGACCGTTGGGTGATCCGCAACTACTTCCGCTGGCTGGCACAACAACCTGCTCATTTGGCGGAGCTGAATTTAGCCAACATCAATTTATCCGGGGCTTCGTTAACCGATCCGCTGTTCAAAGCTTATGTCAGTTCATTGTTCCGTGAGTATCACATTCCTTTTGCTAAGGTCTGTTTTGAAATCACCGAAAGTATGGCGATTTTAAATGTGCACCAGACGCTGGATTTCATTTCCCACTTCAGACAGCTGGGCTGTAAATTTGCCTTAGACGACTTTGGTAGTGGTTTTTCATCTTATGGTTACCTGAAAAACTTCCCGGTCGACTTTGTCAAAATTGATGGCAGCTTTGTTCGCGACTTGCTGATCGATCCTTTTGACTGCGCCATAGTGCAGTCTATTCACGATATTGCCCGCGCTATGAAAATCCAGACCGTAGCTGAATATGTTGAAAACATGGAGATTTGTCACAAGCTGACAGAGATGGGAATCGACTTCGCTCAAGGCTATGGCATAGCCAAACCCCGCCCTTTATACCAACAGGAATCATAAAAATGGGGTCAGATCACATTGTTAACAGCTAATGTGATCTGACCCCATTTTCAGCAGCCAAAGTATATTTTTTGCGCCCTATTGCTGAGTCTCGATCGCTGTCATTACAATAGCGCCCCGCCCCAGATGGGGTTTTGCTGTTTGTTCGGAGAACCTATGCAGCAGCTGTGTGAAACCGCTTCGCAGTTAATGATCCTCAACGATGAAATTGCTCAGACTTATAGTGGTTATCAGAATGATCGTAAGCTGTTTTGCCGCAGTGGTTGTGGTGAATGTTGCCTGCATCCTGGCATAGAAGCATCCGTACTTGAAATGTTGCCTTTGGCGCTGCATTTGTATGAACAAGGCATAGCAGAAAGTACACTTGAAGCATTACAACAGCATCAGCAAGAGAGCTGTTTTTTCTATCAGGCGTCCTCGGAAGATCGTAAAAGTGGCCACTGTGGTATCTACCCTTACCGTCCAGCTGTGTGCCGCATGTTTGGTGCAGCAGGTTATCGTGGCCGCGAAGGTGAAGTGTTACTGTCCATTTGTAAAGTGATACGCGCCGATGAACCTGCAGCGGTGATCGCGGCAGAACTTAGTCTGACGATTGAAGTTCCACCTATGATGATGAACCACAAAGCCAAAATTTCTCAGTTGGACTACGAACTGAGTAAACAGAATATGCCCATTAAAGATGCGGCGGCGGCGGCTCTGGAAAAAGTGCTGACCAAAGCCTGGTATGCAGGTATGGCCGTTTGACTAAAGCCGCTGCAAAAATTGTTTGGCGTAGCTCATTGCTGTGTCGGTATGGCTAAAATGTTGTGGCTTGTGTGAATGCTGGTATTTCATTTCCAGCAACTGCTGCTGAATAGGGTTTAAACCAATAAAACAGCGCAGCACACAGCCATGTTGATCTTCCCATGCACTAAAGTCAGTCATCATGCTGATCGCATCAGGTGTTGCCAGATCCCAACCTTGCATGTCCATGACCCTGACCCATTTTTTACCGGCGAATCCTTGTACCACATCCTTTAAATCTTCAATCAGTTGCTCTGAGCCTTCTTTATTCCAGGCTCCCTGAATTTCGCACAATAAAACTTCGCCTTGAGGCGTGACACTGAATTTACCATGGGCAATAGAATTGGTCATTGGTACTGCTCCTGTTCACTAACAACTTGAGTATAGACAGCTTTAGTCATCCCCCAAATCAGTCAGCGCATAACGTTCAATTTTCTTCAGTAAACCCTGACGGGAAATACCCAAAGCTCGCGAGGCCTGGCTCTTATTGCCTTTATATTGGGTCATCGCCTGCTGAATTAAACGGATCTCCAAAGCTTTCACCTGTTCATCCAGACTGCTTAAGTCAGATCCAGGCACCAGTTCTGTGTCTGGATCCATACTTTGATGCTCCAGATGCAGCAACTGAATATCGACAACCCGGATCACACCTTGCTGAGCTATAGCAGCGACGCTTTCCAGCGTATTCTTTAATTCGCGCACATTCCCAGGCCAGCGCTTTTGCAAAAACCAGCTGATCGCGGCCGACTCAAGCTGAAGTTTCTGACCATACTGCGCACTGAGTTGCTCCAGAAAAAACTGGATCAGCAATGGAATATCTTCGCGTCGCTCATCCAAAGCCACAGTTTCGATAGTGACGCCTTTGATGCGGTAATACAGATCTTCGCGAAATTTACCTTGCTTGACTAAATCCGGCAGGTTCGCGTTGGTCGCAGACACCAGACGGATATCAATTTTTTGCTGTTCACGGCCACCAACCGGATAAAAGGTGCCTTCCTGCAACACCCGTAATAATTTCACCTGCATCGCCAGCGGCATTTCGCCAATTTCGTCGAGGAACAAAGTACCGCCATCGGCCAGTTTTAATAAGCCCTGCCGGTCTTTATCTGCACCAGTAAAGGCCCCTTTGACATAACCAAACAGCTCACTTTCTAATAAATCAGCCGGAATAGCACCGCAGTGCACTGAGACAAAAGCTTTTTCTGCGCGAGGGCTGAGTTCATGCAAAGCCCGTGAAATCACTTCTTTGCCTGTACCGGACGGCCCTGTCACCAAGACCCGTACTTCGGTTGGTGCTATACGTTGCACTAAGGTACGAACTGTTTCCATATGTCGCGAATGTCCAGCCAACTTCGGCAAAAAGCTATGCTGTTGCAAGCCTTGCTTTAACTGCCGTACTTCTTTTTCCAG
>Ga0180008_1000433_pt1 | contig 36403 bp, 31 predicted proteins | sample MM_PW_MetaG_FD_121121 | JGI IMG/M metagenome (GOLD analysis project Ga0180008, IMG submission 121121) | Groundwater microbial communities from the Aspo Hard Rock Laboratory (HRL) deep subsurface site, Sweden - MM_PW_MetaG | ecosystem: Environmental > Aquatic > Deep subsurface > Groundwater... | reverse complement strand
TCGATCGCGTGGCGGGCGGCTACGCAACCTTCGCGGCAGACCCAAACAGCCGCACCTTCGTCATGGGCTCGCCCACCGACAATAGCCTGTCTGGCGGATCCTGCACGCTTATCGATTTTCACATGACATTGCGGGTCAAGGACGCAGCAAGGCTTCAGCAACTACTTCTGACCCGCTTTGGCGGGGACGACTGGGCTCAGATCAGGATCGATGGCGACCTGGTTGGCTCAGGCCCGGAAGTCTGGACCGGATCGGGACCGCCGCCGGGCAAATGCGAGAAGAAGAGCGCCTTCTATGTCGATCCTGGTCTCGATCTCACCTCCAGGCTGACGCAAGGCGATCATGATATCTGGTTGCGGGTCGCGGTCGCCGATGGCGGCGAAGCCTATGCCGCGATTGAGGCGAAAGTGGATGCTGGCTGCAAGACGAGCGAACAGCTTGTCGATAGCTGTTCAGGCTATGCAGCCAATAATGCCTGCCGTCTCTATGATGAAGATGTCGATGGCGTCATCACCTATCGCAACGGCGTCAAAACCGGGCTCACCCCCCTGCCCCAGACCCGGTTGATCGGCACCGGCGCCTGCGCGACCACGATCAGCCGCGCCTTCTTCGAGCGCCAGCGCAGCTACACCTGCACGGTCGATAGCGGCGCGGTCCCGCAGCCCGATCTATCCCGCGGCACCTATATCATCGATCATTCAACCGAGACTTTGCTCGCTGATCAGGTGAAGAATGCCGATGGCAGCCAAAGCCTGACAACCCGCAATTTCTCCTTACCCGTGTCCGGTAGCGTCAATGCGTGCGAGCCCATCTGCAAGACCCGCAAGGCGCAGGTCAATATAGCCGCAGCCCCCGATGGTGTGACCGGTTCCAGACAGAGTGATCCCATGGGCTGGGACTATTTTTATCACGCCTGCCAGGACAATGGTGTCTGCCCTGCGGGCGCGGGCGAGGAATTGGTGCAGGGCTGCGGCTGCATCGATGATTTTCCCGAAGCGGTGGTGATGATGCAGACCGTGCGCCTGGGCGGTGCCGACATGGTCTGCACGAGTGCCATGAGATGAGGCTGCTGCGTGCCTTTGCCCTGGGGCTCATCCTCCTCGTCGGCGCTGTTTCCTTGTTCCCCGGCAGCGCGAGCGCTCAGCAGCTTTGCGCTGTCGATCTTAACGGCAATGGCGATGCGGCGGACGACGGCGAAACGGCAAGCTGCCACCTGATCGATATGGGTGGATGGATGTGCCCCATTGGCGAAACGCCGTGCCTGGCGGATCAAGGTGGAGCAATGCGCTGCCCGCTCGGCGATCAATATGCCTGCGCTGTGCCGGCCAGCGGCGGGGCGCCAAGCTGCTCGGCCAATGCCTGTATCGACACCAGCGCCAATCCGATCGTCGAGGAGCCGGTGGTGGATGATCCCGGCGTCGTGGCCGACGGCGCCGTCGATGCCGATGGCAATTGCCTTGGCACGATCGAAATCTTCTCCGGACGCGCCGCGCGTTGCCGTCCTGCCGGACTCAGCACCACCTTCCAGAATTGCTGCAAGGACAAGGGGAAAATCGTGAAGGACGGCATGGGCGGTTCGATCTCGTCGATCACGACGAAGATCGCGGTCGCCAAGGGCGTCTTCACCGGTATGAAAGCCGCCTACACCGCCTTCAGGGCAGGCGCGACCGCAAGCCAGGCGGCAAGTGCCGGCGCCAATGCGATCATCGTCGGCATCGATCCCACATCGATCGCGATCAGTCTTGCGGTCAATTTCATGATCGATCTCCTGCTCCAGGGCTGCGACCAGCAGGATATGGAAGTGGGCATGCTGCGCGGTTCGGGCATGTGCCATGAGATCGGCAGCTATTGTGCGTCGAGCATTCTTGGCGTGTGCGTCCAGAAGGCCCGGGGCCATTGCTGCTTCAACACCAAGCTTGGCCGTATCATCCAGGAACAGGGCCGCCCGCAGTTGAAGGCGTTCGATGCTCTTGGCTGGGGCACCGCCAAACAGCCCTATTGCCGAGGTTTGAGACCGGAAGAATTCCAGGCGCTCGATTTCAGCAAAATGGACCTCTCCGAATATTATGCGGAAATCGAGGCGCGCGCCCAATCCGACATCCAGATCGACATGAAGGACAAGATCGATGCCCATATGCAGACGATCAGCAACTAGCCGCGCCCTGCTTCTGGCGGCTCTCGCGCACTATCCCGCATCGGTGCGAGCAAGTGAACCGCAGGCTGTGGCCGAACAGCCGACGAGCGCAAATGCGCGTACGCGCATCCAGGATCAGGGTGACGCGGCTATGGAGCGCGTGAAGCGGGCTGCCGCCAAGGCCAAGGCTTCAACGAAAGCCTCGCCCGTTCTGCCCTCAAAAGCCGACGCTGGCGCGGAGCGCCGCGCCTTCGAGGGGATCAACAGGCGTAAGCAGGATCCCGCCATGGCGGATCGCGTCAAGGCAGACGTCGCGGCGGCACGCAAAGCCCTGGCCATCGAACGGGAGACCGCCAGTCGGCGTATCGCGCAGGCCCTGGGTCTTGAACAGCCAGAAGAAGCGGCATTGGCGGGCGTCGTGTCCGGCAGCAGCGCGAACCAGTGGGTCCCGCTACTGTTCGCGTCCTCCTCCATGCCGGTTGAAACATTGCGCACTTATGCAGGGCAGCTCGAACAGGTTGGCGGCGTGATGGCTTTTCGCGGCATGCCGGGCGGGATGCGGCAGGTTGGACCGATGGCGCAACTGTCGGCCGCGATACTGCGCCGCGATCCGGGATGCGAAGGTCCCGCCTGCGCCATGCGCGACGTGCAGCTGATCGTCGATCCACTGGTCTTCCGGCAGCATCGCGTCACCCAGGTGCCCGCACTGGCGATGATCCCGGGCGATCCGACCCGGCCCTATTGCGAGCGCGACGAGGCGAGCCCGCGCGCAACGCATCTCGTGCTCGGCGATGCTGCCCTGTCCGGGCTTCTTGAGGAATATGGCCGCCTTGGCGGCAAGGCGGAGGTGCAGGATGTTCTTGCTCACATGGCGCGCCGGTAACCGGGTCTGGCGCGAACTCAAGGATCTGCCGCTGCGCGCAGCCGTGGCGCTCGGCGCTGGTGGCCTTGGGCAGCCGGCCCGTCCGGGTCAGCTCTTCAAGGCCTATGGGATCGTGCTGCCGATCGGGCTCTTTGCCTGGTGGGCGATGCCGCAGCTCACATTGGTCATGACGCCCTCCATCAATGCCTGGGTCGTGCACCGCTCCCCCGGCCCGATCCGTCACGGCGACCTCGTCTCGTTCCTTCTGTCCGATCCGCTTGCTGGCCCCAAGCCAGTGAATGTCACCAAATATGCGCTGTGCTTGCCAGGCGACCGGATCATGATGGTTGAAAAGCCTGCCACCCTGGACCGCGGTTGGACCGGCTGCTACTATTGCAACGGCAGGCTGATGGGCATCGCCAAGCCATTAGCACGCAGCGGCAAGCGGCTCGACCATTGGCGGCCGGAAAGTCCGCGCATTCCCGATGGCATGATCTTCGTCGGCTCGCGCCATCCCGATGGATATGACAGCCGCTATTACGGTCCGGTTGCCATCGAGCGGCTCATCCGCATGGAGAAGCTGCTGTGAAGCGCCTCCTCGCTCTGGGTGCCCTGCTGCTGCTGCCCGTCGATATTGCGGGTGCGCAGGCCACCTCTTCAGGCGCGGGCGATCGCGGGACGCGGGGCTATTGGTGGTATGAAACCCCCAAGGCCGACGCTGCGGAAAAGGCGGACGATGATGCAATTCCAAGACCCATCATACCGCCGATGGTTGAACTGGCCAAATGGGCGCCGCCCCGGATCGCCAAGCTGATCGAACAACAGCGCGACTATGCCGCCACCGTTTTGACGATCGACGCGGTCGCCGACTTCTGGCGGCTGCAGGATTTTGCCCGGCGCAAGGCACGCGCCTTTGCCGGCGTCACCCAGCTTGCGATGCTCACCTATCCGCAGCTCAATGCCCGCGCCGCCAATCCAATGGTCGGCGAGGCCCGCGATGCGCTGGGCGCACATAAGGATCAGGTCCGCCGCCAATATCTGCGCGCACATGCCGGCGAATTTGCGCTGGTCATGTTCGCGCGGGACTCCTGCGGCTACTGCAAGGTGCAATGGCCGATCGTCCAGCGGTTCCAGGAGGATATGGGCTGGCAGGTCAGCCTCATGGATCTCGACCGCAAACCCGAACTCAGCCAGCGTTTCGGGGTCGAGGTCACGCCGACCACCATGGTGATCCGACGGAACAGCGCACAGCGCATGGTGATCGCCGCGGGGGTCGAGACTTATCCCAATCTCGCCCAGATGGCCTATCAGGCGGTCCGGCTGCTGCGCGGCGACATCCGGCCCGAACAATGGTTGACGGGAGCCGGCGAGGAAGACGGCTTCTTCGATGCGCTCGCCAATGGACCCGTCTCCGCGACCGATCCGCGCGTGATCGGCGGCGACCTCGTCGATGCCCAGGGGCCAAGGCCGTGACGCGCCTCGGGCAGGCCCTGTTCGCCTGGGCGCTTTTGCTGACCACATGGGTGCAGACGCCCGCAACAGCCGCTGCGCAGCCGACGGATCGCGGCCTTGCCAGGCGAGCCGCCATTCATCCGGTGTCGACAGATGCAGACATGCGTCTCTGGCTGGCCCGCGTGCCGGTGACGCGAGACTTTCCTGCCGATTTCGAGATCCTGCTGCGTGGCCAAGCGTCGCTCTACACTGTCGAGATGAGCACATCGCCCGGCTGCCTGCCATGCGGCGATCTGTGGACCAAGCTTTCCGCTTTCCGCGCCCGCTATGGTTGGCAGGTCCGGACGCTGGGGCAAGAGGAAGCGATGCTGCGATCGGGACGTCTCGGCCTTCCTTGGGTCGGAAACCCGGTCGCATGGGTGCGCCCGCTTGCCGACCCGAACCGCATGGTGCCGATCGCGATCGGCACTGACCATAGCGCCAATATTGGTCGCAACGCCTGGCTTGCCGCCCGGATGCTGACCGGAACACCGGCAGCAGTGGGCGTGCGCGCCATGTCGAAATTCACCGGGATCGTCGGCGTGAGGGCGCTGACCTCCTCTAACCCAAAGCGACGCTGATCATGGCGGGGCGGCGTCACATGTCCATTTTCATCAGGAAGCCTGCCATGAGACATCATTCACGTCGTCTGGCCCTCGCCTTCTCCATCCTCGTCGCTTCATGCGGCCAGGCGGCCCCTGCCTATGCGCAAAGCTGGGCCGAAAGCTGGTTCGATAATGTCACCTATAGCTCGCCAGGCAGCTTCGAGGACCAGACCCGCGGCTATGTGACCGCGGGCGGCATGTCGGGCCGCGTCGATGTCCATGACGACTATCTGATGAGCCTGACGCTTCCCAAGGTGAAGGCGGGCTGTGGCGGCATCGACATGTTTTTAGGGGGCATGTCGTTTCTCGACCCCGACTATCTGGTCCAGAAGCTGGAGACGATCCTGCAGGCCGCGCCGGCCGTCGCTTTCCAATATCTGCTCGAAACCCTCGACGAGAAAATGGGTAACATCATCTCGAAGATGGAGGCAGCGACCAATTACCTCAATTCCATCCAGGTGAATGATTGCCGCCTCGCCAATCGCATGGTTCAGATTGCCAGGGGCGATGATAATATGTCTGGGATCGTCGAGGAGATGACCGGCTACAAGTCGATCCGTGCAGGCTATGCCAATAGCTGGCAACAGAGCCGCGAGAAGATCCAGGCCAATAAGGGCAATCCCACCGAGGATCTGAAGGACGCGCTCGCCAATTGCCCGGCCGAGGTCACCGAGATCTTCAGGACCGGTTCGCTGCTGGCGCATGCCGCCGCGCGCGTCGGGGCGTCCGATTGGGCGGGCGTGATGCGCGCACGGGTGGGCGATGTCTATATGCGCTGGGATGATAAGGACAAGGTGCCGCTCTTCTCGGCAATCCCCGCCTGCCCACGCCAGGATAGCGAGAGCGCCGATGATTTCCTGACCGGACGGGTGCCTACCCGCGCGCTCAACATTCCCGCGACCGCTTCGGATTGTTCGGTGAACGGCGCCGGGCGCGGCGCGCTGCTGCTGGCGCGCGAAAGGATGGAATCGGTGGCCGCCAAGATTCGTACCCGCGCCGCGTTGACGACAGAAGAAAAGCAGTTCGTCGCCAATGTACGGACCTTGCCGGTCTATCGCCTGCTCGAATGGGGCGTGCGGCAGGGCCTGACCGACAGCGTGATCGCCGACACCGACGAGCTGGTCGCCCTCACCCTCGCCTATCAGATGCTCAATGATCTGACCCGCTCGATCGACTTTGCGCTGCAAAACGCAGAGCGCGGCGTGACGACGGCGGGCGCGGCTGACGCGGACAACAGCAATATCTGCCAGACCCGCATCCTGACCAAGGGCATCGAGCAGCTAAGCGAACTGCGCGACGAAGTGTTGCGCCAGCGCGCGCAGATGCGCCAGTCCTACATCGCGGCCATGAACCAGGCGAACCTCTCGGCAAATTATGCCGGGGTGGTGCGCCAGCGCGACCGTGATGCGCGTGACGCCGCTGGCGCCAACGCCAATCGCAACCGGTGAGGCGAGCCATGCGTCATCTCATCCGCCTGGCATGCGTCCTGTTCGGCTTGCTCGCCGCCACGCCCGCGCTGGCGATCGATGCCAGCTATCACACTTGGGACGGCTTCTCCGAGACCGTTGATGCGTTTCACTTGGTGGCGATGATCTTCGGTGATCCGCGCTATGAAACACTGGTTTTGATTGTCGCGGTGGTCGGCATCGGCCTTGGCGCGGTTATCGCCAGCATTCGGGGTGCCGGCATGGGCCTGGTTGCCTTCGGCTTTCAGATGCTGGTCGGCATCGGACTGTTTGCCGGGATGATCGCTACAACCGGCACGGTCCACATCTATGACCGGGTGCGCAACGCCTATCAGCCGGTCGGCGACGTTCCCAATCTCATCGTGCTGGTTGCCGGCGTCACCAACCTGATGGAGCGGGCGCTTGCTGAAACGATCGATGACAACACCACCGATCCCAATGCCAAGCTGGAATTTGGTGCAGGCGGCCATGCGTTCGACCTGTTCCTCAATGCAGTCTCGCCGCGCAGCCCGATCGTCGACACCTTCCTTGATGCAACGGTGAAGGATTATGTGCGGCAATGCTATCCGGTCGCGCGTGTCTCGCCGGCCTATGGCATTGATGACGATCAGCTGTTCCGCACCTCGACCGACCTTCCCGCCTCCTTTGCGGCGATGGCGGGCCCTGCGACCTTCTCGACCGTCTTCACGTCGAGCGACAAGGGCGGGACGACGATGAGCTGCGATGCAGCCTGGGACCATATTGCCGACCGTCTGTCGGATGCCACAGCGTTCGACGCTTATAGCGACCAAGTCTGCGCGCGCACCGGGTTCGATGTGAACCAGGCCAGTCAGCGCGATCGCTGCCGCCAGCAGATCGACGCGCTGGGCGACATGATGCTGGGCCAATCGATGAGCCGGCAGACGTTCCTCACCAACATCCTGCTCGGTCAGACGGTCGGCGATGTGTTGTTTGAGGATTCGCCTGCAGCCACGGCGCGGGTCATGGCGAATCGGGCGATCGTGTCCAACGGGCTTGCGACGCTTTCGACGGCCAATGCGTGGATGCCGACCATCCGGGCTTCGGTTTTCGCGATCATGCTGATGATGATGCCGATCGCGCTGCTGTTCATCCTGACGCCGATCAACCTGCGTGTTGCAAGCTTCGCGCTCGGCCTGTTCGTGTTTGTCGCGCTCTGGGGCGTGATCGATGCCGGCATTTACCAGCTCACCCTTGGCCGGGCGATGGATGTGCTGGCCGAACTGCGCGCGACCAACGTCGCGGCGGATAGCTGGATCCTTGCGCCATCGGCGGCAATGAAGGCGCTGGCCATTTTCGGCTCGTTCCGAACCGCAGCCGCGGGCCTGGCGGGCGCGTTCGTGTTCACCGTGTTCCGCTTTTCTGGCAATATGTTCACCGCGTTCACGTCAGGCATGCTCGGTGTCCAGGGCCAGGGCAGCATGGCGGCGGCAACCGTCGGGACCAGCGAGGGCTATGCCTCGGCACTGGAGGCGCAGGCTTCGGCCGGTGGCACGATGGCGCGGCGCTCCACATCGGCGGGGTTCGGCGATTTCGGCGAGCGCAGCAGTTTTGGGCTCGACCGCGCATTTTCTTCAGCCGGGTCGGTCATCGGAGAGCATGGCGGCGGCGCGACCGGAACGGCGGCGTTCGGGCTGGGCCGGGCGGATGCCGCACGGGAACTGGGCGGGCTCTCCCCTGCCCTAGTCGGACGGGATTTGAACGATCCTGGCACGGCCAGCGCCATCCGGGCCAATGCCGCAACATCCGCTATCCACAATTTTGCGCAAGGGGATGCGCTGCGCAAGCTTGGCACGAGCTACTTCGGCGAAGGCCAGGGCGGCGAACGCGCTTTTGCCGCCTTCGCGCAGAATATGGTGCAGTGGAAGGCGTTCGGCGACAGCCAAGCCTATGAGATGATGCAATCGGGGGCGAAGCGGCATTTTGAGCGCAGCGGCTATGATGCAAAGGATGCGGCGCTCAAGGCGTCGACCGTGATCGCCCAGGCCGGTGCTGATCCGACCTTCGCCAAGATCACGGCCAACGCCTTCGATCAGGAACAGATGCTTCGCAATGACCTGACTGCCGCGCAGACGCAGGTCGGCGCGATGGAGGGACGACGCGACTATGCCGACGACCGGGTTGCGGCGGTCGAGCGCGGCAATGTCGCGACGGAACAGGCCCATCGCACCGGGCATAATCAGGGCCAGCGCGAAGCCGCAGGGATGCTCGGTCTCTCGGTCACCGAGACCAGCCGGCGCATCGGGTTCATCAATGCACTTTCGGGCGAAGCGCGATCGAGCGCGATCAGCCAGCTGTCGCGCTCTACAGGGCGCAACGAAGCGCAGGTGCTGCGCGCGCTGGAAGGCTATAATGCCGCTGTTCAGGTCGGCACTGCCGACGGAGCAACAGCGCAAGCCGTGCGCGAGGGCACGAGTGTCTATAGCCGCACGCGCGAGGCCGCTGGTTATGATTTTGCCGAGCGGTCGGGCAAGCTTGATGCCCAGCGCGAGATCGGTCCTGATGGCGTGCGCAGCGCGGCCCAAATAGGCGAGCAGCGGCGCCAGGCAGACAATGCCGGTTTTGCACAAGGCGCCGCTGCCGCTGGTGTATCGGTGCGAGAAGCCGCGCGTCTGGATTCTTTCATTCGCACGCTGGCGGGCACTGCCGGAAACCAGGTCGATATGGCTGAAGGCGGTGCGGAAGGCATTGCCGATCGCGCGCGCAACGAGCGACTGACCGGCATCGTCGACAAGGAGCGCCTCACCCGCACCCAGGCACTGCTGCGCGAGCATGGCGTGGAGATGTCGAAGCGCCAGATCGCCATGGACCAGAATGGCGACATCGGCCTCAACCTGACGCCGGAACTGGCCGCGCAGATGTGGCGCGGCGGCCTGATCAACGAAAGCCAGCTTGGCGCGATCGCCAATGGCGGGCATGCCCGGTTCAGTTTTGCCCATAATGATCTGCTCGTCTCCAGCAGCACCGGGTTCAGCCAGTCTGCGCGCAACGATACCAGCACGCGGTTCGAAGCCGGCAAACAGGCGGGGCCGGACACGATCGAGCATTTTCTGGGCAGCGGGGCGCAAGGCCAGACCGCCATGGCCAACTGGTTGCGCGGCGGGTTCGAGATGGATCGGCGAGGTGACTGGCGGCTGAAACCGCAGGTCGCCGATACGCTGGAGCGCGACGTCACCGCGATTATGGTTCAGACAGGGTGGAACAGATCGCTATCGCGGATGGCAGAACATCAAACTGCAGACAATCAGACCATATCGGGCGATCTTACCGCTTCGGCAGCACGAGCTGTAGGAGCCGACGGTGGAAGCAAGGACCACAAGGGCAGCGGTAGAGGAAGCGCTGCCGGTTCGCTCACGGGCAAGGTCGGAATGGATATTGTGGATCGCGGAAGCGCCGCCGTATCCGCGCAATCATCAATCGATATTGTAAATTACGACGTTCGGGAAGCAATTGCTTCGGCTGAAAAGGCCGCTGCTCGAACCAGCAGACCAGAAGAGACTTTTGCGAAATATCTGAGTGAGCAAGTGCTTGGTGATGATGGCTTGCGCAACCGATATTTGAGGCAAGCGGATGCAGGTCGTGGGACCGTTGATGTCACAGGCCCAATAACATCAATCGAGCAGTCGTCGATTCTTAGTTCCGGTCGATTGCTGTTCGATCGCGACAATGGAATGGCGGACGGAGATTCCAGCTTTAAGGAGCGGAGGGATCCATGATGTCAGTCTTTGATCACGCCGAGATGGCGAAGGTGGCGGAAACCGGACCGAGCATCAAACGGATCAGTGTAGGGATCCATCGTCGGCGTTTGCGAAGGCTGTCCCCGCGTGATCACCCATTCGCCGCACGAAACCTTGGCTTTCAAAAACCCATAACCGAGAACCGCCACGACCGTGATCGGATTGAAGATGAAGATAAGCAGCACCATCGCGGTAGCCACGGACGTATTAATCCGATCGTACGGGATGGTTATCATGATTTCCAGGCCAATCCAGTACAGCAGCGCCGTTACCCAGTAGAGCTTCGCGTACCATGGCCGCCAAAACCAATCGGCAGCGCGCGGCGATGGCGAGCCTGCCTCATCTGTCTGCTCAACGTGATCAACATCCTGCATTTGCAGAGCCTTTCCATCTGGAAAAATAGCATAGGTTCATCCGACTGGAAACCGTTCCGCCCTGATCACCGCAGACCGATCGCCCATGGCCACCGCGATCATCTTGCCCCCTCCTTTCCTCCTGCCCTCCATCCAGCTTTGTTTTACCGTTCTAACAAATGCGCACACTTCAGATCCTGGACACGGCCGCGATGAAGAAGAAGCGGCCCAATCGAGATGTACCTCCCCGTCTTTCTACCGAAGCGGATGCCGCCATCCTACGACTTGCGCGCCTCCTGGGCCGTCAGATCGCGCGTGAACTTGATCAGGAGCGACAGCAACGAGAAAAGCGCACGGATGTCCCGCCCAAATCGTGCGAATGATGTTTGCGTGTTCAGCCCTTTCAACATCGGATGAACCATCGTCGGCCGAATGTTGCGGCAAATATGCTGCTATTCCTTGGCTGGTGTTGGCGTATTTTGCGCCGAACGGTGGTGCAATTGCGATCTTGCCCACGGAATGATTTTATCTGAAAATCATGGTCTTTCCGAAGGACGAACTTGTGCCTGCGTTTGCATTCTATCTGGTTTCCGACGAGGGCGAGCCATCTATGCGGCTGGTCGATGTGCCAGATGTTGACGCGGCGAAAACATGGGCAATGGATGCGATCAGATCTGCGTCATTTCACACCATCCGCTTCTGGGACGGTGTTCGCGTAATCGAGGTGAAACGCCCTGCGATGCGGCAACCCAGAAAGAAGCCAAGCGATGCAGAGGAGCGCGGAAAGCGTATGGTTGCCATGAAAGCCAAAGGCATGAAACAGCGCGAAATTGCCGCAGCATTTGGGATCAGCATCGGCCGGGTGCGCGATGTCATGTCACGTGAGGAGTTGCGTGCCCGGGAGGAAGCTATTCAAACCAACCGTGCCGCACTGTCGGGCCGGGCCAATAACCTGTTGCGACATTTAGTCATCGAGCCGGAAGCGGACCCTGCCGAGCGGGACCGGCTACTTCCGGGACGGGTTGCAACATTGACCCGCCGTCAAATCATGAATGTAGGCAATTCCGGCAAGGTCACTCTTGCCGAGATTGAAGCCTGGCTGTGGGAACGAGGCCTTTGTCTTAGCGCCGATATCTGAGCTGGACTTTATACCGCATTCTCCGGTGTATTCGTGGCCGGGTCAGCGGGTTGGGCCTCCTGCAACGTCCCGCGAAATGGCACAATCCATCTTCGGCGTGGGATAAGCGTTTCAAATGAGAGCAGGGCAAATGCATAAGTTGCCTAATACGACCGGCCCATTTTGCGGCAAAAGCTGGGACATTCGCGACTGTCGGCTTCGGAGAGCCAGGATTAAAGAAGCCGACGTTGACGATGTTGTGGGCGTCAGCTTTGGAGGACAAATGCTGAAACATGACGACCGTTGGCGCGGCCCGATGGGAACGACGGCTCTAACCGAAAAGCGGACGTTTAATAACTGTATTGTCGTAACAAGCGGTTCGACTAATGGCATCCTGAAGACTGCAGCAGTCGAGAGGTATGACCGTTTACCGAAAGTGGCGCGAACATGCAGACGGCCTCAAGTTTTTAGCCACTCGTCTCTGACATCCGGTGATGCGCCCCAGTCTCATGTTTGAGTAGAGCAACGGTCGGGAATCCGACGAGTGCAAGCGCCGCCCACTTCAACGGAAACGATATTCCCGATCGCTCCTTCGATATCCGCGTCATCGTATTCGATTTCGACGGGCCTATCTCGCGACCGAATGCCGCAGACTGGCAATTAACTCGAACCAGCGTCTATCTATCATGACCATTCAAGCTGAAAAATTCCGCACGGCGGGTTTCGAGAGCCTGTATAGCCTCTCCAATCCGTTGAGAGAAAATGGGCAAGCATTGGCTCAGAACGAAGGCAATGCCTCGCCCATATTCGATAGATGCCGTCAGTGCCCGGAAAACCTGGATGGAATCGCCTGGATAGATGCTTCCCTGATCGAAACGGAGTTCTTCAGGATCTTGAGATGTCGACTGCACATGGTTCATGACGCCGCGTGTGTTAGGATGAGCGCCATGATCGATGCTCGTCTCGTAGAGCGAATTTATGATCGCGCCGAGTCCGCTATGCCAGTCTTCAAGGTATTTGGCGGCATCGACAACCGCCGAGCTAAAGGCCCGGCGCGATGCCTTGCGTTCATCCTCGCCGTCGTGGCGGTTCGACCAGACCATTCCCAGTTCCGGCTTCCTGGCGATGAGCAGCGCGTAGCAAGCCGATTCCAAGCTTGTCCGGAACAGCGGATACACAGCGGCCTCATGGCCGCTCATCGCGATGCGGACACCGCTAGTCCAGATCATGAATGCATTTGAGGACAGGAACATGGGAACCTGCTGGACGGGCTGGCCGTCCGCCCACAAAGATGTTGCGAAAAACTCATAGTAGGCTGTGACAAGGGGCATGAGCGGATGATGCCCCTCAAGCAGAAGGTCCGTATTGCGATTACCCGTTCGGACATAGTCCGCGAGGCTAAGATTGATGATGACCTTCATCGCGACGCTCTTCTTGAACAGAGGTTTCAACCGGCAATTATCGGGTGCGCATCAATCGGAACAATTCGGCCTGATAGCATGCGTCGTGCAGGGCGTTATGGTCACCTGAAGACCGGGGATTAAGGCGCTTTGCCATGACGCTGGAACGTGCGTCAGCCCAGCTGCACCCCGTCGCGCCCATGAAATAGGCTTTTATGTCGAGAGCCGAAAAGCCGAACGGGTTCGAACCATGATAGGCCCAGAAATAATGGTTCACAAAGGCCCAGTCGAACGGCGCATTGAGGCCAACGAAAATGCGATCGGCAGCGGCAGGCCCGAGAGATGCGAGCCAGTCGGCGAATCCCGCCATTGCACTTTGGGGAGGCAGGCCGGTGTGGCGCAATGTCTCCATTGAAAGACCCGTAACCCGGAGCGCGTCGGGATCAAAACGGTCTCCGACCGGCTTCAGCAGGGCCTCGAATTGCATGTCCGGCTGATCGACTTTGCATGCGCCGATCGAGAGCAGGCTGAAGGCGCCAGGATAGGGGCCTGCGGTCTCTACATCCACTGATACGAAGATCGGATCGCTCATCGCACAAGCGCCTTGGCCTGCACGAGAGGCGGTCGGTTGCGAACCGCGTCCCAATGCTCTCTCAAGAGACGACGCCTATCCCGAATCGTTCCTTCGCTAGACCACAGAAACGTCGAGATAGTGTTCACGTCAAACGGCAATCGGCTGCCCTTGCGAGCGGAGACCAATGTCGGTATTGAGCGACCAAAGGCGAAGCCGAGTTCCAAAAAGCAATTGGGTCGCCCGCCCGTGAGATCCGCGACCACAAGGCTGGCGCGAGCCAGCTGGACAAAAATCTCCTCATCGATACGTGCATGCTCATGACGATGTTGATCGTCGATGACCGTCAGTTCATAACCCAGTTCATCCTCGACGACTGGCCGCACGACAGCTTCGAAATAGGAGTCGACTTCCGCGAAGTCGGGCAGCCCCGGATTAAGCAGGCGAACGGCGAAGGCGCGCGGACGCTCGAGCGCTTCCAGCAGATCGACAAGGACGGCGACCCGTTGTTCGACAGAATGGCGGGCAGGCATTTGCAGGCGGTTTACCCACCCATGCGCACTGCCCCCGTTGGTGACGCGGAAGAAGCGCGCCGCCTCGTTGTCGAGCTGTGCCTGCGTGTAGAGCTTGCGTGACCCGCGATCCTTGCCAGTTACGGCGAGGTCGAGAGGAATGACTGGCTTGCCGGCTTCATGATAGCGGTTCGCCAGATGAAGCACGCCTTCATCGCCACCTAGCGTGATGAGTATGTCGCCAAAGCGCGACTGGATATCCATGCGCCGCGCCGCCATGCTCCACTGCGCGGCGCTTTCCATATGCACTAGGTCCGTGTGCGCCATCCCATCCCACAGTGTGACGCGATCGGGTGGAATTTGCTCTTCCGTTTTATGATGTTTGACCGCGATCACCATCGGTCCCGGCACATTCAGGGGCCTTGCCGCCAGATTGGAGTGCATCGCCTCCCAGATATCCCAGTCGAAACATATTGGGTTCCCGTCAGGCCGACACGGCTCCGCATCGACCGGAACCACGAAATTGGCGCCACGTCGCACCAACTGCTGCACAAATTGAGCAAGCACCCCACGCGCATCGCTAATCGCTTCACCCGACGCAATCATCGGATCAGTGGCGAAGCTTCCGCTGATGTGTACACGGCGACCAAAGAGAGGCGAGCGTGCCATCAGATATCGTCGACTATGGGCGATGCTGCCATTGCCTTCGCGACTTCATGCAAGTGTGCGAAAGACAGTGGCGCGTCCGGATAGGCACGGGCGAGCGCGGCAGGATAAAGGCGTGTGCGAATGTCCGAGAATGTCCAGCCGGGTTTACCGCTTCGCGGGCCTGTGGCTGCGATCAGTGCCGCAATCTCTTGGCTGCTCAAGCCCAGTCCATCGAGGTCCATACGAAAAAGCTCTCCCCGTTGCTCGTCCGAGGGGCGCTGAAATGTCTCAATGATTGCCGCACGGCGCCGGACCGCCGGATCGATTGCAGAAAGACGATTGGTGCATAGGATGACGACGATCCGGCCGCCAAACTGCCGAAAATCATCGATTCCCTGTATTAGGGTGTTGACCGCGACCTTGTCCTCATGGTGGCTATGCGCTTGGGACCGTGCGGCGGCGAGACTATCTGCTTCGTCGATAATGAGAATCGCCCGGCGCCCTTTTCCTGCTGCCTTGATCACTTGCGTAAAGGCTTCGGAAAGAAGCGACCCCATCTCGCCGACCATGCCGGAGCCGCGCACCCTGTTGCTCAGCTTGAAAAGGACGGAGTCTTCAGACCGGGCCTCCGTAACCAAGCGGTTCGCGATAGTCTCAGCCATAGCGGTCTTTCCGGTACCGACGTCGCCATGAAAGAGTACCAGCGGATACTGCTCGGTGACCAGATCGCATATCGGCAATATCTTCTTATGATGGCGCTCGCTCCATCGGGCGAGCTCGCTGCCGTGCAGCAGCAACTGAAGCTGAGCATGGATGCGCGCATAGAGGGCTTCAAATCCCAGCAGGCGCGGTTCGCGGGCTGCGAGCTGCGCGCTTGGCAGGTCAATTTCGCTGTCGAAGATGCTTGGCTCGCTCATTGACCCCAATCCTTGCGCTTCATGCCAAAACTCGAGCTTGCATAGTCGCGGCCGCCAGCCGCGGCCAAGCCTGCATGGCTTGTGTCCTCTGAAGTCGCGTGCCACTTGACCTTGAAAAGCTTGCTCAAGCTGGCTTCAGCTTCTGCCGTATAACTCGATGTGTGGCTCAAGATGATCCTCAAACGCGGCGATGGCACGCGGGGCCATAATGCACCTGGCCGGCTCGACGTCCAGCCACCGGCCTCGCTGCTGGGGGTGAAGCGAACAGCTTGCCGCTCGGCGCCGTAGCTCAGCAATGTAACGTCGACCCAGGCTAGATGGCCGCGCTTGACGAGCAGTTCGATATCATGCGCATAAAGTCGGGCGGTATCCTCGCTCCAGCAGCCCGTGCTATTTGCGATCATGATGAGATCCGCCTTCACCCGGCGCATGACGCTTTCGATATCCGTATCGGTGTAGGTCGCGCTTTGCGAGCGCGTGAGCGTCAAACTCATAGTCAGTCCTCCACCCGGAATTTCTTGCCGAACAGATCTTTCCAGAGGTCATTGTCATTCTCGGCCGAAGCGAATTGAGCGGCGTACCAGGCATCTTCAGCCGCCTTGACGATCTCGACCCGCTCGGCTTCCGAAATGCGGCTGGTCACATTGTTAAGGCTGTAGACCGGATCGAGCACGACGACCGGATCGGAGAAGCTGCCGAATGGCGCTTCGTTCTCGGGGAACTGAATTTTCTCCTTGAGGCCGGACTGCGCGATGTAGAGCAGGAAGTTGCGAAAGCGGTGTTCGATCGATCCCCCCGACCCGTTAATCGCGACGACATGGGCCATGATCAGTTCGATGGCGAAGGACTTAAGGGGCTTGAGCTCAGCAAAATTCCGCCACTTCTTGGCCATGCGCACAAGCGTTCGAAAGTCCCCATCCTGTGTCTTGCGATCGCGTACGAACTGGATCTGGCCCGGCGGGTTGGTAAGAACTCTCGAGCCATCGTGAATGTCGAACTGCCAGCCGAAGCCAGGCCGTCCAGCGATTTCGATCACAGGGACGATGTCGACACTGAGACCGCTGCGAACGAATTTCACTGTCGCCGCCTTGCGCTGCAGTTCGAAGTCGGCAACAGACTTGTTAGGATATTGCTTGACCAGCAGCTCAAAGATTTTGTCGCTGAGACCAGCAAGCGATGATGCGTCGATGCTCTGTCCGGCGATGTAGAAGATGACGTCAACGTCCACCGGGTCAATAGAGGTTTTCTGGAGAATGGTGAACTTGGCGAAAGACCCTGCTTTGAAAACTCGAGTGACCTTCAACTCCGTTTGATCGCGGATATTGGCGCGAAGATCCTCTACCAGGCGATCCACCTGAGCATGATATTGCTTGCGGCTCTCTGCGGTAAGCCGAAGTATATTGCTATCGAAGTAGCGTATCTGAGCATTGTTGAGAGGCATGGCTCGGTCCTGATGATGGCGGCGCGCCATCGAGGGCAGCGCACATTTGATTTGACTATGCGAGCGACTGGTATCATATGATCCCATGACCGTCAACGAGGATGACTTCAAAAGGGAAAGCGGTCGAGCTAATGGTGTCAGATGATGTTAAAAGGCAGCTCTGCGCGCTTGCTCGATCAAGCCGCACCCGAACGGCGGTCTTCAATCCGTCGCGTCCGACGCATTGGGCTCCTTATGAGGTTCGTTGCCCGGGCTCAGGTGATACCTTCACCGCAGACTCGGCCTGGCATTTTGTCGCCGACATGATCGAGGGTGGCGCTGAGATGGAGACTATCAGCCTGGCCAAGCCGGCTGGGAAGACAGGCTATGTCATGATCGTCGAAGGCTTTGGCGGCGAAAAAATCTATATCAAGCTGCAGCTCGGGAGCGGGCAAGTGATCGGCCGCAGCTTCCATATCAGTGTGAACGAGGACCAGTTATGAGCAGTATCAGCAGTCACGAGGCAGAGCATGCTGCGATGGTAGAGTGCGCGATCTGCGGTGAAGCCACCGGCATTCTGTCGATACAAGAACAGGAATTCGCCTATCGTGATGGCCAGCACGAGGTGCTGCTGCACGCGAACATACCAGTGATCAGCTGCCAAGCCTGTGAAGAGGCTTATACAGCCCCTGGTGCCGAGGAGGCCCAGCATGAGGCGGTTTGCCATCACTTGGGTCGATTGGCGCCTGTCGAAATTCGTGCGTTGCGCACGCGCCTTGGCGTCAGTCAGGCGAAGCTGGCCGAACTCACCCATATTGGTATCGCATCGATCAAGCGCTGGGAGGCTGGCTCCCACATCCAGAATGCCTCGCTCGACGCAAAACTGCGCGCACTGGGTGGTGGGCCGCAGGAGTTTCCCATACGATCGGGCTTTCGGTTCCACTTCCCGCCAAAGCCGGAGGCATGTGAAGCAGCTCGCAGGTGGCGTCTGCGTCAGGACTATAGTTCCATGCATTCGCAGCGCGAACTGGAGGCTGCCTGATGTTCGTCGTGACCTTCTATTCCTATAAAGGAGGCGTGGGTCGCACCATGGCGTTGGTGAATATCGCCGTCGCCGAGGCACGGCTTGGCAAGCGTGTCCTGGTTGTCGATTTTGATCTCGAGGCACCGAGCCTCCCTAGCTACAAGGTTTTCGAAAGTTCAGGCTGCGGCAGCGGAGTTGTCGATTACATCACCAGCTATCGCGAGACGGGCATCGCCCCTGACGCGCAGCAGTTCATTTCGCAATGTGACGTGGATGGCGCGCCGATCTGGATCATGCCGGCAGGCCGGCATACCGATGCAGGGTATACAGTGGCGCTCAATTCGATCGATTGGCAGGATCTATACGAACATCAGGAAGGCTATCTGATGTTCGAAGATCTTAAGCGTCAGTGGGAGTCGCTCGACTTTGACTACGTCCTGATCGACAGCAGGACGGGGCATACCGATGTGGGGGGCATCTGCACGCGGCAGCTGCCCGATGCTGTCGTCATCATGTTTCTGCCCACCACGCAGAATATCGGTGGCCTAGGGCCGATCGTGGACAGCATCATCGAGGAGAATAAAGCCCGCAAGAAGGACATTGCGCTCCATTTCTGCGCCTCGAATGTCCCCGATCTTGATGATGAAAAGGGCATTCTCACAGAGGCGCTTAACTCAGCGAGCGAGCGCCTCTATAAGGAGGACCCGATCACAATCGTACATCATTACAGCAGTCTGGATGTTCTGACGCAGACTGCCTTTGTTCAGTCGCGCCCAAACTCGCGCCTTTCGAAAGAATATGAAACGCTCCGGCAGGCGATCGTGTCGCTCAACTTCGAGGATCGCGAAGGTGCGATCGTATCCTTGCAGGGCATGCCCGATGTCTACGAGGCTGCGCGCCAGCAAAATCGGACCAAGGTACGGGACAAGCTTCTTGAGCAGACCAGGGATATTCGCTCCTTCCATCCAAATGATGGCGAAATCGCCTTTCTGGCAGCACGGGTATTGAGTGACGTCGGAGATAGTGCAGGTGAGATCGAGGCTTTAAACGTCGCGATTGAGCGAGGCTTCTCGGTAGACCGATCGCGTCTGGCTCGGGCCTATTGCTATCTTGCGGCCAATCAGCCGGACACCGCTATAGAGGACTTGACCGTCCTTCTGCAGACGCAGACCGCGACGGTGTTCGAGGTGGGGCCGGCGTTGCAGCTGCTGAATGGAATTCGCGGATGGAAGCCACAGTTTGAGGTTGTGCTGGATCGACCGGATGAAGATTTCGCCACGGTTGTGGCGCTGTCAAATTATATCATGAGCATCCGTGAGGCGCTGCCAGCCATGGCGCGCAGATTTGAACGCAGCATCGATTCGACGCTGCTCACCCCCCGTATGCGACGTTATGCCCTCAACCATGCCATTCTTTGTCACATCGGCTCAGGTAACTTTGCGCGCGCAAAGGAACTGATCGCGATTGATCCGACGGAACTGTCGCCGAACATAACGCTGCAGGATCTGTTCAACTACGGCATCGCCGATTGGGGCGAAACCGGCGCACCGAATTCGGATATTTTCGCCAAAGTGATTGAGCAGGCGTTGTCGCTCAAAGGCTTGCCGGCAGAAGACAGCAATGTTCGGCAATGTCTCGCGCTTGCGCACAGCGTTGTGGGCGACAAGGATGCAGCCCGACAGGCGCTTCAGGATGCACTCAGTGTGGCCTCCCAAAGCCCAGGCGAGATGGTGTTCGACTGCTGGCTGTATCTGAACGTGTTCGGCGAGGAGATGATGACGGATCTCAACGAGATGAGCGATGTCCTGGCGGCTGATAAGACGCTTGAACCGAAATTTTTCGGCGAGGTTCGGCGGTTACTGAACTGAGCCCTCATCACCGAATCCCTTCTGAGCGAGGCGTTGACCGGTCGTATGCGGAACACCATCGGTCAATCAGGCGTTGCTTGGGTCTGGATAGTGTGTATCTATGCTCTGCCACGGCATGGATCGCCACCACGTCAGCAATTTATTAACCTTGGCCTCCTATTTTTGAGGCTGCTTTGATGGGGAGAGTTGAGATGGTCTACAAACCGGAATGGGATGAATAACATTCTCAGTCTCGATCAATCAAAAACGGCTGGCGGTAACGCCAGCCTTTTTTGTTGGCGACGTTGACGGCAAAGTCGTCTTGCGGTGACAATTTCTAAGGTAAGCATGTGCCTGTGGCGCTGATGGTTATCCACCGAAAATGGAAATAAGGGGTGCCCACACTGGCGCTGCAGCTATCGCCGTGCCCGCAGCGCCTCCGATCGCGCCTTCGACGATTGTCTTTAGAGATTTGCCTGCGGACTTAATGATAGACGGGTCCGGCTCGTCCATCAGCTGTGCTTCGATGGTCGCTACCTGCGCGTCGGCTTTCCGTCGCTGCGCGTCATCAAGCCCAAGCTCATCTACATGTTGCCGGTAGAGCGCGACGATCGAACGAAGGTCATCCGACGAATAGGTCGTCGTCTGTATCCCATTGCCACCGGATGAAATATGCTGAAGAGGCGAGTTGTGCATCTCTCCAATATTGTAGATTACGCCAGATGGTTCTCGAGAACTTTGCTCTGCTCGCTTCCTGGCGCTAGATGAAAGATCGACGTAAAGCATCGCGCCTGTCGGATTAAGCACCGAACCTTCTTCAAAAAGGGCCTCTGCAACGTTGGTGAGGCGATCGCGATTCCATTCTGGGAAATACTTAATGGCAGCATCCTGGATAGATGGTCGCTTCCCACCCTGTCCTAGCTGAAACAATGCTTGGAGAAGATCCTTTTTGTCCTCTTCAGTTGCCATGTCCGATTTTGCATCCTGAAACGGCTCGCCATGTGCGTGCTCTTCCACATATACAGCGAAGTCTCGGTTAAAAGGAATGATGACCGCCGCCGTTATCTTTCGAATGTTTGCTACAAATTTGCTACCGCTGTAATAGTAGGTGTGAGAGAAATTCAAGAACCAGTCAGGGGCTGCGGCGCCACGCTCGATTATATGTATGACTAGGCCCAGCTCTTCCTTACGGCTTGCGGGCCAGTTCAAGCGTGCACTGCCCATCATGCTGCCGCCTTGGTTCGCCCGCTCTAAGAATGCGTCGAAGTCAGCAGCTGCGCGAAGATCACTCGTAATGGCGGCAAGATCGGACCCATTAAGGGTCTGAGCTAGTCGCTCAAGTGGTCGCTCGTATGTGTTATAATCAGCGGACTGCAGGTCGAGGACCGCGTTGTTCAGATCCCGCAGAGCAGACTTTACAGTCATTCTTCGTCTTCCTGCTTGCTCCGAGCTTCGGAAGCACGTTCTAGGATGGCTTGTCGATACCTCTCCTTGACCTCACTGACGATGCCTTCGATCATGTCATTACGGCTGTAGTCGCCGACACGCTCATCGACCGCTTCCTCCATTTTCTGGATAGCGACCTCGATGCTTTGCGGGTCGTTCGGATCGAAGTTTACAGTACCGATCTCGCCGTCCAACGCCGCAATCGCTTTCTCAAGCTCTTTCATTTTCCGCGACAGCTCGTTTAAACCCTTGATCACACCACTCGCTCCTGTGGTCCGTTTCCGCCCCGCCAAGATGGCGCAGACATGCTCGCGAGTCACGCAGACTTATCGACAGTGGGTAGAGGTGACGTGATGGAAACCGAAGCATGTCGCCACGTCGAAGCTGCGCGGCTGATCACGTCAGGCGGACGGCTATCGAGCTATGATTGTTCAGATCGGCTTAATTAGCCCAAGCGTGCGGCGCACCCGTTGCCGCCAAATTACCTTTCGGGTTCCCTATGTATCCGTGCGCAACGTCATGCCGTCAAAGCCAAATTCTTCCACGATATGGTTCTGCGTCGAGGCAGTCTGCAGACGATAGCGGTCGTCGGGTTTGCAGATCGCCGATCGTCCGGTCGATCGCGATGAGACGGAGCGAAACGGCCCAACGGAAAGTGCGTCGCGCCGCAAAAGCGGACGGTCTGCAGCTGGGAAACTAAAAATTGCTGCTGAACGTCTTGGCAGGTGAAGGGTTTCGGACGCTTGCGTACGAAAGCCTCCCATGCAGGAACCCGCGGGCCCAGCAGGATGACCTATGGGGATTTAAGCTTTGGGCTGGTTTTGTCGAGTGGAGCGGAGGCGTCGATTGACGCGCGACGCTGGCAGCGCAGCCGGCGTTGGGGTGCTTTAGGTATATGTCGGCGGGTTTTGCCGTGACGCTGCCAGGGTCCGAAGTCGGGATAGCCGATGGCAGGCACAAGCCTTGTCCCTGGCCACAGCGCGGGGCGCAGGGCCATTGTTGCAGGTTGATCATGCCGGGTCATGACGCGAACTCCCGGATCGGGAGGAGCAACGGTGGCGGTGCTCGTGGCTGACACCAGCGTGCGAAAGTCTCGATGACGACCATCCGCCCGCCACAACACGGACATGGTGAGCAGGTGTCGAGCGGAGCATCAGGCGTCGGCACCTCCGGCTCAGACGGAACGGCCAGCAGTCTGCGGGCGAGCGCGAGATTGTCCCTGCGCGCTGCGCTGGCGAGCAGGCCGTAGTGTCGGATGCGATGGAAGCCACGCGGCAGGACATGCAGCAGGAAGCGGCGGATAAACTCGTTGGCGGTCAGGGTCATGATCTGGTGGCGTTCAGCGCCGTCGTGTCGATAATCCTTGTAGCGGAGCGTGACGCCGTCCTGGTCGAAGCTGATCAACCGCCGGTTCGAGATGGCTACCCGGTGGGTATAGCGCGACAGATAGGCGAGCACTGCCTCGGGACCAGCAAAGGGTGGTTTTGCGTACACAACCCAGCGCTTTTGCCGCACCGGTGCCAGGTGCCGCAGGAAGGTCCGGCGGTCAGCCAGATTGCTCATGGCTCCAAAGAAGTTGAGTTGCCCTGCATCATGAAGGGCGATGAGCCGGGTAAGGAAGAGGCGGCGGAAAAGCTTGCCCAGAACACGTACCGGCAGGAGGAAGGCGGGACGCGAGGATATCCAGCGCGTCCCGTCGTGCGCGATGCCCCCGCCTGGCACGATCATGTGGACATGGGGATGGTGGGTCATGGCTGATCCCCATGTATGGAGCACCGCCGTGATGCCGATCCGGGCACCCAGATGCCTGGGATCGGCGGCAATGGTCATCATCGTCTCTGACGCTGCCCGGAACAGCAGATCATAGACCAGCATCTTGTTCTGCCATGCGATGTTGGCGATCTGGGCCGGAAGCGTGAACACGACATGAAAGTAGCCGACCGGCAGCAGGTCGGCCTCACGCTCGGCCAGCCAGGTGCGCGCGGCTGCGCCCTGGCACTTGGGGCAGTGTCGGTTCCGACAGCTGTTATAGGCGATCCGCCAATGCCCGCAGTCCTCGCAGGCCTCGACATGGCCGCCCAGAGCAGCGGTGCGGCAATGTTCAACCGCGGACATCACCCTGAGCTGGTGCAGGCTGAGATGACCGGCATGTGCTATCCGGTAAGCAGGCCCGGCGGACCGGAAGATGTCGGCGACCTCAATGTTGGGGCGCACCGCCTCAACCGGCGGGCACCTTCCCCTCCATCAACGCCATCAGCTTGTCGAGCGGGCCCGATACGGCGTGGATCGTTCGGGTGGAGACCTTGGTATAGAGAGCCGTCGTCTCGAGTTTGCTGTGGCCAAGCAGGACCTGGATCACGCGGATATCGACATTCTGTTCCAGGAGATGCGTTGCGAAGGAGTGACGCAGGGTGTGTGGGCTGACGCGTTTGCGGATTCCCGCCACTTCGGCAGCCTCCTGAACGGCCCGGTGCAGTTGCCGCGTCGATATTGGATCAGTGATATTCTGGCCTGGGAACAGCCAGCCATGCGGGATCAGGACACCGTGCTTCCTGCCCTCGCGCCACCACATCCGCAGCAGTTCGAGCAGTTGCGGCGAAAGCATGGCATTACGGTCCTTGCCGCCCTTGCCCTGTTCGATACGGATCAGCATACGCTGGCTGTCGATATCGTCGACCTTGAGGTGGGCAACCTCCGACACACGCAGGCCCGCGCCGTAGGCCACGCCCAACGCCGCCTTATACTTGATACTCGCGGCGGCCTGGAGCAACTGCGCGGCTTCTTCGACGCTCAGCACTTGCGGTAGTCGGGGCACGTTACGGGTGATCACCAGTGCGCCTGACAGATCCCGCCGCTTGAGCGTGGTCGTGAACAGGAAGCGCAGCGCCGACACCGCGCCGTTGATCGTGCTCGGCCTGACGCCGCTCTCATGCTGCATTAACTGAAAGCTGCGCAGATCCTCTTCCGTTGCCGTATCGGGCGGGCGGCCCAGAAAGGCGGCCAGACGCTTCACATGGCGGATATAATCCTTCTGTGTATGGGCCCCAAGACCTCGCATCATCATGTCGTGCTGCATCCGCTGACGCAGTGGGCTGATCGGAGCAGTATTGATCGAGACAGTCATGGCAAGTTCCTCTTCGTTGAAGGAACTTCCAACCTCAGACGGCGACCTCGCCCCGCCAAAGGCCCTTATTTACAGCACTACGACGCCCCACGCGACCCTCCCGCGCAGCGGGTTCGTGCATGGGTCGTTTTTGCTGGGCTCGGCAGCCGGGTTCTGGGACACCGCGTAATTGATGTAACCACCCTCGTGCATGGTACGAAGTCGCCTTGGCGCTTCAATGCAGGAGGGTGACCGATGTCGATTTATGCAGGATTAGACGTGAGTGACAAGACGACGCATATCTGCGTGGTCGAGGCCGATGGTAAGGTTTTGCGGCGCGATGTTGTCGCGAGCGATCCCGATGTTTTGGCCAAGTGGCTCACCCGGCATTGGCCGGACCTCGTACGCGTTGTGCTGGAAACCGGAACGCTATCGACCTTCCTCTACCATGGACTGGCCGAACGTGGTGTCGCGGTCGAGTGTATATGTGCGCGGCACGCCAAGGGCGTCCTCTCTGCACGTGTGAACAAGAGCGATGTCCACGACGCAGAAGGACTTGCTCAGCTGGCGCGCACCGGCTGGCTCAAGCGTGTCCATATGAAGGCGTCCGCCACGCATATCGACAGGGCCGCGCTGCGCATCCGCGCCCTGCTCATCACCGCGCGGACATCCATGGCCAACCAACTGCGTGGACTTTTAAAGCTCTTCGGCCTTCGTATGGGCACAGCCAGAACACCTGGCCGGCGTGCCGAACGCCTGACTGCCTTCTATGCCCAGCGCCCTGACCTGAAGGCGCTGTTCGCCCCACTCATTGCATCCATGGAAGCGGTTGAGGAACAGCTGCGCGCATCCAATAGCCTGCTCACTGACCGGGCAAAGGCGGATGAGGTTTGCACTCGGCTGATGAGCGTTCCTGGCGTTGGACCGATCACTGCGCTCACCTACACCTCGACCATTGAGGATCCGCACCGTTTTGCGAGAAGCGACGATGTCGGCGCCTATGCAGGGCTCGTACCCCGACGTAGCCAATCAGGAGAACGCGACACTAGCGGGCACATCTCGAAGGCTGGCGACCCCATGTTGCGCAAGGCGCTCTATGAAGCCGCCAACGTCGCGCTGTCACAAGTGAAGAGGCCATTCGCCCTTCAGGCTTGGGGCAGGAAAATGGCCGAAGCCAAAGGCGCCAAGCGTGCCAGAACGGCGGTCGCGCGCAAGACTCCATTCGCTTTGGCTGAACGAGACGGAGTTCCGCTGGGCCTGAGCCCGGCGTTCTCTTCCCGATTAGCCATGCCCAGGACGATCTCGTCAGGAAAGTAGGGGGTCAAACCTCGTTTGGGACATAGAGACGTCCACCTATTCCGCTCGGCCGCGATCATGAACGCTCGGACGAAAAGCTGCCTCAGCTGTCCGATGACCTCCAAGACCACCATTGGCGAACGGGAAAATGGAAGAGAAATGCCACAATCAATTAGACAACTTTGCCGCCTTTCCTGACCAAGCTATGGAGCGACGGCTTATGCCGGGACCCGTCATTCCGCAAGGCAACCACTATTCGCCTAGGATTCGGTCGCGAGTTGCCTTGAGCGACCCGCAACGCTGAGATCGGCCGCCGTGACTGCATCGGGTCCGGTGCTGGACCGCTTCATCGCAACTTTGGTCAGCCGGCTCGCCATCAACCGAGCGGCATGATGCCGCTCGGTTGATGGCGAGCCGGCGCGAAGATCGCAAGAGTATGACGGTGATCAACCAGATGACAGGCGAGCGGTTCGCGGTGATTGACCAGATCGTGCTGGGGATGGTTCGCAATACGGCCGAAATGGTGTTCACCATCGGCTCTATCGCGATCATCACCTAGAGGAGGGGCTGCGTCCTCTCTCCGCCGCGGGCGTTGGCCGATGCGCAAAGGAACAAGCTTTTGGGCGCGATGCTTGATCGGGCCGTCGACCATCCGATCTTTGCAGGGCGCTGGCTATCCAAGCATGGAGGTCCCGCCGCCGACGAATGTCTGCACGGCCCTGTTGAGGTTTGACGCCGCGCCGGTCGAATGGAGGGTACCTTGGGATCGGCTGTGGGAGGAGCCGTTCTGACCAGAGTCGGCTTACAGGTTATCCATCGGCCTGCTCATGAAAATTAGGCTACCAGTGACATCCATCTACAATCCCAAACTTGAGGGTTGGATCATGAAGTTGTTGGTCCACCGACACTAGCGCGAAGGCGGCGTCGAACCTATGATCCCAGAGGATGTGCGAATTTTGCAGCGTCAACTACGTCGGGGGGCAGTTTTGAAGGCGATTTTCGTTCACGTGTCCGATATTCACTTCGGCCAGGAGAAGGATGGCGGGAGTTCTGCGTCGAACGACGAGGCGAAGCGTTGCCTGATTGTGGACGCCGGAGCTGAGGTGAAGAAGCTCGGTGGCAAGACCGCGGGCGTCATAGTCACCGGAGACATCGCCTATTCTGCCCAGGAAGATCAGTATGCCTCGGCTGGGCAGTGGCTTGCGCAGCTGACCGATGCGATCGGCTGCGAGAGGACCGACGTCCAGATGGTCCCGGGCAACCACGACATTGACCGGGACGTGATCACCAACACGTTGGAGACGGTCCTGTTCGCGTTCCATGCGGGCGGGGAATACTGGCTTGATCGCCATCTCGACCACCCTGAGGATTGCAAGACGCTTTATAGGAGGTTCGACGCCTACAAGGGGTTCGCTCTGGACTACAGGTCCGACCTCGATCTGAATGGTGGTGTGTCGAAGAGCGCGAAACTCGATCTCGCCAAGGGTCGGGCGATCCGTTTTGTCCGCCTCAACTCCGCGATCGCCTGTTCCAAGAAGGACGACAAGGGCAAGCTGATATTCGGTGCCCGGCAGCGCATCTACGCGGAGGAGGATGGAGTTGAACTCGTAGTCCTGTCGCACCACCCCCTGAGCTGGTTCCAGGATTCCGAGAAGGCTCGTGGCTTTCTGCGCGGACGCGCCCGTGTTTTCATATCAGGCCATGAGCATTTTCCAAACCTAGATGTCCAAAAGGTCGAGGAGGGTCGCGACCTCATGATGCTCGCCGCAGGTGCAACGGCTCCGGACGAAGTCGGCGATGCATTCACTTACAAATACAACATCTTGGCGTTCGAGTGGGATGAAGCGCAGGACGCCTTGGCCGTAACCATCAACCCTCGCACCTGGGACGAGGGGATGGCGCGCTTCAAGCGCGATGACGATTTCATGGAGGGGCATAACGAACGGCAGATCCTCGCCTCCCCGAACTTCAGGAAGTCGCCCACTGCCGGAGCGGCGCTCGTCGATGCGGATCTTGCCACGGCTGAACTGGTGGAGGAGCCCTCGTCTCCCTGTCATGACGCGGACGCCGAGCAGCACGCTGCTGAAGGCGACGGATTACCTGTCGCAGCGGAGGACAACATTGTCGACGATCAGGAGATCGAACCAGTCGAACCCATCGATCCCATCGTTGCGGAACCTGAACCCACGCAAGACACACGGGATCTGCAGATCAGGTTCTTCCAGGTGCTGAATGACGCTGAACGGCGGGAAGCGTTTGTCGCCTTCGGCATCATTCGCAACGCCAGGGGACGAATGGATCACGAGACGGAAAGGCGGCTGTTCCGCAGGGCAGTCAAACAGGGCAAGGCCGGAGAGATCGAGCGGATGCTCGTTGCGGCGGAGAATGAAGGCAATGGGGAGACCGCATGAGCAAGATGGCCAAATACGCTTCGATCATATGGGCCGAGCCGACCAACGATGACGTTCAGGCACGAAATGGTGCCGTGGACGCCCTGAAGTCGGATCTGTCGAAACTGACCACCAGGCAGGCCGTCGAGGCGGCCTCCACCATTGCCCAGGGCTTCGGTGGTGCAGAGTTGAGCGAGCTTCTCGCGCCCAAGGCAGAGAAGGCGATCAGTGACCGGAGCGCCGCATTCGTCCTGAAGGGCAGCGAACAGCAGGCGGTGATCTGCCTGGCGGTCGCCGCGCTTGCATTGGTTCAGGAACCGGTCAGGAGCGGCGACGGCTGGACCGCGATAGATGCGCTGGCTGCCTCGCTCTGGTCTGCGCTCACGTTCCAGAATCAGCTCGAGCATGCCAATATGGAAGCGCTACGCAAAGACGTGCTCGAGGCCTGCAGGTCGCGCGTGCACGCTGTCGCGAAGGCCGCCCGGCTGCGCCAGGATGTCCCGGATGTCGGGACGCTCACCATAGCCGAGAACGATGCCGGCGGCTCGCGCGCTAATGCCGCTTACAAGAAAGCCACGGCTCCGGTCATCAAGGCGCTGAAAGAGAATCAGGATCTCGATCGCGAGGAGCTGGACTTCCTCTGGTGGGTTCTGAGCGAGTACAGCGAACTGCTCGGTGGCCCGCTCACTGGAGTGACGCCCCTCTGCCGCGCCATCGCGTCGGGGCTGGAAGGTGCCACGCTCCTGCGGCGGCTGCCAGCCGACGGATTCCGGCACGCCGTCCTGAGGACAGTCGAGTCGACCGATGTCGTTTCCTTGGCGGCTCTCCTAACGGCGCTTGCAGCGGAGCGGACGGCGCTGGGGAAGCATCATGAGGGCACATGGCCTGTCACCCTTCCTGCCGTCTTCCCGTTGATCGCCACTCTGGCATCGGGTGATGCCGCGAGCGCCTGCGAGATCGAACTCGATGCGAGGGATTGGGGCTCCAGGGCACTGCTCGAAGCGTCCATCATAGCGATGGAAGGCCGTCAGGCCGGAGCCGCGTGATGCGCGGCCCGTGTCAGAACTCCAGTTGCACCTTCAGTGCCACCAACACTTGCGTCCTTGGCAATCCGCCTGAGGATTGCGAGAATCGACCCCTCATCGACGGCGACGATGATGACGATGTCGCCGAGGACGAACCCGGCACTGAGGAAGCCGAGGAAGAAACCCCCGTGGCGGACGCCGCACGGGGATCTGGAGTCGTCGGAATGCCGGTGCTCACCGCGCCCGACGACGGAATGCGCAGTCTGCCTGCGAGCCGCACATTGGGCATCGCCCAGGTTAACGCCATCATGGAGAACAGGCCGGCGTGTCTGGTCGGGATCGTAGGTCTCGCTGGCGCGGGCAAGACCGCCGCGCTGGTCAGCGCATACCTTCTCCTTTCAAACGGCGTCTTCGAAGGCTTCTCCTATGCCGACAGCGACACGCTTCGCGCGTTCGAGGAGATCTCGCGCGCCAGCCGGATATGGCAGAAGGGCAATCCGCCGGAGCAGATCACTGTCCACACCACCCTATCGAACGATCGGGAGGCGGGCTTTCTTCACCTTAGGCTCCGTCGCGATGCCGATGATCGCATATTCGACATGCTACTTCCCGACCTTCCGGGGGAATGGTCGCGCGCGCTGATCGACCGCAACGACGCCGACCGGTTAGAATTCCTGAAGTCGTCGAGCGTCATCTGGATGATGGTGGATGGCCGGCAGTTTGCGAATGCCGCCCGCGTCACGCGTGCTCGATACAGGGCGAAGCTGCTGATCGAACGGCTGGCCGACTTGCTGGATGGCAGCCGCCCGCGACTGATGATCGTGCCGACGTGGCAGGACAAGATCGCGTTTCCGCAGGCGGAGGCCGACACCCTGCGCGAATGCGGCAGGAGTTTCGGCTTCGAGGTCGATCTGGCCCCGATAGCCTCATTCTCGTGGGATGAGGACATGGAGCCAGGGCATGGTGTGGCGGACCTTTTCAGTAGGACGTTGACGGCTGGGCCGCCACCGCCCGACTTCTGGCCGGTCACCGACCGCAGCGCTGACGATCGCAAGCTCGCTTCATACCGGAGGGACGCATGAACAAGGGTTCCATAATCCTGGTGGGCGGACCGGCCTCTGGAAAGACAAACTACATCGCCCGGCTGTGGTTGGCCTTCGCGGCCAAGAAGGGCAGGCTGCGCGCGCCCCAACTGCCCGGGAACATCGAGTATGTGAACCAGGCGGTCGCCCATCTTCAGGAACGCAAATTCGCCCCTAGAAGCGATAAGAACATGGAGGAGAGCGGAAGACGCGACTTCACCATCACCGTGCGTGGGGATGAAGGCGCCGGGCCACCCCGCGATCTGACCGTGCCTGACATCACCGGCGAGCTCTGGTCCAGGGCGATCAAGTCCTATGAATTGCCGCAGGATTGGATGGACGCCCTTCAGGCATCCTCGTCGGCCATCTTGTTCATCGGCGCACACTCCAAGTTCAACCATCAGCCCATGAACTGGGTCACTGCGCGCGACCTCCTCCAAGGGCACGAAGAGGAGGACGATGACGATCTCGACGAGGACGACGACGACTACGGCGATGACGAGGATGAGGACGGCGAACCGATCGCGAGCCCTACTCCACCCGTGGGGGGCGAGGTGGCCGGGACCGACGAAGTCGAGACGATCGTCGTCAACCTGCCCGATGCTGCGTCCTCAGTTGAAGCTGATGGGGGAGACGATCTGCCGGATGTGGCGCAAAAGCGCGATGTCCTGCCTGCGCAGGTGGGCTTCTGCGAACTCGTCCGCTATCTCTCCCTGCTGCTGTCCGACCGTGCCGATGGCGGGAAGCCGCGGGTGGCGATTGTCATAACCGCATGGGATATGCTCGATCTGAAGGCGAAGAAGGCCGGCCCCATGAAGTATCTCGAGGACCAGTTCCCCATGTTCGCGGGAAGGATAAGGACGCCCGGCCGACTCGACATAGACGTGTTCGGCATGTCCATCGTCGGCGGGAACCTTCGAGGAACACCGAACAAGGCCTTCAGGGAATCGTTGAAGGGACGCGATCTCGCTGATGTCGGCTATACTGCGGTCATGCGCGAGGGCGTGATGGTCGAGGATGGAGATGTCACGCTGCCACTCGCCTGGGCCCTCGGCAACTGAGGCGGCAGTGATCATCGAGCAGCAACTTCACGGATATCGGCAAGGACATGAACTTCTGTCCGGCACCATCCGGCTGCCTCCGCGAGATCAGGATCTGGTTGACCGCCTGTCGGATCTGGCGGGCCCGCTCGCGCCGGGAGAGAAGTTCGCGCCTTATCTGACCTGCTACCCCTTGCCGAGCGGAACGCATTACGTGCTCGCCAGGACCTGGCAGGATCGGGAGGCTCCGCGCGCCGGATGTGTCCGGACGCGGTCGCTCATCATTCCCATGGTGGAGTGGATGTCCGACGTGGACCCGTGGACCCTGTCAGCGGTGGTCACCGACGTCGGGCCGACTGCTCCCTGCAAAAGGTTGTCGGTCGAAGCGCCGAAAGGCCGTCCGCTTCCTCCGGTGGACGGCGCCGGCATCGAACTGCTGGAAGCGCTCTTTCTTGAGGATTCCTCGGCGGTGGCAGTCTTCGGTGCCAGTTCTCCCGACCTCATAGCACTGCGTATCCTCACGGCCATTTGGCCTTCGATGAGGCGCCGCTACACCATCTCGACCTTCTGCAATTCGCCTCGAACCATAGCGAAGAAGAGCTTCGATCTCGTCTTCGCGCCGATCGATGCCCGTCCTAACTTTTCCGATTGGAAGGGGCGGCGCATCGACGGCAGCAGGTCGGGCTCTGCACGCCATCCGTGGGCGTCAAGGATCGTGGAAGCGGTATTCCGAGCACCCCATCCTTCACTGTCCGAACTTGATGTGTTTGGAGAGATGGCCGGCGACGAGGAGGGAAGCGTTCAGTCCCTGCGCCTTTCGATGCTGTGGGAGGAGCTTTCCCGCAAGGTCGATGTCGAGCCCCATGCGGCACTCGGCCTACTTGATATCGCCAACACGCGATCCTCAAGGCGGGCGGATCTCGTCGCTGGACTGACACCGGCATTCGCGCGCGCGGCACAGGCGGCGGTCGCGAATTTCCCGCCCGCCGAAGCCTGGCGATTCCTGCAGGTGCTGATCTCCAAGTTGGGCAATACCCGCTGGCGACTGTCATTGGCCCGGTCGATCCGGTCGCTCACGGCCTCCTTCGCTGCCCAGCATCCACGCGATGCAGTCGTCGCGATCCCCTCGTTGCTTGAGGAGGAAGGAGGCGACTTCCTTCTGAGCGGCATCGCACAGGGTCTCTCCGATGCGGTACCGTTCGAGCCGGTCGCGCACATGCTGGCGGAGCTCGCCGGACGGAATCTTCTGAGGACCGTGCTGGCGGCGCCGGAACTCATACCCATGACGCTTGGCGTGGAATCCGGCATCGAGCAGCCTCTGCTGCATAGTATGGCCGATGCATCGGCAGATGAGCGGTCGCAGGCGCATCGGCGAATGCTGCCCCACCTCGTGGTCGATAAACATGTGGATCTGCTGAGCGATTGTCTCTCCGAACCAACCGCACAGCAGGTCGTCTCCGAAGTCGAGCATCTTCTCCAGGCGAATGGGCTTCAGCAGCCAATGCTCAACGGCGTAATCGTGCAGGTGGCACGCAGGGTCGGCGCCTCGCGCGACATTCTCGATGTAGTCGTCCGGGCCAAAAACTCTGACATCGTCTACACGATGCTGAAGGATCTGATCCAGCCGACGCCAACTGACGTCGATTGGATCCTCGACACATTCAAGGATGCGGACCCACGTCGTGCGACCCTGCTGATCGACACACTCCAAGAAGCGTCGCGGGATGAGTTGCAGAGCATCTTCGGCCGAGCCGGTCACCTGCGGCGTGTCACGGCCGTCATCCGTTCGGATGCGCGTTCCACCGAACTGCTGGCCCGCATCGCCGAATCCGTGCCCATGCCTGCCGGCGATCTCCTGCCGCTCGTGATCGAAATCCTCCCGGACCTGGCCGGTCGGCGGGGCAGCGTCCTCGCAGCCAAGTGTCTGTATGAAGCGCTCGTTCAGGGTTCAGACCCATCATATGACAAGCAGCTCGCCACCCTGATCGATAGGACGGGCACGGAGGTGGATGCTCAGCGTGCAATCCGAGTGGGGATTGCCGCCGATCTGGCCACGCCCATCGTGAGCCGAAATCTCGTGCTATTTGATGCCGCTGCTCCTGTCACCCGGAAGCGTTTCATCAACGAACTCGAGGCGCTGACGGACATGGTGATGGCTCGCCGCACCTTGGACATCACATACCAGGCTGCGGAGGCTGCTTCGCGAATGCTTTGGGATTCCGCTTCCGTCAACAAAAGGGGCTACGTTCGTGCTTCGGCCCGCCTTCTGCCCTATGTCATGGAGCAGCACGGGCCTTCTGCTTCCGCGCTGCTGGTGGCCGTCTTCCCACCTGTCTATCGGGAGCTTCAGCAAGAGAGCCTGCCGGAATTCCTGTCATTCGTTTTTATGTTTCTCGATTGGGATCGCTGCAAGATAGCTCGCAGGGGGCTGGCGCAGGCCGCCTTGCATTCCCGATGGCGGCCCCGAGATGTGGCGTTTGCCGCCGCAAGGGCGGGAGATGCGGAACGCATCCTCCGAACTATTGCCAAGAGGGATGGAGGCATGTCCTTCCTCACGTCGGTGAGCAACGACATCACGTCCATTCCCGAGCCGGCGAAAAAGCAGGTGTGGAGAGCGATCAAGCAAATCAGGTCCGACAGTAGCCTCCGTGGGAAACTTCCGTTCGACGTCTAGGTTGGTGCCCGGATCGAGCGGTGACACTTCCAGCGCTGAGATGGAGGCTTCGGCTTTCACGCCGTACTACGATTCGTCGATGTTTCGATGCGCCACCGTTTAGTAGCAGCCAGCTAGGCTTCATCGTACTCATCCGGCAGCGGCGGTCGCCTGCAATCCACATAACCGAGCGATAGCTCTTCGGATGATCTCTCGATAAGCTCAACAGCCGAGAATGGAGCAAATAGCTGACCGGCCGGTTTGCGCAACCTGAACGGCGGATTGCGGCATGACCGGACATTCATATCGCTGCGCAGAAAGGGCGAGATTTGGTCGACTCCCGCCGGATTGGCAGGAGACAGACTTCACCCGAGAAACGAGTATTTTGTGACGAGAAGCGAACGAAGGCCATCGGCAGCTCGCTGCTAGCTTATCGATTCCGGCATGGCAGATCCCCTGTTCAGTGCCGGGCGCAATTCCAGCGACAGCATAAAAGCGCGCTGCAATTTTGATATCTTCCTCAGATTGGCAAGCATGGTCAAATCTGTAGACTAACCCCAAAGCTCATCTCTGGAGATTCCGAATGCCCCGCGTAGCGCTTTATGCCCGCTATTCCGACGATAAGCAGAGCCCTGCATCGATCAACGATCAGTTTTTGATATGCCGTGAGCAGGCGGCGCGCGAAGGCTGGCGGATTGTCGCCAATTATAAAGATGCCGCGATCTCCGGCGCAAGCGTCATACTCCGTCCAGGCATCCAGTCACTTTTGCACGATGCGCAGATGGGGCGCTTCGACATTCTGCTGGCCGAGGCGTTGGATCGGGTGTCACGCGACCAGGCCGACGTCGCCACGCTCTACAAGAATCTCCAGTTCGCCGGCGTGAAGATCGTCACCCTGGCCGAGGGCGAAGTTTCCGAATTGCACGTCGGCCTCAAGGGCACGATGAACGCGCTGTTCCTCAAGGATCTTGCGAAGAAGACCCATCGCGGTCTGCGCGGCCGCGTCGAGAAGGGCAAATCCGGGGGCGGGCTTTGCTTTGGCTATGACGTCGTGCGGCGCTTCTCCAGCGAAGGCGAACCGGTCCACGGCGAGCGGAGTATCAATGCCGCCGAAGCTGAAGTCATTCGCCAGGTTTTCCGACAGTTCGCCAACGGGCTCAGCCCCCACGCAATCGCCTGCCGTCTGAATGACTCCCGGATTTCAGCCCCAACGGGCAAGCTGTGGACATCGACCACGATCCGCGGCCACGTCAAGCGCGGCACGGGCCTCCTCAACAATGAGCTTTATATCGGCAAACTCGTCTGGAACCGGCTGCGCTATTTGAAGAACCCGCAAACTGGCAAGCGCGTCTCTCGTATCAATCCCAAATCCGAATGGATTGTGACCGAGGTTCCTGACCTGCGGATCGTGGATGAAGAACTCTGGCAGGCTGTGAAGGCAAGGCAGGAGAATATCGCGATCCAATATGCCGATGTCATCGAGGCAACCCGCTCCGCACATACAGCTCTTAATCGCACGCATCGCCCCAAAAGTCTCCTTTCCGGCCTGGTCTACTGCGGCTGCTGCGGCGGTCCTTATTCCCTTCGCGGGCAGGGGCGGTTTGCCTGTTCGAACCATGTTGATACGAAAAGCTGCTCGAACGGGCATAGCATCACGCGCGACAAGCTGGAAGCGCGCGTCCTTGATGGCCTGCGCGATCGCATGATGACCCCCGATATCGCAGCAGAGGCCATTCGGACCTTTGTCGAGGAGAGCAACCGCATCAACCATCAGCGCCGTGCGTCAGAAAGTGCTGATCGAACCGACCTGCAGAAAGTCCTCAAATCGATCAAGGGGGTCGTCAAGCTGGCGGAAGAAGGCAAAGGCACACGCACGCTTGTCGATCATCTGCTGGAGCTGGAAGCGCAGGAGGATGCGATCCGCGCCCGGCTCGCTGCGGCCCCGGCTGACGTGCCGGACATCCACCCCAACATCTCTGAGATTTATCGGCGCAAAGTCGAGCGACTGACTCACGCACTATCGCAGCCGGAAGAGCGCCAGGAAGCCGCCGATGCGTTGCGGGCGCTGATCGAGCGGATCGAGCTTACGCCCGGCGCGAAGCGCGGTGAGGTCAACGCCATGCTCTACGGCGAGTTTGGCAGGATCCTGGAGTGGATCGAACAGCGTCGATTGGCCGAGAACGCACAAAGCCCCGGCGCTTTGGCGTCGGGGCTTTGTGGAATGTCGGTATCGGTGGTTGCGGGAG
>Ga0180008_1000432_pt1 | contig 36568 bp, 35 predicted proteins | sample MM_PW_MetaG_FD_121121 | JGI IMG/M metagenome (GOLD analysis project Ga0180008, IMG submission 121121) | Groundwater microbial communities from the Aspo Hard Rock Laboratory (HRL) deep subsurface site, Sweden - MM_PW_MetaG | ecosystem: Environmental > Aquatic > Deep subsurface > Groundwater... | reverse complement strand
GGATCCGGCGGCCCTGGAACCGAAATTCGATGCCACGACGCGCCCGAGCGACGGCCTGGCCATCCATATGATACTGATAGCCACGGCCCAGGAGCTAAGGGCGGCCTTGCCTTCGGAGACTCCCCGCCTGAGCTCGTTTATTGACGGGCAGGCCGACGTCATAATCGGCAGGTTCATGAAGCCGGACCTGCGCGCGGTCCTAGAGCAGGTCGGTCCGACCGGGGATTTCAACGGGGACCATTTCGAAGGGCGAATGCTCAACCCGGGCCACGCGATGGAAGCCGCCTGGTTCCTGCTCAGGGAGGCTCGCGAGCGAGGCGGCGACGCCAGGCTCCGATCGGCTGGCTTGGAGATCCTCGACTGGATGTGGGACTGGGGCTGGGACCGCGAGTACGGCGGAATCATCTATTTCAGGGACGCGCTCGGGTTGCCCGGGGTGGAGTATTGGCACGACATGAAATTCTGGTGGCCTCAGAACGAGGCCGCTATCGCGACCCTCATGGCCTACGCCGATACGGGAGACAGTCTCTGGGCCGAGCGATTCGACCAGATATGGGAATGGGCCGACGCGCATTTCCCCGACCGCAGCTTCGGAGAGTGGTTCGGATACCTGCACCGCGACGGCAGCGTCTCGACAGAGCTCAAGGGAAACCTTTACAAGGGGCCTTTTCATCTCCCTAGAATGCACCTGGTATGCCTGAGGCTCGTCGAGGAGCTACTAAAGCGGGGCGCGGGAGGTCTCCGATAATCGCTCGGCTACTTCAGTATCTAGAGGCGACGTTTTTTTCTTGACAAACTAGTATACTAGATATAGCCTGCTTGTATACTAGAAGACGGGGAAAGGTAGGAGTATATGCAACATCTACGCGCTGTCATGAGCGCTTTGCTCGTTCCTTTCGATAGGGACGGTTCGATCCTCGAGAAGGGCTTGGCCGAGACGGTCGAGTTTAATATCGGCCAGGGTATCGAAGGGCTCTACGTCAACGGCTCGACCGGCGAGAACCTCATGCTATCGACACTCGAGAAGAAGCGCGTCCTAACCTTAGCCGCGGAAGTCGCGGCGAAGAGGATTCCGCTGATCGCGCAAGTCGGCTCGCTCGACGTGCGCGAGGCGCGCGAGCTGGCCGCGCACGCCCTGGACCAGGGGTACGACGCGATATCATCGGTGACGCCGTTCTACTACCAGTTCAGCTACGACGAGATAGTCTCCTATTATAGGACCCTGGGTGAAGGTTGCCCGCTGCCGCTCATCGTCTATTTCATTCCGGCGCTCACCGGGAAGCAGCTCAGCAAGCAGCAGCTCGCCGGGCTGCTCGAGCTTCCCACGGTCGCGGGCATCAAGTTCACTTCCGATAACATGTATCAGCTTGAGCGCCTCAGGCGGCTCTTCCCCGATAAGATCATCTATAACGGCTACGACGAGCTCTGCGCCTCGGGGCTGATAGCGGGCGCCGACGGGGCCATAGGCAGCACCTTCAACATAACCGCGCCCGTCGTCCTGAGGATCCGCGACGCCATCGCCGCGGGAGACCTGCGCGCGGCCCAGGCCCTGCAGCACGCGCTGAACGACTTCATAGAGCAGGCGGTCGATAACGGGTTGTACCAGACCCTCAAGTACATGCTTAGCCTGCAAGGGGTCCAGGGCGGGCATTGCAGGGCGCCCTTCCTCCCGCTCGGCGAGGAGAGGCAGAGTCGCGCTCGGGATATTCTTAGCGGCTTCAAGAACGCGTTGGATTAGTATAAGGAGGGAAAGATGAAGAGAGTAATCGTAGCGCTCGCGTGCATCGCGGCGGCGGGAAGCCTCTGGGCGGTAGGGGATAAGGAAAGCCCGGGAGCGAAGACTATCGAGCTGAAGATGGGCATCGTCGCCAATACTTCCAGCCTCGAGTACAAGGCGGCGACCCGCTTCGCCGAGCTCGTCGCGGAGCGTAGCAAGAACGCCGTGACCATCACCCTGTATCCTGGGTCGCAGCTAGGGGACGACCGCGCCATGCTCGAGCAGGTCTCCGCGGGCGTGCTCGACCTGACCTTCGGCGAGACCGGCCGCTTCGGACTCTGGGTACCGTACGCGGAAATCTTCCAGCTGCCGTTCGTCTTCGACGGCTTCGAGCACCTGGTTAGGGCCACCGAAACGGATTTCGGCAGGCAGCTCAAGGCCGATCTCCTGGCCAAGGGATGGCGAATCCTAGGCAACGGTTACAACGGCACGCGCCAGACCTCCAGCAATAGGCCGATCAATAGCATCGCGGACATGCGCGGGCTGAAGCTCCGCGTGCCCAACGCCAAGGCAAATATGGCCTACGCCCAGCTCACCGGCGCTTCCGCGGTACCTATGGCCTTCGGCGAGGTCTATATGGCGCTCAAGACCAATACCGTCGACGGCCAGGAGAATCCTCTTCCCGCCATTAACGCCATGAAGTTCTACGAGGTGCAGAGCTACATCGCCCTCACCGGCCACATCCTCAACGATCAGAACTACGTCGTGTCAGAGAAGACCTGGGCGAGGCTGCCTAAGGAAGTCCAGGACCTGATAGCCAAGTCCGCGGCCGAGGCGGCGGCATACCACACCGAGCTCTTCAAGGCCGACGAGGCGAGGCTTATCAGCTTCTTCGCGGATCAGGGCGTGAAGATCACAAATCCTGACCGGGCTCCGTTCAGGGCCGCCGTGGCGCCGATCGTCGACGAGTACAACGCCAAGTTCGGCGATAAGGCGATACGCGCGATCAACTCCGTGCGATAGTACGGCGGATAGGTTACCATTCGATAGGCCGCCGAAGGGCGGCCTTGTTTTCAGATAGGGAGGCTCGCGTGTCACGTTATCTAAAGAAGGCCGAGGAGGTACTCGGGGTAGTGCTCTTCTGCACCATACTCGTCTCGATATTATGGCAGATAGTATCAAGGTACTTCTTCAACGCGCCTCCCTCCTGGACGGAGGAATTATCGAGGTTCCTATTCATCTATATGGGCACGATAGGCGTCCACCTGGCGCAGGGGGACTACGGTCACGTGCGTATCGATATGCTAGTGACCGCCGTGCCGGCCAAGGTTCGTAAGGTCATGGAATCGATTATCCTCCTGGTCTGCAGCCTCAGCATGATGGTACTCGCCTGGTTCAGCCTATGGATGGCGATACGAAAGGCGCCCATACAGCTCGTAAGCCTCGGCATCAGCTCCGGCTTCATGTACATCAACGCGGTACTCGTCTCCCTGCTCAGCGCGGCGACGACGGCGCGCCAGCTGATCCTCGTACTATCCGGCCGAGGGCGGGACGTCTACTCGGCTGAGCCGGCCGCGGCTCGGGAGGTCTAGCGATGCTTTCCGCGACGTTCGTCTGCTGGTTCATCCTGCTGTTCATGGGAGTGCCGGTCGGCTACTCCCTCATCGCCTCGGCTCTCGTCTACTTCGTGGGCTCGGGGCAAGTACCGTTAATCGGCTTCGCCGTCGAGCAGATGCTCGAGGGAACCAATAATTTCATCCTGCTCGCCGTTCCGTTCTTCGTGCTCACCGGCAACCTGATGAACGGCGGAGGCATTACCGAACGCATATTCAGCTTCGCCAAGACGCTCGTCGGCCATAAGAAGGGCGGCATGGCGCACGTCAATATCATGGCCAGCCTCATCTTCTCCGGCATGTCCGGCTCGGCCCTGGCCGATGCAGGCGGCCTCGGGCAGCTAGAGATCAAGTCGATGCGCGACGAGGGCTATGACGACGCGTTCTCGGGAGGCATCACCGCGGCCAGTTGCATCATCGGCCCGCTCGTCCCGCCTAGCACCTCGCTCATCATCTACGCGCTGGTCTCGGACCAGTCGGTGCACAGGCTATTCATCGCGGGCTTCGTGCCGGGCCTCCTTACGGCCCTCGCCCTGATGATCATGTCATCGATCCTCTCGCATAGGCGGAACTACCCCGTCGGCCCGAGGGCGAGTCTCGCGGAGAAGGCGCGCGCGTTCCGGAGGGCCTCGCTCGCCCTGATGACGCCGGTAATAATCCTCTCAGGAATTTTCTCCGGCGTCTTCACTCCTACCGAGGCCGCGGTGATAGCGGCTAGCTACTCGCTTCTGATAGGCACGTTCGTCTATAAGGAACTGAACCTCAAGAAGTTCTTCGACATCGTCCTCGATAGCGTAAAGACGACTGGTACGATCTACCTCATGATCCTCGGCGTATCAATATTCCAGTGGATAATAGCCCGCGAGCGAATGCCTATTCGCCTGGCCGAGGCCTTCCTGGTCTATATCGATAACCCTCTCGCGCTCCTTATGGCCATAAACGTGATCCTCCTGCTGCTCGGCGCTATCATCGACGCGTTGCCGCTCCTGATCGTGCTGGTGCCGGTCCTCCTGCCTACCATCATACAAGCCGGCGTCGATCCCGTGCATTTCGGAATAATCGTCGTCTTTAACCTCATGATCGGGATCCTCACGCCGCCTATGGGAACCGCCTTGTTCGTCGTGAGCAGGGTGGGAAACATACCCTATAAGACGCTCGTGCGGGGGACGGTCCCGTTCCTCATCCCGCTATTCGTCACGCTCCTGCTCCTTACGTTCTTCCCGCAGATCGTGCTTTTCCTTCCAAACCTTCTAGGATGAGGATATAGATGCGCACAGGTACGATAGAGGGATGGAGCGGTTCCAGGGAGTCGCCCGCGTCGGTATACCCGGCCTTATCCGGCCTGGATATGGCGTCATTCGTGGCGCGCTTGCTCGCGCACTGGCCGGAGGATACCGGCGTCCCGCAGGATATGGGCCGGGGTATCACCGCGCATTGCAAGCTTTTCAGCCCGTCGTTCGAGCCTCCAGCCCGATTGGAATGCCATAGGGCGTTCATCGACGTGCACGTGGTCATAGAGGGCGAGGAGCTGTACCGCGTCGAGGATAGCGGATCGCTCCGCTCCCTCGGCGAGTACGGCGGCCCCGACGACGTCGAGTGGTTCGGCTCGGGCACGGGCCGCGATATCCTCATGCTCCCCGGCTCGTGGCTCTTGATCGAGCCGGGCGAGGCCCATATGGGAGGCTTTAGGCGTCCGCGTACTCATCCCGAGACGGTCTCGCGGGATGCCGGACGCCCGATCCGTAAGATAGTGTTCAAGGTGCCCGCCAGGTAGCGCGCGCGCTTCGAGGCCGGAACGCGGGCATCGGGTCCCTAGCGATGCTCAAGCGGCGGTCACCGACATAAAATCGGTAACCGCGCCGTTTTGGCTTTCGAGGTCGTTCCGATTATTAAAAATCCTCCGATCCTCCATTGACCGCCCTGGTCGGTCGCATTATGCTTTTCCGTATGTACCGACCGAAGCGGTCAACGGCGTAGAGGAGGCGGACCCCTGCAAAGCATCCTAGCCCGGATGGACCCGGCCAAGCGTCAAGCCCTGATCAATAGCGCCATGAAGGAATTCGGCGAGAACGGCTATGCGAAGGCCTCCACCAACGCGATCGTCAACTCGGCCGGTATCTCGAAGGGGCTCCTGTTCCATTACTTCGAATCCAAGGAAGCTCTATTCGCGGCGCTTCGCACGTATACGATGGAGCTGATACGCGACGCGATCAACAAGGGGGTGGACTGGGAGAAAGGCGATCCCATAAACCGCCTGCTCGAGATCGCTACTATAAAGATGGGCTTCTTCAAGCGGTTCCCCTACCTGGCCAGTTTCGGGAAGGTGATGTTCGAAGGCGAGTCCATCGAAAGGGTATGGGAGCTTACCGATCTCCATATGCCCAATCTGAGCGCCAGGGTATATACACATAATATCGATCGCTCCGTCTTCAAGGAGGGGCTCGACCCGGCGCGCGTCATGAAGATAATCCAGTTGTTCCTCGACGGGTTCTCGGAGGAGATATTCATGAAGTACATAAAGGCCGCGGACGATTTCGATATGGACAGCGAGCTTCGAGACCTGGAAGCGTACATGGCGACATTCAAGGAGGCTTTCTACAGGGCCCGATACTAGGTCGCCCAGGCGGGCGGCAGGTAGATTCGAAGGAGGAAGCGAGCATGATCACCGTGAGGAACCTATCCCACTCGTATAGCAAAGACGGGAAGATGGCCGTGAACGACATCAGCTTCGAGATAGAGAGAGGCGAGACCTTCGGGTTCCTCGGGCCTTCCGGAGCCGGAAAGTCGACGACGCAGGGCGTGCTCACCGGCCTCTTGAAGTTACAGAAGGGGGAGGTGACCGTAGCCGGCTACGACTTGAACAAGGTGCGTAACGAACGTTTCAACAAGATAGGCGTATCGTTCGAGCAATCCAACGTCTATAGCAAGCTGACCGCGCTCGAGAACCTGAAGTACTTCGCCGATCTTTTCGACGTCCCGACCCGGGACCCGCATGAGCTCCTCGCGCTCGTAGGGCTCGAGGGGCGGGAGAAGGACAGGGCCGGGAGTTTTTCCAAAGGCATGAAGCATCGCCTTACCTTCGCCCGATCCATGATCAACAGGCCCGAACTATGGTTCTTGGATGAGCCCACTACCGGCCTCGACCCGGCCATCGCCGCGACCATCAAGGATATCATAAAGGAAGAGAAAGCCAAGGGTACCACGACCTTCCTCACTACCCATAATATGTACATCGCCGACGAGCTATGCGATAGGGTAGCCTTCATCATAGACGGCGAGATACGGCTCATCGATACGCCGAGGAACCTGAAACAGCGATTCGGCCAAAAGCTCATCGAGGTCGAGTACATCGCCGATAGCCGGCCCGTGAAGGAAACGCTGAAGACCATCGACGATGGCGACAGGCGCAAGCTAGCCGGCATCGTCACGTCCTACGATATCGTCACCATGCACTCGAAAGAAGCGACCCTCGAGGAGATATTCATCCAAGTAACCGGAAGGGGGCTCCTGTAAAATGAAGATGCTTAGCACGTATCGAAAGGAGATGAAGATCGCTATGCGCGGCTTCTATTTCTACATCGAGATATTCATAGCCGTCGTCATGCTCCTGATCCTCCTCGTCGCCATAAAGGAAAACCCGGACAGCAAGCAGAGAGAATACGTCTTCTACGACGCGCGCCCAGAGGTGGTGGAGCTGTTGTTCGCGAAATACATCGACGAAGGGAAGATCGTGCCGGCGGCGGATACCGAGATCGTCATGAAACCGGCTTCCTTCGCCGTCAAGAATAGGGATACCGGTTCGACCGTCTCGTACTCGTTCGACTCGGCCAAGACCATCATGGCGAGGACCATGCGGGAAATCGACGTCGACGACGGCAGGATAAAGAAGACCATATTCCTCCTGGATACCGAGGAGGACGTTCTGCGGCTGTCGCACTCGAGCGGCCAGGTAGGCGCGATCGTGAGCCTGGGCGATAGGGGGACGTTCTCGTACCGGTACATTCTGCAAGGATACGAGACGGAGCGGCTCACGAACCTGCTCTATGTCTATAACGCAAGGTCCGTCGACGTCCTCGAGCAGGAGATGGACAGGCAGGCGGTACGCGAGCTCGGCTCGACGGAGAGGCTGAACGCGAGGGAATCGGCGGTGCCCGCATTGATAACGTTCGCCGGCAGCCTCATGGGCTTCTTCATAGTCATGTCCTACCTGTTCCTGGACAAGGATCAGGGGGTGATACGGGCGCTCGCCGTGACGCCGGCCACCGTATGGATGTACTTGCTGAGCAAGACCATGGTGATAATGACGACCGTGCTGATCTCTTCGAGCATCGTCGTCATTCCCGTAATGGGCTTGAAACCCAATTACCTCCTGTTCTACCCTTTCTTGCTAGCAACGACGTTCGCCTTCGCGGCGATAGGCCTCCTAGTCGCGAGCTTCTTCGATTCCATGAGCAAGTCGTTCGGCGTCCTGTACCTATTGATGATCGCGTTCATGCTCCCCGGATTCTCGTATTTTATAGGCAGCTTCGACCCCGTGTGGCTCAGGTTCTTCCCCACGTACCCGATACTCTATGTCTTCAAGATGATCATGCTCGGGAAGCCTGATGTTCCGTACGTACTGACGGCGTCGGCGGGATTCCTCGTAGGCGGGCTAGCCGTATTGGCGATCGCCAACGAGAAGTTCAAGAAAACCCTAACGGTGTAGGAATGAGGGGCCGTACATGATAGCGAAGATACTTAGGATATTCCGCAGGGACGCCCTCGTCGCCACGAGGGACAGCATGCTCATCCTGATCATCGCGATGCCGATAGCGCTGGCCGTCGGCATACTCCTATTCGCGCCCGGCATTACCGATAGCTCCGTCCGAATCGGCCTATTGAAGGACGACGGCGCGGAGCATATCGCCTTCATGGAGAATTACGCGCAGGTCGAGCTATTCGGTTCCGTTCAGGAACTCGAGCGGAGGGTGAATAAGCGGGATGAGATCGCCGGCATGGTATTTATGGATCCCGGCTATGAGATAATCGTCCAGGGAGACGAGGATCCGGGGCTCCTTAATTACGCGAAATTCTTGAATTCGCTCTTTACGCTCGGGATAACCCGGGAGGATGCCACCGCACAGATGCTCTCCTTCGAGAAGACGGTCCCGCCGTTGAAGACGAAGCTCGTCAATATGCTGATACTCATGATGATAATGCTGGCCGGTATGATCATCTCGCTGGGCATCGTCGAGGAGAAGGCCGACAATACCATCAACGCCATCAACGTCACGCCGGTATCGCAGAACGGCTTCATTGTCGGGAAGAGTCTGCTCGGCGTCGTCAGCACCCTCGGCAGCATCGTCGTCTCGTTGCTGATACTCGGCTACCGCGACATCGATTGGCTGATGATCCTGCTGGTCGGGCTGACCTCGATGATGCTGACGTTCATAGTGGGGTTCCTCCAGGGGCTCGGCTCTGACGACGTGATAGCGGCGGCGGCCGGCGTCAAGATGACGATGCTGCCCATAGCCGGTTCGATCGCCGGATACGAGCTGCTGGCTGAACGATGGCAATGGACGATGTACTGGAGCCCGTTCTACTGGGCCTACAAGGCGAACGACCTCATCCTGTCGAAGCGGGCCGACTGGCCTACGGTACTCGTATGCGTCGGCCTCGTCCTGGGAATTTCCATGCTGATCTTCATCATGGCGATGCCAAAGATCCGCAAGGGTCTAAGTTGATCGTGGCTCGCAAGGAGGTATTCTATGGGTATTGGCTATCTGCTGGGCGGCATCGCATGCCTCGCGTACACCGCGGCGGTCGGATACTTCGGCGGTATCAAGAAATCGCCCGGCTTGCTCAAGCTCGTAAAGATGAAGCTAGGCAAGAACATGAGCGACGAGACGGCCGCTAAGGTCTGCATAGGCGCGAGCGTGTTCACGCTGATCCTCGGAATTTTCCTGTTCGTGTTCGGCGCGACGAGGGGCTAGGCCTCCGGCCGCTTGGCCGCCCGCCCGGCTCGCCGGGCATCCGTCCCGCCGGCCGGCCGGCCGGCGGGACGCGCCTACCGCGAGGCGTCGAGGAGCGCCTGGAGCGCGGCCTTGAGCTCGGAGAATTCCTTGCCGTTGGCCGAGGCGCTATCGCGGACGCTCTGGCTCCTCGGGCCGGGCGCGTACCCTATCGCCGCGCCCACTTGCGCCTCTGACAGGCCCCACGCGTACAGGTCGCCGAAGGTAGTCTTGCCTACCACGGTCGCGGCCGGCGCCGCGGACTGCGCCGGCGCGGCCGGCGAGGCTGAATTCGGGGGCGCGGCCGACGAGGGCGCGGCCGGCGCGTTTGGAATCGCGTAGCGCTCTATCGCCGCCTTGTCGGCGCCCGGCCTGGACGACAGGTAGGCTACGGCCCCGGCGGGGAGCGCCGTGCCTTCTTCCGTATCCAGGGGCAGGCCGGTATACAGCGACACGAACAGCCTGACGGCGCCGGTGCCTATCTCGAGCCCGGGCGGCAGGAGAGGCAGGTACAGTTCCTCGAGCGCGCTGACGCGCTCGGCGGGATCCAATGCCCGGTCGGCCGTAGAGAACGCCCTGGCGGCTTCGGCGGCTGGTACGCCGAAGGCCTTCTCGATATCAAGCCACGAATACGAGCCGCGGATATCCGCCGGGTTAGGCAGGCCGGCTAGCTCGCCCGACTTGAACGTAACGGGTTCCTTGCTGGAGGTCGTCCTCCAGTAGCCGACCGCCTTGCTGACGGCTACGCCTCCGAAAATCGAGGCCACTACTATGGCCGCGAGCGGAAGGGGCTTTACGCGTATCATACGGCTTCCTTTCCCTCGGCCGTTCCCTCGGCCTTGCCCTCGGCCTTTCCCGCGGCGAGGACGACGGTGTCGGCGACGGGACAGGCCTCCTCGCTCGAGCACTTAAGGCAGCTGATGCACTGGTGGTCCCGTACCGTGCCGCTGGCCGATACCGTTATGTTCATCGGGCACGCCCTGTCGCAGGCCTTGCACGAGATGCAGGTGGACGCGACGCGCTTGACGCCGAAGACGCGGAACAAGTTGAAGACGCCTTGGAACGCGCCGTAGGGGCAGGCGTACTTGCAGAAGGGCCGCTCGACGAAGAGCGATAGGAGTATCGTCGCGACGAGCGCCGCGGCGCCGGCGAGGGCGACCTCTCCGGTCCAGAAATTGAATAGGGCGTAGTACGGATCGAGGTCCTGGAAGAATAGCTTGCCCGATACAATGGTCATATACGAGACCCAGGCCAGGACGAGATAGCGCAGGTAGCGCAGAGGCTTGTCTATCCTCGCCGGTACGAAGGTATTGTACCGCTTCCCGAAGATCCTGCGACCTATCGACCCGAACCATTCCTGCAGGCTGCCTAGGGGGCATACCCAGCCGCAGACGACCGGCCCGAACAGGACCGAGAGGGCCAGCGCGATGACCGCGAGGGCGACCGACGACTCATGCACCTTCTTGACGAGCGTCCCCGCGGTCGCCAATTGCCAGAACGACACGACGCCGCCGAAGGGACAGATAGCGTGCAGGGAGGCGCCCTCTATGAACGATAGCGTCTCGACGCCGCGCTCGCTCAGGGCTTCGTTTGTCGCTACGAGCGCGACGAGCAGGAAGAAGAAGATCTGTATGCCTCGCCGTAGCCACCGCGAGGTCTTCTTAGGCTTAGCCGTTACCGTAGGCATGGTTCCTCCGTTCTATGTTGGTACGAGCTTATTCTAGTCCTTCGACAGCTGGGTGTTAAAGGCTCGCAGGTGATTCTCGCTAGCGCGCATGAGGCGCTCGAACAGGTCCTTGACCGAGGCGTTCTCGGGCCTGGAAAGCTCGGGCCGGGCCAGGAAGGCCTTATACATGCCGATATTAGATAATTCCGCGTCGACGCCGGCCTGGGCCGCGGACTTCAGGTCCGCGGGCGCTACGACGCTCGTCGCGGATCCGTCGGCGGGAAAGGCCAGGCCGCGCGCCGCGTACTCGTCCTCGAGCCATGCGAGATGCAGGTCCTCGGAGGCCTTAATATTGTCGTAGGGCCTCGTAACGCCGAACTTCTCCATTATGGCAACGTATTCGCCGCGGGCCAGGTACTCGTCCTCGACCGCCCAGCGCAGCATGTCGACTATCGTGAACGCCAGGCCGCCTCCCATAGCCGCGGCCGCCCCGCTAGCGCCGTAGCCTGAGCCCGAGGCGCTGTCGGCGCCCGACGCGTAGCCCGAAGCCGCCGTCGCTATTTGCACCAGCAGCACGGCGAGCGCGATTTTAGGCGTGCGTATCATTGTAACCTCCCTATTACGAGATATTGTACGAAGTATATCATGCAATAGGCGTGCCAATCGCCGAAGGGCTAGGAGTATTTAGTATAAATCATGCGCTAGCAATAGAAAGAGGTTAGGGATAAAAAAAAACGCAGGCGAGCCTGCCTGAAGCGATCATCGGGGAAAAGACGAAATGGGAAAAAGCGTGTCGCGATGGGTAAAAATTGCGCTAAGATTTCAGTAGTCAGAAGTCAGAAGTCAGAAGTCAGAAGTCAGAAGTCGTAAGTCGAAAGTCGAAAGTTAAAAGCGGGGCAGGCAGGGCTCGCTTCAGAGTATACGATACGTAGCGTTACGCCCGTTATGAACGTCGGGCGTAACCGCGGCTTTTAGGTTCCTAGCGCCTCGCGCGGCGCGCCGTTACGACCGACGAGGCGACTACGGCGCATATGATGACGGCGCCGCCGGCCAGGGCGTTCGCTCCCGGCCTCTCGCCGAGGGCTAGGAAGACCCATAGCGGGTTGAACACCGGCTCGAGGCCGGCGATTATAGAGCCCTGGATAGCGCTGACGCGCTTGATGGCCCATGACAGGAGCACCGCCGCGAGCCCGATCTGGAACACGCCGAGGGCCCCGATAGCGGCGACCGCCTTGAGGCTGAATACGGGCGCCGGCATGAATAGCGCGATAGCGAAGCCTATGGTCGCCGTTAGTATATGGGCGAGCAGGTTTGACTCCAGGGGCGAGCTATCCTTCTGCATGCGCATGAACACGAAGTAGGCCGCGAAGGTGACTCCGGCAGCGATGGCGGCGAGGTTCCCCGCCATCGAGCCGCCGCCAATGTCTCCCATGAAGAACAGCGCCATGCCTCCGGCGACCGCGAGGAAGGCCAGCCAATGCTCGGGCTTCGGCTTTTCCTTGAGGAAGACGGCTCCGAGAATGGCGGTGAATATAGGCGAGCCGTATTGCAGGAGGATGGCGTTCGCCGCCGTCGTCGCCTTGTTGGCGTATATGAACAGGAACATGGTAGCGGAGCTCGCGACCGCGGCGCCGACCTGCGGCCCCGAGAACGTGAACTTAGGCTTTCGTATCCACGCGAGGAGGAAAACGGCGGCCACGACGCTACGCCCGCAGGCTATGGCGAAGGGGTTCCAGTCGACCAGTTTTATGAGGAGTCCGGCCAGGCTCCACAGGAAGGCGGTCCCGGCGAGCGCTATGGCGCCGAGGCCGCGATCCTTTTCGATATAGCTCATGGCCGGGATAGTATCCCGGCCGCGGCCGGCAGGGCAATGGGACGCCTAGTGCGCGCAGTCGTGCCCGGCGTGCTCGGAGCAGCCGACGCCGGAATCCTTGACGGAACCGGCGAGCCACGCGTCGACGACGGCCCTCGCCTCGCCCGAGGCGCCTCGGACTACGTCTATGCCGTTGGCCTTGAGCACGCGGACCGCGCCCTCGCCCATGTTGCCCGCGAGCATCAGCGAGACGCCGCCCTTGGCGAGGACCGACGCGATGTCGCTCTTGCATCCGCAGCCGTCGGGGCTGTCGACGCGCTTCTCGGAGCTCACCTTGCCGTCCTCTATCTTGTATACCGTGAAGTACTCGCAGTGGCCGAAGTGCTCGTCGACCATCCCGTTCCTCGTAGGCACCGCTACCGTGTCGTGCATATGCTGCTCCTTATCGTGTATGACTTGGCCTCCCTCGATGCGGAGGGCTTTGCCGTTAATGATCGCGTCCGCCACTACGCGGTGCGCTTCCTCCAGAATTCGGCCGAAGGTCTGGCGCGAGACTCCCATGCTCCGCGCGGCGGCCTCCTGGTATAGCCCTTCGAGGTCCGCTAGCCGTATGGCCTCGGCTCCGTCGAGGCCGAGCACTATCTCCTCCAAGGTCCGCGTCGGTATGCCGGCCGGCTTGAATAGCCCGGCCGCGGCGCCTCCGCGAACTCGGCGGTCGTTCAGCGGCCGAGGCAAGGCCTAAGCCTTCCCCGCCGCCGCCGGCTTCTCCCCGGCGGCCGGCTTCTTGACCGCGGCGAGCGCCAGGAGCGTCTCCGAGGCCAGGCCGTCGGCGAGCCTGCGGAAGTCCTCGGGCAGAGCCTCCCAGCGAAGCGACGCGGCCTGGGCTACCTCCTCGCGCCAGGGGAAGCGGGCCAGGACCGGAAGCCCGAGAGCCTGCTCTACGGTCGATCCGTCAAGCGAGTCGAAGAGCTTGTGCTCGACGCCGCATGAGGGGCAGACCATGGAGCCCATGTTCTCCACCACGCCGAGCACCGGCGCGTCGACCATCCCCGCCATCTTGACCGACTTGGCGACTATCATCGAGACGAGGGACTGGGGCGTCGTAGCTACCACGACGCCGGAGACAGGTAGCTTGTTGAAGGCGGTTATCTGGATGTCGCCCGTGCCCGGGGGGAAGTCCACGACGAGGTAGTCAAGCTCGCCCCATTGGACGTCGGTCCAGAACTGCTCTATGGCCTTGGAGAGGAGCGGGCCGCGCCAGACTACCGGGGTCGCCTCGTCGCCTACGTAGAAGTTGATCGAGACGACCTTGATGCCTTCCTCGGAGACAATCGGAACCAGCCGCTGGCCGTCGGACTCGCCGCGGAACGAGGATAGGCCGAGCAGCCTAGGCACGCTGGGGCCGGTGATGTCGGCGTCGAGGAGCCCTACCGAATGGCCCTTAGCGGCGAGCGCCTGAGCGAGGAGGACGGCTACGGTCGACTTGCCGACGCCTCCCTTGCCGCTGGCTACTCCGATGACGCGCTTTATCCTAGCGCCCCCGGCGGCGGGCTCAGACGATCCGGTGCTTATCTCTTGCATGCTAATCCTTTCCTCTCGCTACCGCCGAGCGCGGCGCGTTCTAAACGAGTTCGTAGCGGCTTAGTCTACACGGTAATACGTGACCTTGTTAAGTGGGCATATGCCAATATATTACATGCATTTGACTATCTCGGGCCCATGGACTAGTATTTTTTTTCGTGGACGATCCTCTATTTAACGAGCGCGAAGCGATTCTTTCACAACTGCTACGTTTCGCGGCGAGCGTCGGCCTGCTCGCCTTTATCCCAGGGCTTGTAGCCGGCATCGCCGAAGGGCTATGGGCCATAGTCGCGATAGACACGATAGCCTATATAGTGATCGTGGTTACGGCGCTCGTTCCGCGCATTCCATTCGGGATCAAGCTGGCCGTGCTCGTCGGCGCGTCGCTCTGCGTAGGGACCGTCGTGCTCGTCGCCACGGGACCGCTCGGCGCGGGCTATATCTGGATATTGGCCGCCGTCGTCCTTTCCGCCCTCTTCGGCAGGCAGCGCATCGTCGTGCTGACGAGCGGATTGAGCCTCGCGGTGATGCTCGGATGGGCGTTCGCCTTGCATCGCGGCGCGGAAGGCTACGGGGCCAGGCCGGCGACCGTCCTCATCATCGCCGGCAATATGGCCGTCGTCTGCCTGGCGCTCGCGATCATGACGAGGAGGCTCCTGACGGGCCTGACGGCGGCTTTCGACGAGCGGGTCGGCCTGGCGGATCGCCTCGCAGACGAGCTCCGCCGCTCCATGGCGGTACGGGACGAGCTCGAGCATAGCCTCGTGGCCAAGGAGTCGTTGCTTCGAGAGCTGCAGCACCGGGTACGGAATAACCTCCAGATGGTTCAAAGCCTGCTATCCATCGACGAAGGCGACGAGCGGGACGGCGCGGCGATCGGCGAGGCGAAGCGAAGGATCAAGGCGCTGACCGTCGTGAACGACATGTTCCTGAGCGATTCCGAGAGCGGGCACGTCGATAGCCGCGAGCTCCTCCGCTCGATCGCCCAGCTTTCGTGCGGCGGGCGTCGGGAGTCCCGCCTGACGGAGCGCGGCTCAGGTACGGCTCCGAGCAGGATAGAGACCCAGACCGCCGCCCTGTTAGCCGTGCTCGCCAGCGATATCGTCGCGGCCGTATCGGCGATAGGGCATCCGTCAATCTTTTTCGAACCCGGCGCGGAACGCTCCGTCGCGGAAATCCGGTGCCCGGAGAGCGCCGACGACGCGGCCGTAGCGGCCATAGTCGCGCGCGTCTCGGCCGGCCGCATAGCGCGTAGCGCGCGCCCCGACATAACCATCGGACGCGCCGGCGACGAGCCGGGACTCGGACCCGGTGTCAGGATGGAATTTTAGGCGCGACCCTAGGAGCCGGCGCTTGAAGGCCCGGCCGCGCTTTTCTCTTGCGTTTCTATGTATAGGTATGATATCGTCCGACTACCGATGGAGGAGCGATCCCCATGAGTAGCGGCGCCGAGGGAACGGATCCCGTCGACGAGCCGTGAAAGGGGAGGATCGCCGAAGGGCGCGCGGAACCGTATCCGAGCGCCTTGGACGTCCGGGCTAATACCCGGCGGCTGTCGCGGGCTCAAATCCACACGGAGCCCGCGGAGTGCCAGAGGGACGACGACGCCGCATTGTTGCTAGGCGTCGTCCGACCCGCGCGCCCTCCCTCGGATTGGAGGCGCCATGGGCACCCTTCGATCCGCGGGATCGTTCGCGAGCGTAGGCTCGCGTCCGGTTACCGCCACGACACCTGCTATAGCCGGAACCCGGCTCGGCCCGAGCGCCGCTCGATCGCCAGAAGGGCGGCCGTCATGACCGTCGGCGTTTTCGGCCGCGGGCGGCTCTCCGACGCGGCGGCGATCGCCCTGGCCGCGTCCGGCCACCGCGTACTATGGCGCGTAGGCAAAGGCGGGGCTCCGGGGGCGGTCCCAGACGTCGTCCTGGACGCGTCCTCCGGATGCGCCGTAGCCGAGCACGCGGAGTGGGCGACCATGGCCGGCGTCGACATGGTAATAGCGACAACGGGCTGGGACGTTCCCGGCCTCGAGCCGATGGTCTCGGGGCGTATCGGCGTCCTCGTGGCGCCTAACCTATCGCTCGGAGCGGCCCTCCTTTCCAGGATGGCCTTCCTGCTAGGCCGTTACGCGAGCCTGGACGAGGAGTCGGACGTCGCCATAGTCGAGCGCCACCACAGGGCCAAGCTAGACGCGCCGAGCGGCACCGCGAAGAGCCTGGCCGCCGCCGTGATAGGCGCGTGCCCGAGGTATACGTCGTGGAGCCTGGGCTCGGTTTCTCCAAACGTCATCTCGGTCGCGTCGATGCGCGTCGGAACGGACGTAGGCGCGCACGAGATACTCCTGAGCTCCCGCCTCGAGAGCATAACAGTGACCCACGAGGCCAAGAGCCGCGAGCTATACGGGTACGGGGCGGTCGCGGCCCTCGCGTGGATACGAGGACGCGAGGGCGTCCACGGCTTCGACGAGATGGCCGACGAGCTGCTGGAGTCGATGCTCTACGCGGATAGGGAATCGCGCTCGCCGGCCCGTAAGAGGATAGCTTCATGACCGTCGACGCGCTCGAGGCTTATTACCGCGGGCTCGCCGGCCCGGGGGCCGCGACCTCCGCTATCGTGCCCGGATGGGCCGAGGCCCACGAGGCCCTGCTCGAGGCTCTCGAGTCGGGCGAGGTATCCGCGACGACGCGGCGCGACGACGGCGGATGGGGGCCCGTGCCCTGGGTCAAGGCCGCGATCCTAGCCGGCTTCAAGGCCAGCGCCGTCGAGGCCATTCCGGGATGGCCCGGCGGAGCCCGCGACAAGGCGGCGTACCCGCCGCGCGAATTCTCCGCCTCCGACGGCGTCAGGCTCGTGCCCGGCGGAAGCGCCGTCAGGCGCGGGGCGAGGATAGAGCCGGGCGTCGTGATCATGCCCCCGTCGTACGTCAACGTAGGCGCTTCCGTTGGGGCCGGCTCCATGGTCGATAGCCACGTCCTCGTCGGTTCCTGCGCTCGGGTCGGCAGGAACGTCCACCTGTCGGCCGGCGTACAGATAGGCGGCGTGCTTGAGCCGGTCGGAGCGACTCCGGTGGTCATAGGGGACGGGGCCTTCCTCGGGGCGCAGTCCGCGGCGCTCGAGGGCGTCGTAGTCGGGGAGCGGGCCGTGCTGGCCCCGGGGACGATACTGTCCGGCTCGCTCGTAGTATACGACCTCGTCCTAGGCCGCGAGCTGCGCGGCGAGATTCCCCCGGGCGCGGTCGTAGTGCCCGGGTCGCGCCCCGCCTCGGGAGCCTACGCCGCGGAGCTAGGGATACGGCTGTACGCGCCGTGCATCGTAAAGTACCGCGACGAGGGCACGGACGCGGCGCTCGTCCTCGAGGAGGCGCTCCGATGAGGCCCGCCCTCGGCGCCGCGGCCTTGGCGCCGAGCGTTATCCGGGCTATGGGCGCGGGCGCACCTCCCGGATGCGTGTCGCTCGGGCTCGGCGAGCCGTCGTGGGCGCTCCCCGACGCCGCCGCGCGAGCGATAGCCGAGTCCGCGCGCCCGGGCGAGCGCCTGCCGTACGGGCCAAACGCCGGGACCCCGGAACTCAGGGCGGCGCTCTCCGCCTACCTCGGGACGCCCGAGGAGGGTTGCATGCTGGCGGCCGGTAGCCAGGCGGCCCTCTTCGCGCTCTTCCAGGCCTGGGCCGGGGAGGGCGACGAGGTGCTCGTCCCCGACCCCGGCTTCGTCGCGTACCCGACGCTAGCGGCGATGGCGGGAGCGACGGCCCGGCCGTATTCCTTGGCGGACGACGGCAGCCTCGACCCCGAGCGCTTCGCCGCCGCCCTCGGGAGCTCGAGCCGCGTGCGCGTCGCGGTCGTAAACCATCCGGCCAACCCGACCGGCGCGGGCGCGGGCGCGGAGGAGCTGGCCGCCGTAGCGGCTTCCTGCGAGGGCAGGGGCGTGCTCCTCGTCTCCGACGAGGTCTACCGTGAGCTATACCTAGGCCGGCGCCCGGCGGGCGTCCTCGACGGCGGGACTCGCTCGGGCGTCGTAGCGCTCGGCTCCATGAGCAAGGCCTTCGCGGCCCCCGGATTAAGGGTCGGCTGGGCCTACGGCGACCCCGAGGCCCTCGCGCCAGCGAGGCTCGTGCACAACGCCATGACGAGCTGCCTCGCGAGGCCGTCCCAGGCCGCGGCCCTGGCCCTCCTAGGCGCGGCGGCGGAAACCGTCGAGGAGTCCAGGCGTCAGCTGGCGCTCCGGTGGGCGGCGTTCGAGTCGGCGATGAGGCTCGCGTTCCCAGACGAGCCGCCTCCGGCCCCGCCGGCGGGGGGCTTCTACCATTGGCTGCGGCTCGCCGGCCGCGCCGGCGAGGATACGCTCGCCTCCTGCCTAAGGCTCCGCGACGAGCGCGGCGTCATAGTCGTCCCCGGCTCCGCGTTCGGCTCCCGCGGGGAGGGCTACGCCCGCCTGTCGTGGGCCGGCCATCCCGGCGACGTCGCCGAGGGCGTGAAGAGGCTCGCGGCGTACGATTAATTACGTAGGCTCTCCGGTACGTTACTACGATGATCAGCCGTCCTGTCTGGAGCAAGGATATACCCTCTTCCTTGGCGTTATCGCCAGACTCGAGCGGCTCGTCGAGCCGGGAGCCTCGTATCGAGACGGTATCGCGGCTAGCGCCGGATTCCGGCCGATCTCAGGGCCGCGGCTAGCGCGGGGTCTCCGTCGCCCAGGTAATCCTGTAGGGTCCAGTCGACGCGGAGGTCGGGCTGGACGCCGATGCCGGCCTCCTGCCCCGATACCGCCGTGCCGAAGACCTGCGTCGAGTACCGAAGCCTAAGTCCCGTCTCCCGGAGGGTCGTCTCCATCGAGGCGTCGCTGCACTGGTAGCCCCCCGAGCTCGGGGCGCCGACGAGCGTGCCGATCCCGTGGTACTTGAGCAGGCTCAGGAGGAAGCCGCTCATCGAGAAGCCGGCCTCGTCCATCAGCACGTACAAGCGACCGCCGAATGCCTCCGGCGCGGGCGCTATCGGCCTCTTCCATCGCGCGAGGTAGAACGGATTATCGTTAGAGAAGAAAGCCGTGGGTTCCCTGATCAAGTACTTGAAGAGCTCCGCGGTGATATCCGGAGAACCGCCGTAGTTACCGCGGACGTCGAGTATCAGCGTGCCTAAGTTCCTCCCGGCTATTTCGACGAAGGAATCCTTGAGGAATTTATCGTAGGCCCGGGAGTCTCCGTATGAGAATACGGGTATCCTTAGGATGGCGTACTGCTCGTGGACGGTCATGGAATACGGGGCGCCGAGCGTATCGAAGATGACGCCCTTCGCGGTTTTCGCCAAGGCAGGATCTCGGGCGCCCGGCAACTTCGCCTCCGAAAGTCCCGTTCCGCCAGGCGCGACGTAGGCCACCTCGAAGCTCTCCGCCGGATCGATATACGCGTAATACATGGACGCGAACCATCGCTCCGAGTCGTAGCGCGGCCTGCCTCGGTCCGCGCCGTCGGTCGGTACGGTAGAGACGAGCGTCCTAATTATATCGGTGGCGGTCCTTCCGTTTACGCTAACCAGTTCCGATCCGGGAGCGACGCCCGTACCGTACCCGTCGCGGATGACGAATAGCTTATCCTCGAGGATCCTGACGGATAAGGGGAAAAGGAGCGCCTCGTCCCGCATAAAACGCTCCGTTCCGCGGGATACGCTTAGGAAGCTATGCCCGCAGCGAAGCTCGGCTACGAGCGGGGCGAGGAGCCTGTAAAACTCCAGTTCCCCCATAGGCCGCGTCAATCCTGCCTCCGCCTCGTTCAGGGCCTTCCTCAGCCTATCCCTGTCCGTATAGAGACGAGCGGTCTTGTTATCCATTATTGACCTGAATTGCACGAAATCGCGTTTAAGCTCGTCTACGGAATATACGGCCTCGACGGCCGATCGCCCAGAAATAGGCTCGTCGCCGACGCTTCTGCAGCCGCTCGCTAACAAGATACCGGCGCAGAGCGCCATGCTTATGATCCTCATAGTGCAACCATTCCTATATTTCCTTGATTGCTACGGTAGATAGCGTCGGTTCGACGATCAGGCGGATGAAGACGGTTCCGGAGGCCGCCTCTCCGCCGAGCGCTATCCTTGATCGGCCTGCCATCAGCGCGACCCGGCTCTCGGTCGACGCTTCCGCTCCCGTTAGGGCGGTGACTAGTCCGTCCGGCGATATATGACAGACCTATCGGACGTAGCTACAGGTGTCACCTTCGGCCGCTATCCTCTCGTCATCGAGGAAGAATGACGGGTCGTGACTAATCGAACCGCATGCGAGCAGCGTCGCGCTGTAGAGCAGCGCGACAAGGGAACAGTCGCGAATCCTGGTCGTACTCATTACTCCTCCTGGGATAGAGAATACACGAACGCCAACCTGAATTACATACGACTCGAGTATCAGGGGAGCCTAAAATCACTACGATTAATATCATAGGCTCTATTATCGCTACTCGGTCGAACGACTGATAGGCTCTCCGATGGTCCGCATGTATCCACGAATAGAAGTCAAACGCTATGTTTGCCCGAGGAGCGGCGATGATATTTGAGCCTTCATGGCGAAACGTATTGGCCGGCGATGACCGGCCAGACCCGCCCTCTACGGTACGCGACGAACGCGCGTCTCCATCGGACTGCGGACGATAGGGACTACGACTCGAGCTTGTTGAGGAGCTCGACCCGGCTCCTAGCTCCCGCTTTCTGGTAGAGGTTATAGATGTGGGTCCTCACCGTGCCCGGCGAAATGCCGAGCTCCGACGCGATCTCCTTGTTTGCGAGTCCCCTGGCGATGAGTACGGCCATCTCGCGCTCCCGCCCGGATAGGCCGAGCGCCCGCGCCCGTTCCTCCGGCACCGCGTCGAGCATCGGTATCCCGGAGCGGCTCGGCCTCATGAAATCGACTGCGGCGCTCATCGAGACTACGTTCCACGCGAGGTAGAAGAGGTGATCGGTCGAGAGATACGGTAGCCATCGGAGGCCCGACCGTTCAAACGCGAATTCTATGAGGGTCATGGGCGCGTATATAAGGGCGCACGCGCCGTAGGCCTTGAGGAGGCGCCTAATCGCGGGCGGCTCCTCGGACGGCAAGGGGACGCGCGCCATGATGCCGAAGGCGGCTATGGCGAGGCCCGCTATGACGTACCCGCTCAGGCTCCATGGCCCGGACTCTACTGCCGCGCGCGCCGACTCGTTCCCCAGGACCCCCACCGTCACGAGCGCCATGCTCGCGAGGCTTCCCGCTATGACGAGCCGCGCGAATAGCCGCGCTGCGGCGAAGAGCGGCCCCTTCCGAGTAGCGGGCGTCGTTATCCTACGCTCGATCTCGATAGCGGCTACGTAGATAAGGATGCCGCAGGCGGAGGAGAACAGCGTCAACGGAAGCGCCGCGAGGGGGCTTATGCCGCCCGGACCCGCCGCGAGGATGAAATACCCGACCGCGCTCGCCTTGACAGGGCCGCTCGCCTCCTTATCATAGCCGTATGGATTATTCGGATAGGATAGGCGAGGCCAAGCGCTGGATGGCGGAACGGCTCGGCGAGCGTATATCTCTCGACGAGGCGGCCGAGGCGGCGGCCTTCTCGAAGTACCACTTCCATAGGATATTCGCGGCCGTCTCCGGCGAGACCCCGGCCGCTTTCATCAAGCGGCTCAGGCTGGAGAAATCAGCCGGGATGCTCGCCTATATCCGCTCGGCGCCCGTCACCGAGATAGCCCTCGAGTGCGGCTTCGCGACGCCGAGCGCCTTCGCGCGCGACTTCAAGGCGCGCTTCGGCGTCACCCCGCGGGCGTACCGCGAGCGTCCGGCCGCGATCGCCGGCTCGGGTTCCCCGGCAGCGCGGGCCTCCGGTCAGCCGCCCGAGGCGACAGCCGATTTCTCGTGGACGATACGCAGGGTCGAGCCCATGCGCCTAGCCGAGGCCGCGAGGGAAGGCCGCTACGACCGGGCGGCCGGGGCCGCGTGGTCGGCCCTGATGAGGCGCTGGTTCTCCTCCGGACGGACGCGAGCGCCCGAGCTGGCGGTCGGCATAGCGTGGGATAATCCCGGCGTGACCGACGAGGCGCGTTGCCGCTACTCGGCCTGCGCCGTCCTCGGGGAGGCGGAAGTCGTACCCGCGGGGCTGCGCGAGACTATACTGCCCGCGTCGACCTGCCTCTCCGTCTCGTGGCGCGGGCCTCGGGGCGACTACGCGAGCGCCTACGAGTACCTCTACGGCGTCGCTCTTCCCGAGTCCGAGTCGGAGCCGGCCGACTCGCCCGCCTTCGAGCTGTACCGATCTATAACCAGGGGGCCATCGGTCGACGTCGATCTATACCTGCCCCTGGCGGAATAGCAATATCTGGATAGAAGCGAGCACTGCCAGGAAGGTCGTCGCCTATCGATAAGGATACCTTTAGCCCATAGGCCCGCTACGGGCGTACGGGAGGTATCGATGGGTGTTTTCAAGGTATTTGGCGCTTCGACGTCCTGGAAGGCGGCGGGCACGCCCGGGCTGCTCGAGGCGGACGCGAGCCGCATTCGAGCGGGTGGGCACTGCGAGAGCTCGGCCATGGTCAACGCCCTGCTCGCCTGCGGCTATGAAGCGCACGAGGACGAGATAATCGGCTACGGCGCGGCCCCGGCCTTCACGTTCCAAGAAGGATCGTTCCCGTTCATAGGGGGAAGGAGCCTCGACATGCGCGAGCGCTACTTCGAGCTGACCGGGATACCGTGGGGCATGCGCGTGCCCCAGGGCGGCGAGGATATCTGGGCCGGGCCGCTCGAGCTCCTGGGGCGAGGCGTTCCCGTGATGCTCCGCGTCGATATGCGCTACTTGCCGTATCTCTACGGGGGGAAGATCGGCCCCGCGTATATGAGCTTCGGCTGGCACGTGATAACGCTGTTCAAGGTCGACGGGGATAGGGCCTGGGTGAGCGATACCGGGCACGGGGGCCTCATGGAGATTCGGCTACGCGACCTAGACCGAGCGAGGCGCTCGAAGACGAAGGCCTGGCCGCCTAGGGCCGAGTACTCCTGGGCCGAACCGTCGCCCGGCTACCGCCGGCCCGGCCGTGACGAGCTCGTCGCGATGGCGCTCGGGCTCCGCGTCGACCCGGGCTCCGTTACCGGCTCCTGGGCGGCCGCTCTGGGGCGCTTCCCCGAAGACCTCGCCAGGCTAATCGAGTACGTACCGACCTACCTCCTGGGACCGGCCCTATCGTATATGTCCGACAGCATAGAGCGCAACGGCACGGGCGGCGCGGCGTTCAGGACCCTATACCTGCTCTGGCTGCGCCGCGAGCGCGAAAGGACCGCGGACGCCGCCCTCCAGGCCGCGCTCGACGAGGTTATCCCCGCCGCAGCCGAGTCGGAAAAGGCCTGGCACGGCCTCGCCGCGCGCTTCTCGGCGGCCGCGGAGGCGGTATCGAGCAAGGCGGGGCCCGCCGGAATGAAGGACGCCCGGACAGCCGTCGCGGCCGACTGCGCCAGGGCCGCCGAGGCCGTCGTATCCGCGGAGCGCGCGTGGGCCCGCCGGACGGCCGAGGCGCTCGAGGGCCTCTAGCCGTATCGGCCGGCCTAGACAGGCCGCCTCAGTACCGCCAGCCGAGGAGCGCCGCTACCACGTTGAGCGCCGCGGCTAGGCAGTACGGGGCGGCCGCGACCGCGGCCTTGGCCTTCATGCTCTTCCTCGTGACGGCTAGTACGGCCCACGCGAAGAACCAGAAGTATCCGATTACGAAGATGAGCGGTACGCCGACGACGCTCCGTTCCCAGAATTTATATTCCCATACGAGGTGATTCCCGACGTTGAGAGCCACCTCGACGGCGACGCATATTACCGAATAGCCGACGGCGAAGAACCATTTCTCGTCTACGCCAAGTATCTTCTTATCGCGGGATTCCGATAGCGCATGGTACCAGATAATGCCGAGTATCGAGAACATGAACATGATCTCTATGTTCCATCCGACCATCGTGCGCAGCGCGGTCGGCCCGGGCGCCGTCCATAGGGCGCTTCGGCCCGACAGTATCATGAACCAGCCGTTCCAGGTCTCGTTGAAGAAGTCGGCGCCGAAGACTGCCGCACCGGCGATTACGGCGTTCCAGTCTCCGTTCCGGCGCGCCTTCTTTATCTCGGTCGTGTAGATGTAGAATACGACGGCCAGGATGGGGATGACGTACCATTGGAGCGTCGAAAGGTCGCGCAGCCCTACAAGGGCCGTCTTTGTCGCTTCTGTCATCGAATGCCTCCTCGGTTATTATCTATGATCGGGCCGCGAGGCCCATGATCGCTATGTCTATGCCCGCCTCGTAGAGCGCGGCCGCCTCGTCGCCCTCGCCGAGGGCGAACGCTTTTATGAGGAAGGTTATATAGACCTGGTACAGGAAGCGCGACGCCTTCTCGACGTCAAGTTCCGGCCTGAATTCGCCCGAGGCGACGCCGACCCGGAGCGTCGCGGCGAGGAGCTCCCTGGCGCGGTCGTTCACGACAGCGAACCTATCCTCTTTCGGATCGAGGCTGTAGATGGACGGATCGGCCGATATCACCGAGCGGAGATCGGGGTTGTCGGAAAGGTACTCGAACGAGCGTCTCGCCAGGGTTACGAAGCGCTCCGCGGCGCTGGATACGCCCGCTACGGCCCGTTCTATGGAGGAGCACCATGACGAGAGCGCCCATTCGACCGAGTCCCGGTAGAGGGCTTCCTTGCCGGCGCAATAGAAGTAGACGGCGCCCTTGGTGAGGCCTAGCTCGGCGGCGATGTCCTCGACTCTGGCGCGCCGGTATCCGTAGCGCGCGAACTGTCGTAGCGCGGCCTCGAGCAGTTCGGCCTTCCTGTTCTCCGTGCCAGTCGCTTCGCCTTTCGGATTGGGAGCGATCTTCATAGTTGAATAATTAACCGAAATGTTTAATTAGTCAAATACTTTTGATAACGAATCTCTATAGCCCCGAGCTTCTCGATGAGCTGCTCCTTTCCGTCGGTCGAGAAGCCCATGGCCTCGTAGAAAGACCGGGAAGGCGCGTTATCCTTGAACACCCATAGCTTGATCCGCCGCTTCCCGCGGGCGCGGGCCTGGTCCTCGCAGAAGCCGACCAGGGCTCGGCCGACGCCCGATCTCTTGAGCAGCGGATCGACGTAGATCCCCCACAGCTCGAAATCGTCCTTCGCGTCCTCGTCCCGGCAATCGCCTATGGTCATCCAGCCGCGCACGAACCCGTCCTCGTAGACGTAGGTCTCCTCGTCGGCCTCGAGCGCGTCCGCTATCGAAGGCGCCCGTTTGACTACCGATAGCCTGTTAAAGAGTATCTCGTCGGGCACGATGCCCCTATAGGCGGCGCGCCACCCGAAGACGTGTATTTCCGCTATCCTCGGCGCGTCGTCCCGCGCGGCTTTCCTTATCATGCGGTATCCGTTCGGGCCGCCGACCGCCCGCGAGGCGGGACGACGGCGGCTGTATTATTTATCTTTCCAGCTTCCTGTATACATAGCGGTGCGGGCTCGTCTGGCCTCCGGCCAGCCGTACCGGTTCCGTTGAAGCGGAACCGGCCTTGCCTGGGCCGCCGACCGCCCGCGAGGCGTTAAGTCGGCGGCTACCATATTTATCTTTCCAGCTTCCTGTATACATAGCGGTGCGGGCGGTCGGCGGCGCCGCCCAGCTTCTCGTGGCGGTACTCGGCGTACTCGGACCAGTTGCCGTCGTACCAGATCACCTCGCCGTCCTCGAAGGCCAGGAGGTGGGTGCAGACGCGGTCGAGGAACCACCTGTCGTGGCTGACTACGAGCGCGCTGCCGGCGAAGCCGTCGAGGGCCTCCTCGAGGGCGCGGAGCGTGTTGACGTCCAGGTCGTTAGTCGGCTCGTCGAGCAGGATGACGTTGGCGCCTTCCTTGAGCATGATGGCGAGGTTGAGCCTGTTGCGCTCCCCGCCGGATAGCACGCCTACCTTCTTCTGCTGGTCGCCGCCCGAGAAGTTGAACCACGAGCAGTAGGCCCGGCTGTTGACCTCCCTGACGCCGCCTAGCTTCATGATGTCGAGGCCGCCCGATAGCTGCTCGTAGACCGTCTTATCCGGGTCCAGGCCCGCGCGCATCTGGTCCGCGTACGCGAGCTTGACCGTCTCGCCTATCTTGAGGACGCCGCCGTCGGGCTGCTCCATGCCGGCTATGAGCTTGAACAGCGTGGTCTTTCCCGCTCCGTTGGGCCCGACTATGCCGACCACGGCCCCGGGCGGCACGGCGAACTCGAGGTCCTGGAACAGGACCTTGTCGCCGTAGGCCTTGGAGAGGCCCTTGGCGTCGATCACGACGGAACCGAGCCTCGGGCCGGGCGTTATGACTAGCTTAGTCTCGCGCACCTTCTCGCGCTCGCCGTCTGCGAGCAGCTTCTCGTACTGGGTAATGCGCGCCTTGCTCTTGGCGTGCCTGCCCTTAGGGCTCATGCGGACCCACTCGAGCTCGCGCTCGAGGGTCTTGGCGCGCTCCGAGTTGCCCTTCTCCTCCAGCTCCAGCTGCCTGGACTTCTGGTCGAGCCAGCTCGAGTAGTTGCCCTTCCACGGGATGCCCTCGCCGCGGTCCAGCTCCAGTATCCAGCCGGCTACGTTATCGAGGAAGTACCTGTCGTGGGTGACCGCGATCACGGTGCCCTCGTACTGCTGGAGGTGCCGCTCGAGCCACGCCACCGTCTCGGCGTCCAGGTGGTTCGTCGGCTCGTCGAGGAGGAGGATGTCGGGCTTCTTCAATAGGAGCCTGCACAGGGCTACGCGCCGGCGCTCTCCGCCGGAAAGCACGTCCACTACCTGGTCGGCGGGCGGGCAGCGGAGGGCCTCCATCGCCAGGTCCAGCCTGGCGTCGAGGTTCCAGCCGTCGAGCTCCTCTATCTTCTCCTGTAGCTTGGCCTGCTTGTCGGCGAGCTTGTCGAAGTCGGCGTCCGGGTCCCCGAAGGCCTCGCTGACGGCCTCGAACTCTGATAGCGCGTCGACTATCTCCTGGACGCCCTCCGACACGACCTCCCGGACGGTCCTGCCCGGCTCGAGGTGGGGCTCCTGCTCGAGGAAGCCTATCGTGTAGCCCGGCGAGCAGCTGGTATCGCCCGCGAACTCCGTGTCGGTACCGTTAAGGATACGGAGTAGGCTTGACTTGCCCGAGCCGTTCAGTCCTATGACGCCTATCTTGGCGCCGTAGTAATAGCTGATTGATATGTCCTTGAGGACCTGCTTGGTACCGTACTTCTTCGATACGCGGTTCATCGAATAGATGATCTTCTTGTCGTCTACTGTGGCCATGCCCCCATTATAGAATATAATCGCGCCTTAGTTGAGGGGGCGCCGCGCTCGTCGATAGACCCGACGTGCTCTTGGTGATAGAGTCAGCACCACATGGGCGTGATTAAAGCTATAGGAAAAGTCGATCTGCTCATAGGCCGGTTCCTCGAGAGCCGCGTCGAGGCGGAATACCGCTCGTACGAGCTGGATACCGTCTATAGGAGCCTCTGCCTCGTCCTGCCGTTCCTCGGGAGCGCGTTCCTCCTGTTCGTCATCCCCGATTACGCGAGCCTGGGCCGAGACCCGGCCTTCTCGCGCCTCGTCGCCGTCAGGATCGCGTTCTTCGCCCTCGCCGCCTGCGCTCCGTTCTTCCTAAAGCCCGCGTCGCGCTTGGGGCGGCGGGAGCTAGTGCTCGGCCTCGTGACGCTCGCGGGCATAGCGGCCTTCGGGTACGCCATCTACGCCTACAGGGAACAGGACTACTACCTGCAGGCCATGAGCGTCCTCCTGATGATAGCCGCCCAGTTCCTCGTTCCTAACCGCTTCTCGCTATCCGTCTTGGCGGCCGTCGTACTGGTCTGCATAGGCGCTATCAATATCGCGTCCCGTACCGAGGCCGTGGCCGCGTCGGTAGCCTCGGCGATCATCGTCGACTACTGCCTCATGGCCTTGATATCGTCGCTCGTCTGGCTCAGGACCTGCAGGTCGCGACGCCGGGAGTACGCCAAGACCCGGGAGCTAGAGGTCATATCCAAGATAGACCCGTTGACGGGGCTCGGTAATAGGCGTTACCTGTCCGAGCGCCTCGGGGAGGCTCGGGCCAGGGCGACGCGATACGGAGAGACGTACGCGCTGGTGATGATAGACCTGGACCACTTCAAGGCCGTTAACGACAACTTCGGCCACGAGGCCGGCGACGAGGCGCTCAAGGAGACTGCCAGGCGCCTCTCGGCCGCGCTTCGCTCCGAGGACTCGCTTTCGAGGTGGGGCGGCGAGGAATTCGTCGCGCTTATATCGTACGCTACGCCGGAGGCGGCCATGGAGTCGGCGCAGCGCCTGCGCTCGGCCGTCGGCTCGACTCCCATGGGCGTCGTGGGAACGCTGAGCGCCAGCCTAGGCGTGGCCATGCTAGGACGCGGCGACGACCCCGATACAGCCATAGCCAGGGCGGATAGGGCGCTTTATAGGGCTAAGGCCGCGGGGCGCGACAGGGTCGAGCGAGAGCCCTAGCCCCAGGCCCGCCCTCCCGTTTTCCCGTCGCTCTTCATGCCCGCCGTTCTAGGCTATAGGCGACTAGGTCCCGGAAGGCCGCGGAGGCCTCCGGCGTCGCGGACGATAGGAGGCTCCCGGCCTTCGACGAGGCGTCGGCGGCGTAGCGCCTCATCATGGCGCCCAGCTCGGCGCGAATGCCGAGCCGCTCCAGCTCCCTCCGGACCGACAGGACCTCCTCGGCCCCCGCTTCCCGATTGCCGAAGATCGCGTCCAGGCCGGGACGCGCCTCGGGAGCGGACGAGCCGTATAGCCGTAGCCTGTGCAGCGTCCTCTTGTTCTCGCGTATATCGGCCCCGACGGGCTTTCCTAGTTCCGCCTCGTCGGCGAAGATGCCGAGCTCGTCGTCCTTGAGCTGGAAGAGCACGCCAAGGCTCTCTCCCGCCTCCTCGAGCGCCGTTCTCGTCGCGTCGCTGCAGCCGGCGATAGCGGCCCCGAGGGCTAAGGGCAGGCTGAAGGTATAGCGGCCGGTCTTGTAGCGGTAGAGCCGCAGTATCGATTCCTCGTCAGGCTCGCACGGCGCCTCCCGGAACGGATTGGCCGAACCGGCCCGTATGGCGCCGTTGGCTACGTCCTGCATCTGGGCGACGCCGACCAGGGACAGCTCGACTGCGGCTATCGCCATGACGCGCCGCGCCGCCGAGTCCGGTACGGGCAGCTCCGAGAGCGCGCGGAAGGCCGCGAAGAAGGCTATATCGCCGGCGCATACGCCGAGGGACTCGCCCCCGTGCGCCGGGTCCGCGTAGCGTCCGCTGGCTAGGTCGTTCTCGTAGCCGACGTGCAGGGTCGGGGCGCCTCGGCGCACCCGGTCCCGGTCCATGATATCGTCGTGGGCCAGGAGGCCCGATTGGAATAGCTCCATGGCGGCGCCGGCCTCTACGGTCGCCCGCTCGTCGTCCCCGGACGGGGCCCGCCCGCTGGCCAGCTCGTACCCGAGGCGGACTAGGCACCCGCGGATCATCTTGCCCCGGGACGAGAACTCGACGATCCGGGCCGCTACGTCCGCCCCCAGGTCTGCCGAGACGAAGGCGTAGCCTTGGCCGTAGGCCGCCAAGGCTTCGCCCATCGCCCTCGTCACGCCTGGCTTGGCTGTATTAAAATATTCGAGCACGCCGGTCTCCTTTTAAGGCGCTAGAGTCTCGCACGGAGGGCCGCTCGTTGTCCAATGCCCCGACTCCGCCTGAGGTCGCGGCCTCAGGTCGCGGTCTCAGGTCGCGGTCTCAGGTCGCGGTCTCAGGTCGCGGAGCTATCGCCGCTAGGCTCGCCCGGGCCCTGCGAGGGGAAGTATCGCCTCGTGGCGCGGGCTATCCTGACGAGGGTCAGCATCACCGGGACCTCGACGAGGACCCCGACGACGGTCGCGAGCGTGGCCCCGCTGGAGACGCCGTAGACGCTGACGGCTACGGCGACCGCTAGCTCGAAGAAATTGGACGCGCCTATCATGCCGGCCGGCGCGGCTACCTCGTATGGCACCTTCCAGGCCTTGGCCCAGCCGTAGCCAATGAGGAATATCATGAATGTCTGGATGACGAGCGGAACGGCTATCAGCGCTATGGAGAACGGGTTGGCGATGATGGTCTGGCCCTGGAACGAGAAAATGAGCACGAGCGTCAGGAGCAGGCCCAGCTCGGTGATGCCGTCGAAGCGCTTGCAGAAGACGTTCTCGAACCAGGCCTTGCCCCGCCGCTTGACCAGGTGGCTCCGGACCGCGTACCCGGCTATCAGGGGGAGCGCTACGAATAGGATCACCGAGATGAGGAGGGTGTCCAGCGGGACGCGCGCCTCGGTGCCGCCGAGGAGCAGGGCTACTATGGGCGTGAAGGCGAAAAGGATGACTATATCGTTTATCGCCACCTGGACGACCGTGTAGGCCGGATCCCCGTCGGACAGGTAGCTCCAGACGAAGACCATCGCCGTGCACGGAGCCGCGCCGAGGAGGACCGCCCCGGCGAGGTACTCGGTGGAGAGCGGGCCGGGGATGAGCCTGGCGAACGCTACCTTGAGGAAGAACCAGGCTATGGCGTACATCGTGAACGGCTTGACGAGCCAATTGACGACGAGTGTGACGACAAGGCCCTTAGGGCGCTTGCCCGCGTCCACGATGCTCCTGAAGTCCACCTTGAGCATCATCGGGAATATCATCAGCCAGATGAGCGCGGCTATCGGTAGCGACACGCGCGCGTACTCGAGCCGCCCCAGGAAGGCGGGAACCGCGGGGACGAACCTTCCTAGGAGGACGCCGGCGACTATGCATAGCGCGACCCAGGCGGACAGGTACCGCGCGAAGAACCCTATTCGCTTCTTTCCGCTATCCATGGTCATATGCCATACTCCTAACTCGGCGATTATACGGTATTTCATACTATTTCGCTATCGTAGGAAACGAATCGCATGAAACGGTCCGCGGCCCGGTATGCCCAAGCCGGCGGGCGGTCGGGAGGATTGATGAACGCATTGCTCGTGGCGCTGGGCGGAGGGCTCGGGGCGCTGTGCCGCTACGCCGTATCGGCGCTCTCGGCCAAGTCTCCTGCTCACGGCTTCGCGTGGGGAACGACGGCAGTCAACCTAGTCGGCTGCCTGCTCATCGGTTTCGCCGCGGGGGCGCTAGAGCGGTCGATGATCCCGCGCCTCGCCTGGCTCCTGCTCGTAACGGGATTCCTCGGGGGCTTCACGACCTTCTCGACGTTCTCGCTGGAGACGATGGAGCTGTTCCGTAACGGCGCGGCCGTACGCGCGATAGCTTTCTCGGGCCTACAGGTCGTCGGCGGCCTGCTAGCGACGGCGGGGGGCCTGGCCCTGGCCCTGAGGCTGTTCCGGGCCGCGCCGGCCTAGGGAAGGCCGGGCCAGCCTTGGGAAGTCTGCCGCGCCTCGGCTACAGCACTATCCGCTCGTCGCCCGATCGCTTGACGAGGCCCTTGGATTCCATGCGGTTGAGCAGCGGCAGTATATACTTCCTCGAGAGGGCCGAGCGCTCCTTGGCCTCGGGCACCGTGAAACGGTCCCCGGGCTTCCTGCCCCGTAGTATGGCGGCGGAGCACGCTTCGTACGCGGCGCGCGAGAAGAAGATGCCGCCGTCGAGCGGTACCGCCTCGCCGAACGAGCAGAGGGCCTTAAGCGGCCGCGCGTCTTCCCTCTGCGCGGTCTTGCCGGGCTCCAGCCCCGAAGTACCGGCCGCGACGAGGCGCTCGAGCGTCTCCCGCTCCGCCGGCGATAAGGCCCTCGCGGAGCCCGGCACCGTCCACGCCGCCCCGTTCCTCGATAGGGCCTTCTGGGCCTCGAGCCTCGAGACGCTCGCTTCGAAGGCGGATTTGGAGTCGGCGGCGCGGGCTCCCGCCAAGCTGTCGGCCTGCCTTGAGGCGGCGCCTAGCACGCTAGCGAAAATCGATTCTCCCGTCGCCCTCGAGAGGCCCCCGGGCTCGGCCGCGGCGGCGGCTACGGCCTCGGCGTACGCCGCCCATCGTACAGGGTCGAAGAGGAACGCGGCCTCGTCCGCGGCCCCCGGGGCCGGGGCAGGCTCGAATCCGGCCTTTAAGGCGACTCCTAGCGGCACGCCTTCCGGGGCGGCCGTCCAGCCTTGGTAGAACACGGCCACGGAAACGCGTAGGGCGAGGGAGCGGTCCCGGCCGAAGCCGGCCTCCTCGAGGGCATCGGTCGAGGCGACGGCGCGGGGCAGGGCCGCGGCGAGCGCCTTCCGTCCTTCGGGCGCGGCCCTGATCGGCCGCGCGATGACGCCCCTGCCAAGCAGCTCCGCCCCGCCTCGCCTGAGTGCCACGAAGCCGCAGCCGGCCGGGAAGGCGAGGGGCGAACGAAGGACGGCCCGCGCGAAGCCTGTCTTTCCTATTGGCCATAGCTCCGCGTCGCGCCTGGCGCTGCCGGCCGCCAGCTCGGCTTCCAGGCCGGGGCGAAGGGCGGGCCGGCCCTTCGCGTCGGCTGGGAACAGGCTCTCCGAGCCGGGCAAGGGTAGGAACCTGACGAGGAGCTCGCTACCGCAGACGACCCCGGAACCGGGGGCGGAAAGCACGTCGCCGCGCACGACGCCTCCCTTGAGGCCGGTGAGCGAGACGGCCGCGCGGCAGGCCGGGAATGCGCGCTCTACCCGCTCGCGGTAGCTCTGTACGCCGCGCACCTTGACTCGCTCACCCCTCGGCAGCAGCTCCAGCTCGTCGCCGGAGCCGACGGAGCCTCCCACGAGGGTGCCCGTGACGACGGTGCCGCCGCCGAGCGGCGAGAAGGCCCTGTCGACGTAGAGATAGGCCCCGTCGGAGACCGCGGGGGGGCGCGCCTCGAGCGCGCGGCCTATCGCGGCCTTTAGCTCGCCCAAGCCCTCGCCAGTGACGTTAGATACTAGGACCGCCTCGGGCCTGAAGCCGAATAAGGCCGAGGCCCTCTCGACCGAATCGAGGGCGACCCGTTCCGCGCGCGTCGCCTCGACGGCGTCGGCCTTGGTCACGGCGATGACGACCGAGGGCGCGGCGAGCGACGCGGCGATAGAGGCGTGAAGGCCCGTCTGGGGCATCCAGCCGTCGTCCGCCGCCACGACTAGGACGACGAGGTCGAGGCCCCAGGCCCCGGCGACCATGTTGCGGAGGTAGCGCTCGTGGCCGGGGACGTCTACGACGCCGACGTACTCGCCGTTCCCGCCCCTGTAGTACGCGAAGCCGAGGTCGGTCGTCATGCCGCGGGCCTTCTCCTCGGGAAGGCGGTCGGCGTCGATGCCCGTCAGCGACTTGATAAGGGCCGTCTTGCCGTGGTCGACGTGCCCGGCCGTGCCGACGACCCTCATCTGAGCTCGGCGGCGGCGTCCGGGGCGTCGTCGTCGCCCGAGCCGCCCGAATCGCCCGAGTCGGCTGCCTTGACGATGCGGCTCGCAAGGGCGCGCAGCGAGGCGCTGCGGTCGAGGCCCCAGGCTATCGTCTCGGCGACGACGGCGGGGTCCTCGCGGGCGAGGGTCGCCATGTCGACGACCACCGCGCCGTCGCGGATTATAGCCACGAGCGGCACGGGAGCCTTCCGGAGCGCCGACTGCAGGGCGTCCGCGGTCGAAGACGGCGTAATGCGCAACCCGATCGAGGGGAAGACCTCGTCGGGGCCGGAACCGCCGCCGGAGGCCGCCTCCGTGTCTACTAGCGAGACGCTCCCTTTAGGTAGCCTTCCTCGTATCTTCCTCGCTAGCTTCTTGAGCTCGTCGGCGGGCACCGCGAGGGCCGCGCTGGCGGGGCCTGGCTCGCCGTTCAGGCGCTCGACCAGGGTGCCCTCTAGGAGCGAGTAGATAGCCTTGCCGGGCCGGAAGGCCCTATAGAGCGGGTGGGCCGCCATAAGCGCTATCAGGTCGGGCCGGCCCGCCGCTATGCCGGCCTGGGGCCCGCCTAGGAGCTTGTCGGCCGAGAAGCACGCGAGGGCGCATCCAGACTCGATGAAATCCCGGACTCGCGTCTCGCCGGGAACTCCCGCGTCGATGCATCCGGAGCCTTGGTCGGCGATGACGGGAACCGGAGCGACGGCCCGGACGAGCTCGGCTAAGCCCGGCTTCGAGGCGAAGCCGCGCAGCGCGAAGTTGGACGTATGGACGACGAGGACGCAGGCCGTCTCCGGGCCTATCGCCTTCCTGTAATCGTCCGCGGTGACGATATTGGTCGTGCCCACCTCGACGAATCGCGCTCCGGCCAGTTCCAGGATGTCGGGCACCCGGAAGCCTCCGCCTATCTGCACCTGCTCCCCGCGGGCGACTATCACTTCCTTGCCCCTGGCCAGGGCGGAAAGCGCGAGCAGGACCCCCGCGGCGTTATTGTTGACGATGAGGGCGGACTCCGCCCCCGCGAGCGCCGCCGCGAGCTCCCGGCAAAGCGCGCCCCGAGCGCCGCGCTTCCCCGTCTCCAAGGAGAGTTCCACCGGGGCGTAGCCGGTATTCGCCTCCCTGGCCCCGTCCCAGGCGGTCCCGGAGAGGGGAGCCCTCCCGAGGTTAGTATTGAGTACTATCCCGGTCCCGTTCAGGACCTTGCGCTGGCGTTTCCTCTCGATGACCTTGAGCGCCGACAGGGCCGCGGCCCGGCATACCTTCTCGTCGGCGACGTACGACGGATCGGCGCGGGCCCGCTCTCGCTCGGCGGAGAGGGCGCGGGCCACGGCCTTGACCGCCAGAGGCCGCGATACGAGGGGGAAGTACGCGCTTATGTCCTCGTCCTCGAGAAGGCGCTCTACCTGCGGGATGCCCGCGAAGCGTTCGTTAGTGGTCATACCGGAAGAGGCGGGAATCGAACCCACCGTCGCGCTAGGCGCGACCGACGGTTTTGAAGACCGCGGGAGCCACCGGACCCCATCAACTTCCATGTCGCGGTCATGCGTTCAAGGGCGCGACGCTTTCAATACTATGGGAGGAGCCGGTCGATGTCAACGCGCCCCGCCGATCGCGGTCCCCGGCCCCGAGGCTCGCGAGGCGGCGTTCGATACTGCCCCGGAACTATCGAGCTTGCGCCCGCGATATTTCGCTGGTATCCTGAGCTCGCTCGAATCGAGCCGCCGCTTCCCCTTTCCGGGGCGCGGACGGCGGAAAGGAGGGAAGATGGACAGGGACGAGATACGGCTTACGTCGATGTGCTCGGCGGCCGGGTGAGCGGCTAAAATGGGCCCCGAGGCCCTGGCGCAGGTTCTGCGTCCATTAGCCGGCCTAGTGCCAAAGGAACGCGCCTCTTCTCTCCTCGCCGGGCTCGACGAGGGCGACGACGCGGCGGTGTATAGGGTCGACGATACGCGGTGCATCATCTTTACCGCTGATTTCTTCACGCCCGTCGTCGACGATCCGTACGATTTCGGGGCGATAGCCGCGGCGAACGCGTTGTCGGACGTCTACGCGACGGGAGGCGAGCCGATACTGGCCCTCAACCTCGCCGCGTTCCCGCCGGACCTGGGAGCGGAGGCCGTCGCCGAGATTATTCGCGGAGGGGCGGAGAAGGCGGCGGAAGCGGGATGCGCCGTCGCGGGCGGGCATACTATCCTGGACCCGGAACCGAAGTTCGGCATGGCCGTCGTCGGTTTCGCCCATCCCGATAGCGTGCTCCTCAAGTCGGGGGCCGTTCCCGGGGACGCCCTCGTGCTGACGAAGGCCCTCGGCACCGGCGCCATAACGACGGCCGCCAAGAACGAGGCCTGCCCGTCTGACGTCCTGGCCGGGGCGATAGCGTCGATGAAGCGGCTCAACCGCGACGCCCTCCGCGCGCTCGTCAGGCACGGAGCGCGCGCCTGCACCGACGTGACGGGGTTCTCCTTCGCGGGTCACGCGCTGGAGCTGGCCGACAAGGGCGGCGTGGGCCTGCGCGTATTCGCGGGGGCGCTACCCTACCTAGAGGGCGCGGCCGAGCTAGCGGCCTCCGGGTTCCTGCCCGGCGGCGCGCATAGGAACAGGGCGTTCTACGCGCCTAGCGTGGCGTTCGCCGCGGGCTTGGACGAGGCCTTCCGGGGCCTCTTCTTCGTGCCCGAGACCTCGGGCGGCCTCCTGGCCGCCGTACCTAGCGGGCGGGCCGAGGCCTGCCTCGATGAGCTGCGATCCGCGGGCCACGCGGCCGCGATCGTAGGAACTGTGACCGAACGAGGCGAGGGGCCTGCGATGGTCGTAGAGGCCGCAGAAGGCTAGCCGGATCGGGCGCTCCCCGAAGGGAGGCGCGGTCCGGCGTACCGCGCCTCCTATCATGGGAGGATACTCTT
>Ga0180008_1000431_pt1 | contig 36622 bp, 51 predicted proteins | sample MM_PW_MetaG_FD_121121 | JGI IMG/M metagenome (GOLD analysis project Ga0180008, IMG submission 121121) | Groundwater microbial communities from the Aspo Hard Rock Laboratory (HRL) deep subsurface site, Sweden - MM_PW_MetaG | ecosystem: Environmental > Aquatic > Deep subsurface > Groundwater... | reverse complement strand
GGCCGTCGCTTCTCACGCAGCAGTGGCGGGCAGAACATACTACATCACCGATATCAGCGCCAGCTCCGATAAAGCGGGTGCATTGATGTTGGTAAAACAAGGCACTACGATCATCTGGCAATCACAGTTGGCAGCTACCGCAGCGGGAAATCTTTCATACGAACACACATTCCAAACGCCTATACGAGGCGCGAAGAGTGCTCTGGTATCGGTCGAAATCGACGGCATATCAGTTTGCCACGCGAACATCGCAGGATACGAACTCTAAAAGCCTTTTTATGAAACTTCTCTCAAATGAACAAATAAAAACTGCCAAGGACAAAATTGAAGAAGAATTGAAAGAGAGGGTCATTAATCTCAAATCAGAAGAAATATCCTTGGTGAAGAAAGTAAATAAAGCAAAGGCATCCTTGGCTGAAGAGCTGAAACGAATCGAAGAAGACCTTACGCTTGCTCGAGATGAATTCGCAGTTTCAGTCAAATCATTATCAAATAAATCCAGAAGCTTACTTCAAGAAGTAGAATTACTTGAAGTGAGAAAAACAGAAGCTCTTAAACCAATATATGAGCAAGATCAAAAATCCCAAATCCTTTTTGCACAAGCCAAAGAATTTCTCGCCAACGCTGATCGACATAAAAGCATTGCTGTAAAACACGAACAGGAATTGGTTAATGTAATTAATAATCTTCTTGACCAGAAAGAAATTGATCATCAAGAAAATATTAAACTTAATAAAAGGGAAGTTGGCGTGGTTGCTGCCGAGAAAGAAGTGAAGCGATCATCGAAAATCCTTGGCGAAAAATTAATCGAATTCCATAAAGAAGTTTATGAGAAAAATACTGAACTTGTAAAAAGAGAAATAGAAGTAGAAAATGGAAAGAGGGTAAACGATATGTTTAAATCATCACTTGACCAAAAAGAAAAAGAACAGCGCGAACACGATCGAGTCATCGCCGACAGATATGCGACGCTGGAAAGATCAATAATAAGACTTCAAAAAAATGGCAGAATCACAAAGAGATAACAATAAAATACCGACCATATTGGCGACGCTCAATACGAGCGCCTTAACTCCAACATTGGTGCAAGTAAATCCGACAAATCATCGCATTTTGGTGGAAGATGCAGTAACAGGAAGCGATTTTGGCGGAAATCCTGCGAAGCGCGACAACAGTGGCATTTCTGTGATGATGGCAGTATCATCAGTAGATGGAGTTACTCCTGTTCCGCTTTACATTAATTCGTCAGGTCAACTTTTAATACAATCAACATAAAATTAATAAAAATATGGCACAAGCGAGAAGAGATGCAAATTATATAACCACTATACTCGGAGTCAGTAATGCTGACGGAGTAACGCCCGTTGTTATATGGGCTGACCCTACCACTCATCGCTTGCTGGTAGATTTGCCTGGTGGTTCTGGCACGGTAACTTCCGTATCAGTAGTAACCGCCAACGGAGTTTCAGGAACAGTAGCTACTCCCACAACTACCCCTGCCATTACTTTAACGCTTGGAGCAATTACGCCTTCGGCAGTCCAAGTTTCAGGACTCACCGCTTCTGAAATTGTCGGAACGGATGCCTCTAAAAACCTCGCATCTTTAGCAGTAGCCACCTATCCTTCTTTAACCGAACTAACTTTTTTGAAGGGCGTAACCTCGGCTATCCAAACACAAATAACAGCCAAGATGACTAACCCAATGACAACGGGTGGTGATTTGATTTATGGCGGAGCTTCAGGAGTTGCAACTCGCTTAGCTAACGGCACAGCAGGTCAAGTTTTACAAAGCAACGGAACTACACTTGCCCCTACCTGGGGGGCCGCAGGTGCTGGTGATATGATTTTAGTTTCTGTCCAAACTGTAACTGGAGCTAAAACATTCAATGATACAAAATTCTTATTAAGAAATGTTGCTAACACCTTTAATGGAAGTTTCGTAAACACGAACACAGCAGACAGAATATATACCTTAAAAGATGCAGCTGGAACTTTAGCATTTACTTCTGACATAACAGGAATAAATTCTGGCACAAATACAGGCGACCAAACTATCACTCTTACAGGAGGAGTAACAGGTTCTGGAACAGGAAGCTTCGCTGCTACAGTCGTTACTAACGCCAACCTAACAGGTGTAGTAACCTCTACAGGTAATGCTACCGCAATCGCTGATGCTGCACTTTCAATCGCCAAAACTTCAGGACTACAAACTGCACTTGACGCTAAAGAAGCCACAGCAAACAAAGACGCTTCTGGTGGATATGCAGGACTGACACTTTTCAAAATCAATTTCAAGAACGCTCTCAATACAATCATTTCGTTTTTCACGAATGCAAACACCGTATCTAGAACATATACATTCCAAGATCGAGACGGAACGATAGCAGATGATACTGATTTAGCGTTAAAAGCAAATCTCGCTTCACCCACTTTTACAGGCACTGTGGGCGGAATTACATCCACAATGGTTGGTCTTGGAAACGTAGACAATACTTCCAACGCCACAGAAAGAGCGGCGACCGCTACCCTAACTAACAAAACCCTTACCACTCCTACAATTTCAAAACCAGTTATGTCCGCCACAAATCCTACGGCTCAAACTTACACTCCTGCTGCGGCTGGAACGGCAACATTAGATTTATCACTTTCTAATTCTCATTTTATAACAATGCCTGCTGGCAACATTACGATTGCCTTATCAAGCGATACAAGCAACCAACCATTTATTGTAAGGATTCTTCAAGACGCAACTGGCTCAAGAACAGTGACTTGGTTTGCTACAATAAAATGGGCAGGAGGCACTGCTCCAACATTAACAACAACCGCAAGTAAAGCCGATACTTTCGGATTCATAAGAACTACCGCCAACCAATATGATGGCTTCATTGTCGGTCAAAACTGTTAGAAAATGTTATAATATATTTATGCGAAACAATAAAGGACAATTTCAGAAAGGACACAGTGAGGGAGCCAGATTTGGTTCTGGACAGTCTTTTGGTTCGAAGGATAAATATAAGAAAATAAGTGAATCCCAGAAAGGAAGGGTACTTACTCGGGAACATAAGGATAAGATAAGTATATCCTCTAAGGGGAAGATAATTTCTAAGGAGACTAGAAATAAGTTGAGTATCACTCATAAGAGATTAGGAACTAAACCGCCTATAAATATTGGTATAAATAATATCAACTGGAAAGGTGGAATATCCAAAGAGAGTGATATTATAAGGCATAGTATCGAAGGGACTCTTTGGAGGAATTCAGTTTTCGCAAGAGATGGATACACCTGTCAGATAACAGGAATAAAAGGTTGTAATTTAGTGGCACATCATATAAATAATTTTGCTGATTATCCAAAATTAAGGTTTGCAATAGATAATGGTATTACAATTTCTAAAGAAGTCCATTTAGATTTTCATAAGAAGTATGGGAGGAAAAATAATACAAAAGAGCAATTAGTCGAATTTTCTAATACTTATGATGGATTCATAGTGGGACAAAATCTATAATATGAATTATTTATTTGATAAAAATTGGTTTCAAAAAAGACAACGAATTTTGCTTTGGCTGTTGAATGTGCCTATTATTAAGATTTGGTTTCGCTGGATATTAAGGATTAGAAAATGCGATTGCCTGCTCAATATAAAAATAAACAGAATAGAGCCGAATGCTTTTTATTATGGAGCGAAAAAGAAGGGCAAAAAAATAGAAGTTGTCGCCGATTTCCGCACGCACAATAAATACTCCAAAAGATTATTCCATGCTTTTTATCCTCTTTGGTATCTGTTTCATTGTTGGGATTGGGTTATCGGAGATAGAATTTTATATCCGAGATTAAGTTTCGGGTTCGCAACTTTAACACAATATCCAGGTTCTATAGGCTTAAATAATCCCGTAGATGGATTTGTGGAACTCTTTCCTGCCGCTGGCACAACTTGGGCAGCTACACGAGACGCAACCATAGGAAATTTAGTATCTAATGGTGGATTTATAGGAGTTTATCATCAACTGTGGCAACCAAGATGGGGTTTTCGTAGGGGATTTGATTTATTTGATACTTCTGCATTGGGAAGTTCAGCAGTCATAAGTGCCTGGACAGTTTCCTTATACGGAATAGCTAAAACTGATAATGTTAACGATGCTTATTCATACATAGCTGCAGTAACCTCTACCCCAGCTTCAACAACGGCATTGATAACAGAAGATTTTGACCAATTGGGCGGGACTTCTATCGCAAGCACCGTAGATATTACTGGTTTTTCTATAACTGGATATAATGATTTTGTTGGAAATAATTTAACAGTTATAAATAAAACAGGAATAACCAAACTGGGATTTAGAGAGGGACACGATTTAATGAATATTTCTTTTACTAATGACCCAGGATATAGTGACATTAATTATTACGCAGCGGCAGCAACAGGCACAACTCAAGACCCGAAATTAGTAGTAACCTATTCATTGTCAGCTTTATCAGGAGGTGCATTTCTATTAAATATGATTTAGATAAAAATGTGGAAACTCAAACTACACAGGCAATAGCCAAAGCAGAATTATTAGAAGATAAATAATAAACACTACGCCAATGACAAATCCACTTATAATTAAAGATTGGGACCAAGGCATAGCGGATTCACCGCACAAGGGCCATGCTTTGCTTCGAAATGTCGATATTGAGTCGTTCCCAGGGGCGATCAAAACAGTCAAGAAACCAGGCACATATTTTCATAAAATCAATACGGTTACTTTTACTGCCGATGCTGGAACAGATATTTGCACGGCGTCAGGCACTATTGAGGCTAACGGCGCAGGCTTCAACGGCGCAGCGGTCTATTTCACAACCACTGGCACTTTACCAACTGGTCTTTCATTAAACATAGTTTATTTTTTACTATACGCCAGCAGTTCAACGTTCAAAGTTGCGGTATCATACAAAAATTCCGCAGGCAGCGCATACCCAACGCCAATCGATATCACTGGAGCGGGAAGTGGCACGCACACCATGATTCAGCTTCCGATTGGCACGATCAATTGGATTATTGAAGACACAAGAACGGATAATGTATGGATGTTGAGCTCGAATGGTCGCGTGTGGTTCTCTCTGGGAAGCAATATTGCATACCTCCTCCACAATTCCGCGATAGAAAGCGTCACAGGAGGAATCACCAACGCAACAGGCAACGGACTTGTGCTATCGCCATTTTCAAGCACTTCATCAACATATCTTTTCGTATTCCGAAACGCTCTCATTGACGTAATTGATATTTTTGGCGTTATAACTATTGAAACTCCTGTATGGTCGAACGGTTGGAAGTCAATGAACACCACGGCAGGTTCTTCAAACTCGCATCATGCAATTCAAGGTCAAGACAACATTATTTATTTCACCGATGACCGCTATACTGGAAGCATCAAAGAAAATAGCGGATCCATATTTGATCCAGCGACCGCAGGAACTTACACATACAATAATCAAGCACTCGACATGCCAATCCGAGAGATCTGCCAGTGCCTTGAGGAGCATGGAATAAATTTGCTTGTTGGCGGCAATACATACAATCAAATCTATCCGTGGGACCGCACGAGCGATTCTTATAACCTGCCTCTATCTGTCCCCGAATTTGGAATTAAACGCATGAAAAACATCGGCGGCATTGTCTACATTCTTGCTGGCACATGGGGCAACATTTATCAGACGCAAGGATCATATGTGCGCCACGTGAAAAAATTGCCGACATATCTCACCAACAACGCTGGCTCAATTCAACTAAACCCGATCATATGGGGCGGTATTGCGGCATCAAATAACACTTTGCTTTTCGGAGTATCAACAGTTACGAGTGGCAACAGCGGCCTATGGAGAATGTATCTCGACGGCCGAATCGTCATCGATAACATTCCGTCAACTGGATCCACGAATGTAATCGGACTAATGGCTAAAAATGATTTTTACAGAATGGGCTACGAGGGCGGAGCAGACAATTTTAATTCAATGCAATATGGCATAAATCTTTATAATAGTTACGAAACAGTGCTTCAATCAGGCCTCTTCCAAGTCGCCACAAAAATAGAAAAAGCGACTTACTCACGCCTTGAGCTTGTAATCGCAAAACCTGCAACAAGTGGCAATGCGCGCGTGAGTTATCGCCAAGACCTTTCAAGTTCATTCATCACTCTCGATGCATTCTCGGCTGACAGCGCTACAACCACATTCACCAGCGAAGGAATCGGTCTCATTGACATCGATAAAATCCAAGTGCAAATTGAAATGAATGATGGCAGCTCTGGATACATCGATTTTGAATTTATCGAAGTAAGGTTAATGCCGTAATATTATATATAGATAAATTATTAATATGAATGAAGAATTACAACAACAAATAGAATTATTGTCTAATCGAGTGAAATCACTTGAAACAACACAACAAGTGCCAGATCACTTCCACAGCGGATTTGATAATTCCCGCATTCGAATAAAAGACCTTGACACGATATTTTTCAAACAAGCGACGATTAACCCAATCAGCCTTGTTGACGGAGCAGGCGAAACAATTCAGGTCACTGGCGTTACTGGCGCAACCTTGGGTGATTGGGTGCTCATATCCGCGCCATATAGTTTACAAGGCATCACAGTTACTGCCTATGTGCAGGCTACAAGCGTCGTCGAAATCCGCATCCAAAACGAGAGCGGAAGCATAATCGATCTTGGTATCGGCATATGGCGTATCTTTATTTTAAAAAAAATAGTATAATAAAATTATGAAGAGCTATCTTACACTCAGAAATTTATATGGAGTAGACACCAAGAATACTTCTACAGCCAATCTTTCACATGGCGATCAGGTGATGAATGATTTTCATAGGCGACTGCTTGCCAAAGCCAATTGGCCGTTTCTGCATCGCGCGCGCACTCTGACGACATTCAGCCCCGATTCCGCATTTACGGCTGTTGTCGCTACTGATGTCTGCACTGCCACCAAAACTATCCTTACTCTCACTGGGACCGAGGTGACATTTTCGTCAACCACTACGCTTCCTACGGGACTTTCCGCAAGCACCACTTACTACCTGATTTATCAAAGCGCAACGACATTTAAAGTCGCAACCTCTTTTGCCAATGCACTCGCGGGAGCCGCAATCGATATTACCGATACTGGAACGGGAACTCATACAGTGACGGTTGCCACAAAATTCTGGCCGTTGCCATACGACGTTGATCTTGTCGAAAGCGTATCAGTCACAGTCGGCACTACGATCTATACTCCAAAACCATCTCCAAGCAAAAAGCACTGGGATGAACTTCAAACATCGCCATCTACATCTGATACTCCGTCATGGTGGTTCGTTCAAGACGAAAAGTTCGCACTCTGGCCTCGACCCGCAACCAGCGGAAAAGTAATCGAGCTTAATACAAAAATTCGCGTGCCTGATTTAAATATTGTTGATTATACTACGGGGACAGTTGCTTCTGTCGCAAACGGAAGTCCAAAAGTGACTGGCACAAGCACAGTATGGACAGCTCCAATGGCTGGTCGCTGGCTTCGTATTACGCATTCTGATACTGCTACTTCTTCTGGCGACGGCGAATGGTATCGAATCGATGCTGTTGAGAGCGCTACAATTTTATATCTCTCACGTCCATATGGCGGACGAACCCTTGCCAGCGCCGCTGGCGCATCATACGCCATTGGTCATATGCCACTTCTTCCAGAAGCATTTCACGATTTACCCGAAACATTTGCCGCATACCGATACTGGCTCAAAGAAAAAGACGAACGCGCAGACGGCTTCAAAGAATTACTGACTGACGGCGTGAGCACTCTATTCAGCACATATGGAGTCAGTGATTTAAGTATGGTGATAGATTCGGGAGATGATGACGGATTTATTAATCCAAATTTAGCTATTCAACTTTGACAAATATGAAAAAAAATTGTCTAAAATGTAATAAAGAATTTCATAAAAAATATGGTCGAAAAAATAATACAAGCGAACAATTATTAGAGTTTTTAATAAAATAAATATTATGACAAACAATTCTTCAAAATATAGCTTCTCAAATTCGCTGAAATCTTCGCTCTCGTCTCTTGTTATTCCGCAAGTAAAATCCGCCGTGACTGCTCCGCCTGCGGTTAGCGGATCATACAAAATAAAAAGCGGAGATAATCTTTCAACAATCGCATCCCGAAGCGGAATGACACTGCAAAGTCTTCTCGCACTTAATCCTCAATTTCAATCAAATCCAAACTTAATCCACGCAGGTCAGACAGTTAACCTCTCTGTGGCGCCCAAAACCGCCCCTGTGGCGCCAGTTGTCCCCCAAGCGAACCAACAAGGCGCCCTTACTCCCCCTCCCGCCCCAGGAACTGCCACGAGAACGCCAGGATCTGCTCCAGGTGCGACTTCTCCTCCAGGTGCGACTCAGGTATCACCCGAAGCCACAAAAGCGCTGGGATTGGCGCAATCTGCCTACGAACAGAGCCAAAAAATCAGTCCCGAGGCGCTTTCAACCCAAGAGGATATCGACAAGCTTTTAGAACAAGCAGGTAAAATTGATCAATCTCGAAGACTGGGATTGCAAGCCACATCAGAACAGCCAATTGCAATGGAATTTATTACAGGCCAGCAAAGAGCAATAGAAAATCGTGCCCTTAATGAAATATATGGAGTAGCGGCAAGAACAGAACCTCTCGAGCGAAAACTCGGCCGACTTCAGACCGCTCGAACCTCTTCGCTCGAAGCGTCAAAATTCGCGCTTGATCGCGCAGATAAAGCCGTTGCATTAGAACGCTCTACCGCAGAAACGGCACGCACCGAGGCTGAAAGCGCACGCCGATTCGGCGTTACCACAGGCCTTACCACATCACAACAGGCGCAACAAAAACTCGAAGCCGACAGAAAATTCGCGGAAGACAAACGACAGTTCGGCCTCGAATACGCAAACAAACAGCGTAAGGTTGTAATTAAAGAAAAAGAACCAACAACCAGAGGCGCTGACGTAATTTCTCCTTATCAAGTCGAAAGAGGTCGACGCAACTTGCAAAGCGTTGATGAGCTTTTGCCTCGTGTTAGTAAAAAAACAGTTGGCATCGGCTCATATGCAAATTTAATACGCGGAACAGATGCATACAACTTCAAATCTGACCTTGATATGCTGAAATCCAACATCGCATTCGGCGAATTGACCGCTATGCGCGAAGCCTCAAAGACGGGAGGTGCACTAGGCCAAATTTCTGATCGAGAAAATCAACTCCTCGCAGCCGCACTTGGCTCTATTGACCCAGGCCAAAGCCCAGAACAGTTCACAAAAAACCTGAATAAAATTAAGGACAGTATCAATCGGTGGTATCAAGCCGTAGGCACATCCACCTCGTCGACTGGTGGTTCAACATTTGTGGGATCATCAGGAACCACATATAAACTCCCTTATTAAATTTATGTCACCAACAAGAGAACAATTACAATCAAATATCACTGCCTTAGAGAAGCAGGGCGCAAAGCCTGTCGATATTCAGTCCTATCTTGATTCATTTAAAGGCCAGCAACCATCATCAGCTCCATCAAATATGGGTAAACCTGCACTTGCTCCAACTGAAAAAGGCGATGGATTTTTCAAATCACTTATAAAAGCACCATTGGAATCATTACTTGTGAAACCAGTCGTTAGAACAGCGCAAGCCATAGAAGGCGTTGGACGTGAAGTCCTTGGTCTCGGATCTGAAGAGGGTCGTCGCGCATATGAAGAACGCATTTCAAAAGATATTAAAGTTCCGATTCCCCTGCTTGGCGATATTAATGTGGAAGCTGTAAAGCCAGGCATGTCAGGCATTAAACAAGCCCTCGGCGAAGGATTGGAAGCGGGATCATATTTTGTAGGCGGTGGTGGCGCTGCCGCAATTGGAAAGGGCGCTATAAAAAGCACTCTCGGACGCGCCGCAATTCAAGGCGTAAAAGTTGGTGCAAAATCTGGCACTCTATTTGGCATGGGACAATCCTTACAAGAAGACAAAGACCTTGGCGGTGTAATTGGTGGGGGACTTACTGGCGCGGCTGTTGGTGGCGTTGCGGGCGGCGCTTTGGCTGGTGCTGGACAGAAGATAATCAGCAAAATCGCCAGTTCGGCCAAAAAGAAAGCAACTGAACTGAGCTTGCTTAAAGGTGAACTACCAGGACCCCCAGGACTTCCCTCAGGACCATTGCCAGATGCGAGAATTGCTACCAAGAAATTAAGCGAGAGCGGAAAGGTTGTGACCGATAAAGTTGGAAAGGAAGCCGTAAGACAGGGTATTCCCGAAGTTGATGTGGCGCTCATTAAAACAAGTAGTGCAGTCGATAAGTCCAAAATGGCAAAGATGCTCGATGTTCGCCAAAGCCAACTCGCTAATAAGCGAATAACCGATCGTGCCACCGATGTAGTCGGCGATACATTTGTGAACAGCGTCGCAAAGCCTATAGAAAAACTCAACAAAGAAGCAGGTCAAAAACTCGAAATGGTTGCCCGCCGTCTTGCTGGCAAAAAGATTGATCCATCTCCAGCCGTCACTGATTTCGCAGGCAGTCTTGAGGGTGCTGGCATCACGGTTAGAAAAAATGGCACGCTTAACTTCAAAAATTCAAACTTCGAGGGTCTCAAAGGCTCTCAACAGTTGATTACGAACGTATGGAACAGGGCATTGCGAGTCGCCAAAACTGGCGATGCTTTGCAACTTCATCGCACAAAATCCTATATAGACGAAATTGTGAACTATGGAAAACAAGCCGAGGGTCTTTCAGGAAAAGCTCAAGCGATGCTCAAACAATTCCGACACAACATTGATGGCATACTTGATTCAAGATTTCCAATATACAATAAAGTAAACACGCAATTTGCCGATACAATCCAGCAACTCAATAATATGGGCGCGGCAATCGGGAAGACGTTCAAGCTGGGCGATACATTCGCTGACGCGCGATCAGGTCTCGCAATGCGTCGAATTCTAAGTAATACGCAAAGCCGATCCGAAATACTGAAACTCCTCGATGGCATGCAACAAGTAGCTCAAAAATACGGCGTAAAAATTAACGAGGATATAATCACACAAGCCAATTTCGCGGATGTCCTTGAAAAAATGCTTGGCACCGAGGCACCAACCAGCTTTCTTGGCCAGACCGGGCGAGCTGTCAGCAATCTTGGTCAAGTTGGTATGGATGTCTCTCGAGGCACCCCGTCTGGTCTTATCAGCGGGACCATAAAAGCTGGAAAATACGTGATTGACATAACCCGAGGTATTACCCAAGAAAATAAGATAAATGCTTTGCGGGCATTATTAAGAACTGAATCAAATAAAGCATCTAATTTCGGCGTAAAAAGATGATATAGATAACCAACCGCTCGGCAGAAAAGTAGTTGTAATCAATTCAAAAAAAAGATAGAATAATTTTAATATCTAAAATATAAAACCATGGAAACACTAAAACAAATCTTAGCGTTGCTAAGCGGAAAAAAGAACATCATCGCAGGTTTAATTACGACCACGTCAGCATTCTTAACTTTACAGGGCGTTATTAGCGCGGAATTGGCAACATACATTAATGCAATTTCTTTATTAACCTTTGGATCAGCGAGCATTGCTACAAGGCAGATATTATATAAAAAATAATTACGTAAATGAAAAAAGACCAAAACAATTTTAGTGAAACAAAATATATACGTGATATTTTAACTGATATGACGGCTGAAATGAAAACGCTTAGAGAAGTTTTTGCTAATTTTAAAATTGAATTTGGCAGAATGTCTGTGTTAATGGAAAAATTACAAGAGAATATCCATATATTCTCGCAAGACCACGATATAATTATAAATTTAGATGCGCGACTTAAAGAATTAGAAAAAGATGGGGTGGATATAAAGGGGAAAGCATTAAAATTAGATGAAGTTTTAAAAGAAAAAATAAGCGAGATAAGGATTGATATGAGCAAATTTAGTGTATATGCTGGGATAGTTGCTACAATTATTGCTTCAATTATTGGAATTTTTATTTCAAAAATTAATTTTTAATTATATGGACAATCTTTTAGTAAATATCGCCTGGATAACAACAGGATTAGCTTTATTTAATGGAGTATTTTTAATTTATTTTTTTAGCATCTTGAATAAAGTTAAAAACCAACCAGGATTAAATTTTTTTAAAGTATTAGTTTTGGGTATTAGTTTAAATCAGTTTTGGTTCGCTATTTGCAGGACATTGCTGATGACAGGAATAATTAAGGGAAATCCAGCCCAAGCATTTTTTAGTCCAGCTTTTCTTATAATTACTGTTTTTATAATAATCCTTTATAAGCAGTTTAAAAAATAATATGCAAGAAAATAATAAAAAGGTAGAAGAGTTTTTATCTTGCTTTGAAAGCATAAGGCAATCAGCAAAGTCTTTGGGAAAAGGTATTAACGAAGCCGATAAACTGCTTGAGTTTTTCTCTATGCGAATAGAGCAAGAATTAGGCAAACTTAAAAACATAAAAAATCATAAATAATATGTCAGACACTATAATATTATATTTTTCTCCGATAAATTATTTTATATCAGCTTTTTTTTATTTACTTTCAATTATACAAATGGTTTATCTTTGGAATAAATACAAACATAAGTTTAGTTGTTTTTTGTTTTTAGGAATAGGAGTTATGGGATTTGCGGGAGTGTTGCATACTCTATACTGGGGAATAGCAAGACTACATTTTGCTTGGGGCAATATGGATATTTATAATGCGATGCAAGCTCCACTATCATTTGCCTTTGCCCAAGGTTTGGATACAATCGGCATAATTTTTATGATGATTTGTCTTTACATTTTTTTTAATAAAACTAAATAGGAGGTGTTAAAAAAATGAATTGGATAGTATTTGATAAGCATACAAAAGCAATGGGAAAAGAGTTAAAAATTCTTGAGCAATTAGTTAGAGAAAATACGGACTTAGGTTGTTGTCTAATAATGTTTCGAGTTGAGGCTGGTTTAATGCGAATAAGGAATGAATATAGTGCAATCAATCATATTCGATCAATCATACAGGAAACAAACTTCGCAGAGAACTAAAATAGGGGGGAAAGTAAAAGCTAAAAACCTGCTCCCTTTCCCCCTATAAATTTTCTTTTAATAATATGTGTTTATGCTACTTGATATTTCTTATTTTCTTTTTTTACTCATTGAAAATAACCGACTATAATTTTTGGTATTCAGTCTTAATCGCCAGCATAATATTTATCATTAGCTGTTTAATCCGAATTATTTATCTCTTTACTTATCTTATATGGAAACAAAAATAAAACTTATGGTATTAGGCGCAATACAAAAAGAAAGGACTCCGTTCTCTTACGAGTTTAAAGGATTGACCGATATTGAAGAAGATGAGTTATTTGAGGATGGGTGCATCAATTTTTTGCCAGATGAAGAACAACAAATATCAATATTTTTTGATAGCTATGGGTGTGTTTCGTTTTCGTTTAACAGCCCGATAGAAACGCTTATAGCCAGAAAGGTAGAATTAAAAAAGTTTAGCGAAGAAAATATCAAATGGATCAAGAAGACTTTTTATAAAAATGATAAGCCAAATATATCAGATCGTGACTTGGTAGTTTTATCAGGGACAAATCCAGAAAGAGGAAATGATGGTTGGTCGGTATTTCTAACCGCCAGGAACAAAGGACTTGTGCCTGAAGAAATAGCACCATTTGATTTAAGGAATAAAGATTATTCAGTAAATAATAAAACCAATTATTACAAATATTCTCGAAGTAAAGAGGCCGAGGAAGTAGCAGCCGAATTTAAAAAGAGATTTGAAATTAAGGCTGAATGGGTTCACTGCGATTATTGGGCAGAGGCGAGCAAGAAAGGGGTGCTACAAGTTTATACTAAGGCTTGGTTTGAGAGAGATGGAAAATATTATAATCCAACGCCTGGCAAATTTGGTCACGCGATCCAGTATGCCAAACATAGCGAATTAAAGATATTTGATTCATATGACCCGTTTATTAAGCAAATGGAAAAAATAGAAGACTTTTATCCCTATGCTTTAAAAATTAATATATTTAACAAAAATATGGAAAAACCAAAATTAGAAAATAATGCCCTTATTTTAATGGTTACTGGACCAGGCGATGTCGGCTTATTCTTAGACGGCAGAATTATAAAAGATAATCCTGCTCTTATCTTAACGACGTGGATTGCCAGAAATGGGAAAAATGACGTATTCAGCGGTGGTCTGGTTAAAAGTATAACCAAAGAACAATGGAATTTATTTGATAAAACCGATTTAAAGGGCAATAAATTGTGAGAGAGGATAAAAAAAAGACAAATTAACTCCGATTATCCGTAAAAACATAAATCTAACCATTTCGAATTTTGATTAAAAAATATCTTTCTACAAAATAACAAGAATTGGTTTGTCTTCATTCTTCATTATAAATCATTTCTTTTAAAAACACAAGCCTCCTTATTTTTTTTAATTATATTTTATATTTTTTGTCGGTGCATAACTTTTTTAATCCTTATAAACATTGTTTTAAAACACTCTTGACATATTTTTATAATAGTGTATAATATAAATGTAAACCTCAAATTTAGATAACATATATGCGTAGTGCTTGCGACATAACAATCTCTAAATGGATAAGAAATGGCAAGGTAGAAATACCTGCTTGGCTTCGCAAGAGCCTACGCAATTTCTTATCCGCTTAGAGATTTTTTTGTTATGAAAAATTCATTAAGATTTAAAATTTTTGAAAGTGACTAATTAATTTTAATTTATATTTTATGGAAGAACAAAAAAAAGAATTTAAGATAAGAGATTTAAGAAAAAAAGACCAATATAAAATAGATGACGCATATCTTAACGGATACTCTAAATTATGTAGTGTTTATGCAACAGCAGTTTATAATTCTTTGTCAAGACACGCAGACTTTGATACTCAACAATGTTTTCCGTCAATAGAATTAATAGCAGAACAGCATAATATTTCAAAACCAAGTGTTATCAAAGGAATTAAAGAATTAGAAAAATGGAGTATAGTTAGAATAATTAAAGGTAAAGATGAAAAAACAAAAAGGCAATTAAGAAACACCTATATTTTGCTAGATAAAAATGATTGGAAACCAAAGCCGAGTCAATGTCCTTTATACGGAGCCGAGTCAATGTCAGGTGATAGCCGAGTCAATGTCAGGGATAAAAGCCGAGTCAATGACATTGACTGTAAGGATAACACAGAGTTTAAGGATAACACAGTTAAGGTATTGCAAGCAGAGCTTGCGGGGGACGTTATTCCAGACCTTTTAAAAGATAAACAAAAACATATTCAAATAATTGGCTTATGGGCAAAAGCAAAGAAAATTATCTTTACAGGAAAAGAACATCAAGGTTCTTTTATCCGTAGAAATTTAAGAGCCGCGCAAAACCTTGTCCCCTATGATATGGAACGGATAATGGAAGTTATGGCTTATCTTATCCGCCACGCAGATTTTAAAGCTTCACTTGAAAGTGTGGGAAAATATATTGACGATGATCTGTCTAATTTATCTAATAAAAGCACAACCTTTGTATAAATCTATGAATTTTATCTTAAAAACAATTGGAGGAGACAGAATAATTATAACCGAGCAAGAATATAAAAACATTCTATTGGCTAAAACTGATATAATTACCCTAACTAACGGTATTACAATTAGAAAAAATGTTATTAGTATAATTTATCCAGAAAGCAAAGTTGATGAAATTGAAACTCGTAAACAACAACAAACAGGCGTTTTACACGATGGCACAAGGGTAACTAAATATTTTGGCGAATGGATAGTCGCGAATGAAATGACGCCAGATGATAATGGACGCTATCAACATATAAAAATTGACCCTAATTACCTGAAAAAAGAACCTCAACAGGAGGATTAACGCCTATTTTATGAAAAAAGATGTTCGTAAAATTATGCTTGAAAATAAATATAAGACATTACATTTTTTAGCTTTGGAAAGAGGCGACGAAGTAATGGCTCAAGAATATTTAAATAAAATTGATGAATTAAATAAATCTAATTTATCTAAAAACAACAAATAAAAAACTATTTTAGAAAAGCATCTTCTACAATACGAAATATGAAAAATATATTAGAGGGTAGAGATTTTAACAGAGAAAAAATAAGAATAAGAGATAAACATACTTGCCAAATCTGTGGTATTGTCTGGGTTGAAAATACCCGCAGGTTTGATATTCATTATAAAGATTGTAATAAAGAAAAAACACGACAATATGATAATTTAAAAAAAGAAGCTGAAAATATGATTACGCTTTGTCATAAATGTCATTTGAATTTATCCGAACATAGAGAAGCAATGCATTTAAGCAAATTAAAAAATAAAAATAAAAAAATATTTGCGGTGCATAACCTTTTTAACCCTTATAAACATAGCACTTGACAACTTAAAAATAAAAGAGTAGGATAATAATATATGAAAAATTTAATGTAAATTAAATATATGAAGATACTTGGGATAAAACTTATATATAAAGCGTTGGTAGGCGAGCAATCGCTACGCCAACTTAACGGATTTTACTCCCAAGTATCTTCTCCGTTAAGACCAACGCCTTTTATATAAGTTTTTTTGTTTGCTGATTTTTGTAATTGATTTTGTTAAATTAATAAGATGTGCCAACTTAAAACAGGGAGCATCTATAAATAATTTGCCTGTTAAAACTTAACTCAAACTCAAACTCACGGGCTAAAACCCTGAACCTTAAAAACCCAGCTTATAAAAAGCCTTAAACAAGTTTTGATTAACTCCCGTCTATTCGTCTTCTATAGTATAACGCAAACGTCTTTCTCAACATAACGCATTAGCATTCAACCAAATCTAGCCCAGAGCTTTAGATTTAGGCAGTGGGTTGGGTATATAGGGCAATATATTACCCTTTATGTAAGAGTTGTCATAGAAAAACTGAAAGTTGGGGAATAAAATATAAAACCTATAAAATATTATATGGAAGAAAAAATTGATAGAACAAAATTGAATGAGCTAAAAGTTTTTAAAAGAGTAGGATTAACAAAAAATGGATATAAAATAATTCGGCAACAAAAAAAATTGCAGAAAAAATCAATGGTTAGAATAATTGATAATTTAATAATTGAAAAATATGGATTTTCCAAAATTACATAATTTTAATGAGATGTTCACTATTAAAAATAAAAAAGTATTTGCTGTGCATAACTTTTTACAATAAAAGAAATAATAAAGTAAAATATGCTAATATTACCATAAAAATAAATACTTTCAAAATCTATTGACTTTTTTTTGATTATGATATATAATAATAATAGATAGTTCATTAAACAGAGCAAATGCTCTTTATAAGGCAGGCAAGGTGTGTAATGGCAGGCTGAACGCTATTTATCGCCTTGTCGCCTTAAACTAAAAATATGAAACCATTTGAACAAATTAAACAACAAGACGATTTTATTTTCAAATCCATTCTTAATTCTATTTATCCATCCTCAGATAACTGCTCTTTACAAGAAATATTCAACAAAATGGATAGTGATATTAAGGTATTTAATTCATACATTGATGAATTTAAAACTAATTAATTAAAATTAAAAATATGCAACAATCAATAAATGGTGAAAATTGTGCGGTTTGACTTAATGTTATAACAGGAGTATCATAAAAGCATAATTAATTAAATAAAAATTATGCCAACGGGTATTTATAAAAGAAGTGATAAAATAAAAAATAATTTAAGATTATTAAGACTAGGAAAAATTCTTTCTAGCGAAACTAAAAATAAAATAAGTATTGCTAATAAAGGAGGAAATAAAACAAGCTTTAAAAAGGGTTCAACTGCTTGGAATAAAGGTATAAAAACGGGTATTAAGACAAAAGGAATGACAGGAAAATATCACACAGAAGAATGGAAAAAAAAAATGTCAGAAAGAATGTCAGGAGAAAAACACCCACAATATAAAGGTGGAAGACCAAGATGTAAAAAATGTGGTAAAGAACTTTGTTATAATAAATTAAAAACAGGAGCTTGTGCAAAATGCTATCATTTAATAATTCCCAGTATAAAAGGAAAACTCAAGCCTAACTGGGAAGGAGGAAAGAATAGAAACAAACATAGTGCATGAAAATACACTAAATGGCGAAAGACAGTTTTTGAAAGAGATAATTTCACTTGCCATATTTGTAAAATAGTCGGAGGAGAATTAAATGCTCATCATATTAAAAAATGGTCAAAATTTAAAAAATTAAGATATAAAATTGATAATGGAATTACACTTTGTGTTAAATGCCATAAATCAATTCACAAAAAATATGGAAAATAAATTTATACAAAAATGTGCAATCTGTGGAAATGAATTGGTTTGGATTAAAGAAGGCGTAAGTAGAACAACAGGCAAATCTTATAATGGATTTTATGCTTGCATTGATAGAAGTCATAAACAGCCAACTTATCAGCAAGCCATACAACAGAACAGAAACGCTTTTAATCAATCTTATCACCCAACAGCCACTCCAGCCTTTAAAACAGCTCCTAGTAGCCAAATATCAGCAAATAAAGCCACTCCAGCCACAGACTGGGATAGAATAAGTTTTGGCAAATGTAAACACGCATTCTTAGTAGAATTACTTAAAAAAGATATTCCATTTTAGAATTAATTAAAGAAATATGTCTAAAAATAAATTAATTTAGATTGCCACAATAATCAACTTACTTCCTTACCTGAAAATTTGAAAGTAGAAGGTAAGATTTATCAATAATAAATATTAAAAATATGTATTATCTAACAGAATTTAGAAAACGAAAATACAAGAAACAACAACAATTTTATATAATTGCAGGCATAACACTTATGATTATTGGAACATTCTTAAATTAAAAATATGATAGAAACAAAATTATTAAATAATTATTCTACCAAATTAGTTGAACTTCAACTATTTAAAAACAATAACGCTAAAGTCTTCAACAAATTAGAAAAATTACAAACCGAATTAACTAAAATAGAAACTCAACTTAAATTAGAAGTTAAAAATGGAGGTAAAGATATTGAAAATGATATAGTGTCTGTTAAAATTTCAGAGCGGTATTCTAAATATTACGATTATGCGGCATTCTTAGGCTCAGCAAATGAAGAAGAAATTGTCAGCTTAGAAGAAGCCAAGGGCATTATCCGAGAAATTGATAAGGATATTTTCAATGAATTAGTAGAACAAAATTTAATAACAAGGGTAACAAAACTAAATAGCTTTCGTGAAAAATTACTTAATACAGCAATTTTAATAAAATCTAAACTATAAAAATATGCCGTATCATTATCAATATTATAAAAATATGAAAACACAACAAGAAGCGCAACAAGAGATAGAAATGCAAAAGATTATTGATCAAGACAATGCCAATAATCCCAAACAAGCCTGCTATCCAACCGATTTAAGCGTTAGTAATCCTCAAGAGGCAACAAAGTCCGTTAAACGATCTTACGACGCGCACAAAGACGTATACAGGCTAAAAAACGGCATTGTAGCAACGATTGCCAAACCGCAAAACTCTATCAAGGGTTTTACTGATAGTCAAATAAATCTTATTACAAAAACAGTCGCCAAAAATGCAACTACTGAAGAATTACAAATGTTTTTGCATATAGCGAAAAAAGCTAAACTTGATCCATTTTTAAAACAAATATATTTTTATAAAAATAGCGGAAATACTTCTGTGATAATGACAAGTAGAGATGGATTTCTTTCTATAGCTCAAAGTTCTGGGGAATTTGCAGGACTTCAGTCAGCGTCAGTTTATGAAAATGATGATTTCGCTATTAATTATTCTAATAATGAAATAAAACACATTGCTAAACAAAAAGAAAGGGGTGATTTAGTTGGTGCTTGGGCTAAAACATTTAGGAAAAATTCAGAGCCTAATATTACTTATGTAAAATTTGAAACTTATAATAAAGGTTGGAATGTTTGGAAAACACACCCTGACGCAATGATTATAAAATGTGCTGAAAGTATAAGTTTAAAAAAAACATTTGGAGTTAGTGGAATAGTAAGTCAGGAGGAAATGGGTTTTGATACAGAAAAACAAGAATTGTTGTTTGATGGTAATAAGTTATTTAAAAATACCCTTGAACTTATACAAAAAGTTCCAAAAGAAAGTAAAAATCAGGCGATTGAAAATGCAATAAATAGTGAACAATTTTCTAAGGAACAAATAAAAGAATTGGAAGCATTAAAAATTTTAGATCCAATAAAAGATACTATTAAAAAATAAAAAAATGAAAGTCTGTCTTGATTGTCAAAAAATAACAAGCGGTGATTGTGGAAGACATCAAAGATGTATTCACGATTTTGTCTTCAGTGGAAAGTTTATTGAAGCCACTAATTTAAACCTTTTTTATCACGAAGTTGGCTATTCAGTTTGCCGCAACTGCGGTGAAGTAAGGAAAAATGATTTAAAAGATACTATTAAAAAATAAAATATGGATTTTCAAGAAACAATTCAAAGCACAAAAAGAAGATATGTATCATTTTCGGAAGTAAATTGTTTTTATGAGCAAGGAAAAGATGCTTATTGGCAAGCCTACATATTAGGAATTAGAGAACCTGCTAACGAAAATATGATTTTTGGCTCAATAGTCCACGCTATTTTGGAAAATAAAAATTACAACTGGCGTGAAGAAATTAAAAAATTAACTAAAAAGCCGCAAGATACTTATATCCGTATAATAGAAAAAATAATTAAAGAAGTTCCTGTTAGTAAAAAAGGCGAATTAAAATTATTCGCTCACACAGACTTAGGCTTTTCTCTTTTTGCGGGCATTGACGGCTTAAACGAAAACGAAATTTTAACAGAATATAAAACTGGAGCGTCTTTATGGGATCAACAAAGGGTAGATGAAAATGAACAAATCACGCATTATCTTTTAGCTTGGCAATACGCAGGGAATAATGAATTGCCGTATAGACTTATAAGCATTTCAAGCGCTAATGGAAAATTTAAGGAAATGAGAACTCATAGAACAAAAGAACAATTAGAAGATTATAAAAATAAGTTAATACGATTTAAAGATGAGCTAATTAAATTAAGTTGGTGGACGAAAAAATGTTCCTTCAACTCACGCATACAATTGTAATATGCCAAGCGGTGTTTATAAAAAAACAGAACAAAACAATCTATGATGAACCACAAAGAAAATGCTCTTTGGTCAATGTTTAGTAAATTCATACGAGCAAGAGATGCTGATAAACGAGGATATTGTCATTGTATAAGTTGTTCTATTTGTAAAAACTGGAAAGAAATGGACGCTGGACATTATCAAAGCGTAGGCTCTGATAGAGCATTAAAATATAATGAGATTAATGTGAATGCTCAGTGTTATTCTTGCAACGTAATGAAAAGTGGCCATTTAATAGAATATCGCAGAGGATTAGTCAATAAACATTCCGAAGAAATAGTTAAAAAATTAGAATTAAGCCATTGGTTTAAAACAACTCATAAAAAACTTAATCAATTAGAAATAAATGCTGCTTATGATTATTATAAACAAGAATTTAAAAAACTTGAAAAAGAAAAAATTATATGAATAAAATAATAAAAACAGAAAGAAGTTTTATAATAAATGATAGATATGAAATTTATTTTGAAGACGGTTGTATTTATGATACAAAAAAAGCACAAGATATCCCACAGTATATTTTTAAATTAAGAGATAATTTGATTAAAAAGAAGTGATTAATTTATAATTTATGAATGAAGATAAAATAATAGAAGATTTTAATAATTTTCTTAAAAACAAAGAAATTTTTAAAAAATATTCTATTAATAAAAAAACACTAAAAGAAATAATGAATAAAAGATATTCAGTTGAAGAGTTAGAAGTGTTTAAATTAGAGCGTTCGCATCAAAGAAATGAAGCAAGAAAGGCTAAATACTATAATCTTTATCACACAGACGAGGAATATAGAAAGCTAAAAAGAAAGAAGGCATTAATTTTTTATTATATTAAACGCCACGAATATAATCGTCAATTAAAAAATAAATAATATGGAAATTAACGAATACATACTAAAAATTATTGGAAGCTCTAATTTAGACAGCGGGCTTGAACAAGGAAAAAGATATTTAATTGAAGTTGAAGCTGATGTTTATGATATTACTCAAAGAGATAATCAAGACAACACTATAAATGAAATTTATAAAGCAAGAATGACTGGCAATACAAAAATTTTAGATAATGGAAAAGTTATTATTAAAGCAGAGAAAAAAGGAACAAGAAGTCAAAAACTTCACGGTGCAATTTGGATAAACTGGAATATGCAAGGATTAACAGAAGACTTTGACCAGTATTACGAAAAGCAAATGATTAAAATAACTACATATTTACCTGAAATTATAAATTTTTTAGAAATGCGAAATTGATATGCCATTTAAAATTGGACATAAAATAAATAATGAAAGAAAATTGCCACCGTTTACGAAAGAACATAAACTTAGAATTAAACAATAAGACAATATAAATAATTTTATTAAATTACCGAGAAGGATTTATTGACGGATTAGAATAGAATTAGACGAAAATTACTGTGCTATTACAAGAAAGAGATTGAAAGATACACAAAAAGATATTGACAGCAAAGAGAAAAGTTAGCAAGCAAATTACCACTTAACTCTCTTGCATTTACCGACCGCTTGTGATATAATAAAAAGGTAACTTCCTGTGAGCTGGGATTGCTGGGTAATTCCCGACAGAAAGTGTAGGCGCATGCAGGTGGTGGTCGAACTTATTCCGCAAGGAAGAATTTGCCACATGATAGAGACATCGACGCCCCGAAGTCTCGAACCAAATCCTGCCGATCCCAGCTTACAGAACGTTACCCAAATTCGTATTAAAAATTAAATAAAAAATTATGACAGAAGAAAAAACAAACGACCTCGAAAAACGAGTCAAATCATTCAACGAAGAGTTGATTCTGCTTCTCGGCAAATACAAACTCGGACTTGGCGCGCAGCCAGTCGTGAACGGCCAAGGTGTTCCTGGTAGCGATTTTTTAAATGCCCGTCCTCTCGTCTTCGATGACGTGCCACAAGAAAAGAAAGCAGATGCAGTCGAATCTGCCGAAAAGAAGGCAACTGATCTCGCCTCAGTTTAAAAATATGATCATCTTTATTCTTGGATATATCGCAGGCATCGTAACTGCAATTCTTATTGTCACTACACTGACTTACTTCCGAAGGGTGATTGAACGCAAGGTCAACATAATTGAAAAGCAAATCAAAGTCGCAGGACCCCGTCTGAAAGGATTTATCATCGAACCTCCAAGCGAAGCTGAAGAAGTCCGAGCGCAGATCATTGCTAAAAACAAGGCGCAAGGAAAAGATACGCCTATAAGTGAATTATTATGATTATTCACCTTAAAATTTTGAAGCGCCTTCTCGAATGGTTTCACGAACGATATTATCAAGGACGCATGGGCGGGGAAGCTGGTAATGCTCTCGAAACAACAAAAGCATTGGTTGATCAAATTATTAAAGACAAATGGCGAAGAAAATTATGAAAAATACACGGATTATGCCTCGTGGCAAGCAAGTTCTCGTCCAGCCAGACCCTGAAAAATCCCGAGTCTCGGATCATGGTCTTGTGACGCCTGAAAATGTCGAACAGGAAAAGAAAGCTGTCGGCACGGTGATTGCCGTGGGACCTGAAATTCAAGATGTCAAAAAAGGCGATCGGGTTATTTATGGTGCATTTTTGGGAGAACACATAAAGCTTAAAGAAGGCTCAGAAGATGTGGATTATATTTTACTTCACGATGATGATATTATTGCATTTTTAGAAGAATGTAATTAGAAAAAGTATAATAAAATAAAAAAGTATGAGATATGCAAATGATTTAGGATGTCGCTATAGAGGAATTCCCCATGATCTAACAATAATTTATGAAAATCCACAAAGAAAAATTGAAGTCTGCCAGATCTGTAACAAGAAATTTCGCTGGAATAAGGGATACCGAGGCAGAGTGCAAAACAAGGCATACCTTGAAGCTCATGTGAGGAACTTTTGTCAAAGGTTTGGGTCTACGAAAAAAATATATGCCTTGATTTATAAACCTGAAAGCTGTATAATAAATATATAACTATGTCACAAACTGAACACCACATCATAACAGACAAAACATTTAAAATTATCAAGTCGGCCGTTAACAAAATGGTCGATGTGATACGTCCGACTTTCGGACCCGCAAGCAACAAAGTCATCATTGACAAAATGCCTTACCGCATGGTCGTTGACGATGGCGTTCAAATCGCCCGCGACTTTGAACTCAACGATCCAAAAGAAAACGCAATCGTGAAGATTGTCCGCGAGGTGCTTATTAAAACAAACGACAGAGCTGGCGACGGAACCACTGGCGCTGCCATTATTTTGCAATCAATCATCAACGAGGTGGGTCGCAAAACCCGATTCGATGGTCGCAAAGTTGAACTCGAACTTAAACGTGGTCTCGAGGAAGTGAAAACCAATTTGAAAAAAAGCGCAAAGCAGATTAAGATTAAAGAAGACCTGAAAAAGGTTGCTCTTGTCGCATTTGACGATGATAAAATTGCCGATATGATTGCTGACCTCTACTTTAAACTCGGAAAAGACGCACTCATCACTATCGATAAATCGCCGACTATGGATACCACAGTCGAATCAACCAATGGTGTGAGTATTTCACAGGGATACATCAGTCCTTACATGATCAATAATCCCGACCGCATGGAGTGCGTATTCGAAAAACCGCACATTCTCTTGACTGATTATCGCCTCACTGACAACAAAGACATCATGCCGATTATGGAAAAAATGGCTGCCAAAGGAATTTTTAATCTTGTCGTTATCGCAGAGCACGTCGAACAGTCCGCGCTTGCCACTCTCGTCATCAATCAATCGCACGTTATGAATCCGCAGACGCAGAAATTAGGCACATTCCCATCTGTTGCAATTAATATGCCAAAAGACGGCGATGCCAAAGTATTCCTCGAAGACCTTGCTTTGCTTACGGGCGCAAAAGTATTTTCAATGGAAAAGGGTGCTAAGCTCGAAACAGCAGAAATCACTGACCTTGGTCACTCGCAGAGATTCATTTGCAGACGCGAAGAGTCAATCGTCGTAGGCCCAGGCGGAAAGAAAATGGATATTGCCATGGCTGTTGCAAGTCTGCGCTCCGTGATTGAATCCGAAACCAACGAACCAAAAAAGAAAGCATTACAAAAACGCCTTGCTATGTTCACTAACTCGCTCGCTGTCATCAAAGTCGGCGCTCCTACCGAAAATGAACAGAAATCCCTCAAATACAAAGTCGAGGATTGCGTAAATGCAGTGCGCTCTGCTTACAAACACGGAGTCGTCTGCGGCGCAGGCCTTGCTCTATCTCGCATTAAAACATCTTCGCCAATCCTCAATGAAGCTCTCCAATGTCCCGCCAGACAACTACGCGAAAATATGGGATTAGAAAATGAGGAAATACTAAAAGACGGTCATGCTTACAATGTTGTGACTCACAAGATAGGACCATTTCTTGAAGTGGGTGTGGTCGATCCTGTCGATGTGCTTTTAGCAGGAATAGAAAGCGCAGTATCAATCGCTTCGATTTTAGTAACGGCTTCAGGTATAATATGCGAAGCTCAAAAACCTGACAAATAATTGTGAATATCGACCGCTTGCTATACTTTGTGGAATAGCGTATATTAAAAGTATGATATTCAATACTTTAATAATTTTCGAAATCGTAATAGTAGGTGTTATCGGCTGGTTCTTTAATTTCAATAAGTTTGCAGAACCGCCTCAGATAACACCATTAACGCCCATTGTTATCAATGAAACGCCTTTGGCAAAGCCTCCGCAACCTGCGCTACAATCGCCGACTCAAACGATTATTATTCCGTCTTCGACATCCATCCATCAAGGGGCATCACTTTTGTCTACAACAACGATAACAACAATAGAAATTCCACTTGCTTTGACTCCCACACTAACATCTCCGCTACCGCAAACCATCTATGTTCCAATTCCGAAGATACCCATAACAACGCCAGAAATTCCATCTGCTTCGATCTCCGCACCAACACCACCAACACCACCTACACCACCACCCGTGCCAACCCCGTCACCGCAAACTATTTACATCCCAATTTACATCACGCAACCATCAATAGAACCGACACCCTTACTAATTCAACTACCAAAATCTATGACAACCATTAAAATTATAAGCCCGATCGCAGGCAAAGGCCTCGGTCGCATATATACCGCCCAGCCTCAAATCGTAGACGAAACGAATTACATTGAGCTTGGTCTTATTGTTCGAGATGACGCTGGCGAACCAATTAAAAATGCCGTCGTTATTATCACTGCAACTGACGATACTCAAAACAAAACCTTGAACGGCACGGGTGATGTTCTTCCTCAATACGAAAATGAGGTCAGAATTATCACTCCATTCTATCCGTTCCATTATGAATTTAAAACAGTCGGCGATCACACGATTACATTCAGCGTCAACGACATAACAGATTCCGTTACCCTGACAGTCGTCGCTCCTGATCCTGTATAATTTTATGGCACGACCAACAAAAAAAGAGATTTGGAAACGAAATATAGCTTACGGCGTCACCAAAATGACGTCCGAGGTTATCCAGAAGTTCGAACAGGCCTTTGCCATTGACGCAACCATTGCGGAGGCGTGCGATTACGCTGATGTTTCGCCATCCACTTATCATAGCTGGGTTAATAAATATCCTGAGCTTCTGGATAAATTTAACCGCATGCGTCAAAAGCTACCTCTCAAATCAAAGGAGAATATCGCTCGAAGCGTTCACGGCGAACCCGTGCTTGGTGATATCAGTCTTTCTAAATGGCTCATCGAGCGCCAACAGCCTGAAAAATATGGCGAAACTCTCAAACTTCAACACAGTGGCGAAGTTGTGACTGGAGAATCACATCCCGAAGACGAAGAGCTACGCCTGCAATTCAAAGGCAAACTCCAAGAGAATATCCGCAGACGCGCTATTGAAAAATCCAAACAAGAATAGGGCGAAGTCACAAAAACATATGACAAAATCAGTGATACCAATAATAGAAGCTGATAATGGGATACTTGACTGGATAGCCGAGAAACACATTGCCAACGAAAAAGGCGACCGCATCGAATGGGATAATCATCCGTTCCTTACGGACATATACGATGACCAATCGACCAACTTGACTGTTATGAAAGCGGCGCAGGTCGGCATGAGCACCTGCCAGATCCTGAAAAACCACCGCGATGCCAAGCGCTACAAAATGGATATAATTTATTGCGTTGATGAAGAAACAGAGATACTCACACAGCGCGGATTTTTACGCCAAGAAAATCTTAAATCGAACGATATTATTCTGACTCTCTCTAAAAAAGGCAAAACACAGTGGTCACCGCTTCAAGAGATATTCAGAAAAGAAGTCGCTATGGAATGCATTGAGTTTAATGCAAGAAATTTCAATGCGGTCGTAACTCCAAATCATCGTTGGCTTCTCCAACCCTATCGCGGAAGCGGTCAAATGTTTTTTCGGGAAACGAAAGATATGATTGGCAAGTATGCGCGAATTCCGAAATCTGTGGATGACGAAGGCGCAACGGCGCACAGTGAGTATTACACCAATGAAGAAGTATCTTTATTGGCGTGGGTATTTTCTGAAGGACATTATCCGAAACAAACGAAAGGGTCTGGTAAAAAATGTTATTCAATCATTATAACGCAATCCGAAAAAGTGAATGCGCCTTATTGTGATGAGATACGCGCTATACTCCGCAGTTTGAATGTGGCATGGAAAGAATATCTGATGAAGCATAACGGATGCGTATCATTTAGATTCGCATTTAGAATGGGAAAAGAAATAAGAGAACGATTCCCAGAAAAAATACCAGATGTGAAATTCGCTTTATCTCTCACTAAAGCACAATGCAAACTTTTTATAGACACATTTGCAAAAGCAGACGGCTGGCTGGATAGTTCAGGCACATGGGCAATCGCTCAAAAAGATAAAATAACGGTTGATATTTTGTGTATGATAGCGGTACTCGCTGGATATGTGCCAAGCGTTAGCAAGTCAGGGGTATGCCATACGATTAGATTGACTCAATTTAAATCAGTTGAAACTGGAGAATTGAAACCTAGAATAGTTCGCTATAAAGGAATAATCTGGTGTCCAAGGACTCCAGCTGGAACATTTTATGCGCGAAGAAAAGGACGGTGTTATTGGACGGGAAATACTCTGCCAACCGACCAAGATGTCCGCGTCTTTGTAGGCGGCAAAGTGAACCGAATTATTGCTAATAATAAAAGCATGATAGATGACGTGGCCGACAAAGATTCAATTGAAGTCAAACAAGTCGGAAACTCAATCATTTACTTCCGAGGCACGTGGTCTAAAAAAGCCGCCATCATGGTTACTGCTGACCGACTCGTTCATGATGAAAAAGATAGTTCCAAGCTTGATGTCATTGCTGATTACCAATCCAGAACCCAACACTCAAAATTCAAACAAACACATACATTTAGTCATCCGAGCTTGCCTGAAACTGGCGTGCATGCCGACTGGCTACAAAGCGACCAAAAGCACTGGTTTGTAAAATGTCCGCATTGCGCTCATTGGCAATTCTTATCATGGGATACCGAAAACCCGCGCCGAATGTCTATCGATATCGAGCGAGGCATATTCATATGTAAACAATGCCATGCTGAATTGCCAGATTGGGTCCGTGTTACAGGCCAATGGGTCGCTCGCTATCCTGACCGAGCATGGTCTGGCTATTGGGTGTCATTATTGATATGCCCTTGGATGAGCGCCAAAGAAATCGTCGCAAAATTCAAACATCCTGATACCACGCCTGAATTCTTTTACACAAAAATACTCGGCTTGCCATTCGCCGACGGTTCATCAAAGCTTCTACGACAAAGCTTCTTTCAAAATCTTACCAACCAAGCTTGGGCGCCACCAACAACCGAGCGTGTTATCGTCGGCATTGATACAGGACTTCGACTCGATTACGTCATCGGAAATAAAAATGGCCTGTTCTTTCAAGGCGATTGCAATGATTACTGCGACCTTGACGTTCTTATGAAACGCTGGCCACGCGCCATTGCATTTATGGACGCTGGCGGCGACCTCATCGGTTCTCGGGCATTCGCTGAACGCTGGATAGGAAGAGTGTTTCTGATTTACTTTGTGGGCGATCGCAATCAAGAAGAAATATTTACATTCGGGAAAGGCGATGATTGCAGGAGCGTAAAAGTAGATCGCAACCGAGGCATACAGCTCGTCATTGATGAGTTCCGCAACAGAAGAGTTCCTGTTCATGGAACTGAAAACGATTGGTTCGAATACTGGCTCGATTGGAATAACCTGTCGAAAATGAAAGTGCTCGACCCCGACACAAACGCTACCAAGGGCTATAAATGGGTCCGTAGCGGACGAGACCACAAGGCTCTTGCAACAGTTTGCTGGCGTGCTGGCATGAGTCGATTCGTTGGCATGGGCGCAATCATTGAAGCGCCATTATCGCAATCAAAACAAAACAGTTATATGATTGAAGCTGGCGACAAAGTGAGCTTCAGCCCAGATGAAATGTTTAATAAAGGCATTCAAGCTTCTCTCGATCGTCTTGATGAAGAATCAATTGAGTGGTAAATATGATACAAGAAACATATAAAACAACTGAAATACTTATTGCTCCCGAGGATTCGCAAATCATCCTCGCTTTCAAAGCGAACCGTGATAAATTTATTATACTTCTCAAAGCGGGTGTGTTTGAACTTCAAAGCGGCAAGGCAGAAATAAATATCAACAATGGTGTCATTCAAAATGTGCTACTTATTAATCAGACCTACAAAAGGATAGGGACTTGACATTATTAGTAGTTCATAATATAATAAAAAATGAAAGAGTGAACGAGCGTGAAAATTAAATGTTCATAATTTTAATAAAAGAAAAATAAAGCTCCAACCCCGATGAAGGGCGTGCTGTATCGCAGAAATGCATACAGCTCTTTTTGTTAAAAATAATAAAAACATGTTAAACACAGACATAAAAGCATATATATCGCTTGGCGATGATATCAATAAATCAAAAGCCGACGGAAGCGAAGAAACGAAGCAAGGAGTCGTTTCAAAAAAGCTCCCCGAGCTTACGCTTGAGATGTCAAATGAAGATATTATAAAGCTGACCGATAAATGGGAAGCTGACTGGAAAGAATCGCCGAAAAAAACCGACTGGGAAAAGCAAATCGATGAGAACGAAAAATACTGGCTCGGCAAACAACACGACTTACCCAAAGAACTCATCGATGGACGTCCTGATGCCGACAATCTCATATTCGAATCGCTCGAAACATTTCTGCCGTTATCAACACGCAGAAATCCTGAACCTATTGTTTCTCTCGACAACTCCGAGAAAGACGAAAATGGAAACGAAAATCCAATACATTCAAAATATATTCTCAAAGTAAAGGGGCGACTTGCCGACCTTGCCGATAAAAATAAACTGCGCCTCAAACTTAAAAAGGGAGCGCGCCATTGGGCTATCTACCAACTCGGCGTGGCCAAGTTCGGCTGGGATCTCGACAAAGATATCCCAATTGTTCGTATCATTCGCCCGAAGCGCGTAATCCTTGATCCTGATGCAACCATTGATGAAGACGGTTACAATGGCGACCGCATAGGCGAATACCGAAAACTTCCTGCATCTAAAATTCTTGCGCTTATTGGCGATGAACAGTTGCCAGAAGTGACAGAAGCTAAAAAAGCAATTACTGACAAAGTCGGGACTGACACTGGCACAAGCATCAACTTTATTGAATGGTGGACTCCGCAATATATGTGCTGGAAGTTAGACAAAACAGTCCTTTTTAAAAAGAAAAATCCGCACTGGAATTATGATAAAACCGAAACGCCATCACCGACCGATATGTCTTCATCTGGCGTTCAAGTTGATGATTATGGAAGCGTAACTACTCAAGAAACAACCACGAAAGGCATCAACCATTTTATGACTCCGCAGATGCCATTCTCGTTCCTTTCAGTCTTTAATCTCGGTGATCAGCCGATGGACAAGACATCCCTCATAGGTCAGAATCTTGCCAATCAGGACCGCATCAATAAACGAAACAAACAAATTGATAAAAATGCCGATGACATGAACGGTGGCATCGTAGTTTCTCTCGGGCGATCGGGTCTAACACAACCGCAAGCTAAATCCGTGACTACGGCTTTACGCAAAGGAGGCACAGTTGTCATTCCTGATGGCGTCCCGCGCGAAGCAATTGACCGCTATCCCACCCCAGGACTTCCGCCTGATGTATATAACCAGTTGGCCGACACTCGAAGTCGATTGCGTGATATTTTCGGTATTCGCGGATCCAGTGCAGCAGGCCTCGAAACCGAAGACTCTGTGCGTGGTAAAATACTTAACAGAGGCTCTGACGGCGACAGAATCGGAGGCGGTGTCACTGAATACCTTGAGCAATTTGCCGATGACATTTACAACTGGTTCGTGCAACTGCTCTATGTCTATGATACGGGTTTCCAATTCATCGAGGGCGCAACGCCACCAAAAATAGTTGTATCTGTTAAAGAGGGTTCGCTTCTTCCAAAAGACAGCACTTCAATCGCAAACCAATCTCTTGAACTCGCCAAACTAAATCGCATCTCGAATCTTGATTTATACAAACGACTTGAATATCCGAACCCCGAAGAACTTGCAGCCAATGTCTGGCTCGAAACAAACGCGCCACACCTGCTATATAAAGACAATTCGTTGATTCAGGAAGCAATGGCAATGGCGCAATCAGCCGCAACAGAAAAAGCGGCGACAGCAACAGCTGAAGCTGATCAATCGCATGCGCGTGATATGGAAAAAGAGCAATTAAAGCAATCAATGAAACAGGGAGAAGGGCAAGGCGCCCCAGGGCGGTCGATTCTCTCTGAAGTTCCAGTCCAATAATGCCGCAGGGCCTTAAAAATATGAAAATGCATAAAATACAACCAAAAATAGATGAGATGATGGAGTCCATGCCATCGACTGGTAAACTGAAAAAATCAGAGCCAAAAAAATCTTATCCGAATCTCCAACTTTCGCATGAATTCTTCCCCGAAGCAAAGAAGTGGGAAGTTGGGAAAGAATACACAGTCTGCTTAAAATTGAAGATGACAGGATTATCAATTTCGAAGTATCAAAATAATTCAGAGTTTGATCTAATCGAAGCAGATATGGAAATGAATAAAGAAAATGGACAAAAATAAAAAATAATAAATAAATTTTAGGCGCTAATAATGGGAAATCGCCTAACCCAAAAAAATAAAAATATGGGAGATTCAATTATGACGCAGATGAATGTGGAAGGGCAATCAGCCTTTCCAACTGACATCAAGGAGAACGATAACTCCACCGAATCGTCAACGGTTCAAGACCAAAAAGAAACGAACGCCGACCAGACTGGCTCGTCTGACCAGAATAAAAATCAGACGGAGAATAAAGATGGCGGTGCGGAAAACTTAGCCGATCACCCTCGCTGGAAAGAGCGCGAATCAGACTGGACGAAGCGCTTCAATGATCAAGAGGAACGGCACACAGCCGAATTGGCGAAGTTTAGAGAGGACATCGATAAAAGATTCGACTCTACTAAGAGCGCTACCCCAGTCGAAGTTCCATCATGGTTCGGAGGCGATGATGATCAGTGGCTCGAATTCCAATCTTGGAATCAGTCACTCGTAGGAAAAGCGAAAGACGAAGCCCGTGCCGAAGCACTCAATGAAATCGAAACCAAGAGTGCAGCGAAGCAGAAAGCGATCGACGACGCGACGACTTACTTTCAAGAGCAGGTCACCGCACTTGAAACCGACAAGACCATAAGTCCTGACGGAGTCAAAGTGGATCGCAACAAGCTTCTGAAATTCGTTCTTGACAACGACCTTGTTGATAGCAAAGGTCGCTGGAACTATCGCGCAGGATTTCAGATGATGAAATCAGGCGTGACCAGCGTTAAGGCCGATGCTACCAAAGACAGGAAACAAATCGCAGGCGCAACCACATCCGAGAATCGCGCCGAAACCAAGCAATCCGCTTACGCGACTTCTACCGACTTTAATAAAGCAGGCAACAGACCTTGGTAAAGCGCCCAAACGATTAATTTTAGTCGAAATTAATCGCACTTTAATAAATTTAAACAAAACAAAACTATGGCAGAACTATACGGACAACGAATTCAATCTACGGTTCAAACGAAATACTTGCCTTTTGTGGTTGATACAATCCTTAACTCCAACGTCTTATTCCAGCGCGTAGTGCGCGGGGCCAAGAAATGGAGCGGTAGGACACTTCGCGTGCCATTCAAATACGCAAAGAACACCACAGGGGGATCGTTCCGCGGGTTCGATACGTTCTCGGTCTCAGCGACCGATAACCGCCAGGTTCTCGAGTTCACGCCGTCTTTCTATCAGATTACGTGTGCTCTCCCAGGCGACGAGCTGTCAGTGGCCGACACCGAAGATAAGGTGCTCGACCTTATGAAGCTCACAATCCAGTCCGACACCGAAGATATGGCCGATGATCTCGGCACAATTTTCTATGCCGACGGCACTGGAAACAGCTCAAAAGACCCCTTAGGTCTTGCGGCATTGGTTGATGACGGAAGCGCCGTCTCAACAATTGGAGGTCAGTCACGCTCAACTTATTCGACTTTACAGTCGACGGTAACGGCGTCCGCTGGCACCTTAACTCTCGCTAAAATTGATACTCTTTGGGCGGCAATAACCAGCGGTTCACAAAAACCGACTGCGTTCTACACCACTGAGACAGTCTTTAATCTCTACGGCCAGTTGTTACGCCCGCAAGAGCGCATCAACAAAGAAGCCAGCCGTATGAAAAGCGAGCTTTACGGATCAACAGGTTTCACCTCGTTGGATTACAACGGCAAGCCCCTCATCATGGATGAGAAATGCACCTCTGGCGCATTGATCGGAGTCAATGAAAAATTCGTAGACTTCTACGCGCTTCCGTTCTTCAACGCAAAGCCGATTGGCTACAAGAGCCAAATGGAGGGCAACGATTACGATGCCCCAATCGGTCTCGGATTTTCGTGGAGCGACTGGATTATTCCTGCAAACGCAGGTGCAGTTGTCGGCCACATCTACTTCGGCGGTCAGTTCATTACTACTAACCCAAAAAGACACGGAAAATTAACAGGAATTACTGGCATTTAGTCGAACGCCAAGTTTCCCCCTTGACCTCGGGTTGTCCATAAAGGACAATTACGAGAGAGGGTTAAAATATAAAAAACATTTATGGCTACATTAACAGAAGGACTTATAGAGGATGGATTGCCAGTAGTTCGGTATCACGGATTGAACACCAACAAGAACATTAGAGTTGGTGGATCGGCTTCGGTTGATATGTCTGATTCCACTGGGACATTTAAAACTCCCAGTGGCGTAACCACCTTGAACGGAAACGTAACGGGGGCAGTGAGTATCATTTCCACAGCTCCAACAGGCAGCGGGGTGGGATATGGCACAGGCGCAGGTGGCGCTGTCACACAATCCACCAATCGCACAACGGGTGTCACGATCAACAAATTGACTGGAACTATCACGACCAACAATACGTCACTTGCCGCAGAAGCAGCTGCCGCATTCATCGTCACTAATTCAACGGTGGCGATCGGAGATGTCGTCGTGGTTTCCCAGCAATCAGGAGCAATCGGTGCAATGACAGACGTCGTTGTCGTTGCAGTTGCCACGGGTTCATTTACCATTTCGGTGATGAATAACAACGTGGCTGCTGGTATAGCTGAAACAGGAGCAATCCTGGTCAACTTCGCAGTTATTAAGGCAGCAAGCGCCTAAAGAGTCGACTTTAGGCATCATAAATTAAAAACAATAAAAAACAAAACTATGGGACAAACAACTTTAACAGGACCAGTAATAGTTGCGGCACAGGGAATTTTTCAGGGATCAGAAACTCAACTTCACGATTTCGGCTCATATGTCGAAACTGCGGAGGGTAGAGGGTTTCGCTACGCCAAAATAGGTGCTACAGCTACAGTCGCTGGCAAGGTCTATCAGTCACGAGCATTGGATGCGACCAACGAACAGCCAACAGGCGGTCTCGCAGTCGCAGCAGCGGCCATTGGTGATACTTCAATCACCTTAACGGGAACTCTCACCTTGGCGCTCAACTTGCTCGCTGGCGGATACCTATCTGTCAACGTCACTCCAGGACAGGGATACTGCTACAAAATCAAAGGAAACACTGCCGTATCGGCCGCAGCAAACTGCGTCGTTACGCTTGAAGATCCTTTGCAGGTAGCATTAACCACAGCTTCCAAAGTAATCGTCTGCGCTCATCCGTATAACGGAGTCGTTGTCGAGCCAGGAACGCCGACAGGCGCTATCGTTGGTGTGGCGCAGGACATTATAACTGCTGCCTACTTCGGATGGCTTCAGACACGAGGTGTTGCTTCGGTTCTATTCACTGGAGCTGGAGTAGCAGGCAAAGCAGTTGGATCGCTCTCGGGCGGCACTTCAGGCTCGGTAGCTCCAGCAATTGCGGCAACCAACATCATTGGTTACCACATGGCTACGGGTATCACCACAGAATACGCTTTAGTATTCTTGACGCTTGGATAGTCATTATAAAGACCTCTCGGTCTTGCTCTCGGCCTCCAGAAATGGGGCTGAGTGACAAGGCCAAGAGGCAACAAAGATCAGCGCTAATAAATAACGTGGAACCGCTGATGCCACTTGGGCATTAAAAAGAGGAGATATTGCCCACTCCCAAACAAAAAAATGAAAACAGCAAAATTTGTCAATTTCACCGCAGAAGAATTCATAGGATATTGGGATGGCAAAGGTCGCACCTATCCAGCAGGCGCGTCGGAGTATATGCCAGACTATCTTGCGAGGCATTACGCTAAGCACCTCACCAATCAAGAACTTTTAAGAACCACGGCCGACGGCACGCTCATCCATAAAGACGGCGATAAAATGACATCGCCCAAAAAACCAGAAGATGTTCCGATGTTTATGCAATTCTTTCAAATGGCATACATTCCCGATGACATCGATGAACTCGGTGACAGTCAAGACAACCTATCATCATTGATTGGCTCGGCAAATAAAAATCGAGCAGATAAAATCGCTAAAGTCGAAGCGAAAATATCAGACGCTCCCCCTCTCTCTCGAACTCGCCAATCCAGACCGCAGGAAGACGAAAACTTCGCCAAGCCTACAGCTGACGGAGTAGATCCGACAAAACCGCAAACAGTCCTCCCTGCCGATTGGAATGAAAGCGATGAAGAAGAGGGTTCATTTCAAGGCAAGCCCGTCGAAAACATAAATTAAAAATATTATACTACTATGTCAGGACAAGCTTCAGGCACGCCATTCTCCGAAACAGCGACCCACGCAACAGTGGCCGTCGCTTCTCACGCAGCAGTGGCGGGCAGAACATACTACATCACCGATATCAGCGCCAGCTCCGATAAAGCGGGTGCATTGATGTTGGTAAAACAAGGCACTACGATCATCTGGCAATC
>Ga0180008_1000430_pt1 | contig 36686 bp, 38 predicted proteins | sample MM_PW_MetaG_FD_121121 | JGI IMG/M metagenome (GOLD analysis project Ga0180008, IMG submission 121121) | Groundwater microbial communities from the Aspo Hard Rock Laboratory (HRL) deep subsurface site, Sweden - MM_PW_MetaG | ecosystem: Environmental > Aquatic > Deep subsurface > Groundwater... | reverse complement strand
TATGGAGAGTTGAGCATGCTGCATCGTCTGCTGTTTGGTCTGGTGGCTGTTGCCAGCCTTACTCTGGTGGGTTGTGCCCACAGCCCGCAACAACTCAGCCCACAACCCAAACTCAATAGCCCGATCACGGCCGTTGGCCAGGGCCAGCCTGTGGTCGTGCGGGTGGCTGATGGGCGTCCTTCGCCGGTGTTAGGCACCCGCGGTGGCCTCTACCCGGAAACCAGCGCAATCAGTGTGACTGGTCAGGACATCCTGCCCAAGCTGCAGGCCCAGGCTGAAGCGGCCGTGCGTTTGCTCGGGTTTACCCCAAGCGCCAATGCCTACAACGCCCCTCAGTTGACCTTGACCCTGGCCGAGCTGAAGTACCAGTCGCCGAAAGAAGGCCTGTACGTGACTGAGGCTGACATGACCGCGACCTTCCGTGTTGATGTGCAGAACTCTAGCCGTCGCTACAGCGGCCGTTACGGTGCGTCGTTAAATCAGCGTTTCGGCATGGCACCTAATCAGGCCACCAACACCAAGCTGGTGAGCGATGTGTTGAGTGATGCCCTGACCCGCGCCTTCAAGGACCCGACCATCGGTCAGGTGCTCGCGCAGTAAGCGGTGTTGGCGTAATAAAAAGCCCGGATTATTCCGGGCTTTTTTCTATTTGCGATTTCTTGCCTGCAGCGAACGGCCGCGCCTTAGGCGGCTTCGCTGTAAAGCGCGGGCAGGCTGATGCCCGTGCGCGTGTCGATATCAGGCAGGGCGTAATGTTCATGGCCGCCGAGGGCGCAGTACACCAGCCAGTGCTCGTCTTGCACGTTGAATGACAGCCCGTCGATGACGGCTTCAACGTCGTCCAGCGAGTCGATCAGGTAGTCGCGGTCTTGGGGTTGGGCATGCAGCATGGGGCAATTCTCCATGGCGAGTAAGGGGCTGTGTTTTGCGCGCGAAGCCTTTTGGGTGGGGTGTTGCGGCGCGCGTTAAACCCTAAATCAAGCATGTGACAGTACGCTCACAGTCACTGCGATTCGTCGGAATCGAGCCGCGAGAGCGGCATCCTTCGGTAGACTCCGCGCCCGTAATTGGACTACCCGTTGCTGTATTGGGTGTGCTGATGGTCAGGCGCGACACTGCTCGCATGCCATTAAGAAGTTGAGGTCGAACATGTCGTTGCAAACGCTCTGGTGGCTGATCGAAGGGCAGCCCGGGCAGTGGTTGAATGGATTGGCGCTGTTTTTTGCCCTGGCCGGCGCCTGGTTGCTGTTGGCTACCCGCCTGCGTGAGCAGCTTGCGCAGGCGCGGCTGTTGGCCGGTAATGCGCTAAACGCGCTGGCGCAGCAGGCTGATGCTTGTGATGAGCCGACCCGGCGGCTCAACCGCTTCTTCTATCGCTTTGGTTATACCTGCCTGGCCTTGGCGCTGCTGCTGTCCTGGCTCAGTACCCAGCTGTAGGGTCGATTTAGACAAAAACGGCAGCCAATGGCTGCCGTTTTTTATTGCGGGTAAGGGCGCTAAAGGGGTAGCCCGGCCTTGATTCGGTACTGGTTACGCACCGGGTTGGCGTATTGCAGGATCAGGTAGGGTCGCTGCTCGCTCGGGCAGTTGGCCAAGCGGCGCTGCCACTCGCTTTTTGCCGCACTGAGTTCTGCGGCAGGGAACAGTTCGGCAGCGTCGGGCACAGCCAGTGCAGGGTCGCGATCCGCCCACATGGCATACGCCAGGTAATGCACGGGGAACAGTCGGTAGCCGCTAAGAATCTGCCGGTCCATCTCCGCCGCCAGGACCTTGCTGTCCTCCAGGCATTGCTTCACAGTCGCGCCGAAATGTACATGTACGCGGCCTTTGTAACCGGTGATGCCGAGCGCGATGCTTTGGTCATCCTCGCCGGCGGCCTTGGTATAACTGCCACTGCTGGCGCGGGTTGACAGTTCGCGGGCCTTGGCCTGATCGCAAGGGTCGTATTCATAGCTGATCGATACCGGCGTCAGGCGCAGGTTGTTGATCAGCTCGGCAAACGGCTCGGTTTTCCGGCTCATATGAAACATCTTGAGGATCGCCGAGTCGGTGCGGTCATCACCGTCCTTGGCGCGCCCCTCAGCCTGGGCGATCCAGATCGACTCGCCATCAACCCGAATCGAGTGATTGATATAGGCCGAGAGCAACTGGTAAGCCGCCAGCTTCTCGCGCCGGCCGCTGAGCGAGCGGTGCACGATAAAGCTCTTGTTCAGGCGCATCAGGTCGCTGACAAACGGCTTTTGCAGCAGGTTGTCGCCAATCGCGATGCGTGGCGTTGGCAGCCCCGCGTGGTACACAGCATAGTTGACGAACGCCGGGTCCATCACGATATCGCGGTGGTTGGCGAGGAATAGATAGGCTTGGCCGGCTTGCAGATGCTCGATGCCGGAATAGCTCACGCCATCGGTCGCCTGCTCAATGGTGTGGTCGACATAACTGGCGATACGCGATTGCAATTGCGCCACCGAACTCACGTCACGGAACTCAAGACGCAGGCGATAGGCTATAAGTGGTTTAAGCAGCCAGCCCAAAGGCCCAGCCAGGCGCGGGAAGCGGAACTGAGTGAGGATGCCGAGAAACGCATCGTCGGCCAGCAGGCGCGCAAGTACGGCAGGGACTTCTGCGTCAGCGTAAGGTCGGATGGTATCGAATTCGCCCATCATGTTCTCTTGTCGTGGTTGGCTGTGGAGATGCTCACCGCTCTGGTCGTCGCGCTCAGCATGGGCTGTTGCGCGACTGCAGGGCCAGCTATAGACCGGCGATTATACGCCCAAGTCACAAGGAGACCGCGATGCTGGAAACTCAGGACTACCAGTGCCCTTATTGTGGCGAGCAGGTCGAGGCCTTACTCGACTTGTCTGCTGGCGATCAGCAATACATCGAAGACTGTCCGGTGTGCTGCCGGCCGATCGTGTTTTCGCTGCAGACCGATGGTGAGGACTGGTGCCTCGACGTGCGCGGGGAGAATGACTGATGCAACGCATTTATGAGCCGCAAGATCTGATGGAAGCTGAATTGCTGCTCGGCATGCTGGCCAGTGAGGGCATCGACGCCTACCTCACCGGGCAGCACCTGGCTGGGGCGGTGGGTGAGTTACCTGCCTGCGGCTTGCTCGGGGTGATGGTCGAGGATGCGCAAGCGCACCGCGCACAACAGCTGATCGCCGCGTACAATGCCGCGCAGCCGCTGCCTGGTGATGAGCCGGATAACTTCCAAGGTACGTTGCTCTGCTGATTGCCTGGTTATGGTCTGCTGCGCGTCGGCCCTGCGGCGTTAAAAACAGGCTCAGAATGCTCATGTACAAAAGTACACTCGTGTGTGAGTCCAGTCCGCTTCCTCGCCGTTTTGACCAGCCGAAGGCTGTTACTAACGTAGTGTCTTGCAGGACTCTAGCTCGCGAGACCATAAAGCAAGTTTTCAAACGCCGCTGTGCAGCTCCTGTCTCTACTTAAACGCTATCGAGTTCCCCATGTGTGGACGTTATGCCCTGTTCCGTTGGACGCCTGCATTTGCGGCGATTCCCGGCTTCCCTGCTGACCAGTTACCGCACTGGAGTATCTCGCCGCACAGCCAGGTCTTGCTGCTGCGTAATGTCGACGGCGAGCGCCAGCTGGCACGCGCGCGCTGGGGGCTGACGCCGCCCTGGTTGACGGATCTCACCAAGACCCCGGCCCAGGCGCGTGCGGAAACCCTGGCCGAGCAGCCGATGTTTCGTGAGGCGTTTCGTCTGCGCCGTGGTCTGTTGCCGGCTAATGGCTTTTACGAATGGCGAGGCACGGCGCGCAAACGCCCGTACTGGCTGACAGGTGAGGGCACGCCGCTGTACTTTGCGGCCTTGTGGGAGGCTTATCCGGTTGAGGGTTTCGTCTACCTCAGTGCTGCGGTCGTCACCCAGGCGGCTGCCAGTCAGCGTCGGCCGTTGATTCTCGACGAGGCTGGGCAAGCGGCCTGGTTGTCAGCCGAGACCACGCCAGCTGAGCTACAGGCGCTACTGGCAAGGCCACAACCCGCACTGCGCGAGCGGGTGCTGGCCAATCTGATCAATGATCCCAAGCTGGATGCACCTGAGTGCCTGACGCCTGCCTAGCTGGCGGGCGCTCCTTATAAAGTTTTAACCATAAAAAAGGGCGAACTGCGCGGCAGTCCGCCCTTTATTTACCTGCCCAGTTAGACCTTGAATTGGTTGATCAGGCGACGTTGCTGTTCGGCCAGTTTGGTCAGCTCTGCGCTGGCCTGGCTGGCCTCGTCGGCGCCACCTGCAACTTCGTTGGCCACCTGGCCGATATTGGTGACGTTGCGGTTGATGTCTTCGGCCACTGCGCTTTGCTCCTCGGCCGCGCTGGCGATCTGCGTGTTCATGTCGTTGATCACCGAAACCGCCTGGGTGATGGACTCCAGCGCTTCGGCTGCCTGGCTGGCCTGCTTCACGCTGATTTCGGTTTTGCTCTGGCTGTCTTCCATCACATTAACGACGTCGCGGGTGCCTTGTTGCAGCTGTTGGATCATGGTCTGAATTTCTTCAGTGGCCTGCTGGGTTTTTTGCGCCAGGTTGCGTACTTCGTCGGCCACTACGGCAAAACCTCGGCCCTGTTCGCCGGCGCGTGCGGCCTCGATGGCCGCGTTGAGCGCGAGCAGGTTGGTCTGCTCGGCAATGCCGCGTATCGCCACCAAGATGGCGTTAATGTTCTCGCTGTCCTTGGCCAGCGTTTGCACCACCGTCACCGCACGCCCGATTTCCTGGGCCAGTGCAGCAATCGAGTCCGCGGTGTTCTGCACCGTTTGCTTGCCTTGATTGGCGGCGCGGTCTGCATGGTTAGCGGCTTCAGCGGCATGGGTAGCGTTGCGTGCCACATCCTGAGCGGTAGCGGTCATTTCATGCACGGCAGTGGCGACCAGTTCGATTTCCGCCATTTGTTTCTGCACGCCCTGGTTGGTGCGGATAGCAATGTCGGCAGTGTGCTCGGATGAGTCGCTGACTTTCTGTACCGAGCTTACCACTTGGCTGATCATGGCCTGCAGCTTGCTCAGGAAGGTGTTGAAGCCGAGTGCGATCATGCCCAGCTCGTCCGCTCGGTCGGTTGTCAGGCGACGGGTTAGGTCGCCTTCACCCTTGGCGATGTCATCGAGCATGGCCACCATTTGTTTTAGTGGGCGGGCAATGCCGTAGCCAACAAACCACACCACCAATAAGCCAATAGCCGCAATCAACAAGCCGACCAGCGCCATGCCCAGGGTGTCGGCCTCGCCTTGTGCGTGGAGTTCGGCCTGCATGCTCTGTAGATCAGCCATGACGGTATTGACCGGGAGTACCAGCATGAGCACCCAGCGAGTATCGCTATCGCCAATGTTGAAGCTGAGAAACAGCTCGATGTGGTTCTTAGACGGGTCTTCTTGCTCGTCAATGTCATAGATGACTTGGCCGGCAGTCATGCTTTGCAAGTTGGCTACTTCGTTAGCGTCGAGCAGCTCAGTTGCCGGGCTACCAAGCTTGTCCGGTGCTTTTGTTGACGCGACCAGGCGGCCATTGCTCGCGATAAGCGCCATTTCCCCTGCGCCGTCATAGAGTTTGCTGTCTGCTTTGAGCAACAACTCCTGAATGAAGTTAACGGCCAGGTCTGCCCCAGCAATGCCCCGAAACTGGCCATTGACGAGAATCGGAGAGGTAAAGGAGGCGAGCATGATCATCTTGCCGCCGACGTCGTAGGGCGCCGGGTCAATCACACAGGTTTTTTTGCTCTCTTTGGGGCACAGGTAGTACTCGCCAGCGCGAACACCGGTTGGGAGCAGCGTTTCGGTCTCCATATCGCCAAGGGCATCAATACCTAAGCTGCCATCGGCATTGCGGAACCACCATGGGTTGAAGCGCCCCGAGCCATCGTAGCCGTTGTCTTTTATGCCGGCGTAGACGTCATCATTGGCGTCGAAGGCATTTGGCTCCCAGCCGATATAACTGCCCAGCAGTTTAGGATTTTGTGCAGTGGTTTCGTGTACGAGGTTTGCCAGCTCTTCCCTGCTAATGGACAACAGCGGGCTGCCAGTGCTGTCCTGCATGCCGAGTAGCGCGTTAGTTCGTGCCAGGTCGGCAGTGATCTGCAGGGGTATGTCCAACTCACGCTGAATCTGTAAGACCTGGGCTTGCGCCAGAGCCGTCAAACGTTGCTGGATGACCTGTTCGAGTAGGTCGCGGGTACGCTCCTGCACCAAAGTCTGGCTTCTGTTGCTGGCAAAAACTGCGTACATCACAAGTGCAGCGACCACGGCGAGGACGCTCGCGCCGGCCATTGCGGCAACTGAAAACTGAATGGATTTAAGCTTCATGGATGCTCCGGCGAGAGTAGGGGGCTATCCATAGCTATCGGCAGGCGAGGATGGAATCCGTAGTGCCTGTATGCAGATAAAAGATGGCTAAGGCTGATTGTGCAAGTTCAGCTGTTGCTCGGTTGGAGGGGGCGGCCTAGCATACGAACCTTGTTCATCGGGAGATTCAGCATGAAACACTTGTTGCCATTATCTGCGCTGGCTGCGGCCTTGCTGCTGGCTGGATGCCAGGCCGTCAATACCACCAGTGGCGGCGCAGTGGGTGTAGAGCGCAAGCAGTACATGTTCAGCGCGCTCTCGACTCAGGAAGTTAATCAGATGTATGCGCAGTCCTATCAGCAGACCCTGGGCGAGGCTTCCAGTAAGGGTGTGCTGGATAAAACCAGTAATAACGCCAAGCGTCTGCGTACGATTGCCGATCGCCTGATCAAGCAGGCGCCGCTGTTTCGCCCGGACTCGGCGCAGTGGCAGTGGGAAGTCAACCTGATCAAAAGCCCCGAACTTAACGCCAACTGCGGCCCGGGCGGCAAGATTATTTTCTACAGCGGCATCATCGATAAGCTGGACCTGACTGATGACGAGATCGCCGCGATCATGGGCCACGAAATGGCTCACGCGCTGCGCGAACACAGCCGTGAGGCAATGTCCAAGGCCTACGGCATCGAAATGGCCAAGCAAGGCGCCGGCGCTTTGCTCGGGCTGGGCTCAGACACCCTGGCGCTGGCCGATGCCGCAGTGGAATACGGCATGACACTGCCTAATAGCCGTGGCAATGAGAACGAGGCCGATCTGATTGGTTTGGAGTTGGCGGCCCGCGCGGGCTACAACCCTAACGCCGCGGTTAGCCTGTGGCAGAAGATGGCTGCCGCCAGTGAAGGCGCGCCGCCTGAATTTATGAGCACTCACCCGTCGTCGAATAGCCGTATCTCATCCTTGCAAGCGGCGATTCCTAAAGTAATGCCGCTGTACGAGCGGGCGCGTTAAGTCGCGATCAGTACAAAAAAGCCCCGCTCGCATGCGGGGCTTTTTTGTTTGGGCAGATTTTTCGCGGTTAAGGCAGGGCCTTGGCGGCAAAGGATTGCGTGGGCATGCCAAGTTGTGAGCGGAAGCTTTCCATGTCGAACATAGTGCAGATTTCCTGGATTTCATGGCTTGGGGTGAGCGTCCAGAAGGCCATGGCCGAGATGCTCAGCACTTTGTCGCTGGGTTGATAGCCGAGGGCAGGTCGCTGGATGGTGCCGATCAGGGTGCTCCAGGTCACCACTTTGTAATCTTCGGCAATGCATTCCTCAACCACCACCTGCAAATCCGGCATGGCGTGACGGATGTCCTTCACCATCTGTGAAAACGCCGGGCTGTTGAGTGGTCTACCCATGAACGAACTCTTATAGAGAAAGTCCTTGCTGTGCAGTTGCTCTGCCAGCATCGAGCGACCTTTGTTCCACGACAACTCTATATGCTGGCGTACCAGCTTTTTCCGATCATCCAGCGGCATGCATGTCTCCGTGACGGCCTGTAGGCAGGTTTTTTCCCACTGTAGCAGTCGTCTACGGGCCGAGGTAGTGGATTGACGCCAGTGCCCTGGCGTCGTTGCTGGTTAAATCAGCCCGCTGAATTTCATAGCCTGGTACCCGGCATAGATGGCCAGGGCTGCAAAGGCGCAGGCGGCCACGCGGCGAATCAGCGTCAAGGGCAGGCGCTCGGCGGCAAAATTACCGGCCAGTACCACCGGCACGTTAGCCAGCAACATGCCCAGGGTCGTACCGATGATCACGAGGATGAAGTGTGGGTATTGGGCTGCGAGCATCACCGTTGCCACTTGGGTCTTGTCGCCCATTTCGGCGATGAAGAAGGCGATCAGCGTTGTGAGGAAGGGGCCGTATTTTTTCAGGCCGGATTCTTCGTCCTCGTCGAGCTTGTCTGGTACCAGTGTCCAGAGCGCAACAGCGACAAAGCTGGCGGCGAGCACCCAGCTAAGGGTGGCTGGGGAGAAGAAGCTGGCTACCCAGTTGCCGATAGCACCCGCCGCGAAATGGTTGGCCAGGGTGGCGACCACGATGCCCCAGATGATCGGCCAGGGTTTGCGAAAGCGTGCGGTCAGGAGCAAGGCAAGCAATTGCGTCTTGTCACCGATTTCGGCCAAGGCAACGATGAAGGTTGGAACAAACAGGGATTCGAGCATCAGGCTTTCCTAAAGGGGCGGGTCGACATGGCTATGACACGTACAGCCTTCCCGCCCCGGGTAAGGTGTGCGTGTCATAGGTCTTGTCAAACCGCAGGCCCCGCTGAGTGGGCCTGGGGTCGCACGCGCCATGCTCTGTTGAGCAAGTATGTTGACGCGTGCCGGGCGAGCTGGAGCTCGCGGGAGACTACTCCCCTAGGACGCGCGCATTCTGCCCGTGCACCTGCGAGAGGGCAAGCGTGTTTTAGTTTTTGCGGGCGCTGTAGATGCGAAAGCCCTTGGCATCGGCCAGCGTTTGACAGGTGCCGAGGTGCTGCTCAATCAGCGGCGGGTATTTGAGAAAGCTGTTGGCAACCAGGCGCAGCTCGCCTTGGCTGGCCAGGTGTCTGGCTGCCTGGCGCAGTAAATGTTCGGTAGCCTGGTAGTGGGTGTGCACGCCCTGGTGAAAGGGCGGGTTGCTGAGGATGGCGCTGAGACCGGTGGGTGCGGCATCGATACCGTCACCACTGATCACATCAGCTTGCAGGCCATTGGCGGCGAGCGTCAGGCGGCTGCTTGCGACGGCAAAGGCGTCGACATCCAGCATCGTCACCTGGCTATCTGGGTAACGGCGTTTTAGCGCCGCGCCGAGAACCCCAGCGCCACAGCCGAAATCCAGCATGTGCCCGCTCGGCAGGTTATCCAGGTGCTCAAGCAACAGTGCACTGCCTACATCTAAACGACCATGGCTGAATACGCCGGGCAGGCTGAGGACTTTCAGCGGGCCGTCACTCAGGGGTAACTCATAGTGCTGCGCCAGGCTGTGCAGATCTGGCGTGGCCGGTGTGTGCTCAACCCTGACTTGCCAGAGTTGGCAGTGCCGTGCGCTGTCGAGTTTGCGCGCTTGGCCAAACGCTGCCAATTGTTTGGCCGCACGCTCGACACCCGCGCGCTTTTCTCCCACGAGGAACAACTCGCGGCCACCCAGGCGCGCGGCCAAGGTGTTGAGCAGGTATTCGGTAAGTTCGCGGGATTTAGGCAGAAACAATACCGCCGCCTGGAAGTCGCGCTCGTCAGGCCGGGTGGCAAACTGGCAGCGCTTGCTGAAGCGCGCATCCAGCAAAGCATGCTCACCGGCGTGCCAGCTCCAGCCATGGGCCTCCGGGAAATGACCGAGCAGATCATCCGCCGGCAAGCCAGCCAGCAGCAGCGGGCCGTTGAATAGATTGGCCTGACGCAGCAGTACTTCACTTCGCGGGTCCATGGACGCTCCTGGAAAAAAGTCGCGTAGCTTAGCCGACTACGCGCACCGGTGCGCCGTTGAAAAATGCCTGAGCGTTTTCTGCCAGCTGGTCGACGATGCGTTGCCGTGCCTCGCGGCTGCCCCAGGCGCTGTGCGGCGTGATGATCAGTCGAGGAATATCGGCGGCGAGCAGCACGTTGCCATCCTTGGGTGGCTCCTGGGTCAGTACGTCGGTGGCTGCGCCGCCGAGGTGACCCGCGCGCAGCGCATCAGCCAGGGCCTGTTCGTTGACCAAACCGCCACGCGCTGTGTTGATCAGCAGGGCGCCAGGCTTCATCAGGCTGAGTTCGCGGGCATCGATAAGGTTCAGGGTGTCGCTGTTCAGTGGGCAGTGCAGGGTGAGTGCATCGACCTGAGGCAGTAGTTCGTCCAGCGGCAGGCGGTCTGCGCGGGCTGGACGGCCGGGTAGCTGGCCGAGCAGTACGCGCATGCCAAAGGCTTCGGCCAGTCGGGCTACGGCGCTGCCCAGCTCACCATGGCCAAGCATGCCGAGGGTTTTGCCGTGTAGTTCGATAATCGGGTGGTCTAACAGGCAAAACTGCTGCGCCTGTTGCCAGCGACCGGCTCGAATATCCTGCTGATAGTCAGGCAGGCGCGTGGCCAGCGCGAGCAGCAGCATCAGGGTGTGCTGCGCCACCGAGGGTGTGCCGTAGCCCTGGCAGTTGCTCACACTGATGCCGTGGGCGCGGGCGGCGGCCAGGTCAATCGAGTTGATGCCGGTGGCCGCCACCAAGATGAGTTTCAGCTCAGGGCAGGCGGCGAATACCTCGGCAGTCAGCGGTACTTTGTTGCTGATCGCAACCTGTACACCTTGCAGGCGTTCGATGGTCTGCGCCGGCGTGCTGTGCGGATACAGTTGCAGGTCGGCAAAGCAGGCGCTCAGGCTGGATAAATCAAGGTCGCCCAAGTCGAGTGAGCTGTGGTCGAGAAAGACGGCGCGGTGACTGTTACTCATCAGCTGTATCTATCCTGCGAGTTTGGGAGGGGAGTAAGGTTGCGAGCCTAACAGAATCATTTCGTCGTCGCGGAGTCGCCCATGTATTGGACTGAGTTTTTAGCTGTGGCCCTGATCCACTTGCTGGCAGTGGCCAGCCCTGGGCCGGATTTTGCGATTGTGGTGCGCGAAAGTGTTGGTCACGGGCGACGTGCTGGCATGTTCAGTGCGCTAGGCGTGGGCTGCGGTATTTTTATCCACGTAGCCTATTCGCTGTTGGGCATTGGTTTAATCGTGTCGCAATCACTGGTGCTGTTCAATGTGCTGAAGTGGCTGGCGGCTGCTTACCTGCTTTACATCGGTATCAAGGCGTTGCGCGCCAAGCCGGCCGGTGCGAACAGTGCAGAGTTGCGTGTGCAAGAGGGTGAGCGCTCACCCCGTGCAGCCTTTATGGCGGGCTTTGTGACCAATGGCCTGAACCCTAAGGCCACGCTGTTTTTTCTGTCGTTGTTTACCGTGGTGATCAATCCGCATACGCCGTTGCTGGTGCAGGCGGGGTATGGGGTGTACCTGGCGGTTGCAACAGCGCTGTGGTTTTGCATGGTTGCCCAGCTCTTCAGTCACCAGCGGGTACGCGCTGGTTTTGCGCGAATGGGGCACTGGTTTGATCGGTTGATGGGCACGGTGTTGGTTGGTTTGGGCGTTAAGCTGGCGTTTACCGAGCTGCGCTAAGCGAATTGCTGTAACAAAAACGCCCCGCATCAGCGGGGCGTTTTGATTTGGTTCGGCGCGTTTAGTCGTCTTTGCCTTTGCTGCGCATGGCGCGCTGGACTTCACGGTTAGCGTCGCGCTCTTTCTCGGTGTGACGCTTGTCGAAGTCTTTTTTACCCTTGGCCAGGGCAATTTCGCACTTGATCAGGTGCGCCTTCCAGTAGATCGACAGCGCTACGCAGGCATAGCCTTTCTGCTGCACGGCACTGAACAACTTGTCCAGCTCGCGCTTGTTCAGCAGCAACTTGCGGGTGCGGATGGGGTCGGCAATCACGTGGGTGCTGGCCGTGGTCAATGGGGTGATGTGGCAGCCCATCAGCCAGGCTTCGTCGTTTTTCAGCAGCACGTAGCTGTCGACCAATTGAGCCTTACCGGCGCGCAGACTTTTCACTTCCCAGCCGGCCAGGACCAAGCCCGCCTCGAATCTGGATTCGACGAAGTAGTCATGCATCGCCTTCTTGTTTTGCGCGATGGTGCCTTGTGGGTGTTTCTTTTGTTTAGCCATAGGGCGCGCATTATAGGGAGTCCCAGGCGCGGAAGCTATGTGTGCGATCAGGCAAAAGCATTCATGGGCTATCCAGTGTCGGCTGCGCTTGAGCCGTCTTGGCGAATCCCCGACAATGCGCGATCTTTTTTAAATAGAGCAGGCTAGCCGAGCATGGCGAACGATAAGGTTTCGATACACGGTGCCTGGGCCAGCCGTTGGGTGTTTATTCTGGCGGCGACCGGGTCGGCTGTAGGCCTGGGTAATATCTGGAAATTCCCCTACATGACCGGCATGTATGGCGGCGGGGCTTTTGTGATGATGTACTTGGTGTGCATCTTTATGGTGGGTCTGCCGATCATGCTCGCGGAGACGCTGATCGGTAGACGCGGCCGGCAAAGCCCGGTCAATACCCTCAAAACCTTGGCCATTGAATCGGGTGCTTCGCCACGATGGTCGTGGGCGGCGTTGGTCGGGATGATTGCCGCGCTGTTGATCCTGTCGTTTTACAGCGTGGTGGCCGGTTGGTCGCTGGATTACATCCTCAGCATGGGCAGTGGGCAGTTTGCCGGCGTCAGTGCGCAAGGGGCTGGTGCGGCCTTTGGTGCGCTGACCGCCGATCCGTGGCGGCTGACCCTGTGGCACACGCTGTTTATGTTGCTGACCGGTTTTGTGATTGCCCGAGGCGTGGTGGCGGGGCTGGAGCGTAGTTTGCGCATCATGATGCCGCTGCTGTTTGTGCTGCTGTTGGTGTTGCTGGGGTACAGCATGACCACCGGGCACTTTATGCAAGGCTTCCATTTTCTGTTTAATTTCCAACCCGAGCGGGTTCTTGATGGTGTGCTGGCCGCCATGGGGCATGCCTTCTTTACCTTGAGCGTCGGCGTAGGCGCGATCATGGTCTACGGCTCCTATATGCCGAAGCAGGCTTCGATTGGCAGCACCATCCTCACCGTGGGCATTCTCGATACCCTGGTGGCGCTTACGGCGGGGTTGGCGCTATTTCCAATTGTCTTCGCCGGTGGTTTGGAGCCGAGTGCGGGGCCGGGTCTGATGTTTGTCACCCTGCCAGTGGCATTCGGCAATATCGCTTTCGGTCAGGTAATGGGCACGCTGTTCTTTGTGTTGGTGCTGATTGCCGCGTGGACTTCGTCAATCTCCATGCTGGAGCCCGCAGTGGCTTATCTGGTTGAACGCAGTAAACGCAGCCGGGTGCTGGTGACCAGTCTGCTGGCATTTGTGTGTTGGGTGATTGGTATGGGCACTGTGCTGTCCTTCAATCTGGCCGCTGAGGCGAAGTTCTTTGTATTTGCCGAAGACGGCTTTCATCTATTCCAGTGGGGTGCTGAGGGTGGTCGGAATTTCTTCGACAGCATCGATTACCTGACCAGCCGTATCATGCTGCCGCTCGGTGGTTTGACGTTTGCCCTCTTTGCCGGTTGGGTGCTCAAGCGTGAAGCTGTGCGTGAAGAGCTGGCGATGAAGAGCCCGTTGCTGTTTAACGTGGTGTATTGGTTTATTCGCGTGGTCGCGCCGATTGGTGTGCTGATCGTGTTTGTGGCCGAGCTGAATAAATGATCACCTGTATCCCGTTTAACCCAGTGGTTGGATTATGAGTACGCATATTCAGCGTTCGGCGTTGTTGCCGTATCCGGCGCGAGCGTTGTATGACCTGGTCAATGATGTGGCCAGTTACCCGCAGTTTTTGCCCTGGTGCGCGGCCAGTGAGGTACTTGAAGTCAGTGATACGCACATGCGTGCCTGTCTTTCTGTGGCCAAGGGCGGCTTAAGCCAGCGGTTTGTTACCGCCAATGTGCTGGTGCCAGGCGAGCGAATTAACTTGAACCTGGTTGAAGGGCCGTTCACCCAGTTGTTCGGGCATTGGGAGTTCAAAGCGTTGGGCGACAAAGCCTGCAAAATCAGTCTGGACCTGACCTTCGACTACGCTGGGCCGTTGGTGCGCGCAACGCTCGGGCCATTGTTCAATCAGGCGGCCAACACCCTGGTTGATGCGTTTTGCCAAAGGGCCAAGCAACTTTATGGATAAGCCAAATATTGTGGTCGAGGTGGTGTACGCCCTGGCGGACAAGCAGAAGCTACTGCGCCTGAGCGTGCCCTATGGCACTACGGTACGGCAGGCCGCGTTGCAGTCCGGTATGCAGGCGCACTTCCCCGGTCTGGATGTACACAACAGCCCGTTGGGTATTTTCGGCAAAGCCGTAAGCAAACCCGATGAGCGCGTGCTGGAAGAGGGCGAGCGGGTGGAGATCTATCGTCCGCTGATTGCTGACCCCAAAGAGGTGCGTAAGCAGCGTGCGGCCAAGGCTGCGCAAGCCAAGGCGGACAGCAGCGGGGAGTAGTGATAAATACGTGTCCTCCGAGATGGCGAGGCACAAAAAAGCCCGGACATGTCCGGGCTTTTTTATCAGTAAATATTACTGAGGAGTGCTTTTCAGGGGTTCTGGCGTTGGCACTGGCACGACTTTCACATCGTCTACTTCGCGCTGAATCTGCTCGAGCAGCGAGCCGGGTGCAGGCTTTTCTTCTGTTTGAGTCGGCTGTGCCGCCTGCGGCGTGGTAACACCACTGCTTTCGCCGAGGATTGCCTGGTCGCGGCTCACGCCTGGCATAAAGTCGCCCGACAGACCGACCAGTTGGTCGTCAGCACTGAAGTTCACACTCACGCGCTCTTGCAAGCGCTGACCGCCACCTGGCTGGATGCTGTACAGGTAATCCCAGCGGTTGGCGTGGAAGGTGTCGGTGAGCAAGGGGTTACCCATGATAAACCGCACTTGCTTACGGGTCATTCCCGGACGCAACTGGTCTATCATGTCCTGCGTGACGACATTGCCCTGTTGGATGTCGATTTTGTAAACCCCGGGGAATGAACAACCGGCGAGTGCGAGTAGCCCCGTAAGGGAGAGGCTGGTCAGCAGGAGTTTGGTCTTTTGCATCGGTGGGCGACTTCCACTATCTTGGCTGGGCAATATAACCCCGGATCATACCCGCAATAAAGGAAGCTGCGAAGCCGCTTCCGTGAGAAAGCAAACCATGGTTGAAAATAGCGAACTACGCAAGGCTGGCCTGAAAGTGACCCTGCCACGGGTCAAGATACTACAAATGCTCGACTCTGCCGGCCAGCGTCACATGAGTGCCGAAGACGTATATAAGGCTTTAATGGAGGCTGGTGACGACGTAGGTTTGGCGACTGTCTACCGCGTACTGACCCAGTTTGAAGCCGCAGGCCTGGTGGTTCGCCATAATTTTGATGGCGGTCATGCGGTCTTCGAGTTGGCGGACAGCGGCCATCACGACCATATGGTCTGTGTTGATTCTGGCGAAGTGATTGAGTTCTTCGATGCGGAGATCGAAAAGCGCCAGAAAGAAATCGTCAAAGAGCACGGTTTTGAGCTGGTTGATCATAATCTTGTTTTGTACGTGCGCAAGAAAAGCTGATCAGCCTGTTTGTATGACAAAGGCGACCCTCGGGTCGCCTTTGTGCTTTTTAGGGCGCCTGAATCAGGCTTGGGCGCTGCTGACCATTTGCCGTGCGTGGGCTAGGGATTCTTCGGTTAGGTCTACGCCGCCGAGCATGCGGGCGATTTCCTCGACGCGCTGCGCTGAGCTGAGCTTGCTCACCGCGGTGCGCGTGGCATCGCTTTCGCGGACCTTGTGTACAAACAGATGCTGATGCCCTTGTGCTGCAACCTGCGGCAGGTGAGTCACAGTGAGCACCTGGCCACGTTCGCCGAGCTTGCGCAGCAGCTGCCCGACCACTTCTGCGGTGGGGCCGCCGATGCCGACGTCGACTTCATCGAATACCAAGGTTGGTACCCGTGAGGTTTGCGCGGTGATCACCTGGATCGCCAGGCTGATGCGCGACAGTTCGCCGCCCGAGGCTACTTTGGCCAGGGCTTTGAGCGGTTGGCCAGGGTTGGCGCTGACCAGGAACTCCAGCTGCTCCAAGCCATTGGGGTGTGGCTCGTTGTTACTGTTGGTGCTCAGCTTGATGGTGAAGCGCCCGCCGGGCATGCCGAGGGTTTGCATCTTCACTTCTACCGCGCTGGCCAGTTGGTCGGCGGCGCTATTGCGCAGCGTACTGAGTACCGTGGCTTTTTCCTGGTAATGCCGTTCGAAGGCTGTCAGCTCTTCGCTGAGGCGCTCGGCCGCCTGGTCGTCAGCGTTGAGGCTTTCCAGTTCTTCGAATAACTGTTGCTGCATCGCCCCTAGTTCGGTTGGCTGGATACGGTGCTTGCGCGCCAGGGTGTAGATCGCGTCCAGGCGCTCTTCCATCTGTTGCAGGCGTTCAGGGTCGGCATCGAAGTGGTCGAGAAAGCGGTTCAGCTCGCCGACGGCTTCTTCAACTTGGATCTGTGCACTGGCCAGTAGGTTGGTCGCTTCGCTCAGCGCGCCGGGCTGGCCTTGGAAGTTACCAAGTCGGTTGAGGCTGTTGGTGAGGGCGGACAGCACGTTGCCGGCATCATTCTCGCTGCATTGTTCAATCACCAGGCGACAGGCGCTGAGCAGGCTTTCGGCATTGGTCAGGTTTTTGTGTTCCTGCTCCAGTTGCTCAAGTTCATCTTCGCCGAGGGCCAGATTATCCAGCTCTTCCAGCTGGTAGCTGAGCAGTTGGTGGCGAGCGCGCTGCTCGTCACCGAGGCTGGAAATCCGTTGCAGTTCATTCTTGGTTTGTTTCCAGCGCTGCGCGGCCAGTTGCACCTGGCGCGCCAGCTCCTGGCTGCCAGCGTATTCATCGAGCAGCCGGCGGTGGGTCTCGGGTTTGAGCAGTGATTGGTGTTCATGTTGGCTGTGGATGTCGATCAGCAGCTCGCCGAGCGCCTTGAGGTCACCTTGTGGGCTGGGCGAGCCATTGATGTAACCGCGCGAACGGCCTTCGGCAGTAATCACGCGACGGAGGATGCACGGCCCGTCGTTGTCCAGGTCGCGTTCGGCCAGCCAGGTGCGGGCTTCGGGGATGTCGCGCAGGTCGAAGCTGGCGAGGATGTCGGCCTTGTCCGCGCCAGGGCGCACCACGCCGCTGTCGGCGCGATCACCTAAGGTCAGGCCGAGAGCGTCGAGCATGATCGACTTGCCAGCGCCGGTTTCGCCGCTGATTACGCTCATACCGGCATCCAGTTCTAGATCAAGGTGTTCGACAATGGCGTAGTTGTGTACGGACAGGTGCACCAGCATGGCGAGGGCCTCCCAAGTTCATGTCTGGTTATTTATACAGTGTTTTTTTATGGGCTGACAATCCGTCTTTCATCCTTGAAACGATAATTTTTGACCCCATATAACCGCCAGGTACGTGAGTTAAGGCTCGCGACAGAATTCAAAAGGAGAGACGCATGGCTGACGAACAGACCCTGGATACGCAGAACCCTGATCCACAGACAGCTGCCGAGGCTGCTGCAGGTGATGATCTGGTTGCTCGCGTGCATGCGCTGGAAGAGCAGCTGGCTGCTGCGCAGGATCAGTCGCTGCGCATGGCCGCCGACCTGCAGAACGTGCGCCGTCGCGCGGAGCAAGATGTAGAGAAAGCGCACAAGTTTGCGCTGGAAAAATTCGCCAACGACTTGTTGCCGGTGGTGGATAGCCTGGAGCGCGGCCTTGAGCTGTCGAATCCAGATGATGAGGCGATCAAAGCGGTGCGTGAGGGCATGGAGCTGACGCTCAAGTTGTTCCTCAACACCCTCAAGCGCTTCCAGTTGGAAGTCATTGATCCTCATGGTGCGCCGTTCAACCCTGAGCACCATCAGGCGATGGCGATGCAGGAAAGCACCAATGTTGAGCCCAATAGCGTGCTCAAGGTGTTCCAGAAGGGCTTCATGCTCAATGGCCGTTTGCTGCGCCCCGCCATGGTGGTGGTCAGCAAGGCGCCGGCAGAAGCGCCGCCATCGATTGATGAGCAGGCTTGAAATTCATCGAGTTGCCCCCATTTAACAGTCAAGCGTTTTAGTTCTACCGCCGCTGGCAATTAACCAGCGGCGGAAATATCAAAATTTCGGGAGAATGAATATGGGCAAAATTATCGGTATTGACCTGGGAACAACCAACTCCTGCGTCTCTGTTCTGGAAAACGTCAAAGCCAAAGTTATTGAAAACGCCGAAGGCACCCGCACTACGCCATCGATCATCGCCTATGCCAACGATGGCGAAATCCTCGTGGGCCAGTCGGCTAAGCGTCAGGCTGTAACCAATCCGCATAACACGCTGTACGCGGTTAAGCGTCTGATCGGTCGTCGCTTCGACGAAGAAGTTGTGCAGAAAGACATCCAGATGGTCCCTTACAAGATCGTCAAGGCGGACAACAATGACGCCTGGGTTGAAGTCAACGGCCAGAAAATGGCGCCGCCACAGATCTCGGCTGAAATTCTGAAGAAAATGAAGAAGACCGCCGAAGACTACCTCGGCGAGCCAGTGACCGAGGCGGTGATCACTGTTCCGGCTTACTTCAACGACAGTCAGCGTCAGGCCACCAAAGACGCCGGACGTATTGCTGGTCTGGACGTAAAACGCATCATCAACGAACCGACCGCTGCGGCCCTGGCTTACGGTATGGACAAGGCCAAAGGCGATCACACCGTGATCGTTTATGACCTGGGTGGCGGTACCTTCGACGTTTCCGTGATCGAAATCGCGGAAGTTGATGGCGAGCACCAGTTCGAAGTGCTGGCTACCAACGGTGACACCTTCCTGGGCGGTGAAGACTTTGATATTCGTCTGATCGATTACCTGGTTGACGAGTTCAAGAAAGAAACCGGCATGAACCTCAAGGGTGATCCGTTGGCGATGCAGCGCCTGAAAGAGGCTGCCGAGAAAGCCAAGATCGAACTGTCTTCGAGCCAGTCGACCGACGTCAATCTGCCGTACATCACTGCAGACGCCACTGGTCCTAAGCACTTGAACGTGAAGATCTCGCGCGCCAAGTTGGAAGCGCTGGTTGAAGACCTGGTGCAGCGCACCATCGAGCCTTGCCGCATCGCGTTGAAAGACGCCGGTATTGATGTGGGTGCGATCAACGACGTGATTCTGGTCGGTGGTCAGACCCGTATGCCGTTGGTGCAGAAGCTGGTAACCGAATTCTTCGGTAAAGAAGCACGTAAGGACGTTAACCCGGACGAGGCCGTTGCCATGGGTGCTGCTATCCAAGGTGCCGTATTGGCCGGTGACGTGAAAGACGTGTTGCTGCTCGACGTATCGCCGCTGACCCTGGGCATCGAAACCATGGGTGGCGTGATGACCGCGCTGATCGAGAAGAACACCACCATCCCGACCAAGAAGTCGCAGGTGTTCTCGACGGCTGACGACAACCAGAGCGCGGTGACTATTCACGTGCTGCAGGGTGAGCGTAAGCAGGCCAGCGGTAACAAGTCGCTGGGTAAATTTGACTTGGCCGAGATTCCGCCAGCGCCACGTGGCGTGCCGCAGATCGAAGTGACCTTCGATATCGACGCCAACGGCATTCTGCATGTAGGCGCTAAAGACAAGGCCACTGGCAAGACTCAGTCCATCGTGATCAAGGCCAACTCCGGTCTGTCCGAGGAAGAAATCGAGCAGATGGTGCGTGACGCTGAAGCTAACGCTGAAGAAGACCGCAAGTTCGAAGAGCTGGCCAGTGCCCGCAACCAAGGTGATCAGCTGGTGCACGCCACCCGTAAGATGATTACCGAGGCTGGCGATAAGGCGACTGCCGACGAGAAGACTGCAATTGAAGCGGCGCTGAGCGCGCTGGAAGTGGCGGTTAAGGGCGACGACAAAGCTGAGATCGAAGCCAAGATGACCGCGCTGTCCGAGGTGACCGCTCCGTTGGCGCAGAAGATGTACGCCGAGCAACCGCAGCCAGGTGCTGCTGAGCAAGGTGGCGAACAAGCCAAAGACACCGGTGACGACGTGGTTGATGCTGAGTTCGAAGAAGTCAAAGACAACAAGTAAGCGCAAGCTTATGCCGCTTTGGCTGGGTGTGACGCGAGTTGCGCCCGGCATGATTCGCCGCGCGGGAGCTTGCTCCCGCGTTGGCGTGTCTGGAGTAGACGATTTTAAGGTGTTGAAGACTTATGGCTAAACGTGACTTTTACGAGGTGCTCGGTGTTGAGCGCGGAGCCAGCGAGGCGGAGCTGAAAAAAGCTTATCGTCGCCTGGCCATGAAGCATCACCCTGATCGCAATCCTGACGACAAGGCCTCGGAAGAGAAGTTTAAGGAAGCCAACGAGGCTTACGAAGTGCTCTCCGATGCCGCTAAACGCTCGGCGTACGATCAATACGGCCATGCCGGCGTTGATCCGCAGATGGGTGGCGGTGGTGGCCCAGGTGGTGCGAACTTCTCCGATATTTTCGGTGATGTGTTCAGTGATTTCTTCGGTGGCGGCGGTGGTCGTGGTGGCGGTCGCGGTGGCGCCCAGCGCGGCAGCGATCTGCGTTACACCCTGGAGCTGGACCTGGAAGAGGCGGTGCGTGGCACCACAGTGACCATTCGTGTGCCGACCCTGGTCAATTGCAAGCCGTGCGATGGCTCTGGCGCTAAGAAGGGCACTACGCCTGTGACCTGTACCACCTGTGGCGGTATTGGTCAGGTGCGTATGCAGCAAGGCTTCTTCTCGGTGCAGCAGACCTGCCCGCGTTGTCATGGCCAGGGCAAGATGATCACCGATCCGTGCGGTTCATGCCACGGTCAGGGTCGTGTCGAAGAGCACAAAACGCTGTCGGTGAAAGTGCCGGCAGGCGTTGATACAGGCGACCGTATCCGCCTCACGGGTGAGGGTGAGGCGGGCGCCATGGGTGGCCCAGCGGGTGATTTGTACGTGGTGGTGAACGTGCGCGAGCACGCGATCTTCCAGCGTGACGGCAAACACCTGTACTGCGAAGTGCCCATCAGCTTTGCGGATGCCGCCTTGGGTGGCGAGCTTGAAGTGCCAACTCTGGATGGTCGGGTCAAGCTGAAGATTCCGGAAGGAACGCAAACCGGCAAGATGTTCCGTCTGCGCGGTAAAGGTGTGGCGCCGGTGCGTGGAGGTGGTGCGGGAGACTTGATGTGCAAGGTGGCGGTCGAAACGCCAGTCAAGCTCGACAAGCGTCAGCGTGAGTTGCTTGATGAGTTCCGCAAAACCCTGGAAGGCGACAGTTCACATTCGCCCAAGGCCAATGGCTGGTTTGAAGGCGTGAAGCGCTTCTTCGGCGACCTGTAAAACACCCGTGGCAGGCGGCGGTCGTTAGTGATCGCCGCCTGTCGCGCGGCTAGGAGCAGATGGTTATGCAACGAATTGCTGTGATGGGCGCCGCTGGGCGCATGGGCAAAACCCTGATCGAGGCTGTGCAGCTGGCGGATGGCGCAAGCCTGAGTGCGGCAATTGATCGTGCCGACAGCAGCCTGGTTGGCGTGGATGTTGGTGAGTTAGTCGCGCAAGGCAAGATGGGCGTCAATCTCTCCGGTGATTTGCATGCGGTGCTGGATCAGTTTGATGTGCTGATCGATTTCACCCACCCCTCGGTCACCCTGAAGAACCTGGAAGTCTGCCGTCAGGCTGGCAAGGCCATGATCATTGGCACCACCGGCTTTTCGCCGGAGGAAAAGCAATTGTTAGCGGATGCCGGCAAGCAGATCCCAATCGTGTTTGCCGCCAACTTCAGTGTCGGCGTCAACCTGTGCTTGAAACTGCTGGATACCGCAGCGCGGGTGCTGGGCGATGATGTGGATATCGAGATCATCGAAGCCCATCACCGCCACAAGGTCGATGCGCCGTCTGGCACCGCCTTGCGTATGGGTGAGGTAGTGGCCAATGCCCTGGGACGTGATCTGCAGAAAGTCGCTGTCTATGGCCGTGAAGGTCAGACTGGTGCGCGTGAGCGCGAAACCATCGGTTTTGCCACGGTGCGTGCGGGCGATGTGGTCGGCGATCACACCGTGCTGTTTGCGGCAGAGGGTGAGCGCGTAGAGATTACCCACAAGGCATCGAGTCGCATGACGTTTGCCAAAGGGGCGGTGCGTGCGGCGCTGTGGCTGCAAAATCGTCAGCCTGGGTTATACGACATGCAGGACGTGTTGGGCCTTAACTGAGACTGTTTGTCACAGGAATGGCTTTTGCCTGGGTATTACTCGCATCTGGCAGTGGACCCAAAAGGCGCATTCCTGTAAGCTTTCTGCTTTAGTGTGTCCACTAAAGTTGCGCAGAATGAATAAGATAAAAAAGCGGGGTGACGGTTCATACGTCATCCCGCTTTTTTACAATCTGCGTTTGCTTCACGATTTGATCTCCGGAGGTTTTCTTGAGTAAGCCAGCCCTTAAACCTGCCATTTTGGCTCTAGCTGATGGCAGTATTTTTCGCGGCGAGGCCATCGGTGCCGATGGCCAAACTATTGGAGAGGTGGTTTTTAACACCGCCATGACCGGCTATCAGGAAATCCTTACCGATCCTTCCTATGCCCAGCAGATTGTTACCCTGACCTATCCGCATATCGGCAACACCGGCACCACGCCGGAAGATGCCGAGTCCAATCGCGTATGGGCCGCCGGCCTGATTATTCGTGACCTGCCGCTGACCTCCAGCAACTGGCGTAACAAGCAGCCACTGGATGAGTACCTCAAGGAAAACGGCACCGTTGCCATCGCGGGTATTGATACCCGTCGCCTGACGCGCATTCTGCGTGAGAAGGGTTCGCAGAACGGCTGCATTCTGGCTGGCGATGACGCCACTGAAGAAAAAGCACTGGAGCTGGCGCGCAGCTTTCCGGGGCTCAAGGGCATGGACCTGGCCAAAGTTGTCAGCTGCACTGAGCGCTACGAGTGGTGCTCCAACGTGTGGAACCTGCAAAGCGACAGCCACCCAGAAGTGCCGGCCAGTGAGCTCAAGTATCACGTGGTGGCCTATGACTACGGCGTTAAGTGGAACATCCTGCGCATGCTGGTCGAGCGTGGTTGCCGCGTGACCGTAGTACCGGCGCAGACCCCTGCTGCTGAAGTACTGGCTTTGAATCCCGACGGCGTGTTCCTGTCCAACGGTCCTGGCGATCCTGAGCCTTGCGATTACGCCATTGCTGCGATCAAGCAGGTGCTGGAAACCGATATTCCGGTATTCGGTATCTGCCTCGGCCACCAATTGCTGGCCCTGGCCTCCGGTGCCAAGACCCTGAAAATGGGCCACGGTCACCACGGTGCCAACCACCCCGTGCAAGACCTCGACACCGGCGTGGTGATGATCACCAGCCAGAACCACGGTTTTGCTGTGGATGAAGACAGCTTGCCGAGCAATCTGCGCGCGATTCACAAATCGTTGTTCGACGGCTCCCTGCAAGGCATTGAGCGGACCGACAAGCAGGCGTTCAGCTTCCAGGGTCACCCAGAGGCCAGCCCTGGCCCGGCTGACGTTGCACCGTTATTTGATCGTTTTATCGAAACCATGGCCAAGCGCCGTTAAACCCGCCGACTGACCCCAGGATTCGAGAGAAAGAACATGCCAAAACGTACAGACATAAAAAGCATCCTGATCCTCGGCGCTGGCCCGATTGTTATCGGCCAGGCCTGCGAGTTCGATTACTCCGGTGCCCAGGCGTGTAAAGCGCTGAAAGAAGAGGGCTATCGCGTCATTCTGGTGAACTCGAACCCAGCCACCATCATGACCGACCCGGCCATGGCTGATGCCACCTACATCGAGCCGATCAAATGGTCCACCGTGGCCAAGATCATCGAGAAGGAGCGTCCGGACGCCCTGTTGCCAACCATGGGTGGCCAGACTGCGCTGAACTGCGCGCTGGACCTGGAAAAGCACGGTGTTCTGGAGAGGTTCGGCGTCGAGATGATCGGTGCCAACGCCGACACCATCGATAAGGCCGAAGACCGTTCGCGCTTTGACAAGGCGATGAAAGACATCGGCTTGGCCTGCCCGGTTTCCGGCATTGCGCACAACATGGAAGAGGCCTATGCGGTCCTTGAGAAGGTCGGCTTTCCGTGCATCATCCGTCCGTCCTTCACCATGGGCGGCACCGGTGGTGGCATCGCTTACAACCGTGAAGAGTTCGAAGAAATCTGCGCCCGCGGTATCGATCTGTCGCCGACCAGTGAGTTGCTGATCGACGAGTCGCTGATCGGCTGGAAGGAATACGAGATGGAGGTAGTCCGCGACAAGAAGGACAACTGCATCATCGTCTGCGCGATTGAAAACTTCGACCCGATGGGTGTGCACACTGGTGACTCGATCACTGTTGCTCCGGCGCAGACGCTGACCGACAAGGAATACCAGATTCTGCGTAACGCCTCGCTGGCGGTCCTGCGTGAGATCGGCGTAGAAACCGGTGGCTCCAACGTGCAGTTCGGCATCTGCCCGAACACGGGCCGTATGGTCGTCATCGAGATGAACCCGCGCGTGTCGCGTTCTTCGGCGCTGGCTTCCAAGGCCACCGGCTTCCCAATCGCCAAGATCGCCGCCAAGCTGGCTGTGGGTTACACCCTCGACGAGCTGAGCAACGACATCACCGGCGGTCGCACCCCGGCTTCGTTTGAGCCGGCCATCGACTATGTCGTGACCAAGATTCCACGTTTCGCCTTCGAGAAGTTCCCGAAAGCGGATGCCCGCCTGACTACTCAGATGAAGTCCGTCGGCGAAGTCATGGCGATTGGCCGCACCTTCCAGGAATCCCTGCAGAAAGCCTTGCGCGGCCTGGAAGTGGGCGTGGCCGGCTTTGATGAGAAGCTCGATCTGGCTGATCCGGAAGCCGAAAGCACCTTGCGCCGTGAGCTGACCGTGCCAAGTGCTGATCGTATTTGGTACATCGGCGACGCTTTCCGTGCGGGTAAAACCGTTGCAGAAGTCTTCGAACTGACCAATATCGATGAATGGTTCCTGGTGCAGATCGAAGACCTGATCAAGGACGAAGAGCGTATCAAGACCTTGGCGCTGTCCAGCATCGACCGTGATGCCATGTACAAGCTCAAGCGCAAAGGCTTCTCCGATATTCGCTTGGCCAAGTTGTTGGGTGTGACTGAGAAAACTCTGCGCAGTCAGCGTCAAAAACTCAAGGTGCTGCCGGTCTACAAGCGCGTCGACACCTGCGCCGCCGAGTTCGCCACCGACACCGCCTACATGTACTCGACCTATGAGGAAGAGTGCGAAGCGAATCCGTCGGGCCGTGACAAGATCATGATCCTCGGTGGCGGGCCGAACCGTATCGGCCAGGGCATCGAATTTGACTACTGCTGTGTGCATGCGGCGCTGGCGCTGCGTGAAGATGGTTATGAAACCATCATGGTCAACTGCAACCCTGAAACCGTATCGACCGACTACGACATCTCTGATCGTCTGTATTTCGAGCCGGTAACTCTGGAAGACGTGCTGGAAATCGTCCGTGTCGAGCAGCCGAAAGGTGTGATCGTGCAGTACGGTGGTCAGACTCCGCTGAAGATCTGCCGTGCCCTGCAAGAAGCCGGTGTGCCGATCATTGGTACTTCGCCTGATGCCATCGACCGCGCCGAAGACCGCGAGCGCTTCCAGCAGATGGTTCAGCGCCTTGGTCTGCGTCAGCCGGCCAACGCCACCGCACGCAGCGAAGATGAAGCGCTGGCAGCCTCGAAGGTTATCGGTTATCCGCTGGTGGTGCGTCCGTCCTATGTATTGGGCGGTCGTGCGATGGAGATCGTCTACCAGGAAGATGAGCTCAAGCGTTACATGCGCGAAGCGGTGAAGGTTTCCAACGACAGCCCGGTTCTGCTCGATCACTTCCTCAACTGCGCCATTGAAGTGGACGTGGATGCAGTATGCGACGGCGAAACTGTGGTGATTGGCGCGATCATGCAGCATATCGAGCAGGCGGGTGTGCACTCCGGCGACTCGGCGTGCTCGCTGCCGCCTTACTCGCTGCCGATGCATATCCAGGATGAGATCCGCGACCAGGTCAAGAAAATGGCCTTGGAGCTGGGTGTGGTGGGTTTGATGAACGTGCAGATGGCTGTGCAGGGCGAGGACATCTTCGTGATCGAAGTGAACCCGCGCGCCTCGCGTACCGTGCCGTTTGTCTCCAAGTGCGTCGGTGTTTCCCTGGCCAAGGTGGCTGCCCGTGTGATGGCGGGTAAGTCGCTGGCTGAAGCCGGTTACGCCAAGGAAATCATCCCGCCATACTTCAGCGTTAAAGAAGCGGTGTTCCCGTTCGCCAAGTTCCCGGGTGTTGACCCGATCCTCGGCCCGGAAATGAAGTCCACCGGTGAAGTTATGGGTGTCGGTGACACCTTCGGTGAGGCCTTCGCTAAGGCTCAGTTGGGCGCCAGTGAAATACTGCCAAACACCGGCTGTGCGTTTATCAGCGTGCGTGAAGACGATAAGCCGGAAGCTGTGCAGGTTGCGCGCGATCTGGTCGCGTTAGGCTTCGAAGTAGTGGCCACGGCCGGTACCGCCAAAGTGATCGAGGCCGCTGGTTTGCCAGTGCGTCGCGTCAACAAGGTGACCGAGGGCCGTCCACACGTGGTTGATATGATCAAGAATGACGAGGTCACCCTGATCATCAACACCACTGAGGGGCGTCAGTCCATCGCTGACTCCTACTCCATTCGTCGTAACGCTCTGCAGCATAAGATCTACTGCACCACCACTATTGCGGCGGGGCAGGCGATCTGTGAAGCACTGAAGTTTGGTCCAGAAAAGACCGTGCGTCGGCTGCAGGAACTGCATGCAGGAATCAAGGCATGACTAAATACCCCATGACCGTCCAGGGCGCTCGCGCCCTGGAAGAAGAGCACGCGCACCTGACTAAGGTGCTGCGCCCCAAGCTGAGCCAGGAAATTGGTACGGCGCGTGAGCTGGGCGATCTTAAGGAAAATGCCGAATACCATGCTGCTCGTGAGCAGCAGGGTATGGTTGAGGCGCGTATCCGTGATATCGAGGGGCGCATGCAAAATGCGGTGATCATTGATGTCACCACGATCGAGCACACCGGCAAGGTGATTTTCGGTACAACGGTTGAGATCGCTAACTGCGAAACCGATGAAGCCGTGGTTTACCAGATCGTCGGTGAGGATGAAGCCGATATTAAGAAGCGCAAGATATCCGTTGGCTCACCTATCGCGCGCGCCTTGATCGGCAAGAGCGAAGGGGATGTGGTGGTGGTGCAAACACCGGGCGGCGCGATTGAGTATGAGATCGTCGAGGTTCGCCATCTCTAAGTCGGGCTCGCGTGATGCGGGCTCGATCAGCTGGCTGCTGGCCCAGACGCTTTGGGTTGGCGGCCTCTGGCTGCTGCACTTTTTAGTGCTGCCTGCGATTGCCAAAATTGGTCTGGCGTCATTGCTGGTCGAGGAGATCAGTGATGCGCTGCGGCCACTGCTGGTCGGTTTGGCGGCTGTCTGCGCCGGGTTACAGGTGGTGGTGTTGGTTCGCGCAGAGTCGCTGACAAGCCTGTGGCGCGATACGCGCGGGCAGTTGTTGTTAGTGGTTGTGGTGATGGCGGGAAGTTATTTCGCGGTGCCTAGGCTGCTGGCGGGAGCTGAGCTGTGGTTGATGTTCAGCTACTTGGTCATGGCCTTTTGTGGCCTGCTGCTGGTGTTGCAGCCGCTACCGCAGCGGTATGTGCGCAAGCCTTAAGTCTTGGCTTTGCTTGTGATGGGTGATTGCAAAGGCGCTAAGCGCGCCTTGCAGTCACTGATCAATCAGCCGTGATGGCGATGAACGTTAGACAGGTTTTTGTTCACTTTCGGGTTTTTACGGTAAATCAGCGCCATTTTGCCAATCACCTGAACCAAGTCGGCTTTGCCGGCCTTGCACAGCTCGTTAATGGCTGCTAAGCGGCTTTCGCGCTCAGTGATGCGCAGTTGTACTTTAATAAGCTCATGGTCGCTCAGCGCGCGCTCCAGTTCAGCCTGTACACCTTCGGTCAAACCATTGTCAGCCACAATCAATACAGGCTTTAAATGGTGGCCGATAGTTTTGAATTGTTTCTTCTGCTCTTGAGTGAGCGGCATAATCTAATTCCTGCATTTAATCTGGTAAAAACGGTAACTAGTTTACCCGAGCGCCTTCGAGGCCGCCCAGATATTCATGCGTTACACATCCGAGGTATTGCGTGGCCCGTACCAAGAGCAGTCAAGGTTGGCTGAGAGAACATTTCAACGACCCTTACGTTAAAATGGCACAGAAGGATGGCTATCGTTCGCGCGCCAGCTACAAATTGCTGGAGATCCAAGAGAAGGATCGCATCCTTCGACCTGGTATCACTGTCGTCGATCTGGGTTCGGCGCCCGGTGGCTGGTCACAAGTCACCAGTCGGGTGATCGGCGACAAAGGCACGCTGATCGCCTCCGATATTCTTGAGATGGACAGTATCCCGGATGTCACTTTCATTCAGGGTGACTTTACTGAGGATGCAGTGTTCGATCAGCTTCTTGAAGCGATTGGAGGGCGTCCGGTAGACCTTGTGATTTCCGATATGGCCCCCAATATGAGTGGGGTGAAAGAGTCAGATCAGCCGCGCGCGATGTACCTGTGCGAGCTGGCGTTGGATTTGTCCACTCGCGTGCTGCGCCCGGGTGGTGATTTTTTAATCAAGATATTCCAAGGCGAAGGCTTTGCGGAGTACCACAAGCAAGTACGCCAGTTGTTCGACAAGGTGCAGATGCGCAAGCCTTCTTCCTCGCGGGATCGCTCCCGTGAGCAGTATCTGCTGGCGCGTGGATATCGCGGTATCAAAACGCTGAGCGCTGATTGAACGGTTGCGTGGTTGTCGCAGTCTGACTAGTAAATAAAGGGTTACAGACGGCGTCTGCCAGGTGTAGGCGTTGTGTAGTAAGTTAGATCGGTACATAACTGGTCGTCATGCGAAGTGCGCTTCGACACGGGGCCTGCTTCAGAGGGTAGCTAATTGAACGACATGGCAAAGAATCTGGTCCTGTGGCTGATCATCGCCGCCGTCTTGGTGACGGTGATGAACAATTTTTCCAGCCCGACTGAGTCGAACAAACTCAACTATTCGCAGTTTATCCAGCAGGTTCAGGATGGCGGCGTTAAGCGGGTGACGGTCGATGGCTTCATCATCAGCGGTACCCGTACCGATGGTTCTTCGTTTGAGACCGTGCGTCCGGCGATTCAGGATAACGGCCTGATCAAGGACCTGATGGACAACAACGTTGAGATCGTTGGTAAGCAGCCTGAGCAGCAGAGCATCTGGACTCAGTTGCTGGTCGCCAGCTTCCCAATTCTGGTGATCATTGCGGTGTTCATGTTCTTCATGCGCCAGATGCAGGGTGGTGCTGGCGGCAAAGGTGGGCCGATGAGCTTCGGCAAGAGCAAGGCGCGCCTGCTCACCGAAGATCAGGTTAAAACCACCTTTGCTGACGTCGCAGGCTGCGATGAAGCGAAAGAAGAAGTCAGCGAGCTGGTCGAATTTCTCCGCGATCCGGGCAAGTTCCAGCGCCTTGGCGGGCGTATCCCGCGTGGTGTGTTGATGGTTGGTTCGCCGGGTACCGGTAAAACCTTGCTGGCTAAGGCGGTTGCCGGTGAAGCCAAGGTGCCGTTCTTCACTATTTCGGGTTCGGACTTCGTGGAAATGTTCGTCGGTGTCGGTGCATCCCGTGTGCGCGACATGTTCGAGCAAGCCAAGAAGCATGCGCCGTGCATCATCTTTATCGATGAGATTGACGCCGTTGGTCGCCATCGTGGCGCCGGTATGGGCGGTGGTCACGATGAGCGTGAGCAAACGCTTAACCAGTTGCTGGTAGAAATGGACGGTTTTGAAGCGAACGACGGCATCATCGTGATCGCAGCGACTAACCGTCCTGACGTGCTTGACCCTGCTCTGCTGCGTCCGGGTCGTTTCGACCGCCAGGTGGTGGTGGGGCTGCCGGATATTCGTGGTCGCGAGCAGATTCTTAAAGTGCACATGCGCAAAGTACCGATGGGTGAAGACGTTGCGCCTGCGGTGATTGCGCGTGGTACGCCGGGTTTCTCCGGTGCCGACCTGGCTAACCTAGTCAACGAAGCATCGTTGTTTGCTGCGCGTTCCGGTAAGCGTGTCGTCGAGATGAAAGAGTTCGAGCTGGCTAAAGACAAGATCATGATGGGTGCCGAGCGTAAAACCATGGTCATGTCCGACAAGGAAAAGCTCAATACAGCCTTCCACGAAGCCGGTCACGCGATTGTTGGGCGTCTGGTGCCTGAGCATGACCCGGTTTACAAGGTTTCGATTATTCCGCGCGGTCGCGCCCTGGGTGTGACCATGTTCCTGCCTGAGGAAGATCGCTACAGCCTGAGCAAGCGTGCGCTGATCAGCCAGATTTGCTCGTTGTTTGGTGGTCGTATCGCCGAGGAAATGACCCTGGGCTTTGACGGTGTGACAACTGGGGCATCCAACGACATCATGCGTGCCACCCAATTGGCCAAGAATATGGTCACCAAGTGGGGGCTGTCGGAAAAGCTTGGCCCGCTGATGTATGCGGAAGAAGAGGGCGAGGTTTTCCTTGGGCGCAGCATGGGCAGCAACCAGAGCAACGTTTCTGCAGATACTGCCAAGCTGATTGATCAGGAAGTGCGCAGCATCATTGATGAGTGCTATGGCATTGCCAAGCGCCTGCTGGAAGAGAATCGCGACAAGCTGGATGCGATGGCTGAAGCACTGATGAAGTACGAAACCATCGACGCCGAGCAGATTGAAGACATCATGAATGGTCTTGCTCCGCGTGAGCCCAAAGGCTGGCAGGGCGGTGATGATAATAACGGCACGCCCACTGCGCCTGTTGAGGTCGCAAAGCCTGTGGACAAGCCAATCGGTGGTCCTGCCGCAGAAATCTAAGGTTCTCCATGTCTGTTGTTTCAACCTTTAACCGGCTGCCCTGTGGCAGCCGGTTTCTTGATTTAAGCCGCCCGCAAGTGATGGGCATCCTCAATGTCACCCCTGACTCCTTCTCTGATGGTGGTCGCTTTGCTCAGCGTGAAGCAGCCTTGCGTCACGCTGAGGCGATGTGGCGGGCTGGTGCAACCCTGATTGATGTTGGTGGTGAGTCGACGCGCCCAGGTGCTTGTGCGGTTTCTCCAGTCGAAGAGTTGGAGCGGGTTGCGCCCATTGTCGAGGCAATTGCTCGCGAGTTGGATGTGATCATCTCGGTGGATACTTCGACGCCTGCGGTCATTCGTGAGACGGCGCGGTTAGGCGCCGGCTTGATCAATGACGTGCGTTCATTGCAGCGCGATGGTGCTCTGGATGCGGCTGCTGATAGCGGTTTGCCGGTGTGCTTGATGCATATGCGCGGTGAGCCAACCACTATGCAGCACAACCCTCAGTACCCTGACGTGGTGGCTGAGGTCCGCGAATTCCTGCTTGAGCGACTGGCTGCCTGTGCGGCGGTGGGAATTACTGCTGAGCGCGTCGTTCTTGATCCGGGCTTTGGTTTTGCAAAAAGCCTTGAGCATAATCTTTCATTATTCAAGCATCTGCAGGTGTTGCATGAGTTGGGTCGGCCCTTATTGGTTGGCGTGTCGCGCAAGAGCATGATTGGCAAGGTTTTAGGGCATGAGGTCGGTGATCGCTTATACGGCAGCCTGGCCTTGGCTGCGCTTGCGCTGAGCAAGGGTGCACATATTCTGCGGGTACATGATGTAGCTGAAACAGTTGATGTGGTGCGGATGATCGCCGCGGTTCAAGCTGCAGAATAATTTAGAAGGAATGCTGGTATGGGCAGAAAATATTTTGGTACTGACGGTATTCGTGGGCGTGTTGGCGATTTTCCAATTACCCCGGAATTCATGCTCAAGCTCGGTTGGGCGGCTGGGATGGCGTTTCGTAAGCACGGCAAGTGCCGCATCCTGATCGGTAAGGACACGCGCATTTCTGGGTATATGTTTGAGTCTGCATTGGAAGCGGGTCTTTCCGCTGCTGGGGCGGATGTGATGTTGTTGGGGCCAATGCCGACGCCAGCAATCGCGTATTTGACGCGTACCTTTCAAGCTGAGGCAGGCATTGTGATCAGTGCTTCGCATAATCCGCATTACGACAATGGCATCAAATTCTTTTCCGGGCAGGGCACCAAGCTGCCGGATGAGATTGAGCTGATGATCGAAGAGCTGCTCGATGCACCGATGACGGTGGTGGAGTCCGAGCAGTTGGGTAAGGTGTCGCGAATCAATGATGCGGCCGGGCGCTATATCGAATTTTGTAAGAGCAGTGTGCCTACCAGTACAAGCTTTGCCGGTCTGAAGATAGTCGTCGACTGTGCTCATGGGGCTGCCTATAAAGTGGCGCCCAGCGTATTTCGCGAGCTGGGTGCGCAGGTGACGGTGTTGTCGGCGCAGCCCAACGGTTTAAATATCAACGATGCGTGCGGCTCCACGCATATCGAGGCGTTACAAGCAGAAGTGCAGGCGCAGCATGCTGATCTGGGTATCGCCTTTGATGGTGACGCTGATCGGGTATTGATGGTCGATCATTCTGGTGCTGTGGTTGATGGTGATGAGTTGTTGTTTATCATCGCTCGCGACCTGCAGGAGCGCGGCAAGCTGCAGGGCGGCGTAGTTGGTACGCTGATGAGTAACCTGGGGCTGGAGCTGGGTCTGGCTGACCAGGGCATTCCTTTTGTGCGGGCCAAAGTGGGTGACCGTTATGTGATTGCCGAGTTACTGTCGCGTAACTGGCAATTGGGTGGTGAGAATTCAGGGCATTTGGTGTGTTTCCAGCACACCACCACCGGTGATGCGATTATTGCAGCCCTGCAGGTGCTGATGGCGCTGAAGCGTCGTGGGCAAACGCTGGGTGAGGCCCGGTTGGGTATGCGCAAGTGTCCTCAGGTGCTGGTGAATGTGCGCTTTGCCGGTGGTGTAGATCCGCTGGAGCACCCGGCAGTGCAGGAGGCGAGCGCGCAGGTCACCGAGAAAATGGCCGGTCGTGGGCGGGTGCTGTTGCGCAAATCGGGCACCGAACCCTTGGTGCGCGTGATGGTTGAAGGTGATGACGAGGCCATGGTGCGCAGCTATGCCAATGAATTAGCTAAAGTTGTTGCGGATGTATGTGCTTGATTCGGCTTGCCAGCGAGGTAGCTGTTGGGTAACATCTGCGCCCTCTTTGACCGACGAGGTAAGGCATGCGTCGCCCAATGGTTGCTGGTAACTGGAAAATGCACGGTACCCGCGCCAGCGTTGCAGAGCTGATCAACGGTCTTACTGAGCAGAATTTGCCTACTGGCGTAGATGTCGCGGTGTTTCCATCGTGTTTGCATATCACTCAGGTGGTTGATGGTCTTGCTGGAACGGCTGTAGCGGTTGGTGCGCAAGATTGCGCCAGCGAAGCCCAGCAGAGTGCTTTAACTGGTGAGGTGGCCGCAGCTCAGTTGAGTGATGCGAGTTGCTCGCTGGTATTGGTTGGTCACTCCGAGCGCAGGTTGTTGCTGGGTGAGGTGGATGAGCTTGTGGCGCGCAAGTTTGCTGCCGCGCAGTCTTGTGGTCTTGTCCCTGTGTTGTGTGTGGGGGAGTCGCTTGCGCAGCGCGAGGCTGGTCAGACGCTTGATGTGGTGGTTGCGCAGTTGTCTGCGGTCACTGATGCATTGGGTGTTGAGGTGTTTGCGAATGCAGTCATTGCCTATGAGCCTGTTTGGGCGATTGGTACTGGCTTAACCGCTTCACCGGAGCAGGCTCAGCAGGTGCATGCGGCCATTCGTGCGCAGTTGGCGTCGAAAAGCCCTGAGTTGGCTGGTAAGGTAAGGATTCTTTATGGCGGCAGTGTTAAGGCCGTCAGTGCAGCCGAGTTGTTCGGTATGCCGGATATCGATGGAGGGCTTGTGGGTGGAGCCTCTCTGAATGCGGATGAGTTCGGTGCGATTTGTCGCGCCGCAGGAAGCTGAGAAAATGCTGGAAACAGTTATCGTTGTTCTTCATCTGCTGGGTGCCATCGGTGTTGTTGTGCTGGTTTTGCTGCAGCAGGGTAAGGGTGCGGACGCGGGCGCCTCTTTTGGTGCGGGTGCTTCTTCTACCGTATTCGGCAGTCAAGGAAGTACTACCTTTCTGAGTCGAGTTACTGCTATACTTGCCACCGCTTTTTTCATGACTAGCTTGGGTTTAGCGTTCTTTGCTAAAGACAAAGCTGATGGCATGGCTCAGGTTGGTTTGCCTGATCCAGCAGTCTTGGAAGTACAGCAGGCTACTCCAGCTGCTGAAGATGTACCTGTTCTAGATGCAACTAAGCCGGCTACCAATGCGGCGGACGTACCTCAGGCTCCAGAGCAGCAGTAACCCGTAAAAAGTTGTACGCAGTAAGTAATTTTGCCGAGGTGGTGGAATTGGTAGACACGCTACCTTGAGGTGGTAGTGGCCATAGGCTGTAGGGGTTCGAGTCCCCTTCTCGGTACCAATTTTCAAAAGGGCCCGCATGATGCGGGCCTTTTTGTTGCTGGAGTGTCGATTGACCCTGCTTAGGGTTAAGTCGTATAATCCGGCCCCAGCTTTGATGTGGGATTGAGCAGTAAGGTCTCTCCTCGGGTGTTGAATCCGATGATGGCTGGGTTAAACCAGCCCCCGCATTGAGTTGCAGAGGAGCCCCTTTAAAGGGGCTTTTTGCTAGCTGGGCGACAGCTTTGCCGGCCTTTAGAGGGCGGTTTGATGATGGGCGATTCGCCCATTTTTTATTTTTACAGCATGCGCGAGGGGTTCAGGTGTCGAGCAAGCTAGAACAGTTGCAAGCCTTGGTGGCCCCGGTAGTCGAGGCTCTAGGCTATCAATGTTGGGGTGTCGAGTTCCTGTCGCAGGGGCGGCATTCTCTGCTGCGAATTTATATTGATAAGCAGCCTGACGGCGTACTGATCGAGGACTGTGAAATTGTCAGTCGGCAGATCAGCGGTGTGCTCGATGTCGAGGACCCGATCAGCGCCGAGTACACCCTTGAGGTGTCCTCACCGGGCATGGATCGTCCGCTGTTCACCCTTGAACAGTTTGCTACTCATGCCGGCGAGCAAGTGAAGATCAAGCTGCGCTCGCCTTTTGAGGGGCGACGCAACTTTCAGGGCCTTCTACGCGGTGTGGAAGAGCAGGACGTGGTAGTGCAGGTGGATGACCATGAATTCCTGTTGCCGATCGACATGATCGACAAGGCCAACATTATCCCCAGGTTTGACTGAGACGCGGATCCCGCGAGAGCTGCGCGGATTGCGCAGGATCCAATGGATTGCGAAAGGCGAGGCGTACGATGAGCAAAGAAGTACTGCTGGTTGTTGAGTCGGTTTCCAACGAAAAGGGCGTGCCGGCTAGCGTAATTTTTGAAGCGCTGGAGTTGGCTTTGGCCACGGCTACCAAGAAGCGTTTTGAAGATGAAGTTGAGTTGCGCGTGGCGATCAATCGCCAGACGGGCAATTACGAAACATTCCGCTGCTGGACGGTAGTGGAAGAAAGTGACTTTGATGATCCTGCACACCAGGTCACCACTGATATGCCGCGCGCTGTTGAAGCCAACGCTAAAGTGGGTGATGTGCTGGAAGAGAAGATCGAGTCCATCGAGTTCGGTCGTATTGCCGCGCAAACCGCCAAGCAAGTGATTGTGCAGAAAGTCCGCGAAGCTGAGCGTGCTCAGGTGGTTGAGGCTTATCGCGAGCGTCTGGGTGAAATCATCTCCGGCACCGTGAAGAAAGTGACCCGTGACAGCGTGATCGTTGATCTGGGCAACAATGCCGAAGCCATGCTGGCGCGTGAAGACATCATCTCCCGCGAAACCTTCCGTGTCGGCGTGCGCCTGCGTGCGCTGCTCAAGGAAATTCGTACCGAGAACCGCGGCCCACAGTTGATTCTGTCGCGTACTGCGCCGGAAATGCTGATTGAGCTGTTCCGCATTGAAGTGCCGGAAATTGCCGAAGAGCTGATCGAAGTCATGGGTGCGTCCCGTGACCCGGGTTCGCGCGCTAAACTGGCCGTGCGTTCCAAAGATAAGCGTATCGACCCGCAGGGTGCATGTATCGGCATGCGTGGTTCGCGCGTACAAGCGGTCTCCGGTGAGTTGGCGGGTGAGCGTGTGGATATCGTGCTGTGGGATGACAATCCTGCACAGTTCGTGATCAACGCCATGTCGCCGGCTGAAGTGGCCGCAATTATCGTTGACGAAGATGCCCATGCCATGGACATCGCCGTTGGCGCAGACAACCTTGCTCAGGCCATTGGTCGTGGCGGTCAGAACGTGCGGTTGGCCAGTCAGTTGACTGGCTGGACCTTGAACGTGATGACCGAGGCGGACATCCAAGCCAAGCAGCAAGCGGAAACAGGCGACATCCTGCAGCGCTTTATCGATGAGTTGGAAGTCGACGAAGAGCTGGCCCAGGTGTTGGTCGAAGAGGGCTTCACCAGCCTTGAAGAAATTGCCTACGTACCGATGGAAGAAATGCTCAGCATTGATGGCTTTGACGAGGATATCGTCAGCGAGCTCCGCGCCCGTGCCAAAGATCGCTTGCTGACTAAAGCCATCGCCAACGAGGAAAAGCTGGCAGATGCCCACCCAGCCGAAGACTTGCTCTCGCTAGAGGGGATGGATAAGGCGCTTGCGCATGAACTGGCAGTGCGCGGCGTTATTAACCGCGAAGACCTGGCCGAGCAGTCTATTGACGACCTGCTCGACATCGACGGTATCGACGCTGAGCGAGCCGGCAAGTTGATCATGGCCGCCCGAGCCCATTGGTTCGAGTAAGCAGTTGCGGCCTGAGGAGAGAAATGCATGACGCAAGTCACGGTTAAAGAACTGGCCCAAGTGGTCAATACGCCGGTTGAACGCCTGCTGCAGCAAATG
>Ga0180008_1000429_pt1 | contig 36891 bp, 27 predicted proteins | sample MM_PW_MetaG_FD_121121 | JGI IMG/M metagenome (GOLD analysis project Ga0180008, IMG submission 121121) | Groundwater microbial communities from the Aspo Hard Rock Laboratory (HRL) deep subsurface site, Sweden - MM_PW_MetaG | ecosystem: Environmental > Aquatic > Deep subsurface > Groundwater... | reverse complement strand
GAGCTGACCGCTGTTCTCTATGTACGCAGCATTGTTGAACGTTTCGTACAGGAAGCAGGTTCAGAGAAGGTTGTTTTCGGCACGGACTTCCCTTGGTTCAGTCACTATTACTACATTGGCGCGCTGCTGGGTGCCGGTCTCGGGGAGGAGGATCTGCGGAATATTTTGTACCGGAATGCACAGAAATTGCTGGGTGAGAAAGATGATTTTCAAAAAGACCAAAAAGGAGTGCGATCATGAATACTTTTGTAAAATTTTTCTATTTACTATTTCTATTAAACTTATTTTTAATATACCCTGCAGAATTGAAGTTTCATGCTTCTTTCGATGAGGGAGAAGGCGAAACGACAAGTGACAATATAAAACAGTTGGAAGGAAAAATTACCGGAGCACAATGGGTGGACGGCAGAATCGGGAAGGCACTTTCTTTTTCCGGTAATGAGCGCTCGTGCGATTGTGTCATTTTCAATGACACGCAAGGCGATGATTTTTTTCAGAAATTTGACGATTCACCATTCTCGGTAAGTCTTTGGTTCAGACCCGATTCGACGAAAATACCAACCTTAACGCAGGAATTATTGAGTACGGGTGCTGATTTAAGTACCGGTTGGCGGGTATCGTATTGTTACAATAAAATTGGCCTATTCAGCGGAAGTGAAGGGAATACCAAATATGACGAAGTCGATGCGGATGGAGAACGACGATCGTGGTGGGTATGGAGCAACCCCTCGACAGATAAGGTGAACCCGAATACCTGGAATCATCTTGCAGTAACACGGAATAACGATGGTATTCTTATGATTTACCTGAATGGGAAAATTGCCGCTAAAAGCGCATATGCTTTCAAGATAAATCCCAGGGGTCAGGCAATGACTATCGGGGGATACGGAAGAGGGTACGCCTACGGATTTAAAGGCGTTATCGATGAAGTGAAAATTTATCTAGGCGAATTGAGTGCAGAACAGATATATAAAGAATCGCTGGTTGTAGATGCAAAAACGCGGATCAAATTAGACGGGAAGCTTGATGAACCACTATGGCAGAATGCGAAAAAGTTTTCCTCTTTCACGATCCTTAATTCCGATGCTCCCGCTTCTGTTCAAACGAGCGTTCTGTTCAATTATGATGAAGAATATCTATACTATGCCTTCGTCTGCAGTGAACCGAAGATGGCTTCTCTGAAAAAAAACAGCGTGCGGAATGCAGTGCGAGATGTATACAACGATGATTGTGTGGAACTCATGCTCGACTGTGATGCAAACAAAGCGGATTATCATCATATCCTTTTCAATCCGCTCGGTTTCTATGGTGTACTGCTGCACACTCAATCGGGAGTGGTTAGTTCTGCTGTACCAAATTTTCATTGCCTCGTCGGATCTTCAATTGAACGTACTGCGTGGATTGTCGAAACCGCAATACCATACGCATCGCTTTCGCGTGAACAAATCAAGAATGACATCTTGTTCAATGTAGCGCGCGATCGTCGAGGTGAATCAAAAATTCCGGAAGAAAGTGCGTTGGCAAAAAGAGGGCAATTCAACGATCCTGCATTTTTTATGCCGCTGCAAATTGAAAAAACCGATTTAAGCCCATACGCCTTGGTTTTATCATTCCCGGTTGTTAAAGAAACGCTCAATAAAAATGACAAGATAGAAGCAAAAATCGTTACAACCTTGAAAAATCTCGACAACAAGCCCAAAGAACTCACGCTATTGGTCGGCGATGAAAAGCTCGGCATGCTCACCGCCCAGCCGATTTCTCTTCCAGGAAATGGTGTAAAAGACATACCGGTTATATTCTCCATTACAAAAGCGGCAACATACGCTCTCAATTTTACGCTGAAGGAAAAAGAAAAAATCGTCTTCGATACGACATATCCGACTAAAATTGAATTCAACCCGCTCACGATTCATATCACACAACCCTTTTATCGGAACACGATATATGCGACCCAAAAGATAACCGAAATCTCAGCCGTTATAAAAAATGGTCTTGAAACGAAAGAGTATGAAGGAAGTGAAACGTTATTTTCATTTACTGATGAAAAGGGAAATATAATTGCCTCGAAAAAAACGTCTGCGATAGAAAAAGAAATGATATTTTCACTGCCGATACCGGCACTTGACGATGGCAGATATGCGTTGGTATGCAAAGTCATGAAAAATGGAAAAGTCATTGCCGAACAAAAAACGCACGTCGATAAACTTCCGACGCCAAAAAATGATGTCTGCGAAGTACGGCTTGAAAAAAATGATCAAATTGTACACCTCCTGTTGAACGGCAAACCATTTTTCCCGATTTACTGGTACAATCAGCTACGGCAGTATGATTATTTTACCAATAGCGGCGAAAATTGCGGTGTGTTGCTCGGTTACGGCGGAAATGTTGAAATTACCATGCAAAAACTCGATGAACTCAAGAGACTTAATCTTTATGGGATTGTACAGCCGTTTGATAGTTCCAAATTGAAATTTATCGCTGGGCAAACGTCGCTTTCAGCAGAGGCACGGGACTATTTCACGGGATTTGTAAACCGGGTAAAAAATCATCCGGCGTTTCTTTTCTATGGAATTGGGGATGAACCTGAAGTCTATTCGTGGGATCCGAAATTGCTCGAAGAACTGTATTCATTGATAAAAACTTTGGATCCTTATCATCCTATATACATCGTAAATGACACTGTAGAAGGGCTGTACACATATAAAGATGCCGATGACATGTTTTTTCCCGATCCTTACATTGCGCCTTTGGCGAACGGTTCGTTAACGCGTCCGATGACGTATCCGGTCACCTTCATGGAAGAGGGCAAGAAAGCAGGAGAATGGAAAAAATTTGTCGGCGTTATTGCTGAGGCATTCTGTTGGGATGATTGGGGCACCGTAGTCAATAAAAATCATCGGCTTCTGAGTTTCGTTGAGCAGCGAACTTATATTTATACATCCATAATACATGGTGCACGAGGAGTATGTTGGTTTATCGCAAATGACAAATCTATGCTTCATCCTGTTATCAGAATCGGTACGCCGAATGTTTCCAAAGAGGTAAAATCACTTTCAAAAGTAATCCTAATTGGAAATGATCTCAATGCCAGGTCTTCTGACGATGCTGTTCATCTGATGGTTAAAGAAGAGAACGGACAACTGTACATCTTTGCATGTAATGTGAGTTGCAAAACACTCAACGTAGAAATTACGCTTCCGAAGGAAGCTACTGAATTGAAAATATTATCTGAAGAAAGAAAAATAAGAGTATTGAAAAATAAATTCTCAGATAAATTCGCTGAATACGAAACACACCTGTATACCAGTGCTCTTGATTTTTCAGATGTGATCTCAATTCCGAAAGTCAAGAAAGAGATCACGGACGCAGGTGGTGTATATGAGTTCATCTATGAAAAATAAAAAAAATCCGATAATTTTAAAAATGGAAAAGTACTTTTCTGCGGGAATTCTCCTTTTCCTGATAATGAGGTTGGCAAACACCAATATTTTTTACCAGCTGGCATTTTGAGACAAAAGAACTCCATCGAATTTAAAAATACTGCTGAATCAGACCGTTTGAATTTTCCGCCATGGCAGGCATTGTTATATATTAAAATAATCCCAAATTAAATCTCTGTATAAAAAATCGCGTTACAACGGCATAGTATAATCACATAAAAAATATTTGTCTGGATGTAAATTAAGCACAGGTTAAATAAATGCGTAGATATCAGCGCAGTGAAATGTTTTCACCGGAAGTGCCGATTTGTATAACGAGAGGGACACATCACGATCCTGTTGCCGTACACTCTCATGAGTTTTTGGAGTTGGTACTCATTGTACGCGGCAGCGCACTTCATACTATTCATTACCCGGATTGTGAATGCACTTCGTACGGCATAATCATTGGTGATGTTTTTTCAATCATGCCGAACGAGAAACATGAATATTCAAAATCAAGAAATATACTTTACTACAATATTATGATTGACAAAGAATTTATTGAAAAAGAGGAACCGCTTCTTGCAAAACTCAAGTCATGGAATTGTCTGATGTCCGGAATGTCCGCTCATCGAAGTAAAATTCATTTACAACTGCACGAACGCACTGAAGCTGAAAACTGTCTGATCAGAATTATCAGTGAAATGACTCAACGGCGTAAAAACTTCGAATTGTATGTCAAAACTGCCTTTCTTCAGTTTCTAATTATTGTTACCAGACAAGATGCGAATATTATCGTAAACGGCGGAAATGCATATGATTCTAATATAGTTACTGCGATTTCAATTATGGAAGACTGCCCGCAAAAACACTTTAAAATGTCAGATATTGCTCAATCATCAGCCATGTCCATTTCATTGTTTTATACAAAATTCCAGGAAGCCACCGGAATGCCGCCTACTGAATACCTCATTAAACTGCGCCTGGAAAAAGCTTGCAATATGCTTATCAGCGGTGATGAGCCTCTGTCTGAAATTGCCTATTCCTGCGGTTTTTGCGACAGTAATTACTTTATAAAAGCGTTTAAATTACGGCATGGGATTACCCCAACAAAATTCAGACAACAATTTCAGCAATAATATTTCATTTTTGTGAAAGATATCCCGGGTGACAACAGATTTGATGTTGTACGATATTACTATTTTTTTGTAAAATGCTTATATGTTATTTTTGGTTTTTGTATTATAATTAAGACATACATACCAAAGAGGTGAATATGCGTGAAATGAATTTATCAGACTATCTTGACAAAGTGCACGGCTGTTGGGCTGGGAAAAATATAGGAGGCACACTCGGCGCGCCTTTTGAAGGACAGCGGGATATCCGCGAGGTTGAATTTTATACACAAGCGCTGAATGACGCCCCCGCGCCCAATGACGACCTGGATTTGCAGCTGATTTGGCTTGGTGCAGTTGAATCTCAGGGACTTGAAAATATTACCCCGCGGATACTCGGCGAATATTGGTCTCATATTATTGCACCATGTTCGGAATACTCGATTGCCCGCTTCAATATTTCACGGGGGTTTTTCCCGCCTCTCTCCGGTGCATGTAATAATGACACTTTCAAATACAGCAATGGTGCATGGATCCGTTCCGAAATATGGGCATGTTTTTGCCCCGGTGCTCCGGATGAAGCGGTCCGCTACGCCTATATGGACGCATGCATAGACCACTGTGAAGAAGGTATCTATGCCGAAATGTTTACTGCCGCACTTCAATCAGCAGCATTTATTGAATCCGATTATTTGCGGCTTATCGCTATTGCACTTTCTAAAATACCGGACGCCAGCCGTGTTGCACAAGCAGTTAAACTGGTTGTAACATGCCGCGCAAAAGGCTGCAGTTGGCGGGAAACCCGTGAAGCAGTTGTCGCAGACAGTACTGATCTGGGCTGGTTTCAGGCTCCCGGCAATGTGGCGTTTGTTATTATCGGACTGCTCTACGGTCAGGGTGATTTCGGAAAAAGCATTTGTATTGCCGTTAACTGCGGCGACGATACTGACTGTACAGGAGCAACTCTCGGTGCGCTGCTCGGCATTCTTCACGGATACCGGGCTTTGCCTGAAAAGTGGTTAAAACCGATTGGGAACTCCATTCAGGTTATCTGTTTAAATATGTTCGGATTTTTCGGATTACATGGATTACCGCGTACGATTGATGTGCTCACCGAGAGAGTTGTACAAGCGGCATGTGCAGCGGCCGGCGGTAATGCGTTATTGTTAAAACTCACCCCGGATAAAACCAGTGTTGATGCGGAATACTTACAAAAACTCGACAGTACAACTGAAGCAGCACGTATCTGGAGATTACCGCTTCACTACCTGGACTTCGTTCTTCCATATGCAAATATACGGATTGTTTATGAAAATGGACCGGTACATTTAACCGGAGATACATGTAATATTATGATTGAAATGGACGGGATAATTCCCGTAGAAGCGGAATTTTCATTCCGCTGGCGCTTACCCGAAACCTGGTTAGTCGAACCGGCAGCAGTACGGATGCTTACCCGCAACGACTGCAGTTCAACATGCAGACAAAAGATTACAATCGGAAATTTCAAGGATATTTTTGAATATCCTGAACTTGAGGTAACGTACGAAGGGCGGGCGGGTACGGAGATTCGCCAAGTCCCGATCCAAAAGGCAGGCTGTACGGAATATAAGCGTTTTAATACTGAAGGGGAAAAACCCCGCCGTATCAGACAAAAACATGAGCGGGCCGCGGCAGAAAGCATCACTTTTAAAGGATGAATTATGAAATATCTATACTGGTTTTCAATTCTCATCATTTTACTGAAATGCAATATCACTGCATCTGAAAACCTTTTTTCACACGGTGATGCAGAAAATATAACTGCTGCGCCGTTTGGCGATTCAGTCAGCATATCAGACAACGCACCTTTTAACGGAGAAAAATGTTTTGAACTTACGCAGTTCAATAGCCAGGTGCTCTGTTCTGATTTCATTGAGGTAAAACCTCAATCCCGGTATCTTTTAAAGGGCGCATTCCGTACCGGCCGTGAAAAATCAGGAGATGCAAACTTCGGATTAATGTTGTTTGATGATGAAAAACGATCGATTGTTCCCCACTTGGTCAATGCTATCCCCGGAACCGAATCAAAGCTTCTTGCTGACGTAAAAAAAGGTGATACAATAATCCGGCTTGATAATGCTGAAAGTTGGATTGGAAAACCTGGGAAAATCGTGGTATTCGGTGCAAAATCGGGACTTTCAGATCTGCCCAACTTCGATTATGAGTATCCGGTTGCAAGCGTGAAAAAGTCCGCTGATAGTTACGAAGTTGAGTTTGCCCGGCCGTTAAATCGGGATCATACCGCCGGGATTCTGGTGCGGCTCCATCAGGACGGCGGATTTATGACATGCGGATTCAGCCGTGAGGTTTTTTCTTCCGAATGGTGCGAATACCAGGGCATGGTATTCGGCGACAGCAGATATGGAACGCCTACCGAGCGTTTTTGGGCCGGCACGAAATTTGTCAAAATATTCATTCAGGTGAAATCCGGAAATCCGGTGTTTTTCGATGACATTTCCTTCAGTGAAGTACCGCCCGAAGCGATGAATAATCTGTTAATGCCGCTGGCCCGGAAAAATAATTCTTTCTTCGCCGAGGCGGTTAAAACCGATGACAGTACACCGCCGAAAACCGGTGAAAAATGTTTTGAAATTGTTAAATATAATGAAATCATAACGAGTGATTTCCTGCCTTTAGATACTCAGGAGAGTTATGTATTAAGCGGTTTATTCCGCGCCAAAGGAGCGAACCCCGGTACCGGAACTTTAGGATTTATGCTGTTTGATAAAAACAAGCGTCCAATACCTGCATATTCGGTTAATGCTGTTCCCGGAACTGAAACCAGACTATTGGCTGATGTAAAGAAGGGCGATACTGTCATCAAAGTATCTGATGCTTCGGCCTGGATTAATAATCCCGGCAAAATCGTGATGTTTGATGTGAATGCTGATTTTTCAGATCTGCCGAATCTTAATTATGAATGCTACGTAGCCGAGGTCAAAAAAAGCAGAGAGATCTTTGAAGTCGGTTTTTCGCGTCCGATGACCAGCGATCATTCCGCTGGTTCGCTGCTTCGGCTCCATCAGGATGGCGGAAATATGACGTGCGGATTTAGCGGTGCGGTGTTCCCTCAGGAATGGACCGAATACGAGGGCATCATCTCAGGGATTTTGGAACGAGGCAGTGATCCAAATAAATTCTGGCGGGGAACCGCGTTTATCAAAATATTCCTGCTGATAAAACCCGGAGATCCGGTCAGTTTTTCCCGACTTTCACTGCGGAAGATTTCCAAAGCAGAGCTGCATAAAGAGGACAATCCTAAACTATTTGAAGGAAAGGTTCTGCGCCGAAAATGGTCTCTTTATAATTATCAAAGACTAATAGGTAATAAAAATGCTCTTGAGGCTGTTATTAATCCATTTGGCGGCTTCAGTTGTCCAAATCTCGACTGGAACGCTGAAGAAATAAAACAGATCGAAATCACTTATAAAGTTGCCGAATACGGAGGGTGTCTGCAGCTTCAATATTCTTCTGTACTCAACAATAAAACAAATACAGATATTATGGCTCACATGGTGACACCGGATAGCAGATTTCACACCATAATTTTTCCTGTTTGTGAAAAAAGAAGCTGGAGTGGGAAAATTTTTCAAATAAAATTCGTTTTAATTGGAAAGGATGCCGCTCAGGTATCACTTGCAAGGGTTTCCGCACTTTCAAACAAAAATATATTGCCGGACGCAGACTCAATCCGGCCGGGGAAACCAGTCCCGGTACACTATCTTCTTCCGCGGGGCGAGTACTTCATGCGCTGGGAGAATGGTAAAAACCCCGGAATAGAATTGGATTGTTTAGATAATCATATGCAATCAATAAAGAAAGTAAAACTGCCCGCAGGGAAATCGGAGGATATATTCGAAGTGCCGGAACTTGCAATTACGGGAATGCTGTCAATTTTGAAAGAAGCAAAAGGGCATCCTGTTCTTGAACTGAAAAAGCTTGTTCACCTGCATCAGCCCCCGGCTTTCTGGCGTGGACAATGGATTTGGTGTCAGTCAAAACCGGGACCAGAATCAACCAATGTGTGGTTCAGAAAGGAATTTGAATTACCCGAAAAAATTACTGCCGGAGCTTTGGCTGTTTCTGCTGATGATGTTTTTTATGCTTATGTTAACGGCAGTTATGTTGGCACAGGATGGCCGTTTTATACTGCTTACCGCATGAATATAACCACTAATCTAAAACCTGGCAGGAATGAAATTACAATTCGTGTTTTTAACGGCGCAACTTACGGCGGATTGCTCTGCGATGTGTATGTAAAGGCGAATGGCAAAGAATATGAATTCTCAAGCGATAAAAATTGGACAATGCATATAGGCGGCGGAGAAAACATGCCGGAAAAATTTGAAGCAGCTCCGCTCGAACTGGGAGAACCAATCCATACATTTCCCTGGGCTCAACGGATTGCATTCCGCTATGCAGGAAAACAAGGAGAACTTCAGGTTCTCCAATCCGCATCAAACAGTTTTCATGCAAAAATTATAACCGTTCCGCCGGTTATCCTAACCACTCTTGGAATAAAGGCTGTGTCAGTTTCAGGAAAAACCAAACAATTCAAGTTAAAGATGTCATCATCTTCAGAAACATGGAAAGCCGGTGAGACCGTAAATATAAAATTGAGGATTCCGCCTTCGGATAGAGAAATTTTCACATTATATATCAATGATGATTATTTAACAGTAAAAGATAATACTGGAATAGGTTTTATTCCTTCAAATAAAAAGCTACCAGGACTTGCTGCAGTTACAATAACAAATATTACCGCCCGTCCGGAATTGGTCATTAATGGCAAGCGATGCCTTCCCACATTTTTTTCAATGATGCCGACGTATTTCCTGCGGCCTGATGATTTTAGTTTTTTGATCGATGATGCAAAAACAGTCGGTATTGAAAATTTTTTTATAATGGTTCAGTTTCGGGATGTCTGGCTGGAACCGGACAAATTTGATTTTACTGCTTTGGATCGATGCATAGAATCGCTGCTTACAGCCAATCCTGACGCTAAGATACTTTTACAGGTTTTTTGCAGTATGCCGCAGTGGTGGCTGCAGGCAAATCCTGACGATGTCTCCCGCTTTTATGACGGCCGTTCGCTCGTCAATACCGGATACAATCAGGCACTCTCATCAAAAAAGTGGCTGAAGGACGCTGCAACAGGCTTAAAAGCACTGGTTGAGCACGTAAAACAAAATGCCTGGTCTGATAAAATTATCGGCACAAGTTTCAGTGAATCTGATAACAGTGAATGGTTTTGGGCAAATGACGGTAGTCAAAGCAGATACATCGGTTTCAGTAAATCGGATTACGCAGCCTTTCGGGATTTTCTACGAAAAAAATACGCCGACGAATCAAAACTCACAACGGCATGGAAGCAAACAGATGTCACATTTGATAATGCACAAATGCCTTCGCCGGATGAACAATTGAGAGGACGCATCGGCGCACTGCTCGATCCTGGGCTTGACCGCAATCTGATGGACTGGTTTGAATATCGAAACCTCGTATTAGCCGAAGCAATACTTTCTTTCGGAAAAGTAATTAAAGAAGCAACGGATAACCGATGGCTCACCGGTGCTTATTATGGATACTACATTGAGTTTGCTGCGAGTATTTTCCGGGTATTGCATGAGCATGGACACAATGCCTTTCTGGAGGTTGCAAATTCTCCATATATCGATTTTGTGCGCGCACCATCTCGTTACGGACTTCGGAACATGGGAATGTCAGATGGAATAATGCAGACGTATGATACTTTCCGCAGCCGCGGAAAGCTTGTTTTTATTGAACAGGATTTACGGACATCCTACGACAAAACTGAAGAACATGGCAGTTATGGACGCCCCAACACGGTCATTGATTCGGTTGGATTAATAAATCGTGCATTTGGTATGATGCTGGCTCAAGGTCTTGCGCATTACTGGCTTGATATGGGGTTATGCTGGTATACTGAAAAAGCGATCCTCAATGTTATGAAAGAGCAAAATGAAGTTCATTATACCCTGCCTCCGGTATCCGGTCTTACGCCGCACGAAATGGCTCTTGTCGGCGACCGCAGCAGCGTCTACTATACCAAGCGCAACGCCCCTGATGCTGTTTTTCCCGCAGCGACAGGGGATCTGAACCGGATTATCAATAATCTTGCAATCCCTTACCGTCAGCTGGTGGTTGATGATCTTTTGAACGGCGATGCAATAAAACCATGTAAATTTTACATAATGACCACTGCTTTGATGTTAAGCAAAGAACAGCGCATAAAATTAATAAACCGCTTTGAACGGGAAAAAGCAACAGTACTCTGGCTGTATGCTCCGGGCGCATTTTATCCCGACAACGGTCCTTCCGCCGAACATTGCGGCGATTTCCTCGGCTTGAAGATGCGTATGGAAAACACTATCAAACAGCCGGTAATGAAAATGAAACCCGATTGGGGTGTCGCCGAGTGTGTCAATATTAATGCAACTTCGCCATGGTTTTATCCTGCGGCCGGTTTCGATGAAGTGATTGGATATGATGATGCGGGCAGTGCGATGCTGGTGAAATGGTCCCGAAACGGCGCAACACATTATTTCTCAACTCTGCTCAATCTTCCGAAAGAGGTATTGGCAAAAATGGCGGAACACGCCGGATTACATAGTTATTCTAAAACACTCGACGATCCGTACTGGATCGGGAATGATGTGGTTTTTCTTCACGCGAAAGGAAGCGGTGAAAAAAAAGTCATTTTGCCTGCAGGAACGAGTATGCGCGCCATTATCGGGCCGATCAAATCGTCATTTGAATCGGGGCAGCCATGGTACGCTGAAGCCGGTCAAACCTACGGTTTTGCCGTGGAAAGAAAAAAATGATTCTAGAAAAAATATTTTTACCGGGCGAAAGTCCCGATGGTTTTAAACCATATTTTGAAACATACTTGCAGGATGACGGTATCACTCATGGCGCAGTAATTGTACTGCCCGGCGGCGGCTATGCCGGCCGGGCCGATTATGAGGGGGAACCGGTAGCCAACCGCTTTACAACATTCGGCTTTCATGCCTTTACTCTTCAGTACAGGGTAAAACCCGCTGTCTATCCGGCACCGATGGAAGACGTGTTCCATACGATTGAATTTCTGCGCTCACATGCTGTGGAATGGCGTATTAAACCGGATAAAATTGCGCTTCTTGGTTTTTCCGCCGGAGGTCATTTAGCCTGCTCAGCCGGTATTTTGTGGAAAAAACCGCAAGAACGCCCTGATGCTACCATTCTCTGTTATCCCGTTATAAGCGGAGTAACAAAACCAAATCTTGGATCATTTTCAAACCTGCTCAATGGAGACACTGCGAGGTATCCTGAATTTTCATGGGAGCTGCGGGTGCAGCCGGATACACCGCCGTCATTCATCTGGCATACGGCAGCGGATAAATCAGTACCAGTATTAAACAGTCTGCGATATGCGGAGGTGCTTCAGGATAAGGGAATCCCTTTTGAACTTCATGTTTTTCCGCGGGGAGAACATGGCCTGGCTCTTGGCCGCAACACGGCAATACCTGAAGTTCAGGTTTGGCCTGAATTGTGCAGGGTCTGGTTATGTAACTCGGGATGGTGAAGAAAGCAAAGGATAGGAACTAGTAGTGCATTTTTAATTAACTGCACAGCAAAATGGAAAAAACCGCAGATAATCTAAAACAACTTTTAAATTTTCCGACTTCTTCCCCATTAGCGTTTATTCGCGTCCATTAGCGGTTTTCTTTTGGTTTTAACCGCGAATGTACACTAATGTACGCGAATATCTCTGTGATCTCTGTGTCCTCTGAGGCTTTCTTTCTTAGTATATTCCTATAAGGAGCGGTCGGTTTCATTCTCAATTTTACTGCTACGTAGTTAATAGTGAATTTCACTACTAGACAATAACACCCGTTTACCTTTCGTGTTTTCAATGGGTGTGCGGCAAATATAGTAATAAATTTCACAACAAATTTCTTTAAATCAAAAAAAATCAAAAAATACTTGACTTTTAGCTAAATATTTAGTATAATATTTAGCAATACAAACGGAGGTTCGCATGTACAGCAAAGAACTATTAACTGCCATAATTAAAGACAAAAAAACACCGGAACGTATGGGTATATATGAACATTTCTGGCCGTATGTCCTGAACGGATCATGGCTAGAGCAGGGATATCCTTCCGGCAGCAACCCGGTTGATCATTTTGATCTTGATCTCCAGGCCGTTGGCGGGTGGATTAATACTGAACCTTTATTTCAAAAAGAAGAAAATATCCTTGAAGAAAACGATGAAACAAAAATAGTAAAAAACGGCTGGGGGACGGTGCTGCGTCTTTGGAAGAAAAAAAGCGGTACACCTGAACACATCAGCTTTGAATTGACGGATTCTTCAATCTGGAAAAATAAATTCAGAGAGCCTCTGCTTTGTTTTAATCCGGACCGCATTGTGAATATCCAGGAACAGAAAGATAAGTTTAAGAAATATGCAAATTCCAGCAAATTCATTGTGCTTGGCGGACTGTTTTTATTTGAAATAATGAGGGCGAGCATGGGAGATGTAACCATGCTCGAGGCAATGCTTTTAGACCGCCCCTGGATTGATGATTTCTCATCAGTGGTAACCGATTTCATGATACGTCATTACGATTATTTATTCAGAGAAGTGGGCATTCCCGACGGTTTTTTTATGTATGAAGATCTGGGCTATACCCGCGCGCCGTTTATTTCACCGGAAATGCACAGAGATATAATACTCCCATGGCATAAAAAATTCATCGGATTTATCAAAAGCTACGGTATACCCGTGATTATGCATACGTGCGGGAACATCGTTCCGCATATTCCCGCAATAATAGAGTCAGGTGTAGATTGCCTTCAGCCGATGGAAGCAAAAACCGGAATGAATGTGGTTGAGCTTGGTCAAACATTTGCGGGCAAACTATCCTTTATGGGAAATATGGATATCCGGGCATTTGAAACAAATGACAAGGAAGCAATCCGCGCGGAGATTTTGCCGAAATTAACGGGAATACGGAAACATAAAATACCTTATATCATGCACTCCGATCATTCCATTTCACCAATGGTAACCTACGAATCATACAAATATGCAGTTTCACTTTTCAGAGAAAATTCACATTATTAATGTACAAAAAAAAAGTAACACTATCTGATGTTTCAAAAGGGGCGGGAGTATCAAAAAGTGCAGCCTCAATAGTATTAAGCGGCCGCAGTGATATCAGAATAGGTCAGGCAGCGAGGAAAAGAATCCTCGATACTGCCGCATCGCTCGGATACTATGCCGCTTCTTTCTCGAATAAACACAGAGGCACAGTTTACTTTGTCCATTCCGGAATAGAAAATGCGCATATCGGTACTTCTTTTTTTGTAAATACCGCGCATGAATTAAAAATTCTCTGTAATGAAAAAAATTATAATTTCATTGAAATTGATTATACACCCGAAAATGCGGGTGTACAAATGCCGTCAATTATTGCCGCGAAGCCGCTTGCTGCAGTGACAAATAACTATTTTTTTTATCAGGAAATAAATAAATATGAGGTAAATATTCCGCTTTTTCTTCTTCAATCCGGCGGAATGGAAAAAAAAGCAGTGTCATATCTCGTTGATGACCGTGAAGCAGGAAGGCTTGCGGGAAAACATTTACTGCAGTGCAATTGCCGTAGGGCTGCGGTCGTAATGCCGGAGCATTCTAACCGCTGCAGGCGCGAACGGACAGAAGGATTTCTTGAAACATTTTCATCACAGGGCTGTACGGCAGATGTAATAGAACTGAAAGATCTATCCCTTGAAAAGGCGGAAATGCTTTGTAAAACCGCAAAAAAAAACAGATATGACTGCTGGTTTTTTTTCTCAGATGCGCTCGCGATTGCAGGAATCCGGGGACTCCATGCTGCGGGAATCAATATTCCCGCCCACGCAAAAATCATCGGTACCGATAACCTTTATTGGGGAAGGTATACATATCCATCCCTTACCACGATGGATCTTCAGGAAAAAATATTTGCGCAAAAAATTCTCCGCGATATAGACGCTGCAGCATCAGGTGAGAAAATCACTGAATCGGTTGTGATTATACCGGTAAAGTTAATTAAGCGTGAATCGGCTTAAGCCGGCAAAGTCGACTCGGCCTCTTCTGTGAAGCCGACTCAGATGAATTCTGCAGCTTTTGAACGCTTCCAGCCGATAGCAGCACATTGACTTTTATCAGATGTGTATACACACTGCCGGTAGTTGCTGCGAAAATACCCGCGACAGAATAAACGCCGTCAATTTTAATTTTTAATTTCCGACATTTCTAATTGAAGTCAGTTTTAGGGATTTGAATTCTTTTTTAACGATATGTCTGTTAGCAGCATTATAATTCTCTATAGCCCAGTGGGATGGTTTAATAAACGACAATTCAGATCGGCTTTTTAGTAGTTTTATTTTAATTGACAAGTGGAAGAGTTTTAAAAACTCAAAATCCAATCGGCGTCAAGGGTGGGAAAACGGCAGGAGGCCGAGGTTTTTCCACCCTTGCCGAGTGCAGCGGGCTGCCAGGATGGCAGCCGCAAACGTCAGATTGGATTTTAGTTTTTGAAACTCTTCCACGGTGCTTTTAGAAAAAAAATAAACCTCCGCCTGAATTACCGGTTACGAAACCCTCCCACTGGGCTATAGTTAAAACACTGCCTAACAACAACTCCGTGGAAAATCAAATTTACGACATTTACTCACTTTATTCAGAACTTTATCGACCAGGGCGAACGCACACTTTTTGATTTATCAAAAATGTGTGCGTTCGAACCATTAGTAACCCTAATGTCAGGGGAAAACGCAAGCAGTTTCAGGGGTATTTCTCTTTTTTTGAGCGCTTCCGTCGGGCCTTGACTGTTTGAAAATCTAAATAATCGTTCATTGCCCGACGGCGCAAGCGAAAAAAACGAGAAATACCCCTGAAACTAAAAGCTTGCGTTTGCCCTGCTTTATCGACAATTATTGCCGTATGCCTATTGAAAAAAAACAGCTTTAATCATATAATATTGTTAAAAAAGCGTAAAATCAACCCTTAAGGCACATGAAATGATTGCAGATAGTCTGGAAAATTCAAGTACATACACTCACTTACATCCCCTTTTCCCTAAAGCGTTTCAATTTTTAAAAACCTTATCACCGCAGTCGCTGACTCCCGGAAGAATGGAAATCGATGGCGACGCATTGTACGTTATGGTCGTTAAAACAGACGGGAAAACGCACAGCGGGGCAGTGCTTGAAAGTCATAAAAAGTATATCGATATTCAATATCAAATAAGCGGAACCGATTCTATCGGATGGCTTCCAAAATCCGGCATTCCTTCTGACGGATATATCGAAAAGAATGACTGCGATATTCACCGGTGCGGCACCGATAACTGGGTAAATACTCAACCCGGCAGTTTTGCAATTTTCTTTCCGCACGATGCTCACGCACCCCTTGGCGGGATCGGCGCTCAGTTTAAAGCGGTAGTTAAAGTTCGCGTAGATTAATAACTGCATTTTTCTTGGATTCATTCCGTACACAAACAAAAACAGCTTAAATAATCAGAAAAACCATTATGGCTGAAAAAGTTATTCCCCGTCTCATCGAAGATGAGTTAAAAGTCAGTTACCTGACTTATGCGATGTCAGTTATCGTAAGCCGGGCACTTCCCGATGTCCGTGACGGATTAAAACCCGTGCACCGGAGAATTCTCTACGCAATGTACAAACTCGGAATGGTACACAGCCGCCCGTATAAAAAATGCGCCACTGTTGTCGGTGAAGTACTTGGAAAATACCACCCCCATGGAGATCAGGCTATTTACGATACGCTAGTCCGGATGGCGCAGGAATTTTCCCTGCGGCATGTACTCATTGACGGCCAGGGAAACTTCGGATCAATCGACGGGGATATGCCTGCGGCAATGCGGTACACCGAATCACGCATGTCGCGGCTCAGTGATGAGCTTCTTAAAGATATTCAGAAAGAAACCGTTGATTTTCAAAATAATTTTGATGATACGCTGCAGGAACCTACGGTGCTTCCCGCGGCTTTTCCAAACCTTCTCGTAAACGGAACCTCAGGAATTGCAGTCGGCATGGCCACAAGCATGCTTCCGCACAATCTCCGCGAAGTAACTGATGCACTTAAATACTACATTGATAACCGCGATTGTTCCATCAAAGACCTCATGCGTTTTATCAAAGCGCCGGATTTTCCTACCAGAGGAATCATTTACGGTCTCGATGGAATAAAAAAAGGTTATGAAACCGGCAAGGGAATATTTAAAGTCCGAAGCAGGGTCTCCATCGAAGAATACGGAAAAAACAAAGAAGCACTGATTATTACAGAAATTCCTTACCAGGTCAATAAAGCCGAGATGATTAAAAAAATGGCTGAGCTCGTCAAAGCTGAAACCATTAAAGGTATCTCGGAAATCCGCGATGAATCCGACAAAGACGGTGTTCGTGTTGTAATAGAATTAAAAAAAGATGTAAACGCCCAGACTATCCTCAATCTGCTTTTTAAACATACGCCTCTCGAATCCAGTTTTTCAATCAACGCAATCGCAATCGTGAACGGTGTCCCGCGCACACTCAACCTTAAAGAAATAATTTCGCATTTCACCGATCACCGTTTCGTCGTCATTACCCGCAGGACGCAATTCGATCTCAGAAAGGCTGAAGATCGTCTCCATATTGTCGAAGGACTCATTAAAGCCGTACAGAATATTGACGAAGTGGTGCGGCTGCTTAAAAAAAGTAAAACAGTAGAAGAAGCCGAAAAAGCACTGATCAGTACGTTTTCATTTTCTTCACTTCAGGCTAAAGCTATTCTTGACATGCGTCTTGCCCGCCTCGTTTCACTCGAAATAACCAAACTTGAAAATGAATTTACCGAACTGACCGCACTTATTGCCGAGCTCAAAGATATTCTCGCGCATCCGGACAAAATCTACACCATTATCAAAGACGAAAATGAAACCATCGCCAAAACATTCAGCAACCCGCGTAAAACCGAGATTGTTATGGATACGGTTGAGGAACTTGATGTTGAGGATTACATACATAAAACAAACGTAGTAATCGCCCTGACCAAGTCAGGATATATCAAACGCTCACCCGTTGAACTCTACCGCAGGCAGAGCCGCGGCGGCGTGGGAGTAAAAGGAAGCGGTATTGACGGGGAAGAAGATGTGATCTCCCTTCTCGAAGTAGCAACCACCCACGACACTATTCTCTTCATTACCAACCTCGGCAGAGCTTTTTATATAAAAGTACATGAAATACCCGAGGCATCGCGTATCGCCAAAGGTACTCACATGCGGCTGCTTCTCGGCCTTAATTCAGGCGAAGAAGTGAAAAGCTGTCTTATTTTTGAAAGTTTCGAGGAAGAAAAAAGTTTTATTCTTATTACGTCCAATGGTATTGCTAAAAAGTGCGCTATTACTGATTTTGTAAACGCTAAAAAACGCGGCATTACCGCAATCAGCATCAAACAGGGAGACAGCTGCATCGGCGCCGTTGAAGTAAAAGACACCGAAGATATAATAATTACCAGCCGTAAGGGCCTCGCGCTCCGCGCGCATGCCTCACTGTTCCGTATAATGGGCCGGGCGGCAGGCGGAGTCCGTGCTATGCGCATTTCACCATCTGATGAAGTAATCGGCATAGCAGTGATAAAGCCCGGCGTAACGCTGCTTGTCGTTTCGGAAAAAGGATATGGTAAAAAAATAGATTTGAATGACTTTAACCCAAAAGGACGCGGGGGGAAGGGACAAATCTACATGAAAATCAACGAAAAAACAGGCGAACTTGCTGCTATCCGCACAGTGTCTGCTGATGAAAATGTACTGGTAATTACTTCATCCGGCAATATAATCAGAATTAATGCGGATGAAGTATCGGTTCAGGGGCGGCCGGCGCGCGGCACCCGTCTGGTAAACGTAAAAGAGCCCGATATTGTTGTCGACGCGGCGGTTATTCACCGGATTTCAGATACTGATTAATTTCTCCGAACGATTTTTTATATTGCGCGTATGATTCTTCAGCTTCCTGCAGATATGTAATCGCGTATTCGAGTTTTTTATTATCTGTTTTTTCGCTTTTTAAATAATCGCGGATATTCTCAAAAAAATGTATATGATAGGTACAGGTTTCGATGTAGATTTGATTTACCGAAGCAAGCCGCTTATTTTCGATCTGCAGGTTTTCAAGAGAACCTTTGATATGAAAAAATTTGGGCAGCACGAAATTTTCTATTGCCTCAAGGTTAAAAAGATTAATATTTGTCTGATAATTGCCCGTCTCCTGAAGGATTGTGTATGCGGACATCCACCGTTTATTAATACGGTTGATGTTCATCCGGTATAATTCAAGATCCTCTTTTCCTACATCAAGTACTTCGTTTGCGCAGCCTGAGAATATCAGTGCAGATAACACAACTGCGTAAAAAAACTGAACGGTATTACGCATTAATCTGAAAAGCCGAGAACATCGAGCATTGAATATAATCCGGGGGGTTGTTTTGTTATCCAAAGCAATGCCGAAAGTACACCGCTTGCAAACGCTTCACGCGAAAAAGCGGTGTGCTGAATGGTAAGCGATTCGAGTTCGGATAAAAACTGCACGATATGATCTCCGACAACTCCGCCTCCGCGCACTGAGTGGATGCCTAATTCACCGCATTTACGTTCGCCGGTTATTCCCTGCCTTCCATATACTGCACAGGACTCAAGGGTTTTACCCCACGCGCTGCAAATTTTTCCGGCAAGCATAAGCGCGGTGCCGGATGGTGCATCTTTTTTTTTGTTGTGATGTGTTTCAATTATTTCAGTATCAAATTTTTCCTGTAATACCTTTGCGCCGTTATATACCAGGCCGAGCATGGTGTTTATTCCGATGGAGAAATTACCAGTAAAACAAACCGGTATGGTCTTTGCTGTGTGATGAATTTGATCAACTTCATCTGCGTTGTACCCTGTGGTTCCGATTATAAGGGCCTTTTTTTTTAACGCGGCAGCAGAGAGATAGGAAGGCAGCGCAGCGGGAGAAGAAAAATCTATCAGCACATCGGCTGCGTTAATAGCCGATTGCACATCGTCAGAAACAACGACATCTGCCTGATTTTTATTCAGCCCGCCACCGGGAATAATGTCGCGTATGCTTTTGCCGAAACAGGGGCTTTTACGTGCATCGATAAGACCTGTAATGCATACACCCGGATGGGCTGAGATTATTTGCAGGATATTCCTGCCCATGCGCCCGCCGGCGCCTATCATCGCAATATATGTTTCTTTTACCATCTGTATTTAATACAATAGAATTACAACAATTGCAAGTAGTGGATTGAATATTGCAAATTTTTAAAAAAAAAATTGTGCAATATGTAGATTCAAATCAGGGATTCCGAAAAAATTCAGCTTTTGTATCCAGATTTTCCAGTTTCCTCGTTACCACACGTTCGAGATTAAGGGTTCCGTCATCAACTCTTGTCAATATATCCTGCTGAAAAGACATATCTATTTCAATTTTTTTATATTTTTCGGCCGCAGTTTTATATTTCACCATTTCATTCCAGTAACTGAGTGCGTTATTATAATGAACGCGCGCATATGAGAGGGATTGAATAATATCTGCAGCATATTCTTTATTAAAAAATACCGGTTCATGTTTATCGAACCTGGCTGCGACCGCAATTTCATTCATCGCCATGTGGTAAAATAGCGTCATTTGCAGCAAAATTTTGTATTTTTCATACATTTCCGGAGTTTTACTGATGACGAGAGCCTGAATGGGCGGCGCATACGGAGCAGAAACGGCATATTGCAGCCAAAACAAATTCCGCTGGTAGTCCGGATTATCTGGCTTAAGAGGCATATAATGCAGCCTGAAAAAATCTTCCTTAAACTTGAGTTTTGCACCGGTAAGAAATGCAGTGCAGATGATAATTACAAAAAATAATTTCTTTTTCACGATTGTAGAGATTAATTTACTAATGATGCTTTTCTTTTGATTAACGGTATTTTCGGTAAAAAAATCATCAAAATTCCTGATTAGCGCTATGGTTCAACAAACTTATTTAGTCGCGGATTCTCGCGGATTAAACCCATATAATCTGCGTTTATCCGCGCTATTCTGCGACCAATTTTTTAAAAAATCGCTTTAATTGAAACATGACACTAATCAGAATCCTTTTTAATACCAATCATGCATCACACAGAGCCTGCAACGCACACAAAGAACTATTATTTTTTTCTCTGTGCGCTTTGTGGGCTCTGTGCGAAAGTTTACTATAATAATCAGCTATTATAAAAAATTCTCAAAATAAATAATTTTTTGGTTCAAAAACCTGAATTTTTTTTTTTAAAAATTTTTCATTTCCAAAAAATTTTACATTTTTTTTTAAAAATAAATTTTTTTTCACTTTTTTTGTAAATTACCTTGATTCATATTGATTGATTTTCTAAAGTATATTATGATATGTTTCACATTTGAATTTTACGTCACGTACAGATTGGGGGGGGGCTGCCGGGACACGCGTTCCGTTTTCAGCTGCATGATATTATTCTATGAAAATCAAATCTTTCTACACAGGTTCCAGGGGTCATTCACACACAGGCATCACTTACATTTTACGCAAATCAGAAATCCGCAATCCGGACGGGAGTGCCGTTTTCTGTATGGAAAATGTCGAAGTACCGGAATTCTGGTCACAGACTGCCACGGACATTCTCGCCCAGAAGTATTTCCGCAAAACCGATGTGCCGAAATTCACTAAAAAAAAACATGAAGAAAATGTGCCTCTCTGGCTTCAGGAATCCGAACCTGACTATGAAAAACTAAAGACCCTTCCCGCCGAAAGTCATTACGGCGGGGAAACATCTGCACGCCAGGTTTTCTCCCGTATCGCCGGCTGCTGGACCTACTGGGGATGGAAAGCCGGTTACTTTGAGTCTGAAGACGATGCAAAAATTTTTAACCATGAAATCGAATACATGCTTGCATCGCAGATGGCTGCGCCGAACAGCCCCCAGTGGTTTAATACCGGACTTAAATGGGCATACGGCATCACAAAAAAACCACAGGGTCACCATTATGTAGACCCCGCAACCGGAACTCTAAAAACAAGTTCTGATGCGTATACCCGCCCCCAGGTACATGCCTGTTTTATTCAATCCCTCAAAGACGACCTTGTCAATGAAGGCGGAATAATGGATCTCTGGACCCGTGAAGCAAGACTATTTAAATACGGCTCAGGAACCGGGACAAATTTCTCAAAAATACGCGGAGGTGGCGAACCACTTAGCGGAGGCGGACGCTCAAGCGGCCTGATGTCATTTCTCAAAATCGGCGATACCGCAGCAGGAAGCATCAAATCCGGAGGCACAACACGTCGTGCAGCTAAAATGGTCATCCTCAATGCCGATCATCCCGACATCATGGATTTTGTAAACTGGAAACGAATAGAAGAGCAAAAAGTGGCCGCACTTGTATCCGGCTCACGAATAAATAATTTTCATCTGAAGCGAATTATGCAAGCGTGGTATACGGATAAAACCTCCGGCATCAATGAAAATGATAAAAAATCTCTTGTCCGGAAAACAGTTGCCGAGGCAAAAAAGTCATTTGTCCCGCCTGCGCTCATCGCACGCGTGCTCCATTTATGCCGTATGGGTCGCAAAGATACTGATATACCCGTGTATGACACTGATTGGCAGTCACAGGCCTATACCACAGTGGCCGGTCAGAATTCCAACAATAGTGTACGGGTTACCACTGCCTTCATGGAGGCAGTTAAAAACAATTCTGACTGGAATCTTTACGACAGGGTTGAATTAGAAAAAGCAAAAAATGAAAACCGTCCGGCTACACCCGCAAATACAATTAAAGCCCGCGCACTCTGGGAGGATATCGGATTTTCAGCGTGGTCTTCTGCTGATCCCGGGCTGCAGTTTCACGATACTATTAACGATTGGCATACCTGTCCGGCCGGAGGCCCAATAAATGCATCCAATCCCTGTGGCGAGTATATGTTTCTCGATGATTCCGCATGCAATCTCGCTTCCCTTAACCTTCTGAAATTCTATGATTTTACCAAACGCGAATTTATGACCGAATCCTTCCGGCATGCGGTCAATTTATGGACAATAGTTCTTGAAATATCCGTGTATATGGCACAATTCCCCGGCGCGAAGATCGCGGAACTAAGTTATGAGTACCGCACCTTAGGTCTTGGATTTGCCAATCTCGGTTCTCTTCTCATGGCCATGGCCGTTCCCTACGACAGTCCCAAAGCGCTCGCAATAAGTGGTGCATTATCCGCGATGCTCACCATGGGCGCATACAAGACATCCGCGCTGATGGCGCAAAAAATCGCTCCCTTTAAAAAATACTCTGAAAATAAAAACACAATGCTTCGGGTGCTTGAAAATCACCGCAAGGCGCTGCATAACAGCGCTCGTAACGAATATACTGACTTACATATCCCCCCTATGGGAGTCAATTCAAGCCATTGTCCGGAAAACATTCTTTCAAACGCAATTTCAGATGCAGCAGACGCACTTGAATATGGACATACATACGGCTTCAGGAATGCGCAGGTTACTGCGATTGCGCCAACCGGTACGATAGGACTGGTGATGGACTGCGATACCACCGGCATCGAACCGGAATATTCACTCATCAAATTTAAAAAACTTTCAGGCGGAGGGTATTTTAAAATTGTCAACAATTCATTTGTGTATGCACTTGAACATCTCAATTATACAGAACAGCAGATACAGTCTATTATATCGTATGTAAAAGGTCATGGTTCACTTATCGACAGTCCCGAAATAAATAAAAAATCTCTTAAAGAATCCGGTTTTACCGATGATATGCTCAAAAGGATAGAAAAAGCATTAGCGGATGTGCTCGATATTAAAATGATTTTCAATAAATATTATATCGGTGATGATTATTGTAAAAATGAGCTGCATATCGATGAAGCAATTCTAAATCAAAATAATTTCAATCTCTTATCTCATCTGGGTTTTTCCGAACAGCAGATCAAAACTGCAAACTATCACATATGCGGGCATCAAACCATTGAAGGCGCACCGCATTTAAAAGAAACACATTATCCTATTTTTGACTGCGCAGGTAAATGCGGCCCTGACGGGAGAAGGTTTATTGCAGCCGATGGACATATCCGGATGATGGCCGCGGTGCAGCCTTTTATTTCCGGCGCTATCTCAAAAACAATCAACCTCCCCCACTCTGCCGGAATAGAAGATGTACTGGACTGTTATACCAAGGCATGGCAATACGGCTTAAAAGGAATAACCGTTTACCGCGACGGCTCAAAACTGTCTCAACCCCTTGCGAGCAGCATGCTTTTCGAGGAACCCGAGAGCAGTGCTGAACCTGAAGACACAAATCAGGACGGAATTGCGGCATCTGTTGAAAACAGAGATACAGTACAGCTTGCAGAAAAGATTATTCATAAATATATTACCGGACGAAATAAACTTCCCTACCGCCGCAAAGGATACACGCAGAAATCAAAAATCGGCGGGCAGTCACTCTATCTCCGCACCGGGGAATATGCCAACGGTCAGCTCGGCGAAATATTCATTGATATGCATCGAGAAGGGGCCGCGTTCAGAAGTCTCCTCAGCTGTTTTGCGATAGCAATCAGCCTCGGCCTGCAGCATGGGGTCCCTTTAGAGGAATATGTCGATGCATTTACTTTCACAAAATTTGAACCCAGCGGCGTCGTAACAGGAAATGAACATGTAAAAATGGCGAGCAGCATAATAGATTATATTTTTCGTGAACTTGCAGTCACTTACCTCGGCAGGTACGATCTCGCGCATGTAGTTCCTGAACAAGTCACCGCCGAAATGCGAAGCACCATCGCGCTGCATTCAACTGTTGTTAATAACTCTGAAAACGACGTAACGGAAGAAGCCCGGGCAACCCAGGCAACACACTCAGTAGATGTTTCAGTTCATAATCCTGTCCCCGTTCCTGCAGCTGGTTTTTCAGGCGATATCTGCAGAGAATGCGGCAGCATGATGACAAGAGCTGGCGGATGTCAGGTTTGTCCGACATGCGGAGGGACATCAGGTTGCGGGTAGACTTCGGGAAAAACGCTGAACAAATTCCCTGAGCAGCTCTTTATCCGTATGTTTTGATTTTAAAATCTCGCAGCCGGTGCTGAATTCATCGCATTCAGGCTCTTTCCCGCACCATCTCACCTGCATATGTACTTCAAGCGGAGTACTACCGGAAGGCGCATACCCCTCTTCGGAATAATTTAATTTTGCAGTGAATTGATCCCCTGGTTTATGTTTATGGGGAGAATTATACATCATGCCTTTTTTAGTAAAGTTTTTTACTACACCAGACACCACACCGCCGGAACTATCAGACGGTACTGCCTGCCTGCCGCCTTTTTGCACGGCATACGTAATTGTGCAAATTCCGGAAGGAAGAAGTCTTGTCTCCCCCCTATTATCGAACCCGGCGTTCAATCAACCAATTCCAGATCAATTTCAATTTCAGTAATTGACTCTTCCATTTTTGAATCCATTTCTTTTGATTTGCCGACTTTATCCAAATCGATATCGAAAACCAATGGTTTGCTGCTGTTCTTCTGACCAGAAGAATGCTGCTCACTATTTGTTCCGGAGGATTTCTGCCCGCTGCCGGTACCGGAAGTTTTTCCTGCATCTGACACAGCGGAGGCAGTGTCCGCCTGCTGAGCCGGTGCTTTTGAAAGACGTTGTATCATTTCATTTATTATTTCTTTATCAGGATGCGCGGAATTAATTTCAATAACTTTTTTAAGCATTGCGGATGCCTGTTCAAATTTTTTTGATTCGATGTAAATAAACGCAAGCTTTTCATAGGCATGATATTTAGAAGGATCTATTCGGACTGATTTAAGATATAATTGCTCGGCAACTTCGGGAAGATTTTGTTTTAATTTTAAGGCTGCATATGCATTGTAGTAACTAGCTTCTGTTTTTAAATCAATAGCGCGCTGATAACTTCTGTCTGCATCGGTATATAATGCATTAAGAAAAAAAATATTGCCGAGAATAAAATGTGCTTCAGGATTGAGCGGACTGGCTGCGATTGACTTTTTTAAAAGCTCTTCTGCCGCGCTGAATTTTTTTTGAGAATATAATGCCCGTCCGCGGACAAAATCATCGTTTCCTGCAGAGTACCCCGCAACAGGCAATAAAAAAAGGAGCAGCAAAATTATCCGGATCATTTCACTCAATTCAGTTATATTTGTTCCGTTTCGTTTCATTTCTTTTTTCTGTTTCATTTTTAAGATTAATTCAATTCAGGATTTTCGGGGTAATTGGTAAGCATTTTAAATTTGGAACCCATCAGCCTGAGAACATCCTCCCACAAGGTGTCCGCATCCATTTCAAAAATATGCTTCTTTTCAGCGCGGCATACATACCATGCGCGCGTTTCCATCTCGCTCATAAGCTGCTTTGCATCCCAACCGGCATAACCGGAAAAAAACCTGAAGTCGGAATTGGTGATAATTTTATTTTCCATAAGCTGCGCGGCTTTGCTGAAATCTCCGTTCCAGAAAATACCAGGCAGCACTTCAGCGCTCCCAATAGTAATATCGGCTCGTTTGTGAAGAAAGTGAAGTGTATCAGGATAGACAGGACCGCCCCGATAAAGCGGAGCATCCCAGCGTAAACCCTCATGAAGGGCCGTTTCAAGCGTGGTCGGTAATATTTTATTAAGAATAAGCCCAAATGAACCTTCTGCACAGTGTTCACAGAGAAGAATAACGCTCTTTTTAAAGTTTTTATCAGCAAGATTTGGTGAAGAGATGAGTAAATCGCCTTTACGCGGCTCTGTAACTGTACCAAAATCGATGATGCTGCTTTGAACGCTGAACGCGAACCCTTTGCCTTTTTTCATGCCGTTTCCCGGAAATTATTCAGAAGTTCTGTTTTTTGATTTTAATTCACTGTCATGATCTTTAATAAATTGCGCGATATCACTGCAAAAATCAAGTACTTTCAGCCATTGTTCTTTATACAGGGTAACGGGAAACCGTCCAAGGCCGTAAAGCGAGACCCCTCCTTTTTCGCTGACTTTCAAAGTGAGTCCTGTTTTTTCGCGTAATTTTTTTTCTCTGCGAAGATTTTCGAGTTCTTCACGCTCATTTTGAGATAAAGTATCATTCTCAGTCATAACAATCTCCTTTGCTGTAGAGCGAACGTACACTTTTTGATTTATCAAAAATGTGTACGTTCGACCCATCAGTAACTTTCATGCCAGAGGAAAACGCGAACGGTTTCAGGGGTATTTGACGTTTTTTGAGCGATTCCGCCGGGCAAGCGCTGACTATTCATTTACTATAACTACTGCATAGTCCGGCGGCTTAGCGAAAAAAACGTCAAATACCCCTGAAACTTAAAGTTCGCATTTTTCTCAGACTATTATACCATTAAAATCTTTACTTTTTTATAAAAATACCGATAAAAAATTAATGAGATTAGAAATTCGTCAATTTCAATGTTCATACGAATTGCATCCATCCATCTGTGATTGTTAAAAATAAATAATATGTCTTTTATAATTAAGATATTTTTTTCATTTTTCTTTTTTTTTCAGCTTCTTACAGGAGAATTTGAAGTAAGTCTGCGCGATATTTCGTACATTAAAGGCATAAAAAAAAATGTCGTTTCCGGAGTCGGTCTCATTGTCGGACTTGAAGGGAGCGGTGATTCACGGAATCTGCTCACCCGGGATGCAGTTCAAAAGTACCTTTCACACCACGGATTACACGTTAATGAACGGGATATTGTTACAAAAAATACTGCATTGGTCGCGCTTTCTGCAGAAACATTCGGTCTGTTAAGAAAAGGTGATATTCTCGATGTACATGCTGCTTCGCTCAACGATGCGAAAAATATTGAAAATGGATTACTTCTGCCCTCCACCCTGAGAGGCGGTGACGGTACCGTATATGTAGTTGCATCCGGCATTGTCATAACAGGCAAAAGCGGGCAGGGTCTGGAACTGCGCAGAGGAATTATACCAGGCGGAGGCATAATCGAACAAACAATTGGCGGTGAAGGCGATTATTTTAAAGATAGTAAATCATTTTCCCTGGTTTTTAACCAGCCTTCTCTTGAAACAATGGTACGTGTTCAGGATATCATTCGTGCTGAATTTCCTTCTCTGGTGGTAACCATCAGCGACTTACGCCAAATGAAGATCGCCTCGGAAGATATCCCCATCACATACAGTGATGTGGCGAAAATTCAAAATCTTCAGGTCAAACAGCAATCAAGACCGCGTATAGTTATTGATCGCAAAAGCGGTGTCGTTGTGGTAAGCGAACAGGTGCGGATCGATACCGCATTTATCAGCATGCCCGGCTTTAATGCCGAAGTCGGAACTCAGCAAAATGAAGTAAGTAAAATAATCAATAGCGCTGCTACTGTAGGCGATCTTGCCAAGGAATTTAACAGTATCGGCATTCAGCCATCAGATATTTCTGTTATTTTTACCGCATTGGCAAAATGCGGCGCGATTAACGCAGACATTATCATACAATAGCAGGAGCGTGTAAATGAATATCAGCGAAGTAAACGGCGGAGGAATCAGCAGTTATTACAATTCAGCGCATCAGCAGTCGGAAAATAAACTTTCCCGAACCAGCAGGGTCTTTAATTCTTTATTGAAACACACTCCACACACAACGGCCTCGCCTTCACCGGTTTTAATAAAAGATAACCTTTCTGAAATTACACGAGCCGAAGATCCAAAAAAACTGAAACTCCGAGAGGCTGCGCAAATGATGGAGTCGCTCATGATAAAAATGGTCTTGAAATCGATGAAAGAAACCATTCATAAAACCGGCCTCATTGACGGGGGAAGAGCCGAAGAAATTTTTGACGATATGCTCAGCGATCAATATGCAGAATCGTTCTCAAAACATCAGGGTTTTGGTCTTGCAGACGCAATATATCAGCAATACGAAAAAATAATTTAAGAATACAATCGCATTATAAGTCTCCCGGAAGCATGAGCCTCAGGTTCACCTAATGTGTTAGGCTAATCATGAAAAACGCTGATACGGTATCAGGCGCCGAGATAGTCGCGTAATATTTTACTGTTGTCCGGACGTTTAAGGCGAACAAGCGCTTTCCCCTCGATTTGACGGATGCGCTCCCGTGTTACACGGAACACATAGCCTGTTTCTTCGAGAGTGTGCGGACAGCCGTCTATCAGTCCATACCGCATTTTCAGTACATTTCTCTCGCGTTCCGGTAATTGATGCAGCACCCGCTCTATTTCGCTTTTCAGCATACTGAAACTGGCATTATTCCGGGGATTATCGGTTTCTTTGCTTTCGATAAAATCACCAAGACTGCTGTCGCTGCGGTCGCCTATCGGAGTTTCGAGTGAGATGGGATCTTTACTCACATTTTTAACGACGTTTACCTTCTTGGTTTTCCATCCGAGTATTTTAGCCAGTTCATCTGAACGCGGCTCACAGCCATGTTCCTGCAAATACAGACGTGTTTCACGGGAAATTTTATTTACCTGCTCGATCATGTGTACGGGAATCCGAATATTACGCGATTTATCAGAAATACTGCGCATTATTGCCTGACGTATCCACCATGTGGAGTAAGTAGAGAACTTATAGCCTTTTTTATAATCATATTTTTTTACTGCATTCATCAGGCCAATGTTTCCTTCCTGAATGAGGTCAAAGAAATGAAGTCCACGGTATGTATATTTTTTTGCGATACTTATTACAAGCCTCAGATTGGCCTGTACGAGTTTATTTTTACTTGTATTAATGAGGCTGTTTGCGGCGCCAATGCGCTTTGCCCATTTCAGCAAACTTGTCGTTTTTGCGCGAAATTCCTGTGTGATTTTTTTTATTGTGTCGTGATATTCAGTATATCGAAGTGCAGTATTAATTAAACCGCCGTGCTGCAGTTTTGTCTTTCGGATAAATTTACCGAGTTTGCCGGCTTCAGTTTGATTTTTTAAGATAAAGGAAAAATCATCTCTGGTCAGTTGATAATTATTTTCCAATTCTTCAATTTTTCTTTTTGAAAAATTGATTTTTTCTGATGCTTCTTGAATTTTTTCAGATATATCAGTATATATGTTTTTTGATATTACTTCCTTGAGGAATAAGTCGGTGATTTTTTTTTTGATTTTGTTATGTTTAATACTCTGGTTATTCCACTCTTTCTTGTCATCATATAGTTTTCTTTTATTTTCAAGAAGTTTTTGAAATTGTCTTTCGAATATCTGGTAGCGGTCTTTAAGTTTTTTTTTCTCTATTGCGGAGACATTATATACGCGCGGCGGATGCAGCACATCGAAAATAAGATCTACATCAGTTCCTTCTTTTACCTTTTTTATCCGATCTTCAACGGTATCAAATGTAATCTCCACTTCGTGAACTACATCTGTCAGTTCTTTTTCGCCTTGTTCAATCTGCATTGCAAGATCACGCTCTTCTTCTTTAGTAAGCAGTCTTACTTTCCCGATATCCTTGAGGTATAGACGAATTGGGTCGTCGAGTTTTCGATTGTCTTCGGCGAGCTTCTCGAGAAGCTCATGCATTTCTTTATCTTGAAGTGTTGCTGTTTCTTTGCTTTTTTCTTCGGGTTTTATATGGTATTCGTCGATTATCTCGATACCGAATTCATTCAGGATAAGGAAAATATTATCGATAATGTCTTCATGGGTGACAATATCTGCAGGAAGAATTTTATGTATAGTGTTGATAGTGATTTCACGGTCTTTTTGACCGATTTTAATGAGTTTTTGCACATCCGGATTGTTTTTTAAATCGAGAACGGACAATACGCCCGACCCGTCTGTCAGATAATGTGCATTACCCTGTACATCAGCATCCATTTTAGCTACCATACTATGGAAATATAATCATTTTTCACCTAAAATACAAGTTTTTTGAAAAAAAAATGTGAATTTCGGAAAAAATTACAGAAAAACCGTTTCTTCTGCTTTTATGGTTTTTCTTATTATATTCTCGGAAGAAATGACCTTAATTTTAACTGTACTACCTGGAATTAATGTTTCTAATAATACCGCTTTTATTTGTAAATTAACTTTCGGACCGTTTTTTATCATTATAAATTCAGTCCCTTTAAAAATTTTGACAGATCCCGCATATTTTTTTTCAAAAACATACAGCCATCCATCTTCAGCGTGAACAGGCCTTTTTAAGACGGAAACAGCATTTTTGACATGTGCCTCAATTGAGCTGAGTCTCTCGCCAGAATCGAGTGTCATAGCAAACTTTTTTTCTTCAGAATGATGTGCATTGCACTCATTTATTTCTATTCCTTCAGTTCCAAGGTGCGCAATGAATACCTCCGCCCCCTGGCCGGACAAAACGATATTTTCTGAGTTGCCGCAGAGATGTTTTGAAAGAAACTGATAAATTTCACCCGCACTGATATAGGAATATCCCTTCGCCATGGGAATTTTTACTTTATGAAAAACGGTATTATCCGTTATGCTATGGGGATAGAACAAATCAGCCAATGCAAGCGTATCGGCAGTATATACCCGCGGTTTGATCGATAGTATATATGTATTTGATTTTGTATTTTTCGTAATAGCTGAAGATGCCGCTTCTGTTCCGCTTGGACTAAGAAACAGAATACCGAGAATGAGCCCGGCAATAATCGGCAGCACAGCTCTTGCTGCGTACCTTTTCATTTTATTTCCTGTCTGTTATCGTTTAAGGTTTACTGCAGTTTGCAGCATGTTATCTGAAGTAGTTATCGCCTTTGAGTTTAGTTCGTATGCTCTTTGTGCGGTAATCATATTAACCATTTCATCGACTACTTTAACATTGGACATTTCAAGAAACCCCTGCAGCACGGAGGGCTGTCCGTTTAAACCGGGCTGTCCTTCAATAGCCTGCCCGGATGCTTCAGTTACTTTATATAAGTTACTCCCAAGATTTGTTAAACCCGCCGGATTTATAAAACGGGCGGTGGTAATTTGTCCCACTTCAATAATCTCATCGTTCGTATTTTTCGCAGTTACCACACCCAGATCACTGATACTGATAGTTGTTTTGTCAATATCTTCTCCGAAAACTATTTCAGGAATTAGTTTAAGTCCATTGGAATTCACGACTTGTCCCTGCGCATCAAGTTTAAATGAACCGTCTCTGGTAAATGCATCTGTACCATCAGCCATTAAAACCTTAAAGAAACCGTGTCCTGAAAGCGCCATATCCAGAGTGTTGCCAGTATTCTGCAATGAACCTTGTTCAAACATTTTCTGAGTTGCCGCAGCTTTCACTCCTAAACCAACCTGAATTCCCGTCGGAGTGACTGTTTCTTCTGTCGCCGGTGTGCCTGCCACCTTTAATGTTTGATACATAAGGTCTTCGAAATCGGATCTTACTTTTTTATATCCGGTAGTATTGACATTGGCGAGATTATTGGCTATTGTATCTATATTGAATTGCTGGCCGTTCATTCCTGATGCGGCAGTCCATAACGATCTAAGCATGAGTCCTCCATGAAAGTGAAGCCTGTAATTTCCTTAATTAGGCTGCTGTTCTTTCCTTTCATTGTATCGGTAAAACCCTGTTTTTATTGAGTAAAATGTGTATGGTGTACCATGGCAGACAGGATAAACGTAAACTTTTTGATCGTTTACGTCATGCCCTGTCAACAAAAAAAACTGATAAAAAAGTGATAAAGTTTTTTTGAAATATGCCGACGTACAAAATACTTATTGGAGAATTATGTTATGAATGCTAAACTCAAATTAACCTTTGCAGATGGAAGAGAGGAATTGGTTCAATTGCCCACCCTTCAGAGTTTCCGTGCGCTTATCTCCCGCGAAGATGTAATATACGTTGATTTTATTTAAATAACTTACCTGCAGGAAAAGCTATTACATCTTGTATTGCTGATGCACCGCAAAGAAGCATCGCAAGCCTGTCAAATCCAAGCGCAGTGCCGCTCGAACCACTGATTTTGTCAACGCATTCAATAAATTCACTATCCGGTTCATAGACAGGTCTTCCCTCGATATCCCGTATTTTCTGGTCATTATTAAATCTTTTTTTCTGATCCTGACTGCTGCAAAGCTCTTCATAACCATTAGCCAATTCAACTCCATTGTAGTATAACTCATATCGGCAACCATACTGCAATCTCCCGATTGAAATGCATTTTGCCCATGCTGCCTGAAATTCAGGATAGTTATATACAAAAAATGGAGTGTTTTTATCAAAATGCGGTTCAATTTCATTAAGAAAGATTGTATAAAACGCATTATCCGGTGATAATCCGGGCGGATAACCTTTTTTTGTGGCTGCATTACATATATCATTCCATGTGTCAAATTTCGAAAAATCAATATTTGTCCATGCGTTAAATAATTCCTGAACTGAAAATTTCGATAATGACTTATCACTTCCTGATAATTCTTGATTTTTATTTTTTTCCGGGAAAAAGTGTTGTGCAAACTGTTTTGCATGATCAAAAAGATTTTTTGTAATCTTAATAGATTGATTCAAATCACATTCCATTTGATACCATTCAACCATGGTAAATTCAGGATTATGAAGGGGAGAAGTGAAGGATTCTCCGCTTCGATAACATGGACAAATCTGAAAAATTTTTTTAAACCCTTCGGCAAGCAGACGCTTCATATACATTTCAGGACTGGATATCAGATATCCTGAATAGGTATTTTTCCTGTCATCCCGGAATTCTACTGAATACGGCTCAATGTATGCTTCGCCACTGCAGTACGGTACACATAAAGGAGTTGTCACTTCAGTATACCCTTCTTGTATAAACCATTGCCGGATTTCATTCAATAGTGCTGATCTGAATTTCAGTATTTCTATTCTATTCATATTTAATTCTATTTTTAGAGAATTTTTCATATTCGCTGATAATTTTTGAGATTTTTCGCACAGAGCCCACAACGCACACAGAGTCAAAATAATTGTTCTTCGTATGCGTTGCGGGCTCTTTAGATTTTTCTCCCAATTTTGCCCTTTTTTCAATTTTTTTTCAACTTTTTAACATTCTTTTGAATAAAAATAAGACAAAAATGAACCATTTCAGTGGTATTTCATATTTTTTTTTCACTTATTTAAAAAAATTGTGTACCATTGTTAATAAGGTGCATGAATGGAATACTCAGAGACAAACTCGTTTTCTTTATATATGCGGGAAATCGGTAATATCCCGCTGCTTCAACGGAATAAAGAATATAAACTTGGAGTTAAGATTCTGCATCTTAAACAAAAGATAAAACAGTATAAAAAAAATATGATTAAAAGCACCGGCGGGAAAATGGTTACACGTGATTTTGTAAAGGTTTTTTATCAATTACAAAAGTGCAGGCATATTATGGTCTCAAGTAACCTCAGGCTTGTTTTTTCCATTGCAATGAAGTATAACCGGGTCACATTACCATTCGAAGATCTTGTTATGGAAGGTAATATAGGATTATTACGCGCAGTTGATCGTTTCGATCCGCATAAAGGTTTTAAATTTTCTACTTTTGCCGTGTGGTGGATAAAACAGAGTATATTGAAAGCTATTAAAGACAAAGGTTCATTAGTACGCATTCCTGCGCACATTGAAGGAATATACAAAGAATTACGCGCTTTATCTCAGGATTATTCTGATATACACGGATATGAACCCGGTATTGATACTATTGCCGCGCTAAAAAAAATCAGTATTCAAAAGGCATATTCATTGATGACAATGCCGCAGTTTGTACAGAGCATACATGAACCAATAAATGAATCGGGCGAGGAACTTGGTTCAACAATTGCTGCAGATACAGACTCAGAAAGTCAATTCGCGTATGTTGAGAATAATGAACTGCGCACAGCATTGTTTCACGCACTGAAACGGCTAAGTAAACATGAGCAAGCAGTAATCATCCAGCGTTATGGGCTATATGATGGCGAGCCGAAAATTTTAGATGCTGTCGGTAATGCGCTCGGTCTCACACGTGAAAGAATTCGGCAAATTCAAAATACTGCATTAAAAAAATTAAAAAAATTTGTTAACTCATCCGGATTGGACAATTATTTGTAATATCTAAACAGTCCAAGAAAAGAGTTCTTCGGGTATATTCTTAAATGTATTAATCAGCCAGGTATTGATATCCTTTCTGGGTTATCTTTAAAATTCCGTATTTCTGTAAGTCTTTTATAATATAACCGCGCTGTAACAATGAATCGCGGATACACAACCATTGCTTTTTTGTTAAAAATCCTCCCGCACCGTAAACCTGAAGCTGCTCATGTTGGTGCTGCATTATCTTTTTCCCTTTCATGCCGCGAAGCACATTAATAACGTGATCCGCGCCGAAATACTGTACTTGTTTGACTGCAGTTAAAAACATTTTTGATGTTTGGGCAATATCAGATGTTTCAATTATTTTAAAATCTTTTGTAATTTTGCAGGACTCATTCCGGGAAACAGCCTCATTCCCGGAGTGCGCATCATCCACATTCATACAGATATCGCACGCGTTGCAATTTTTTTCTGAGTATACTTCACCGAAATACTCAAGCATTGTTTTTCTCCGGCAGTTACCGGTTTCAGCAAAACGCACCATCATCTCCAGTTGATAAAATTGATTATTCCGTATCCTTTTATCCATGGTCTTATTGATAAAATAAGTCTGTTTGATACTGTCACTGTAATTATATAAAAGACAGCATAGTGCCGGGAGACCGTCCCTTCCGGCACGCCCGATTTCCTGATAGTATGATTCAATGCTTTTCGGCATATCATGGTGAATAACAAAACGGACATCGGATTTATTTATCCCCATACCGAAGGCAATAGTGGCGACAATAATATTAATTTTGTTCTCTGTAAAAAAACGTTGATTTTCCTGTCTTATTTTGTCGGGAAGTCCGGCATGGTAAGGTTTTACAGAATATCCTTTACTGTGTAATACTATGTTAAGCTCATCAACCTGCTTCCGTGAATAACAGTAAATAATACCGGACTGATTTCTAAAATTATTCAGGACGTCGCATATCTGCTGAACCGGTCTGTTTTTTTTTTTAACAATCAGGCGCAGATTTGGACGGATAAAACTTCCGATGAAAATAGCCGGTTTTGAAAACCCAAGGCTATTGCAAATATCTTTTTGTACAGAAGGTGTCGCGGTAGCAGTGAGCGCAATCCACTTTGCGTAAGGGAATGAGTTGCGCAAGAACTTTAACTCGCGGTATTCAGGACGAAAATCGTGCCCCCAGGCGGAAATACAATGAGCTTCATCTACGGCGATCAAAACCGGCTCAAGATGTCCTAAAATATTCTGAATATCTTTTTTAAAAATTGATTCTGGAGCAATATATAAAATACATGCTTTGCGATTCAGGAGTAATTGAAAATTCCGTGCATACTCGTCCGGATCGAGCGTGTGGCCGAGCATTACTGTCGAAACACCTGCCCTATTCAACTGACACACCTGGTCTTGCATTAAAGAAATCAGCGGAGAGATTACTACTGTTAGTCCTTTAAATAACAAAGCAGGAATTTGATAACAAAGAGATTTACCGCCGCCGGTAGGGAGCACGGCGAGTACTTCGCGGCCTTCCCCGAGCGCGCAGATTATCTCCTGCTGAAAAGGGAGAAAAGAACTGAAGCCGAAGACTTTCTGCAGAATGATATGCGCATCTTCGAGAAAACTTTCATGATTCAATTTACTGATGCCAATGAGTGTGTGCTAATAATTTTATCAATAAAGTTTAAGTGGTAATTTAATTCCGGGATATATATGGGCGAACGACGGGGCTCGAACCCGCAACAACCAGAACCACAATCTGGCGCTCTACCATTGAACTACGTTCGCCGTATACTGAAACTACATTTCCATCTGCCGTAAGGAGCACCGGACATTTTCACAGGACTTATGTTTCTCCGTGCTTAAGAGGTGCCGCAGTTTCTGGATATAATTATAACATGATACCGGACAATCTATTTAATTTATTTTCACCCTAAGCCGGCAAAGCCGGAGAGGTCGACCGACTTCGTCGGTAGACACCAGAAGACAGCAGCCGACTTTGTCGGCAGTCATCAGCGGGCAGCGTACAGAAGTCAGAGACTAAATAAAATTATGTAGGTACCAGCTGACCTCTGTCCTCTGTCCTCTGTCCTCTGTCCTCTGTCCTCTGTCCTCTGTCCTCTGTCCTCTGTCCTCTGTCCTCTGTCCTCTGTCCTCTCGCTGTATAATAAATAAACTTTATTACACAAATT
>Ga0180008_1000428_pt1 | contig 36901 bp, 30 predicted proteins | sample MM_PW_MetaG_FD_121121 | JGI IMG/M metagenome (GOLD analysis project Ga0180008, IMG submission 121121) | Groundwater microbial communities from the Aspo Hard Rock Laboratory (HRL) deep subsurface site, Sweden - MM_PW_MetaG | ecosystem: Environmental > Aquatic > Deep subsurface > Groundwater... | reverse complement strand
GCCAGGCCAAACTGAGTGCCGTTGCCCGGCAACTCAACGAACGACCCAGGAAAACGCTCGAGTACCAAACGCCTGCAGAGCGCTTCCAAGCTTGTGTTGCCACCACCCGTTGAACCCACCACCAATGCCGGCCGTTCAGATCAGACATCGCCAACGCCAGTTCTGACAGAAGCCGGCGATCAGCCTACAGGTAGCAAGCCGACAGCATTGCGTCCGAAATAGAGGCCCGCTGCGATATCGCCCTGAAACACATGTCAGCGTTGAGCGTCCAGCTTCCGCCAGTTTGGTATATGCATTGTCATTATCGCTTGGAAGAGACGACTATGAATCGGATAGCGCAAGTGAAGCAATTCGTGGACGATCACGAAATCCCTGAACTCTGGTTCCCTGTCCGCTAACTCCATTGCCAACGTAATGACGCCAGCAGACGAACATGATCCCCATTTCCGCCTCATAGGGTAAACCCGCACGATCCGCGGATTGACCTTCAACTTCACCGACCATCGAATAACGCGCATTTTTAGGTCGATCGCGCCGCCTTCCTGTATCACGATAGTAGCGACCGCATGATCAAGTCCACGATCCGGGTCCGATCCTCATCATTCAGGTCGAGAAGCGGGAGATAAAGCGCGCCGCGTAGTCGCCTGCGTTCATCGTCGTTGAGCAGTGCGTTAGGGTAGCGCGTACGAAGTTCATCGATCAGACTTGCAACTTGACGCACATCGATCTCGCCGCCAGTCAGCGCGGGATCGTCGCGAAGCGCAATCATGACACCAAACGCATCGGCAGACAGGCCGCTCGCCTTGGCCTCTGCAAGCCGCATCTCTTTCTCCGCCGCCAAGGCTCCGAGCAGATCGATCACGGCCAACCCGGTAACGTTCCGGCTTTCCATGTCCTTCAGAATGCGTTCGGCTCGGTCCTTGAGCGGCTGAAGGATCGGCGCATTGGCTTGATCGTCGTCGACTTCCTTTTGCAAGCCGCGCACGAGGTTGAACACCTTGCCTTCATCGCTACCCTTGCTGTCGCGCAGGGCATCTAGCGTCTTTACATCAAAGGTGACGGTCTTGGTGAGATTGCCCAACCCCGACTGTTCGGCGTTCGCTTCAACAAGTCGGCGCGTCTTATAGGCTAGGTCAGCGACAAATCCGACCTGATCGGCATAGGCGTTGCGCACCGTCGCATAGAGCTGCGCCAGCCGCTTGAACGTCGTAATGTGATCGACCAGCTCGGCGGACGGTGACAAGATTTCCCACAGGCTCTCAATGTCCTTGTAGGCCTCGAAAAAGGCCTTGCGCGGTTCAGGATCGAGAAATTTGCCGTAAACCAGCGCCTCTAGCCGCTCGTCGGCGCCGCCGCCTTCGCACGCATCGAGATATTCGGCCTTTGCCGTTGCGATCTTCACAAGGAAGTCGGTCAACAGCAGGTCCAGGTCCTCGATGACGCCGCTGACATCCTCAGAGTCGAACTTGAGCGCCTTCTTGAGGTCCCGCAGTACGCTGACGAAATCGACGACCAGCCCGATCGGTTTGCGCACGCCTTCGCTATCGACATAGGGGCGGTTCACGCGAGCGATCGCCTGCAACAGCACATGGTCGCGCATCGGCTTGTCGAGATACATCGCGTAGAGGACCGGCGCGTCGTATCCGGTCAACAGCTTGTCGGTGACGATTAGGATTTTGGGTTCTTCGGCGGTCTTCTTGAAAAGCAACCGGACGTCGGATTCCCGCTCATCGCTGAGTTGCAGAACCGGGCAATCGCGCCTTCCAGTTCATCGCGCAGGAACATCGCCGCTTCGCTCCCCCGCTTGGTGCGGGCGTCATCCGGCGTCAGCGGCGTCCAGCCGATTTCTTCCGCGTGGCGCACCATCGGGAATTGGACTGAGCCGGCTTCGGAAATAGCTAGGTCGGTCATGCTGCCACCTCGTGCTTGGCTTCGAGCGCCGACAGGACGAGATCGGCGACGCGGATTTCGCCGGTCATCAGCTTGTGCAGCAGAGCGCGGAACAGCTCTTCGAGGACGGCCTTCTTACGTTTGTGCAGGTCAATTTTGGCATCAATGGCGTCGAAGATTGCCGCAATCTCATTTTGCTCTTCACTGGTCGACGGTATCGGGATTAGGAGCGGCTCAAGGTTTTACTTGTTCAACTGAGGTGTCGGGCCAGGTTCAGTTATTGTGCGCAAATCGAAGTTCTGAAACCATTGGAATAGAAAATTCTGTTTTAGCCGGCCCTTCGCGACTACCCCAATCACATTAGGGTCGAAAACCGACCATTCGGTAGTGAGGCGCTTTTTGTTTGTAGCGATCGCCGCCCCTCTTTTCGGAAATATGATAGTGCCCGGCGGAACACACCGGTCTTGGGCGACGGCCAAGGACGAGGGCCAAAGCTGGCGTATCAAGGAGTGCCTTGTTTACGAGACGGACCTGAACGGCGAAAAATATGTGCTGTCGGCCGATCGCTGGTACCGGATTGATACTAACCTCGCTGCCGAAGTTTCGGCCTTTTTCGCTGGGATCACGCCCCACGTCTTGCCGCCCGCACTGGCAGACGAAAACGAGGAAAAGTATAACAACCGGATTGCGACTGGCGGCCACAACATGCTTTGCCTTGACCGAAAACTGGTGAAGCCAACAGGTGCATCTTATTCGATTGAGGCGTGCGATTTCCTTCAAGACGATGGGGCAATGATCCACATTAAGGATCAGACCTCGTCATCGCGGCTTAGCCATCTTTTCAATCAGGGCACTGTTTCAGCTCGCGTTATGAAGATGGATGGAGCGTTCCGCGATCGGCTGCGGACAACAATTGCGGTTCAAGAAGTGGCGCTCAGTTTGACGGGCTACCAGGCGCTAGTGACCAACTCCGCGACGCCTTTCAGCGAAGGCGCACATCTGATAGTGTATGGAGTAATCTGTTCAGGCGTCAGCGCAGGCACGAACCGCCTTCCGTTCTTCAGTCTTGTGACTTTCAGGCAGGCCGCAAATGAACTGCGCGCACTTGGTTACAAGTGCGCCTTCGCGTGGATCGCCAAGCCAGCATCCACAACAACCAAGACTAAGCGGACGCCTAAGGCTCCGCCGACACTGGCGGCAGCGGCCTAGATATATGGAAAGGCAACTGCTCTGCAGCGTGACCGATACCTCCTTACATAGCGGGGCGCCTGCGAGCCGGTCGGCCTGCAATCGCCCCAAATCTCTGTCGTTCTGCCCTTAGGCTCGGGTAGAAGCTGGATGCCGATTGCTGGGCTGGCCTTCCGCTCGGCCAAGTTTAGGGGGAGCAGCAGGAGTATCCCAGCGATCTCGGTTTAGCCCGTTATCGAAGTCGCTGGATTGCAGAAATCCAGGTTGTCGATTGTGCCAACACGCTGTAGCAACCGGGTGTGCAGCCGCCGGCTGTGCGCCAGTATTTTCAAGGCCTTGTAGGGTGTGAAAATTTCACTGGGGCTCCTGCCGCCCCAGCCAATATTGCCGAATTGATCATCGGCATGCCGCACATCCTGCATCCTATATGGCCCAATCCCGGTGGTGGCGTCGCTTGTCGGTCGGCTGCTGCGCCGCTGCGTTTCGCGCCCATCATGCGTGCCGGCAACGCAATCATATGCAAATACTATGCGGCCGGCCCGATCCCCGTCTCGCATTCCGCTCCCGCTCCGCCCTAGTTGCGCAACCGCAGACAGGCCCGCCGTCATTTCGCGACGGGCGCTGCGGGAGCTTTCTATGCAGGACATCCTCTGGATCGGCGCCATCCTGGCCTTGCTGGCCGCCAGCCTCGGCTATGCCGCGCTGTGCGACAATCAGTGAGGGGTGCACGCCATGACAATCGATCTCTGGCTCGCCGCGATCACCGCGCTCGGGCTGCTTTCCTATCTGGTCGCCGTGCTCGCACGGCCCGACCGCTTCTGAAGGAGGCGTCGTCATGACCATCCAGGGATGGACCCTCATCCTCCTCTTCGTCGCCATGGTGCTGATGTTGGCCAAGCCCGTCGGCCTGTGGCTCTTCGCCCTGTATGAAGGGCGCCGCACGCCGCTCCATGCGCTGCTCGGACCAGTGGAGCGCGGCTTCTATCGCCTTTCGGGCATCGACCCGACGCAAGAGCAGGGATGGCGGCGCTATGCCGTCCATATGCTGATCTTCAATGCGGTGCTGCTGCTCGCCACCTATGGCCTGCTGCGGCTTCAGGGCGTGCTGCCGCTCAATCCGCAGGGGTTCGGCGCGGTCAGCGAGCCGCTCGCCTTCAACACCGCGATCAGCTTCGCCGCCAACACCAATTGGCAAGGCTATGCCGGCGAATCGACCATGTCGAACCTCAGCCAGATGCTGGCGCTGACCATTCATAATTTCCTGTCGGCGGCCACCGGCATCGCGCTCGCCTTCGCCCTTTTTCGTGGCTTTGCCCGGCGCAGCGCAACGGGGATCGGCAATTTCTGGGCCGACATGACGCGGGTGACGCTCTATCTGCTGCTGCCTTTGTCGGTCGTGCTGGCGCTGTTCTACATCGCTAGCGGCGTGCCGCAGACCTTGGCCGGATCGGTCGACGTCACCACGCTGGAAGGCGCGCGCCAGACGATCGCGCTTGGCCCGGTCGCGTCGCAGGAAGCGATCAAGATGCTGGGCACCAATGGCGGTGGCTTCTTCAACGCCAATTCCGCCCACCCGTTCGAAAACCCGACCGCGCTCACCAATCTGGCACAAATGCTCTCGATCTTCCTGATCGGCGCGGGCCTGACCTACACGTTCGGCAAGGCGGTCGGCAATGTCCGTCAGGGCTGGGCGATCCTGGCCGCGATGATGACCCTGTTCCTGATCGGCGTCACCATCACTTATTGGCAGGAAGCGGCCGGCAATCCCATCCTGCATGGCCTGGGCGTCGCCGGCGGCAATATGGAGGGGAAGGAACTACGCTTCGGCATCGCCGCCTCGGCCCTCTTCTCCGTCGTCACAACGGCGGCCTCCTGCGGGGCGGTCAACGCCATGCACGACAGTTTCACCGCGATCGGCGGCATGATCCCGCTGTTCAACATGCAGTTGGGCGAAGTCGTGATCGGCGGCGTGGGCGCTGGCATCTATGGCTTTTTGCTGTTCGCCATTCTGGCCGTGTTCGTCGCTGGATTGATGGTCGGCCGCACGCCCGAATATGTGGGCAAGAAGATAGAGGCGCGCGAAGTGAAGCTGGCCGTCTTGGCCATCGCCATATTGCCGCTCATCATCCTGGGCTTCACCGCCGTCGCCAGCGTGCTGCCGGCTGGCCTAGCCGGACCGCTCAACAAAGGGCCGCATGGCTTTTCGGAAATACTCTACGCCTTCACCAGTGCGGTGGCTAACAATGGGTCGGCCTTTGCCGGGCTGAGCGCCAACACGCCCTTCTATAACGGCATGCTGGGCGTGGCGATGTGGATCGGCCGCTTCTTCATCATCGTGCCGATGCTGGCGATCGCCGGCGGATTGGCGGCCAAGCGCCATACGCCCGAAACGGCCGGCTCCTTTCCCACCACCGGTCCGCTCTGGACCGGCCTGCTGATCGGCATCGTGCTGGTCGTGGGCGGCCTCACCTTCCTCCCCAGCCTCGCGCTCGGCCCCATTGCGGATCATCTCGCAATGGTGCGCGGCCAGCTTTTTTAAGGATCACCCCATGGCCCGGTCCGAACAAAAATCCCTCTTCACGCCCGACCTGATCCTGCCCGCCTGCGCCGACGCCGTGCGCAAGCTGCATCCCGCCGCGCTCATCCGCAATCCGGTGATGTTCACCACCGCGACGGTCGCGCTTCTGCTCACCCTGTTGCTGCTGGTCGGGCATGATGCGCTGGCGGTCGGCTTCAAGCTGCAACTGGTCGTCTGGCTCTGGCTGACGGTGCTGTTCGGCACCTTTGCCGAGGCGCTGGCGGAAGGACGTGGCAAGGCGCAGGCCGCCTCGCTCCGCGCGGCCAAGGCGGAACTGACCGCCAAGCGGCTGAAAGGCGGCGGCCCCGATCATGAGACGGTCGCGGCCAGCGCACTCAAGCTGGGCGACATGGTGCTTGTGCAGACCGGCGACCTGATCCCGGCCGATGGCGAAGTGGTCGCTGGTGTCGCATCGGTCAACGAAGCCGCCATCACCGGTGAAAGCGCACCGGTCATCCGCGAAGCCGGCGGCGACCGCTCGGCAGTCACGGCCGGTACCCGTGTCATTTCCGATGAGATCCAGGTGCGGGTGACGGTCAATCCGGGACAGGGATTCATCGACCGGATGATCGCGCTGGTTGAGGGGGCGGAGCGGCAGAAGACGCCCAATGAAATCGCGCTGACGCTGCTGCTCGTCGGCCTCACCATCATCTTCCTGATCGCGGTCGCGACCATTCCGGGCTTTGCCAGCTATGCCGGCGGCGGCATTCCGGTGGCGATCCTGGCGGCCTTGCTCATCACCCTGATCCCGACCACGATCGCGGCGCTGCTGTCTGCGATCGGCATTGCCGGGATGGACCGGCTGGTCCGCTTCAACGTGCTCGCCAAATCGGGCCGCGCGGTCGAGGCCGCGGGCGATATCGACACGTTGCTGCTGGACAAGACCGGCACCATCACCATCGGCGATCGTCAGGCGACCGAGTTTCGCCCGGTCGGCGGCACCATGCCGGCGGCTTTGGCAGAGGCGGCGCTGCTCGCCAGCCTGACCGACGAAACGCCCGAGGGCCGCTCCATCCTGCTGCTCGCCCGCGAACAGTTCACGCAATTGCCGGACAGCCTGCCGTCGGACGCGGAGGTCATTCCCTTCACGGCGCAAACCCGCATTTCGGGCGTCCGTATCGGTGACATGGTCATTCAGAAGGGGGCGGTGGATTCCATCCTGCGCGCCAATCCCGCTCTGGAGGGCGATCCGGTCACGCAGGACTTGCGCCGCATCACGGACGAGATCGCCCGCGCCGGTGGCACGCCGCTCGCCGTTGCGAAAGACGGCAAGCTGCTGGGCGCCATCTTCCTCAAGGATATCGTCAAGGCGGGCATCAGGGAGCGGTTTGGCGAACTGCGCGCCATGGGAATCCGCACCGTGATGATCACCGGCGACAATCCGCTGACCGCCGCCAGCATCGCGGCGGAGGCCGGGGTCGATGATTTCCTGGCGCAGGCGACGCCCGAGGACAAGCTGGCTCTGATCCGCAAGGAACAGGAAGGCGGGCGTCTGGTGGCGATGTGCGGTGACGGCACGAACGACGCCCCGGCGCTGGCGCAGGCCGACGTCGGCGTGGCGATGAACACCGGCACGCAGGCCGCGCGCGAAGCGGGCAATATGGTCGACCTGGACAGCGACCCGACCAAGCTGATCGAGATCGTCGGGCTGGGCAAGCAATTGCTCATGACCCGCGGCGCGTTGACGACCTTCTCCGTCGCCAACGACATCGCCAAATATTTCGCGATCATCCCGGCCATGTTCGTGGCGCTCTATCCGGGCCTCGGCGTGTTGAACGTCATGGGCCTTTCCACCCCGGAAAGCGCGATCCTGTCCGCGATCATTTTCAACGCGCTCATCATTCCGCTGCTGGTGCCGCTGGCGCTGCGGGGCGTGACCTATCGCCCGATCGGCGCGGGGCCGCTGCTGGCGCGCAACCTCGCCATCTACGGGCTGGGTGGCCTCGTTTCGCCCTTCATCGGTATCAAGATCATCGACCTGGCCGTCAGCGGCCTTGGCCTCGCCTGAAGGATTTCCCCATGGGCAAAGATATTCTCACCTCGCTTCGTCCCGCCATCGTCATGGCGCTGCTGTTCGGCGCCTTGTTGGGCCTCGGCTACCCGCTCGCCATGACCGGCATCGGCCAGATGCTGTTCCCGGCACAGGCCAATGGCAGCCTGCTCCGTCAGGAAGGCCGGGTCATCGGATCGTCCCTGATCGGCCAGAATTTCAGCGAGCCGCGTTATTTCCACCCGCGTCCCTCGGTAGCGGGGAAGGGCTATGACGCGCTGGCCTCGTCCGGCTCCAATCTCGGCCCGACAAGCCAGGCCCTGACCGACCGGGTGAGGGCGGACGTCGCCACCCTGCATCGCAATACGTCAGATCTTTTCGTTCCGTCCGATCTGGCGACAACCTCCGCCTCGGGCCTCGACCCCCATATCTCGCCCGAGGCGGCTTTTTATCAACTCGATCGGGTCGCTCGCGCGCGCAACATGGCCCCCGCACGGCTGCGCGGACTGATCACGCAATCTATCGAACGCCCGCTGCTCGGCTTTCTGGGCGAACCGCGCGTCAATGTCCTCGAACTCAATCGACGGCTGGACGGGATTGGCGCTAATGAACGGCCATGAACGCTGACGCCCGCCCGTCCCCCGAGTCTTTCCTGCGCCAGGCGGCGCGGGAGGAGCGGGGGCAGCTCAAACTGTTCCTGGGCGCGGCGCCGGGCGTCGGCAAGACGTACGAGATGCTGACCGACGGGATGCGGCGGCTGAAATCCGGCACGGATGTGGTCATCGGCGTCGTGGAAACCCATGGCCGCCGTGAAACGGAAGCGCTGATCGCCGGCCATGCGGTCATGCCGCGCCGCATGGTCGACCATGCCGGCCACAGCCTGGGCGAAATGGATCTGGACGCCATATTGGAACGGCGCCCGCAACTGGTGCTGGTGGACGAACTGGCGCATCATAATGCGCCGGGCAGCCGCCATCCAAAACGCTATCAGGATGTGGACGAACTGCTGGACGCCGGCATCGACGTCTATTCCACGATCAACATCCAGCATATCGAAAGCCTGAACGACGTCGTCGCCTCCTTCACCCGCGTTCGCGTCCGCGAAACGGTGCCGGACGCCATGCTGGACGGCGCGGAGATCGAGGTCGTTGACATTCCGCCCGACGAACTGATCGAGCGCCTGAAGGAGGGGAAAGTCTATATCCCGGCCGAAGCAAGCCGGGCGCTCAACCATTTCTTTTCAAAATCGAACCTGACGGCGCTGCGCGAACTGGCATTGCGCCGGGCGGCGCAAGCGATCGACGCGCAGATGCTCGACTATGCGCGCGGCCATGCGCTGGCAGGCAGTTTTGCCGTGGGCGAACGGGTGGTCGTCGCGGTGAGCGAACAGCCGAGCGGACCGGGACTGGTGCGCGCCGCCAAGCGCCTGGCCGATGCGCTGAAGGCCCCCTGGACCGCCGTGCATATCGAAACGCGGCGCGCGCAGGGCTTTACCGATGCGGAGCGCAAGGCGGTGGCGGATACGCTGGCGCTGGCCTCGCGTCTGGGCGCGGCCACCGCCAGCGTGCCGGCGCAGAGCGTGCTGGATGGCCTTCGCGCCTATGCGATCGACGCCCGCGCTACTCAGATCGTGATCGGCAAATCGGCGCGATCGCGGCTGTTCGAACTGCGCCATGGATCGGTGGTCGATCGGCTGGTGCGCGATATGGGGCAGGTGGCGGTCCATGTCCTGCCCGCCGATGAAGATCAGGTGGCGCCGCCCCGAAAACCGCTGCGCATGCCTTGGGGCAGGCCGGCGGACTATCTCTGGTCGGCCGGCCTGATCGTGGCGATGACGGCGCTCGGCCGCCTGCTGCTGGCGGTCATCGACCTTGGCAATATCGCGCTGCTCTATCTGGTGCCGGTCATGTTCGCCGCCGCCACTTATGGCCTTCGCGCCGGGCTGTTTGCGGGCATCGCGTCCAGCCTCGCCTATAATTTCTTCTTCCTGCCGCCGACCGGGACACTGACGGTCAGCAACCCGGAAAATATCATCTCCATCCTCGTATTGCTGGGCGTGGCGATCGTGACCAGCCAGTTTGCCGCGCGGGTGCGGGGGCAGGCGGACCTCGCCCAATCGAGCGCGCGCGCCAATGCGGCGCTGGCGGGCTTCTCCCGCAGCCTTACATCGGCTGCCAGCGGGAATGAGTTGATGCAGGCGATCTGTGCGGAGATCGCCCGACTGCTCGACCTGCGCACGGTCCTCCTTCTCCCCTCGCGCGACGGACCGGACCTGCGCGCCGCCTATCCGCCCGAAGACCGGCTGGAGCAGATCGAGCGCGCCGCCGCCCAATGGGCGATGGACAATGGCCAGCCGGCGGGACGCGGATCCTCGACGTTGACGGCCTCCGACTGGCTGTTTCATCCGCTCGGCACCCAGCGCGGCGTGCTGGGGGTGCTGGGGCTGGCGCGCGACGATGCGGGCGAACCCCTGCGCTCCGATCAGGCGGCACTGCTGACCAGCCTGCTCGATCAGGCGTCCATCGCACTCGACCGCATGGCGCTGGAGGAGGAGATGCAAGGCGCGCGGCAGGTCTATGAACGCGACCGGCTGCGCTCCGCCTTGCTCTCGTCGGTCAGCCATGATCTGCGCACGCCGCTCACCACCATCATATCGGCCATTCATGAACTGAAGCAGCATCAGCCTTCGGCGCTGCTCGACACGGTGGATGGGGAGGCGCAGCGGCTCAACCGCTTCGTCGCCAATCTGCTCGACATGGCCCGGATCGAGGCCGGCGCGCTACCCATGAAGGTGGAGGCGATCGACTTGTTCGATGCCGTCGCCAGCGCGGTCGACGATGTCCGCCAATCGCTGGCCGGCCGCAGCGTGCAAGTTGCGATCCCGCCCGACATTCCGCTGGTCAGGCTGGATCCGGTGCTGCTGCACCATATCCTCATCAACCTGCTCGACAATGCCGGCCGTTATGGCGCGCCGGACACGCCGGTCACGATCCGGGGGGCGCGCACCCATAACGGCATAACCCTGTCGGTGGTGGACGAAGGCCCCGGCCTGCCGCCCGGCGACATGGACCGCTTGTTCGACACCTTCACCCGACTGGAAGGGTCTGACCGGGCCAAGCACGGCACCGGCCTTGGCCTTGCCATAGTCAAGGGCTTTGCCGAGGCGATGGGCCTCGCCGTCAGTGCCGACAATGAAGCGGACCCGCGCGGCGCCTGCTTCACTTTGCATATCCCCGACACGCGCATCATTATCGACCTGCCTGACGAGAGCCTGCCATGACGATCCGCCACACCGTCCTCATCATCGACGACGAACCGCCGATCCGCCGGCTGATCCAGGCGGCGCTGACCCGTGCCGGCTATGCGACGGTAGAGGCCGGCAATGCGCGTGAGGCATTGGAGCAGTTGCGCATAGCAAAGCCGGACGTCAGCCTGCTCGATCTGGGTCTGCCCGATCGGGACGGGCTGGAGCTTGTGCCGCTGTTCAAGCAGCAGGGCGACACCACGCTCATCATCATATCGGCGCGCGACGCGACGGACGAGAAGGTCGCGGCGCTCGATCTTGGCGCGGACGATTATCTGACCAAGCCCTTCGATACGGACGAACTGCTGGCGCGGGTGCGGGTGGCGCTGCGCAACCGCATGACCCGCCATGGCGGCGCGGTGGCTGTCCGGGCGGGCGATGTCGAAATCGACCTCATCGCCAATATCGTGCGCAAGGGCGGGGCGGAGGTCCATCTGACGCCCAAGGAATTCGCCGTGTTGGCGCAGCTTGCGCGCTTTCCCGGCCGGGTCATCACCCATAGCCAGATCATGAACCATGTCTGGCCGCGCGAACATGTCCATCATGTCGAATATCTGCGCGTGTTGATCCGCACCTTGCGGCACAAGCTGGAGGATGATCCGCAGCAGCCGCGGATCATCGGCAACGAACTGGGCATCGGCTACCGGTTGCGCGCCGCCGACGATTAGCGCGGGTTGGCGCTTCTCCTTGCGGCAGAGCGCGGTTAGAGCCATCGGCGCAACGCCATCAGCGCAACAAGGAGCAGACGCCCAATGATAGACCCGCGCGCCATCCGCACCTTCCTGGCGGTGTGCCGCGCCAACAGCATCAGCGGCGGCGCGCGCGCGCTCAACATCTCCCAGCCATCCGTATCCAATGCGATCGCGCAGCTGGAACAGTCGCTGGGTGGCGTGTCGCTGTTCGAACGCTCGCGCAGCGGCATCCAGTTGACGCCCGAAGGCGAAGCGTTGCTGCGCCGGGCGGAGGCGATCGACAGCCTGATGGCCGATGTGCAGACGGAGGTGACGCTGGCCAGCGCCGGTGTCGCCGGGCCGTTGCGCATAGGCGGCACGCCCGGTGCGCTGGTCAGCCTGCTGCCCGATGCGGTGCGCCGCATGGAGGCGCGGATCGGCCGGTTCGCGCTGCATGTGGTGGAACGGCCCGACCATGACCTCGCCGCCATGCTGCATCGGGGCGAGATCGAGCTGGCCTTCGTCACCACAGGCATCGAACAGCCGCCTGAAGGCATAGAGGAGCAGACCTTCTCGCGCGATCCTTTCGCCCTGATCGTGGGCAAGCAGAACGACCATATGCCTGCGCGTCTTTCCTTGCGCGACACGGCGCATATGCGCTGGGTGTTGCCCGAAGCGCGCGGCGCATTCCGTCGTCAGGTCGATGCGCTGTTCATGGCCGCCGATATTCCCGTTCCGCAGGATATCATCCGCTGCGACTCCCTGCTCACCACGAAAGCGATGGTGCGTGGCAGCCAGCGCGTCACCATATTGCCGATGCAGGTCGCCTGGGCGGAATTGTCGATCGGCGTGCTGCGGGCGATCACGATCGAAGAAGCGCATTTCGCCCGCAGTATCGGCGTGCGCAAGCTGGCGGGCGGCCGTCTGTCGCGTCTGGGGGGTGAACTGCTCGACACGTTGATCCATAGTTCCAAACTATGACGCATCGAAAAATCATTATTTTTCTTTCTGGTCGTCGCGGTCCATAACGTCTCCACAACGACAACGGGAGAGACTTCAGGTGCGACAGCTTATCCGCAATGTCCGGATATTCGACGGAACGGGTAGCGATCCTGTCCCCGGTGCCGTTCTGATCGAAGGCGACAGCATCGCCGCCATCCTGCCTGCCGACACCGATGCAACGGCTGACACCGTGATCGATGGCCAGGGCGGCACGTTGATGCCCGGCATGGTCGATGCGCATACCCATCTCACCTGGGGCAGCTCGGTCGAGAAAATCTATCACCAGTTCATCCTGCCGCCCGAAGAGTTGAAGGTCGCCGCATGGCGCAATGCCCGCGTGCTGCTCGACCATGGCTATACCAGCCTCTATTCGGCGGGCGCATTGGGCGACCAGATCGAACCCGAACTGGCCCGCGCGATCGAAGCCGGCGGAACGCCCGGCCCGCGCCTCGTCCCCTCGACGCTGGAGCGCAGTCCGGAAGGGGAAGAGGGCGTTGAGACGGGCGACGTGTTCAACGGTCGCGGTCCGCAAGCGATGCGCGACTTCGTCGCCTATTGCGCGGCGGAAGGGGTCAAGTCGCTCAAGCTGGTCATTTCCGGCGAAGATGCGCTCAAGCCTGGTTCGTCGGGCGATATCCTTTACACGGACGAGGAGATGCTGGCGGCTGGCGAGGCGGCGAAGGATGCGGGTCTGTGGATCGCGACCCATGCCTATTCGCCGCGCGCCATCACTCTGGCGCTCGAAGCGGGCGCGCGCATCCTCTATCATTGCTCCTTTGCCGACGATGCCGCGATCGACGCGATGGCGGCGAAGAAGGATGCGATCTTCTACGCGCCCGGCCCCGGCGTTTCCGTCGCCGCGCTGGAAGCGTCGCCCCCGCCGCATGTCAATATGGCGTCGATGAAGGCGAGCGCGGCCGAGCGTCTGGAGTTGGAAAAGGCGCTGGTGCCCAAATTGAAGGCGCGGGGCGTGCGCGTCCTGCCGGGTGGCGACTATGGTTTCCCCTTTAACCCCCATGGCCGCAACGCCCGCGACCTGGAGCATTTCGTCACCTATTACGGCTTTACCCCGGCCGAAGCCCTGAGCGCCGCCACGATGCTCGGCGGACAGCTTATGGGACAGCAAGTTGGACAGGTGAAGCCGGGCTATCTGGCCGACCTGCTGCTGATCGACGGCGATCCGACAAAGGACGTTCGCATCATGCAGGATGCCAATAAAATCAATATGATAATGCTTGGCGGGAAGCTGCATAAAGCGCCCGCTGTACAGCCCGTGACCGCCTGACCGGAAAGACGCTTTCATGTTCGACGTTGCGATCATCGGCTGCGGGCCGGTGGGGGCCTTTGCGGCCAATTTACTTGGCAAATCCGGTGCCTCGGTCCTGGTGATCGAGCAGGAGGCGCGCGCCTATCCGCTGCCCCGCGCGGTGCATCTGGACCATGAAATGATGCGCCTGTTCCAGTCGGCCGGGGTCATCGATCGAGTCGCAGGCGACATGCGCGATACCGAAGGGCATCTGCATGTCGGCGCCGACCATGGCGTCATCCGCTACATGGGTACGGTCGGCCGGGCGCGGCCGTTCAGCTGGTCGAACGACTATTTCTTCTACCAGCCCGAACTGGAGGATCACCTCCGCGACGCGCTGAATGAACACCCCAATATCACTGTCCAACTCGGTGTTGCATTCGAAGGGTTGGAGCAGAATGCGGACGGCGTGACGCTCCGCCTGTCGGGCAGTCGCAGCGAACAGGCCCGCTTTGTCATCGCCTGCGACGGTGCGCGCAGCGCCGTGCGCAAGGCGATGGACATCAGGCTGGACGATCTGGATTTCGAGGAACCCTGGCTGGTGGTCGATGCCGAGGTCGATGGCCCGGTCCGCTTCCCCGACCTGTGGGGCGTGCCCGAAGCCGCCGACCTGCAAAAACTGTCGGTGATGATGTGCGACCCCAAGCGGCCGGCGACGATCGTGCCGGGTCGCGGCAATCATCGCCGCTGGGAATTCATGTTGCTGCCGGGCGAAGACGACCAGGCGATGATGGAACCGGCGGCAGTCGCCGCTTTGGTCGAACCCTATCTCTCCGGGGTGCCGCACAAGGTGGTGCGCGCGGCCACCTATCGTTTTCATGGTTTGATCGCCGAGCGGTGGCGGCAGGGCGGCGTGTTTCTGGCCGGCGATGCCGCGCACCAGACGCCGCCCTTTTTCGGGCAGGGCATGTGCCACGGTCTGCGCGACGTCGCCAATCTGGCCTGGAAGCTGGATCTGGTGTTGCGGGGGCAGGCGCCCGATGCGCTGCTCGATACCTATCAGCCCGAGCGCGACCCCCATGTCCGCGCCGTCATTTCAGCCGCCGTGAGCGCCGGCCGTTATATCTGCATGCTCGATCCGGCAGCCGCCGCCGAGCGGGACGTGAAAATGCGCGAAGCCGCCAAAAGCGCGCAGCAGGGTACAGCCGCCGACCTGATCCCCGCCATCGCCACCGGCATTGTCGCAGTCGGCACGGCGGGCGCGGGCGAACGCTTCATCCAGCCGCGTGTCGGCGACCGGCTGCTCGATGATGTGACGGGGTGCGGCTGGCGCCTCTTCACCCGCACCGCGATCGAGAATGGCGATGTGACCGTCATCGACCTGACGCAACTGGACGACGGCGGCGCGATCGCCGCCTGGCTGGCGGCCCGCAACGCCGAGTCCGTGCTGATCCGGCCCGACCATTATGTCTTCGGCACCGGCAAGGCGAGCGACCTCATCGTCCGGCGCAACGCGCTGGTCGCCGGCGCTGCTCATCAGGAGATTGCCGCATGAGCCTAACCCTGCATCAGGCGCGGACCATCATCGACGCTGCCTTGGCCAAGGGCCGCGCCGATGGCGCGCAGCCGCTGGCCGTGGTGGTGCTGGATGCCGGCGCGCATCCCGTCGCCACTATGCGCGAAGATGGCGCCAGCCTGTTCCGTTTCGACATCGCGAAGGCGAAGGCCGCAGGTGCGCTGGGGATGGGGGCGGATACGCGGGTCTTGGCCGCGCGTGCCGCTTCCAACCCTGTCTTCTTTCAGAGCGTCGTCGCCGCCACCGGCGGTCGGCTTGCTCTGTCCCCCGGCGGCGTCCTGATCCGTGACGTGGAAGGTGCGGTGATCGGCGCCGTCGGGATCAGCGGCGACACCGGCGACTGCGACGAGGCCTGCGCCATCGCGGGCATTCTTGCCGCCGGCCTTTCCCAGGGAGACGTGCAATGAAGTTGCGCAGCATCGAACTGGCGCTGCCCGGCGCGGCGGAGGCGGCAGCCTTCCTCACCGACATATGGGGCATGGCCCCGGCTGAGGTCATCGGCGATATCCAATATCTGCGTGGATCGGGCAGCTTCCCCTATCTGGTCGCGTTGGAAGAGTCGGCGCAGCCTTATGTCCGCTCCACCACCTTCGTCTGCACCGCCGACCGGCTGGAGCAGCTAAAGCGCAGCGTCACCGAAGCAGGCCTGCCTGCTGCGCCCGTGACCTGTGACGATCCGGGTGGCGGCCATGGCATCATCGTCGAACTGGCAGAGGGCGAACTGCTCCGCTTTCTGGTCGACGCGGCCGAAGTCGCAACGATCGAGGGCGCCGATCTGCCGGTCAAGCTCACCCATGTCGTGTTCAACAGCGCGGACGCCGAAGCGACCGGCCATCTGGTCGAAGATGCGCTGGGCTTCCGCGTGTCGGACCGGACCAAGGGCATGGTGTTCGTGCGCTGCAACGACTCCCACCATTCGACCGCCTTCGCCCGCGCCGGGTTCGCCAGCCTCAACCATATCGCCTTCGAGATGGAGGATCTGGACGCGGTGATGCGCGGCATCGGCCGCCTGCGCGATCAGGACATGGCGCCGGCCTGGGGACCGGGACGCCATGGTCCGGGCGCCAATGTCTTTGCCTATTTCATCGCCCCCTTTGGCCCCGTGATCGAATTTTCGACCGCCGTGAACAAGGTGCCTGACGATTATCAGGCCGGCGCGCCGGAAGATTGGACCTGGCCCGCCAAGCGGATCGACCAATGGGGCATGTCCGACAAGGATTTCGACGGCCTGCGCGCCGCCGAGGAGAAGTTTCGCCATCGCCGCGACTGGCAGGTCCAGCCGCTGGACGTCCTGACAGAGGAAAATCACTAATGCGTTATGTCAGCTTCCGCCGCCCCGACGGCACTGCCAGTTTTGGCCGCCTGGATGGCGAGACGATCATCGAACTGGCGACCGACGCGACGCCCAGCCTGAAGGCCGCGCTGGCCGAGGGCAGCCTGTCGGCGCTGACCGATGGGGCGACCTTCGCCGCGGCCGACATCGTGCTGCTGCCGGTCATTCCCGATCCAGCCAAGATATTGTGCGTCGGCCTGAATTACGCCGAGCATGTCAAGGAAACCGGCCGCGAGCAGAAAGCCTATCCGGCGATCTTCGTGCGCTATGCCGACAGCCTGGTCGCCGACGGCCAGCCTATGGTGAAGCCGACTGTGACCGAACGCTTCGACTATGAAGGCGAACTGGCGATCATCATCGGCAAACCCGCGCACAAGGTCGCGGCGGCCGATGCCTGGAACTATGTCGCGGGCTACGCCGCCTTCAACGACGGCAGCGCGCGCGACTGGCAGCGGCACAATATCCAGTTCACGCCGGGCAAGACCTTTCCCGGCACCGGCGGTTTCGGCCCGGCGCTGGTGACGGCGGACGAGATTGACGACCTGAACGCCCTGCGCGTGCAGACGCGCCTCAACGGCGAACTGCTTCAGGACCAGCCGGTCGGCGACATGATCTGGGATATCCCGACCGTGATCGAATATGTGTCGGCCTTCACCCCGCTCAGCCCCGGCGATGTCATCGCCACCGGCACGCCCGGCGGCGTCGGCGATAAGCGCACCCCGCCGCTCTACATGAAGGCCGGCGACAAGGTCGAAATCAGCATCGGCACCATCGGCACGCTCACCAACCGCATCATCGACGAACAATAATCAACAATCACCCAATCATAAGAAAGGGAGAGGGACATCATGCGTAAGTTCAACCTGACCATCACGGCGCTCGCTGGTGCGAGCGTCATCGCCTTGGCCGTGCCCGCCTTTGCGCAGGACGCCACGCCGCAGCAGGCAGCAGACGCGGCGGACGCCAATTCGGACATCATCGTCACCGCCCAGCGCAAGGCTGAAAAGGTGACGGAGGTGCCCATCTCCATCACCGTCGCCAATCAGGCACAGCTGGAGCGGCAGCAGGTCAACACGGTCAACGACCTCAGCCGCGTCGCGCCCTCGCTGGAAATTCAGCAGGCGCCGGGCCAGAATACCGGCGGTGGCGGTGCCATTCGCGGTATCGGTACCCAGACCTTCTCGGCCGGCGCGGTCGCCTCGGTCGGCGTGGTCGTCGATCAGGTCAGCCAGGGCAATGCCAATATCTCCGACCTGTTCGATGTCAGCCGGATCGAAGTGCTGAAAGGCCCGCAGGGCACCTTGTTCGGCCTGACGACGTCCGCGGGCGTGATCAACATCACGACCAACGCGCCCGACCCCAGCGGATTTTCCGCGCGGGTGCGTACCGAATTGTCCAATGCCGGCACCGCCGGTTCGAAGTTCGGCAATCAGGTCATTCAGGGCGTCGTGAACATCCCGCTGGCATCCAATGCCGCCATCCGTATTTCAGGCGTCACCAATTTGCGCCAGGGCGTGAACAAGAACGCGCTGACCGGCGACTATAACGATAATGATCGTTATGGCGTGCGTGGGCGTCTGCTCTGGGAGCCGACCGAGCGGCTGACCGTCAACCTGATCGGCGACTATACCAAGAGCCGCGCCGAAAATGGCGGCGACTTCTTCACCTTCGTCCAGACCAGCGGTCCGGGCACGGCATTGGGCGGCCTGCTTCGAGACAGCGTCGGCATCACGGCCCGGCTCGCAAGCTGCGGCGTGACGCCGGGTGAGGGCAATCAGAAATATTGCTCCGGCTCTTCCTATGTCGGCCGCACGGAAAATTATGGCGGCTCGCTCCAGCTCGATTATGAGGCCGATCCGTTCACGCTGACGTCCGTCACTGCCTATCGCAAATCGAGCGAGACGGGCTTTGGCGCGGCCACCAACGTATTCCGTGGCGATCCGCTGGAATTGCAGGTCGGCAACGGTGCGGTGAACCGCAAGCTGAGCCTGTTCACGCAGGAATTGCGGATCAGTTCGCCTGCCGACCAGTTCCTGGAATATACTGCCGGCGTTTTCTATTCGAACCAGAAGCAGACACGCGATCCGGAAAGCCTGTCGGTGTCGGTAGTGCCGTTCCCCGGCCTCACCATCCCGATCGTGCGCAACCCCGGCGCCGATCTCGACATTCAGGATGAATCGCTTGCCGTCTTCGGTCAGGGTACCTTCCATCTGTCGCCCAGCCTGCGCCTGATTGCCGGTGGCCGGTACACGACCGATCGACTGTCGATGGATCGTTATGATTATTTCACGCCCGCCGATCCGTTCAGCCGCACCATATTGGACGTCCAGAAATTCTCCTGGCGGCTGGGTGCGCAATATGATCTGGCTCGCGACATGATGATCTACGCCACTGCATCGCGCGGGTTCAAGGGCGGGCAGATCGCCATCCCGTCGGCCCCTGCCAAGCCTTTCGTCGTGTTGCCCGAAATTCCGATGGCTTATGAAGCGGGCCTCAAGACAACCTTGTTCGGTGGCTGGGTCGCGGATCTCAGCGTCTTCTATCAGAAGATCAAGAATTTCCAGGCGCAGCAGTGCACCGTGGACAGCACCGCCGTTATTTCCTGCGTGCAAACCAACATCAATGGCGTGAAGTCGCGCGGCGCGGAAATCAACTTCTTCGGCAAGGTTTTCGAAGGCCTGTCGCTCAATACCGGCTTCATCTACGCCAAGGCGACCTACCCGACCAATTTCATCGGCACGGATGGCACCAATATCGGCGGCTCGCAGCTGGCCTATGCCCCCAAATATAAGTTTACGCTGTCGGGCGAATATGAAGCGCCGGTGACCGGTCGCCTCAATGGCTTTGTGGCAGCCGATACGGTGTGGAAGTCGCGGGTGCGCTATGAAGCCAATTCGAACAGCCTGACGACCTTCCGCTCGCACTGGTTGGTGGGTGGCCGGATCGGCCTTCGCACCGATGATAATCGCTACAGCGTCGCGGTGTTCGGTCGCAACCTCTTCAACGTGCATGAACCGTCGCTGATGCAGAGCGATTTCCCCTATACGACCGATCAGCGCGAGCAGAATATCGGTGCCATCTACGGCCCGCAGTCCTTCCGGCAGGTGGGCATCAGCTTCGACGCTAAGTTCTGATCTGACAGGGGCGTGGCGGGGCGATAGCTTTCGCCATGCCTGTTTGTGGTACGGCATATGAAAGGGGGCGGATGAACCAGATCAGACAGGCCATCGCGGCGCTGGGTACCGACCTTGGCCCGCATGTTCTCGACCAGTGCCGGGCGTTGTTCGACGATGAGCAGATGGCGCTGCTGGCGCAGGTGCCGGTGTCCGTGGCGGATGTCTCCTATGGGCCGCACGAACGGCATCGCGTCGATATCTACCGACCTTTGGGTAGCGATCCGGCGCCGATCATCGTCTTCGTGCATGGCGGCGGTTTCCTGAAGGGTGACAAGGGCGGGGCGGATGCCTGGCCCAACGCCAATGTCGGGCGCATGGCGGCGCAGGCGGGTTTTCTGGGCGTCGTCATCAACTACCGGCTCGCGCCCGGTCATGTCTGGCCGGCCGGGGCGGAGGATGTCGCGTCGGTCGTCGCCTGGCTCAAGGATAATGTTGCGCAGCATGGCGGCGATCCCGATCGCATCGTGCTGATGGGCACGTCGGCGGGCGCCGTGCATGTCGCGGGCTATCTGAAGCGGGTGAGGGATCGCGATATTCGCGCCGCCATCCTGCTGTCGGGGCTATATGGCTATACGCCGCTCGATCAGCGGGACATGCTCTATTATGGCGACCCGGCGCTGTACCCTGAGCGTATGCCGCTGGAGGCCGTCGCCTCGACCGGTTTGCCGCTGCTGCTCGCCTGTGCCGAGTTCGATCCACCGCGCTTTCAGGCCGAATTTCTGGGGCTGATGCAGGATCGGCTCGACCGCCATGGCGCGATGCCGCGCGCCATCATTCAATCCGGCCATAATCATTACAGCATGGCCATGCATCTGGGCACCGCCGACCGGCGGCTGTCCGACGAAATCTGCGCCTTCGTGCGCGAAACCACTGCCTGACAATCATATAATCGGAGAGACGGATATCATGCTGGACCGCAGAACCCTTCTGGTCACCGGCGCAGCCGCCATGGCCGCCCCCGCCTTTGCCGCACGCAAAAGTGCCGACCCGGCTTTCCCCAAGGATTTTCTGTGGGGCACGGCCACCGCGCCGCATCAGATCGAGGGCAATAATATCGCCAGCGACCTGTGGTTTCTGGAAAACCAGCAGCCCACCGTCTTCAGCCAGCCATCGGGCGACGCCTGCAACAGCTTCGCGCTGTGGGAAACCGATCTCGACCTTGCCAAAGCGATGGGCCTCAACTGCTATCGCTTCGGCATCGAATGGGCGCGGATCGAGCCGGAGAAAGGCCTGTTTAGCCAGGCGATGTTCGACCATTATAAGGCGGTGATCGAAGGCTGTCGCGCACGCGGTCTGGCGCCGGTCGTGACCTATAGCCATTTCACCGCGCCGCGCTGGTTCAGTGCGCAGGGTGGCTGGACCAATCCGGAAAGCGCGTCGCTTTTCGCGCGCTATTGCGACAAGGCGACCCGCGCCCTGGGGCAGGGCATCCATAGCGTCATCACCTTCAACGAACCCAATATCCTGCTGCTGCTCAAGCCGATGTTGCCGCTGCAGGTGTGGGCCATTCAGAAGCTGACTCTGGAAACCGCAGCCAAGCGGCTGGGCGTGCCTAAATTCGTCAGTGCCAATGTCGCCGATGTCGAAGACCTGCCGGCGTTGCAGAAGGGGCTGCTGGCCGCGCATCAGGCGGGCAAGGCGGCGATCAAGGCGGTGCGGCCTGACCTGCCGGTTGGCATTTCGCTGGCCATGATGGACGATCAGGCGGTGGGCAAGGCGTCGGTGCGCGACCGCATGCGCGGCGAACTGTATGGCGAATGGCTGAACGTCGCGAAGGGCGACGATTTTATCGGCGTGCAGAATTACGAACGCGCACTGTGGGGCGACAAGGGCCGGTTGCCAGCACCCAAGGGATCGACCGTCAACTGGTCGGGCACTGAAGTCTGGGCGGGGTCACTGGCCGGAGCGGTCCGCTATGCCCATGAAGCGACCGGCGTGCCGATCCTGGTTTCCGAACATGGCGTCGGGACGGAGGACGACACGATCCGCGCCAAATTCATTCCCGAAGCGCTAGCGGGCCTGAAGGCTGCAATGGACGATGGGGTTCCGGTGCAAGGCTATTGCCACTGGTCGCTGCTCGACAATTTCGAATGGATTTTCGGCTACAAACCCAAATTCGGCCTGCACAGCGTCGATCCGGTGACGTTTGCCCGGACGCCCAAGCCCAGCGCCGGCGTCTATGGCGCCATCGCTCGCCGCAACGCGCTGTAAGGGAGGGATGCCATGACGCGTTTCGCTCTCATCGCCGCGCTGCTGATGGCTGCGCCGGCGGTTGCGCAGATGCCTGTCCCGGTCCCCGCGCAGGCGCCGGCCGAACCGAATGCTATCGCGCTCTATCCGCAGATGAAGGCACCCAAGGGATCGACAGAGAATTGGGTGCGCTTCGGCGAGGATCTGGCCGTTCGCAACGTTACCGTGCCTACCATCACCCCGGTTCTGCCCGATCCCGCCAAGGCGACCGGCGCAGCGGTCATCGTGGCGCCGGGCGGCGCCTTCATGCTGTTGTCGATGGAGCATGAAGGCTGGAGCGTGGCGCGCTGGCTGGCCGATCATGGCATTGCCGCCTTCGTCCTGAAATATCGGTTGAACCAGACCCCGGCAGATACCGCTGAGGCGTCCGCCTATATGGGCAAGCGGATGGCGGACTCGCTGCGCGATCCGACTGCCGCGCCGGGCATCACCGAACCGCGCGCCACGCTCGATGCGTTGGCCGCGCTCAAGTTGGTGCGAGGGGATGCGAGCAAATGGGGCGTCGATCCCAAGCGGGTCGGCATGATCGGTTTTTCCGCCGGCGCGATGACCACGCTGAATGCGACGCTGGAAGGGAAGGGGAGCGATCGCCCGTCCTTCATGGCTTATGTTTATGGTCCGATGCTGGCGCGCGATGTGCCGGCCGATGCGCCGCCGATGTTCGCGGCCATCGCCAATGACGACAGCCTGTTTCCCAATCCGTCCTACGCCCTGGTCGACAGCTGGCGACGCGCGCATGTGCCGGTGGAGCTTCACGCCTATGAGCGTGGCGATCATGGTTTCGGTATGGGCAAGCCCGACACCACGACCATGGGGCTGCTCCCGCAATTCCTGTCCTGGATGGAGATGCGTGGCCTGCTGAACGCGAAGGCCGGACAGTGACGACGCCGACCGTGTCGATCCGCCGGGAAGCCGGCATCAGCGTCGTCATCAATGGCGTGCTGAGCCTGGCTTTCTTCCTGGGCGTGTTCGGAACCGTGTCGCGTCCGCTCGGCTGGATGGCGCCGGACAATCTGGCGATCGATTTCGTGCCGCAAAGCATCGCGGTCGCGCTGATGAGCGCGCTGGTTCCCGCGCTGATCGCCCGCAAGCGGCTGGGGAATGGGTCGGCGCTGCGGCCGATCCTGATCCGCGCCGCATTGTTCGCCTTGGCCGGCGGCGTTCTGGGCGGATTGCTGGCTTTGTCGATCGGCGCGGTTGGATTGTCGACCATCGGCTGGGGCGCCGCCCTGGCGATTAAAATTGCTTATGGCGGCGCGCTCGGCGCGCTGGTCGCCACGCTGGCGCTGCGGCGATTTGTGCCGCCTGTCCGCACCGCCTGATAAAAGAGGATTGCCCCGATGACGTCCCGTACCCTTCGCCTTGTCGCTCTGCTGGCTTGCACCGTCCTTGCGACGCCCGTGATGGCGGACGAGCTGGCCGATGGCTTCCGCAATCCGCCCCAGTCGGCGCGGCCCCGCGTCTGGTGGCACTGGATGAACGGCAATGTGACCAAGGAAGGGATCGACAAGGATCTCGACTGGATGGCCCGCATGGGCATTGGCGGGGTACAGAATTTCGACGCCAGCCTGATGACGCCGCAGATCGTCAAGGAAAGACTGCCTTACATGACCGACGGCTGGAAGGATGCCTTCCGTCACGCCGTCCAGACAGCCGATGCCAAGGGGCTGGAATTCGCCATCGCCGCGTCGCCGGGCTGGAGCGAGACGGGCGGCCCCTGGGTCAAGCCGCAGGATGCGATGAAGAAGCTGGTCTGGAGCGAAACCGACCTGCGTGGCGGCCAGCGGCTGAATGGCGCATTGCCCGCACCGCCGTCCGTCACTGGGCCGTTCCAGAGTGCGAAGTTCAGCGATCCGCTGTCTGGCGGAGCCGAGAGCGGTCCACTTCCCAGTCATTATGCGGACGCACGCGTGCTGGCCTATCCGGTCGTCACGACGCTGCTGCCGCTACCCAAAGTGACGCAAGCCGATGGCAGCGCGATCGGCGCCACGCCCTTGCTGGACGACGATCTGGAAACCGTGGCCCAAGTGATGAAGGGCGACGCTGCCCATCCCGGCGCTCTGATCCTGGATTATGGCAAGACTGTCACCATTCGTTCGGCCAGCCTGTTCGTACCCCATGCCCGCCCACCTTTCGGCGATCCGGCCTATCGCCCCACATTGGAGGCGGAAACGGCGCAGGGCTGGGAGCCGGTCGGTCGCTTCACCCTGACCGAAGTATCCGCCACGATCGGTTTCGCGCCTGTCACGGCGCGGCGTTTCCGGCTTGTGCTTTCGCCCAATGATGCGCCCAAGTCGCCCGGATTGGGCGATGGCGCGCCCGGCGCGGTGATGATGGACGTATTTGCGCGTCCCGATAGCCCGACTTTGGGCATCGGCGACCTGCGCCTGTCGGCTGACGCGAAGATCGACCAATATGAGGTGAAGGCCGGCTTCGGGATTGTCCCGGATTATAATGCACTGAGCGAGGGGGGCGCCCCCAATGTACCTGCGATCGATCCGGCGACAATCGTCGACCTGACGGACCGTTTGCGGCCCGACGGTACGCTGGACTGGACCGCGCCCAAGGGTAGCGGCTGGCGTATCGTGCGCATGGGCTATTCGCTGACCGGCAAGACCAATCATCCCGCTACCCCCGAAGCGACCGGCCTGGAAGTCGATAAATATGACGCCGCCGCCGTCCGTCGTTACCTCGAAACCTATCTGGGCATGTATCGTGACACGGTGGGCGCGGACTGGATCGGGAAGAAGGGTATCCGTGCCCTGCTGACCGACAGTATAGAGGTCGGCGCGTCCAACTGGACCCCGCGCATGGTCGAAGAGTTCAAGGCGCGGCGTGGCTATGACCCGGTGCCTTTCCTGCCCGCGCTGACCGGCGCGGTGGTGGGGTCGCTCGCGCGCAGCGATGCCTTCCTGCATGATTATCGCCAGACGCTGGCCGATCTGTTGGCCGACGCCCATTATGGCACGGTGGCGAAGGTCGCGCATGAAAATGGGCTGACCGTGTATGGAGAAGCGCTGGAAAATGGGCGCCCGGTGCTGGGCGACGATCTGACCATGCGGTCCCATGCCGATGTGCCGATGGCGGCGATGTGGACTTTCAACCGGGGCGCTGCGCCGCGTCCGACGCTGATCGGCGACATGAAGGGTGCGGCCTCGGTCGCCCATATCTATGGGCAGAATATCGTTTCGGCGGAAAGCATGACATCGGCCTTCGCGCCCTGGGCCTTTGCGCCGTCGGACCTGAAGCGCGTCATCGACCTGGAATTCGTGTCGGGGGTCAACCGACCGATCGTCCACACGTCGGTGCATCAGCCGGTGGACGATAAGCTGCCGGGCCTCAGCCTCATGATCTTCGGCCAATATTTTAACCGGCATGAAAGCTGGGCGGACATGGCCAAGCCATGGGTCGATTATATGTCGCGTACCGGCTATCTGCTTCAGCAAGGCCGCGATCATGCTGACCTCGCCTATTTCTATGGCGAGGATGCGCCGATCACGTCGCTGTTCGAGCATGGCGTGCCGGCCGATTTGCCGACCCGCTATGCCTATGACTTCGTCAATGCCGATATCCTCGCCAACCGCATGAGCGTGGACAAGGGCGAGCTGGTGGCCGGCAAGGCCCGCTATCGCGCCTTGTACCTTGGCGGGTCCAGCCGGGTGATGACACTGGCAACGCTGCAGCGCATCGCCGCTTTGGTAGAGGCGGGCGCGACCGTCATCGGCAATGCGCCGGAACGGGCGCCGGGCCTTCAGGATGACGCCGCAGCCTTCAGGGCGCTGGCCGATCGTCTCTGGCGTGCCGGCGCTGTCGGCAAGGGGCGGGTCATCGCCAGTGAGGACGCCGAAGCCGCACTAAACAGTGCTGGCGTCGGCCCGGATTTCCGGATTTCTAGTGGTGCGACGGATGCGGACGATCGCTTCATCCACCGCAGGCTGGATGATGGCGACCTCTATTTCGTCAACAACCGCACCGACAAGGCGGGTCGGATCGAGGCGCGCTTCCGCGTGGTTGGCAAGCAGCCAGAACTCTGGCGCGCGATCGATGGGACTGCGACTCCCATATCCTATCGCACCGAAGGCGGTGAAACGGTGATCCCGATCGATGTCGGCGCGGAGGATGCTTTCTTCATCCTGTTCCGCAATCCGGCAAAGGCGCCCTCCGTTACGATCGCGTCCAAGTCGATCCGACAGGTCGGCACGCTTGCCAACCCTTGGACCGTCAGCTTCCAGACGGGGCGTGGTGCGCCAGCGAAGATTGCGATGCCGACGCTCACGCCGCTGGAGAGCAATGCCGACAAGGGCGTGCGCTATTTTTCCGGCATGGCGACGTACAATAGCCGCATTACCCTGCCCAAGGGGGTGAAGCCTGGTGCGCCGCTGTGGATCGATCTGGGCAAGATCGGCGACTTGGCAGAGGTGCGCGTCAACGGGCAGTCCGCCGGCACCACATGGTTCGCACCCTATCGGCTCGACATCGGCAAGCTGGTGAAGGCGGGTAACAACGAACTGGAAATCAAGGTCGCCAACCTGTGGGTCAATCGCCTGATCGGCGATCAGCAGCCCGGTGCGGAGAAGATCACCTTCACCGCCGCGCCGACCTACAAGGCCGATGCGCCGTTGCGTCCGTCTGGCCTGATCGGGCCGGTGCAGCTGTTCGCCGAGTAGGACTCAATGATCGGGCGTCTCGCCGTTTCGCAAGGGCGGCGGGCGCTTGACCTTTTTGATCTGGCGCAGGCCCAGAAACACGGCGGCGATGATGGCGGGGATCAGTGCCAGGTCGATCCAGCCGGGCAGATGTGCGCCCTGATGCTCGATCGCTTCCTTGATATGATGCCATAGGCCCAGCGCATAATAGCTGATCGCGACGACCGACAGGCCCTCCACCGTATGTTGCAGGCGCAGTTGCAAGCCGGTCCGGCGGTCCATCGATGCCAGCAGGTCGCGATTGCGGCGGGCCAGCGCCGTGTCGACCCGCGTGCGAAGCATGGCGCTGGTCCAGGCGATGCGTTGCGACAGATCCTCCAGCCGCCGACCGAACGCGTCGCAGGTGCGCATGGCGGGCAGAAGGCGGCGTTCGGTAAAATCGTCGAGCGAGCGATAGCCCCGGACCTGCGCCACCTCCAGTCGGCGGATGCGGTCGAAGCAGAGTTCGGCATAGGCGTGGGTGGCGCTCATGCGATAGCGCGTGCGGGCGACGATCTGGGCCAGTTCGGCACTGAGCGAGGACAGGGTTTCCAGCACGGCGTCCGCGTCGGCCTGCGGTTCCGCAACCCGGCTCGTCACGTCGGTCAGTTGCTGTTCCAGCTTCGCCAATATGGGGGTCGCCTGCTGCGCTTCGGGCAGGCCGAGCAGCGCGATCTTGCGATAATTGCCCAGTTCCTGAAGCCGCTGGACCAACAAGGAGGCTTCCGCACCCTCCAATCCCCGGTCATGGACGAGCAGCCGGCCAAAGCCATTGTCATGCAGGCGAAAGTCGGCCCATATGCGGGCGCGGCCCCGCGCCACATCGGAAATGGTCAGGTCGTCAGGCATGAAATAGGCCGCGACCGTCGCCTTGGTGGGTTCCTGCTGGGTCAGCGCGATCTGGGTCGATCGGATGATCCGGCCGGGAAGATGGTCGATCCAGTGGAATATCGAGGCGAAGGGGGACAGGTCGAACGGATCGCCATAGCCATCGGCGATGAAGCTGTAGGTGATGAATTCGCTATGCCGTTCCCAGGAAAAGCCGAGTGCGCCGACACGGCAGGCGAAGAAGCGATCGTCGCCATCGGGGGAGGGGGCGTCCGTTGGCAAAAGGTCGCGCAATGCGGCGATGCTGTCGCGGGCCTGCTGTTCATCGACGATCATCATGAATTGAACGGCGCGAGCCGGCGTGTCCATGCGGGGCATCTTGCGAATATGCATCTCGCGCGAGAGCGAAGCGCGCAGGGGATGGCTGCGCTGCGTCAGATCTGGAAAGGCGCCGTCACCTGTGCCCGTGCTGGCGTTCATATAAGGTCGTTTCCTCAATCTGCTGGCCCACAGGCTAATGGGCCTGTTGCGCTTGCCGCAATTGGACTGATCCAAAGAATAAGATGTCAGATGCGGCGGGCGATGGCGCCGGCGGCCCAGCCCATGCCGACCGCCATGGCGATCGCCACCAGGCCGTAGACGAAGGACCAATGTTCCGCGGCGCTGGCCATGAACTGTTCGAAGCCGGACTTGCGCACGGTGATGTCGCGGACGGCGGCGGCGACGACGCGGCCGTCCTGCACCAGGAAGGTTTCGGCGGTATAATCGCCCACGATAACGCGCGCCGACAGGGGCAGTCGGGCGCGGTAGAGGACGCCGTCGGTAATTTCCACCGTGCCGGGCCGTTCCACGAACAGGCCGGACCGGGCGCGCAGATCGACCAGCCCTGCCTGGAAGCGGGACAGTTCACCGCTCTCGTTCAACGACGAGGGGGAGAGCTGCAGCTTGTCGACGCCCAGTTCGTAGATGGCGGCGGTACGTTCATCGACGATCCGATCGATCGGGCGGGATGAGGCCATGGCGTAGAAGCTGGGTGCGGAGCGGAATTGGGCTTCATCGGCATTGACCCAGATGCCCGCGACCTTCTGTTTCTCGCGCATGGTGATCGACTGTTCCGGCCCTTTCAGCACCACGACGATGTCGGCTGGCTTTTCGGGGCGGCGGCCGTCGGGATAGACGATCGCGCCGAATAACAGCAGGTCCGCGCCGGTGAAGCTGTACTGGATTTCCACGTCGCGCTGCGACACATCGGGCACCAGTTGCGGTTCGTCCGCGCCGATCAGCAACAGGGCTGCGGGCAGGGCGATCAGGGCGGCGAGGCGACGCATCAGCCGACCTCGATCGTGTAGATTTCGTCCGGCCGCCAACCAAGGCCGAGCGCCATGCGTGCCGCAACCAGCAGCACGATCGCGGCGAGCAGGATGCGCAGATATTCCGGGCGGATCGACATGGAGATACGGGTGCCGACCTGCGCGCCGACGACGCTGCCGATCAGCAGCAGCAGGGCGAGCACCAGATCGACCGCCTTGGTCGTCATGGCGTGCATCATCGTCGTTGCCATGGTGACGAACAAGATCTGGAACAGGGACGTGCCGACCACTGACTGGGTCGCCATCCCCAGCAGATACAGCATGGCCGGCACCAGGATAAAGCCGCCGCCCACGCCCAGCAACATGGTCAGGATGCCGGTCGCCATGCCCAGCAGCAGCGGCGCGAGCGGCGAGATATAGAGGCCCGAACGGTAGAAGCGCCAGCGCATCGGCAGGGCTGCGACCAGCGGATGGTGCCGCCGCTTGCGGGCCGGGGGGCGCTTTCCGGTCTTGATCGCGATGAGGGCCTGAATCGATTCCTTGGCCATCAGGCCGCCGATGCCGCCCAGCATCAGCACATAGAGGATGCCGATGACGGTATCGATCTGACCCAGATATTGCAGCAGGCGGAAGATGAAGACGCCCATGCCGGCACCCATCACGCCGCCGGCGATCAGAACGCCGCCCATGCGGAAATCCACCGTGCCGCGCGACATGTGGGTGAACACGCCCGAGACGCTCGCGCCGGTGACCTGCGACGCGGCGGAGGCGGCGGCGACGGTCGGGGGGATGCCGTAGAAGATCAGCAGCGGCGTCGTGAGAAAGCCGCCGCCCACGCCGAACATGCCGGACAGCAGGCCGACCACGCCGCCAAGACCGATGATGACAAGCGCGTTGACCGACAGATTGGCTATAGGCAGGTAAAGATCCATGCCGGTCGGGGTTACCGCCAACCGACGACGATATAAAGTCGCGATAGGATGTTTGAATCAAAAATCCGCAGCCAGGGTGATGGCAAGGCCTGATCCCGGTCGTGCATCGCCGGCGATCCGTTGCCGCCATTCGACCGATAGCCTTGCGTTAGCCTGCGGCAGCGGGAGGCGGATCTGCATTTCCGGGCCGATGTCGAGGCGGCTGGCGCCGGGCTGCGCGCCGCCGGACAAGGCCGCGCCGAGGCGGATGGGGACGGCGTCGAGCGGTGTCGTCAGAGAAAATTTGCCGTCGATGAAGGCATCCCGTCGTCGAAAGCCGACGATGCCTGTCTGAACATAGGCTTCCCCCAGGATCGCGGGGGCGATCGTCTTCGGGCCAAAGCCGCCCACCGCCATCACGGCATTGGCGTCGCGGCCACCAGTGCCCAGGGCAACGCGGCGCTCCGCCGCCAGGGTGATGGGAATGGCGCGGGCAGGCTGCACGGACAGACCCAATGCGGCTTCGGGCGCGGCCGGGCGCTGGAGCGCGCGGGTCAGCCGGCCATAGGCCGTGACCCTGCTCGCGGCATGAGGAGCAATGTCATAGTCCAGTCGCACCCCGGCCTGCGATCCGCCCAGTTGGCTTGCCGGAAAAGCGCCATTCGCGGTGCCGCTGTCGGGCCGCCACAACAGCCATGCGCCGGCGCGCCATCGGTCGGTATGGGGTGGGCGGGCCGGCAAAGGCGGCGGGCTGGGCGTGGGGGCGTGGATGCCGCCGTCATTGCGGGCATGATCCTGAGGTGCATGGGTGAAGTCCGTCGCGGGGGCCACGAAATCCATCAGTTGGATCGGCATGCCATCGTTGTTGACGGATCTGGGGATGGCGGTGGCTTTCACAAAGCGCGTTGGCGGCAGCCTGTCAGGATCGCGCACCGCCATGGTGATTGTGTGGATCGGGCGCATGGCGGTCATGGCGCTGGCATTCAGGAGAGTGATCGGTGTCAGCACGAGCGAGGAAGACGGGTGATGAGGGCCGGGCGAGGGTGGTGGGACCGTGATGTCCGGGCCGAGCAGGCGGATGGCGATCCACCCTGCCAGCATCATGGCGAAGAAGCGCAAGGGGCGACCGCTTGCGCTGCGGGTCATGGCTCGGTCTTCAGATCGGGAAAGCTATGCTGGGTCTTGTCCCAGACGAGCGGTTTGCCGAGCAAGGATCCGGCGTAGAGGATGAGCGCGCGCTGCGCTGCCATTATGGTGATGAAATTGGCCAGCAGCGTGCGGGGGATGGATGTCAGGCCGTGACGCCAGCCATAGGCGCGCCCGACGAACAGCGCACGCATCGCGATACGCCAGACCAGAAGGGCGCTGTTGAACCAGATCAGAGAGGTGACTATCGGCGAGAATGGCAGCAGACGCAGGGGTGTCAGGAAGGCGACGAGGGCGATCAGGGATGTGAGGAAGAAGGTGATATAGGCGGCGAATAAAACCAGCGCCGCCAATGTCGCGCGGCGGTCGCGGATGCGCATCCACCATTCCGCCGGGCCGCCATGCCAGCCCATCCGATCCCACCCTGCCAATGAAATGCCCACCATCCAACGGGCCTTCTGCTTGACGGCGGCATCTATCCTGTTGGGGAAATATTCGCGGGTGGCCACGAGCGTGCCGGTCCGGTCGCGCATGCGGACGAACACGCCGCGGCCGCCCCGGTGCGCGATCTGCAAACCGGCTTCATAATCCTCCGTCAGGGAGGACGGATCGAACGGTCCGCCATAATCTGGCCTGACCAACTGTCCGAGCATATGTCGTTCAAATGCACAGGCGACGCCGGCGGACGGCATGGATGCACCCAGCGCCTCCCGCACCGTCAGGGCCTTTCCATGGTTCTCCGCAAATTCGTCTCCATAATGATTGCTGATGGCGCGGGCGAACCAGTTGCCGCGGCCTGGCAACGGCAGAACCGGCAACTGGACCAGGTCGAAACGGTCGATCATGAAATCGAACAGCCGAATTTCATCGGGATGGACGACGTCTTCGGCATCGTGCAGCAGGACGGCCTTGAACAATTGACCGCTGCGGGCCTCCGCATCCAGCATCGCGCGCCACAGGACGTTGAGGCAATCGGCTTTGGTCGTGGGACCGGGACGGGGATTGATGGCGACCAGGATTCGCGGTTCGTCGGTTGCGACAGGGAATATGACGTCCAGCGTTTCCGGATCGTTGGGGTAGACGCCCAGGAAGATTTGAAAGTCGTCATTCGGCCAGCAGGCAAGGGCGTGCCGCAGCATGGCGCCGATGACGTCGGCTTCGCGCCAGGCCGGGATGAAGATGGCGATACGGCCGGGCGATGGAGAAGGCGGCAGGGTAGCGGTGGTCATGCGCGGGTGGCGCCTGTAGACGGTCATGTCGCGCCAGCCGCGACGCAGCAGGAAGAGGAGGTCGACCAGCAAATCGTCCAGTCCGCCAATAGCCAGGCCGACGATGGCGAAGAGCAATATTTCGCGATGCAGGCCCATCAGGCCTGCGGTCAACATGTCCCCCAAAGACTTGACCCCCATACCCCGATGCGAAAGAGGATGGCATTTGCGTCACTATGTTCCAAGTGTTTTACGTATTTTTCGAATAATTATCATTCATTGTAAGAATTGGTGACGGCGCATCCTTTAAATGAGCATGGTGAACGGAGATAATATGAGCCGACCAGCCCCATCTGCATTGCGGACTTTCCTGACCGGCGAGATGGGCGGTGCGATGTTGTTGATGATGGCGGCTGCGGCGGCGATCCTGCTGGCCAATCTGCCGGGGGTAGCGGGGCATCTCTATCACGCCGTGCTGCATGCGCCGTTGGGGCCGATCCTGTCGCCGCGCATCGGGCCGATGACGCTGCATTTGTGGATCAATGACGGGTTGATGGCGATCTTCTTCCTGCTGGTGGGGTTGGAGATCAAACGCGAGTTTCTGGATGGAGGCCTGTCCAGTTGGAGCAAGCGGCGACTGCCCATAGTGGCGGCTGCGGCAGGTATGGCCGCGCCGGCACTCGTCTATATGCTGGTCACGGCGGGGCGCCCGGCGCTGGGCAATGGCTGGGCCATTCCCGCCGCGACCGACATTGCCTTTGCGATCGGCGTTCTGGCGCTGCTGGGCAGTCGGGCGCCGGCGTCGCTCAAACTGTTCCTGACTGCCGTCGCCATCGTGGACGACATGGGCGCGGTCGCGATCATCGCCTTGTTCTACAGCCATGGCCTCGATCTGGCGGCGCTGGCCGGAGCGGCGGGCGTTTTGGCCCTGATGGTCGCCTGCAACCGGGCGGGGGTGAAGATGTTGTCGCCCTATCTTCTAGGATTCTTGCTGTTGTGGTTCCTCGTCTTGCTGTCAGGCGTGCATGCGACCGTTGCGGGCGTGCTGGCGGCGATGACCGTGCCGTTGCGCCGCTCGCCGGGCGCACCCGATGCGGTGGACAGTCCGCTGCATAGACTGGAGCATGCCATCCATCCCTGGAGCGCCTATCTGATCGTGCCGCTGTTCGGTTTTGCCAATGCCGGGCTGAACCTTGGCAGCGATGCGCTGGCGGCGCTGTTCGCGCCTTTATCGCTGGGCGTGGCGCTGGGGCTGTTCCTGGGCAAGCAGGCCGGCATTTTCGGGGCGGTCTGGACTGCGGTTCGGCTGGGCGTCGCCGAGCGTCCGGCCGGCGCGAGTTGGGGGCAGGTCTATGGCATGGCTATGCTGTGCGGCATCGGCTTTACGATGAGCCTGTTCATCGGCGCGCTTGCCTTCCCCGACAATGCCCTGTTGGTGGAGGAAGCGAAGGGCGGAATATTGCTCGGGTCGCTGATGTCGGCCCTGTCGGGCTATGCAATGTTGCGCTGGATCGCACGTCCGGCCGCCTCCACGACGCGATAAGCGGGTTCGTCAACAGGTAGTGACAGTGCTATTCTAATGCCGCTGATGTTGCGAGTCGTGAGCGCTTTCGGCCGATCGACCAATCTCTACACTGTCATGTACGGGAGGAGGGCGACCATGGAGATGGATGTAAATTATCTGCTGCACCGCCAACAGATGTCTTTGATGCGGGCGCAAAGCTCGCGGTCCCAGAAGGGGCGCAATGCTTATGAAAATCTGGCCCAAAGCTATACCGACCGGATCGACGCGCATCGTCGCGAAAATGAGCAGCTGATTATTCGAGCGCATTGACCATCGGCCTGTGATCGGGTGCGTCAGCGGCGCTGGATCAACCTGTCGATCGCCAGGCGATGGGTTTCGTCATCGCCACATTCGTATTCCAGGGCGCTCTTGATCCGTTGCAGTTCCGCCTCGGTCAGATGTTCGATGCCGATGAAATCGTTGCGGGCGGTATCGACGGCGCGGATCAGTTCGTCCAGCTTTGCCTGAATGGCCGAGCCGTCGCGATTTTGCGCATTCTGGATCAGGAACACCATCAGGAACGTGACGATGGTGGTGCCGGTATTGATGACCAGTTGCCATGTGTCGGAATAATGGAAGAGCGGCCCGGTCACCAGCCACAGGATGACGGTGACGAGGGCCAGGGCGAAGGCGCTGGGCTGACCCGCCCAATTGGCGACGCGGTGCGACAGGGCCGCAAAAATCCGATCCATGATGCTATTGTCCTTTGCGAAATCGCGTCATTTATCCCTTGTTCAGCCGGAAAAGGCCATGGAAAGCGCGATGCGACCCTTTCCTTTCCGCGCCATATTGGCTGCCGCCCTTTTCGCCCTTCCTGCCTGCACTTCTCTGTCGCCCGAATCGCGGCTTCGCGCGGGGCTTGAGGAGGCCGGGCTGTCGCCGCGCATGGCCGGTTGCATGGCAGAAAGGATGGCGGATCGTCTGAGCCTGAAGCAGTTGCGGAAGCTCCAGTCGCTTGCCTCGCTCCGCAAATCTCACAGTGGCAAGATGAGCGTCGAGGATGTGCTTCATAAAGTCCGGGCCTTAGAGGATCCCGAGATTTTTGCCGTTACCAGTCGGTCCGCCCTGGCCTGCGCTTTTTGATCCGATCCGCCGATGAAGTGTGGAAGCGGGCCGATCGGCTTTGCAGACTTTACAATTTTGCAAAGTGGTTTTGCGAAATTCTCTGGCGCCTCGCTTTTGCCTGTGCTTATCCGCTGACCATCAGATTTCAGCGAAAGGGCACGCCCCATGAACATTCACGAATATCAGGCCAAGGAACTGCTGGCGAAGTATGGCGCGCCGATCGCCGCCGGCTATGCCGCCTTCACGGTCGAAGAAGCCGTCGAAGCTGCCAAGAAGCTGCCTGGGCCGCTTTATGTCGTGAAGTCGCAGATCCACGCTGGTGGCCGCGGCAAGGGCAAGTTCAAGGAACTGGCCCCCGAAGCCAAGGGCGGCGTGCGCCTTGCCTTCAATCTAGACGAAGTGAAGGCCCATTCGGCCGACATGCTCGGCAACACGCTGGTCACCATCCAGACCGGCGACGCCGGCAAGCAGGTCAACCGTCTGTACATCACCGACGGTGCCGACATCGCCAAGGAATTCTACCTGGCGCTGTTGGTCGATCGCGCCACCAGCCGCATCGCTTTCGTTGTGTCGACCGAAGGCGGCATGGACATTGAAGAGGTCGCGCATTCGACCCCGGAAAAGATCCACAGCTTCTCGGTCGATCCGGCTGCTGGCTTCCAGCCGCACCATGGCCGCGCCATCGCCAACGCTCTGGGCCTGACCGGTGACCTCGCCAAGCAGGCGTCGAAGGTTGCTTCGTCGCTCTATGCCGCGTTCCTCGACACCGATGCCGAGCAGATCGAAGTCAACCCGTTGGCGCTGACCGAGCAGGGCAACCTGCTGGTTCTGGACGCCAAGGTCGGTTTTGACGGTAACGCCATGTTCCGTCACAAGGACATCGCCGAACTGCGCGACCTGACCGAAGAAGATGCGGCCGAAGTCGAAGCGTCGAAGTACGACCTCGCCTACATCAAGCTGGACGGCAACATCGGTTGCATGGTCAACGGCGCTGGCCTGGCCATGGCGACGATGGATATCATCAAGCTGAACGGCGAATTCCCCGCCAACTTCCTGGACGTAGGTGGCGGCGCCACCACCGAAAAGGTGACGGCTGCCTTCAAGATCATCCTGAAGGATCCGGCGGTGAAGGGCATCCTGGTCAACATCTTCGGCGGCATCATGAAGTGCGACATCATTGCCAATGGCATCGTCGCCGCCGCCAAGGAAGTGAATTTGTCGGTTCCGCTGGTCGTCCGTCTGGAAGGCACCAACGTCCAGCAGGGCAAGGACATTTTGGCCAATTCCGGTCTTCCGATCGTCCCGGCGGACGATCTGGGCGACGCGGCCAAGAAGATCGTGGCGGAAGTGAGGAAGGCGGCCTGATCCGCTTTCCCGCCTGAACGATACGCCAAAGGGTGCGGGGGGGCCGGAAACGGTCCGCCCGTGCCCGTATTGGCGTTGATAAAGGAGGATGTTGAGATGAAGATCCTTGTGCCCGTGAAGCGGGTTATCGATTATAATGTGAAGCCGCGGGTGAAGGCGGACGGTACGGGCGTCGATCTGGCGAACGTGAAGATGAGCATGAACCCTTTCGACGAGATCGCGGTCGAGGAAGCCATCCGCCTGAAGGAAAAGGGCGTGGCGACCGAGGTCGTGGCGGTGTCGATCGGCGTCGCCAAAGCGCAGGATACGCTGCGCACGGCGCTCGCCATGGGCGCGGATCGGGCGATCCTGATCCAGACGGATGACGAGGTCGAGCCGCTGGGCGTGGCCAAGCTGCTCGCCAAGGTGCAGGAAGAGGAAGGCGCTGGCCTCATCATCCTGGGCAAGCAGGCGATCGACGACGATAGCAACCAGACCGGCCAGATGCTGGCTGCGCTGCTGAACCTGCCGCAGGGTACGTTCGCCAGCAAGGTCGAGGTTGTCGATGGCAGCGTCAACGTGACCCGTGAAGTCGATGGCGGACTGGAAACGGTGAAGCTGAACACCCCGGCGATC